>ERZ1032310.113-NODE-113-length-15769-cov-12.432672_pt1 | contig 15769 bp, 11 predicted proteins | sample MGYA00516697_ERZ1032310 | MGnify/ENA primary metagenome ERZ1032310 (study PRJEB33719, sample SAMN04261360) | wastewater metagenome | biome: periurban shantytown; feature: human; material: feces | host: Homo sapiens | place: Peru: Lima | collected 2012-01-15 ... | reverse complement strand
GCAGCTGCCGCACCTCGCTCGCCGTATCGGCACTTAGAATTATGCGGTATTGCCCAAGGCTTTTTAACGCAAAATCCGGCTGCGTTTGTAGAAATAGACGATATTTTCGACTTTTCAGATACACCCTGGCGCAGCGGCGGAACTTTCCCTCTTTCCGGAGCTGCATCAGGATAAATTCTAGTATAATACATAAATATTCAAAGTCAATGCATAAATATTGGATTCAGCATTTTGCGGCAAGATGCCTGCCCGCCCCACCAGAAATTGTGCATTTTTCAAGCCTGCATTTCACAGTTTTTCCTGATATATTGACGCCGTAAGTTAAACGTGGTAAACTTTACGCGTTCATGAGCGAAATTCATGCCATTCAGTCGAAATAAACCGGCTTGCATTACCTTGCCGTACAAAAAAGAGGAATCAATATGCTGACATTAGGTGACCTGCACATTGGGCAGGATGCAATCATCCGCGTGGTAGGCGGTGAGGGCGAGCTTCGCCACCACCTGCTGGATATGGGGCTGACCCCCGGCACCGAGGTAACGCTGCGCAAAACGGCCCCCATGGGGGACCCCATTGAAGTGGAGCTGCGTGGTTATGAGCTGACCCTGCGCCTGGCCGATGCGCAGAAAATTGAAATTGACAGCGTGCACGCAACGGACCGCGCCGCCCCCAGCGAAGAGCGCCACAAGGTGGTAGCCCACCCCGGCGTTGGCGAGCTGGACAAAGCCGCCAGCTACCACGAGCGCAAAGCCGGCGCCCCCATTGCCGCCGGTGCACCGCTGACCTTTGCCCTGGCCGGCAATCAGAACTGCGGCAAAACCACGCTGTTCAACCAGCTGACCGGCTCCAACCAGCATGTGGGCAACTTTCCCGGCGTTACGGTGGACCGCAAGGACGGCGTGATCCGCAACCACAAGGAAGCCACCGTAACGGACCTGCCGGGCATTTATTCCCTGTCCCCTTACTCCAACGAGGAGATTGTCACGCGGGATTTTATCCTGAGCGAGCACCCATCCGGCATTATCAACATTGTGGATGCTTCCAACATTGAGCGCAACCTGTACCTGACCATGCAGCTGATGGAGCTGGATACCCCCATGGTGCTGGCGCTGAACATGATGGACGAAGTGCGCGCCAACGGCGGCACCATCATGGTAAACCAGCTGGAAGAAACGCTGGGCATTCCGGTTGTTCCCATTTCTGCCGCCAAAAATGAGGGCATTGACGAGTTGATCGAACATGCCATCCATGTGGCGCGCCACCGGGAGCTGCCGGGCCGCATCGACTTCTGCACGGCAGGCAGTGACCCAGCAGACCCCAGGGGCGCGGTGCATCGCTGCATCCATTCTGTCGGACATTTGATTGAGGACCATGCCGCTGCCGCCGGGCTGCCGCTGCGCTTTGCCGCCACCAAGCTGGTGGAGGGAGACACCCTGATTGAAAAAGCCCTGCAGCTGAACCCCAACGAAACAGATATACTGGGCCACGCCATTGCTGAAATGGAAACCGTGACCGGGCTGGACCGCGAAGCCGCCCTTGCGGACATGCGCTTTACCTTTATTGAAAAGCTATGCTCCGCCACGGTGGTGAAGCCGGGCGAAAGCCTGGAGCATAAGCGCAGCGTTGCCATTGATAAGATCCTGACCGGCAAATACACTGCCTTGCCCTGTTTTGCGGGCATTATGGCGCTTGTTTTCTGGCTGACCTTTGGCGTAGTGGGCTCCACCCTTTCGGACTGGATGACCCTTGGCATCGACTGGTTTACCGGCGTTGTGGACCGCGCCCTGACGGCGTATCAGATCAACCCGGTGGTGCACAGCCTTGTGATCGACGGCATTTTTGCCGGTGTGGGCAGCGTGCTGAGCTTTTTGCCCACGATCGTTATCCTGTTCTTCTTTTTGTCCATCCTGGAAGATACCGGTTATATGGCCCGCGTGGCCTTTGTTATGGACAAACTGCTGCGCCGCATTGGGCTTTCGGGCCGCAGCTTTGTGCCCATGCTGGTGGGCTTCGGCTGCTCGGTTCCCGCCATTATGGCAACCCGCACCCTTTCCAGTGAGCGTGACCGCCGCATGACGATTTTGCTGACCCCGTTCATGAGCTGTTCCGCCAAGCTGCCCATTTATGCGCTGTTCACCGCCGCGTTTTTCCCGCGGGTATGGCGTGCGCCGGTCATGATTTTCCTCTATCTTTTCGGCATTTTGTGTGGTATACTGTATTCGCTGATTCTCAAGCAGACCTGTTTCCGCGGTGAACCGGTTCCCTTTGTGATGGAGCTGCCCAACTACCGCCTGCCTTCGCCCAAAAGCGTCGGCCAGCTGATTTGGGAAAAGGCCCGTGATTTTATTCAGCGTGCCTTTACAATTATCTTTGTTGCAACCGTCGTGATCTGGTTCCTACAGACGTTCGACACCCGCCTGAATGTTGCTGCCACCCCGGATTCCAGCCTTCTGGCTTTGGTTGGCAGCCTAATCACCCCCATCTTCAAGCCCCTTGGCTTTGGCGACTGGCGCATTTCCACTGCGTTGATCACCGGCTTTACCGCCAAGGAAAGCGTTGTTTCCACCCTGACCGTCCTGCTGGGCGGCGATACCGGCGCGCTGAACATGCTGTTCACCCCGTTTACTGCGCTGGTTTTCCTGATCTTTACGCTGTTGTATACCCCCTGTATTGCAGCCATTGCCGCTGTCAAGCGGGAACTGGGCGGTGGCCGGGCTGCACTGGGTGTGGTACTGATGCAGTGCGGCATTGCCTGGGTTGTGGCGTTTGCCGTGCACTGTGTAGGGGTTTTGCTGGGGTTGGCATAAGGGCAGCGTATTCACCTGTCACTTTGTTTTCGCTTAACCCGTAGGGAGGTTTTTTCCATGTCACTTCAAAGTATCCTTGTTCTGGTTATTATTTTTGTTCTGCTCGGCGTTGCCATCGGTTTTATTGCCAACAGCGAAAAAGGCTGGCACGGCGGCTGCACCGGCAACTGCGCCAGCTGCCAGGAACACTGCAATGACAAACAGAAAAAGAACCCGCCCAAGCAGCAGTGATGTCCAAGACCGAAGGAGACCGCCGTATGACTGCTGTTCAACAATCCGCCGCTCCGCACCCTGCCGTGCGTCAGCGCATTGACTGGATTGATACCGCCAAAGGTCTGTGCATGATTCTGGTGATTGTGGGGCACACCCTGCCCTACGGCAACCTGATGCGCAATTTCATTTTTTCGTTCCACATGCCGGCCTTTTTCTTTCTGACCGGCTATACGGCCCGCCGCCCGGATACCTGGCAGGGCTTTGCCCGCCGGGTCAAAAAAGACTTTGCTGCACTGATCGTTCCCGTGCTGGGTGTGGTACAGGTGTTCAACGTTTTGCTGAACTTTTTCCTTTCTGATGACAGAAGTCTGACCAACCTGTGGGATATTGCCCGCTACAATGCCATCACCCTGTTCTGGGCCAGCGGTAACCCTGCCGACGGCATTCCCAGCTGCGGCATGCCATGGTTTTTGTTTGCACTGTTCTGGGGCAAGCTGATCTGGGAGCTGCTGGGGCTTTTGTTCCCCAAAGGGGATTTTGCCGTCAGTTTCATTGTCATGCTGTTCGGGGCATACATCGGGCAGGTACAGTATCTTCCCCAATGTCTGGATGTTGCAATGGTCGTTGTCATGTACCTTACATTGGGGCAGCTGTTCCGCCAGCATCAGGCACTGTTGGACCGTTACCGGGTCCCGCTTTTCCTTGCCATGCTGATTCCCTGGGCATGGTGCTGCCAGCAGGGCATTTATATTGAACTTGCTTCCCGCACATACTCCAATTACATTTTGTGCGCTTCCATCAGTGTATGCGGCATCTGGATCTTCTGCCAGCTGTGCCGCGAGCTGAACGCCAACAGTGCTTTGCGCCCGGCGCTCAGTTTTCTGGGGCGGCACAGCCTGTGGCTGTTCTTTGTGCACCATATGGATGTGTTTACCAGTGCCATCTGGCAAAAAGACCGCCTGCTGTTCACGCTGCCCTGCCGCATCGGGTGGGACATCCTGCTTTCCCTGCTGCTGCTTGGCTGCTGGAGATTGCTGCGCATCGGCTGGCGCAGGCTGACCGCAAAATAAACTCTTTGAACCGTTCTGCATCCCCTGTTCCGGGCCTGCAGGGCGGTTTTTGTTTTGGCAGCGCTTTCTGCACAGGGCAAACATTGTTTTTTACAGCGGATTATGGTACAATGAATTGTCTATAAGTATGTATCGGGGATTCCCATGAAATATCTATTTTTGAAAGGGCTTTTTATGGCAGAGCAACGCAACCAGACCCCTGCCGGGGATAATACGCAATGGACCACCGTTATTCGGCCGCGCACCGGCTGGTTTGATGTGGACCTGGAAGAACTGTGGCGCTACCGTGACCTGATTGTCATGTTCGTCAAGCGCAACTTTACCGTCATGTACAAGCAGACCATCCTGGGGCCGCTGTGGATCATCCTGAACCCGCTTATCACCACGGTGCTGTTCAACGTGGTGTTCGGCGGCATTGCCGGGCTTTCTACGGACGGTACGCCAAGCTTTTTGTTCTACATGGCCGGCAACACGGTGTGGACCTTTTTTGCCTCCTGCATCAACGGAACTGCCAATACCTTTGTTGCCAACAGTCAGGTGTTCGGCAAGGTATATTTTCCGCGGCTTACCACACCCATCAGTCAGGTGCTTACCAGCCTGATCAACTTCTTTATCCAGTTTGTCATGTACATTCTGTTCTGGGTCTACTTCGCCGTGACCGGGTCTGGTGTACACCTGACAGCCTGGGCGTTCGCTGTGCCGCTGGTCGTGCTGGAAGTTATGCTTTTGGGCCTTGGGGTCGGCATTATCGTTTCGGCCCTGACCACAAAGTACCGTGACCTTGCCATTGCCGTCAGCTTCGGCGTACAGCTGTGGATGTATATCTCCCCTGTGGTCTATCCGCTTTCCAGCCTGGAGGACTCCCCCCGGCTGCAGATGCTGATGCGCCTGAACCCCATGACCGCCCCGATCGAAGTGTTCCGCATGGGAACCCTTGGCACCGGAACGGTGGAAGTGGGCAACCTGATTTACAGCCTGCTTTTTACAGCCGCCGCCCTTGTGCTGGGCGTTGTGCTGTTCAGCCGCATTGAAAAAACCTTTATGGACACCGTGTAAGGAGGGGCGCAGATGGAAAACCAGACGAATGCACAAAATCAGCGCGTACCCGTTATTCAGGTATCCGGGCTAAAAAAGCAGTACAAGCTTGGTCAGATCGGCGGCGGCACCCTGACGCATGACCTGCAAAGCTGGTGGGCCCGTGTACGCGGCAAAGAGGACCCCAACACCGTGATTGGCACCGATGCCCGCCTGTTTGGCAAGACTTTTATGGCGCTGAACGGTGTTGACCTGACCGTTTACAAAGGCGAAGCCCTTGGCATTATCGGCCGCAACGGTGCAGGCAAATCCACCCTGCTCAAAATTCTGTCCCGCATTACCGCCCCTACCGAAGGCGAGATCCGCCTGCGCGGGCGTGTGGCTTCCATGCTGGAAGTCGGCACCGGCTTCAACAACGAAATGACCGGCCGCGAAAACATTTACATGAACGGTGCCATCCTTGGCATGACCCGCGCCGAGGTCGATTCCAAAATTGACCAGATCATTGAATTTTCCGAGTGCGGTGATTTTATTGATACCCCCGTCAAGCGGTATTCCAGCGGCATGTTCGTCAAGCTGGCGTTTTCCGTTGCTGCCCACCTGGACAGCGAGATCATGGTAATGGACGAAGTGCTGGCCGTGGGCGATATGAAGTTCCAGCAGAAATGCCTGGGCAAAATGAGCGATGTTGCCGGGCAGGAGGGCCGCACGGTTTTGTATGTCAGCCACAACATGAGCACCATCCGCCAGCTGTGTACCCGCTGCGTGGTGCTGGACCAGGGCCGCGTGATCTTTGACGGCGATGTAGAACAGGCCATTGCCGTGTATATGGAAACCACCGATGTGAACGTGGTCCACTATGACCTGCTGGATGCTTCCCGCATGAACGCCAGCGCAGGCAAGCGGATGCGGCTGGAAACGCTGGACTTTGTGGGCAAGGAATCCAGTGTGTTTGCGGACACCGAAAAAATTCGGGTGCGCATTACCTGGCGTGTTTCGGAGCCGTTTGCCGGGGTACACTTAAAGCTGAACCTGCATTTCCGGGATTCGACCCCCGTGGGCATTACCCACCCGGTCAACCTGGGTGCCGCCGTGCCCGGCAAGCTGTATACCACTGAGTTTGAGTTTGACCCCAGCCTGCTGGGCGAAGGCCAGTATTTCTTCTATGTGGATGTGTTTGACGGCGTGCTGACCCAGGCTGTCTGCCTGGACAAGCCAGTGACCGAGTTTGCGTTTGAGGTAACCTCCGGCGATTTGACCATGCCGGAATGGGCACCGGGCTGGGGCCGCATCCACTTCCCGCCGGTCAAAGTGTTGGAGAATGGATACGATGGGTGATATTTTCATCTGCCACACGCTGTATCATGTGTTAATCGCGCTGGTGCGCGCGCTGCGCAGCCGCCCCGGCAAGTCCACCCTTGTGCTGAGCACCTGTGTGCCGGAAGCCGAAACCCTGCGCGCTAAATTGCTGGACGCCGCGCCGGATCTGTGGGACGCTGTTTTGATCGTGGACGAGGAAAAGCTGGACGCACAGAACAGCGAAAGCGACTTTTACCGCCTGCGCCACCCGTTCCGCAAGCCGTATTTTACGTTGCCCAAGGGGCATGTGTACATCAGCAATGACTGGAGCGCTTTAGGGCGCTACCTGCAGCGGGAGCGCCGGGTTTATACCCTGTGCGAAGATACCTTTGGCGGCACGTTGGACCCTGACCAGCACCTGCTGGACGAGCAGCGCACCACCCCCCGCGGCCCCTACCGCTACTGGGGCGACAGCCCCTGCTGCCGCACGGTGGAAAGTGAAGACGCCGCGCGGTGCAGCATTTTTGGCGTAGACAAGCTGGTAACGGTGTCCAAAGCGCAGCTACTGGAAAGCCTGATGGAGGAAGAAAAAGCCATCATCCGCCGGGTGTTTTTGGCTGTTCCCCTGCCGGAGCATGTGCAGGGTGCCTGCCTGCTTTTGCCCCGCAGCTTTGTGCTGGACGGCCTGATGGATCAGCCCACCCAGGACGCCATGTTTGCGGCTGTTGCCAAGAAATACTGCACAGAACCGCTGTTTATCAAAACCCACCCGCGGGATACCACGGATTATTCCAAGCTGTTCCCTACTGCTGTTATCCTGCCCCGCACCATGCCAAGCGAGGTTCTCAATTTCTGCCTGCCCTTCAAATTCCAGCGCGCCGTCACCGTGCAAAGCTGGGTCCTGCGCGGCTTTACCGCCGCGGAAGAAAAGGTGTTTGTGGGGCTGGAAGAGGCAGAAAAGTTGGTGCAGGGGTAATGCCTCCCCTTTGAGGGGAGGTGGCCGAGCGCAAGCGAGGTCGGAGGGGTGGCTCCCTTACTGCCGCCTAAATGATAAGCCGGAAGGGGACGTACCATTCTATGCGCCTGCCGCATAATTCCAACAATCTTGCCTATGTTCGTTCTCTGCGCAAAAATATGACCGATGCGGAGCGCAAATTATGGTATGAATATCTGCGTCCCTGCCCCTACAAATTCACACGCCAAAAGAGCGTTGGGCCCTATATCCTTGATTTTTATTGTGCTTCTGCTCAGTTGGCAGTTGAAATTGACGGTTCGCAGCATTACGAACCGCAGGGGCAGCAGCAGGATGCTGCCCGAACTGCTTATTTGCAGGCGTTTGGTATTTTTGTTCTGCGGTTTTCCAACCGGGACGTTCTTCTCAATTTGGAGGGTGTTGCAGCCGAAATTGAGCGTACGATTCTGATGCGGATATCCAAATAGATTTTCATAACAATCTATAACTCTTTCTTAGGGAACCACCCCTCAGTCCGCTGCGCGGACAGCTCCCCTCAAAGGGGAGCCAATGCTTCTTTTAGGAGGTTGCTTACTATGAAACTTATCGGCGTTATTCCCGCCCGTTATGCCAGCACGCGGATGCCGGGCAAGCCGCTGGCGGATATTTTGGGCAAGCCCATGATCTGGTGGGTGTACCAGGAAGCCAAAAAGTGCAAAAAGCTCGATGATGTGTTTATCGCCACCGATGATGAGCGCATTGCCGAAGCCTGCCGCACCTACGGCATGGAATACTGCATGACCAGCCCCGACCATGACACCCCCACCGGGCGCATCTGGGAGGTTTCCACCAAGGTAGAAGCCGACCTGTATCTGCAGATCATGGGTGACGAGCCGCTGATCAACGTAAAGGCGTTTGATTTGATTCTGCCGGATACCCTGCCGGAGGACCCGTATTATGTCGCCGTGCTGACCAACCGAATGGAGCACCCCGCGGATGTGATCGATTTTTCCAACCAGAAGGTCGTGACCAACGCCGCACGGGAAATTTTGATGATCTCCCGCAGCCCCATTCCCTACCCCAAAGGCACGCTGGATTTTGAATACGAGAAGGTGACCGGCATCCAGCTGTACTCCCGCCGGGCGCTGGCGTTCTACCACGAAACACCGAAGTCCATTCTGGAAAAAGCCGAAGAGAACGATATGATGCGCTTTGTGGAAAACGGCCACAAGGTACACGCCATCGTCAGCCCGTACAAGACTGTGAGCGTTGACACCCCCAAGGACCTTGCCCTTGTGAGCGAAATCCTGAAAGGAAAAGAATAAATGCCCGATATTAAACTGTTGGACTGCACCCTGCGTGACGGCGGCTATGTGAACAGCTGGAACTGGGGCTTTGCTGCAGCCAAAGATATTATCGCCTCGCTGACCCGTGCCGGGACTGACATTGTGGAAGTGGGCTTTCTGCGCAATGTGGATGGCTACAACCCCGATGTGACCGTCTGCAACACCATTGAAGAGCTGAACAGACTGCTGCCTGCCCACACCGGCAGCACCATGTACAGCGGCATGGCCATGCGCTCCAATTATGATATTGCCAAGCTGTCCCCTTATGAGGGGCACGGCATTGAGATGCTGCGCATTACCGCCCACGATTACGATATCCGCGAAGGCATGGATTTTGCCCGCGAAGTCAAGGCCCGCGGGTACAAGCTGTCCATCAACCCCATCAACATTATGGGCTATGCCGACAAAGACTTGCTGTGGATTTTAGACCAGGTAAACGAGATTCACCCGTACCAGTTCTCCATTGTGGATACCTTCGGCAGCATGCGGCGGCGTGACTTAGAGCGCATCGTCAGCCTGGTGGACCACAACCTGGCCCCGGATATCCGCGTGGGGCTGCACCTGCATGAGAACATGGCGCTCTCTTTCTGCCTGGCGCAGGAATTTCTGGACAAGCACCTGGGCCGCGATACCACTGTGGACGGCAGCCTGATGGGCATGGGGCGCATTCCCGGCAACCTGCCCATTGAGCTGATTGCCGACTATATGAACGAGACCCTTGGCTGCCATTATGACATTGACGAGATGATGGACGCCATCCAGGACCATATCGCCCCGCTGAAAGGCGAGACAGCCTGGGGTTACACCCCGGCTTACTTCCTGAGCGCACGGTACAACCTGCACCGCGATTACGCCGAGCATTATCTGGACAAAGGCGATTTGACCAACCGGGACATCAACCATATTCTGGCCGGTTTTGACCGCAGCAAGGCCACCGCATACGATAAAGACTATGCCGACCGCCTGTACCGCGAATACCAGAACCGCGCCATTGACGACACCGCCGCGCTGGATACCCTGCGCACCGCGTTTGGCGGCAAGACCGTGCTGGTGCTGGCCCCCGGTGCCAGCCTGGCGGAGGAAGCTGGGCGCAGCGCTGTGGCCGCCGCCAAGGCGGACTGCATTGTTTCGGCCAATTTCTGCCCGGCGTTCTGCCAGCCGGATTACGCATTTTTTACCAACAGCAAGCGGTTTGAAAAGCTGGACCTTGCTGCCCTGCCCTGCCCTGTTGTGCTCACCTCCAACCTGCGGCCGCTGCCGCAGGGGGCGCTGGCGGTCAATTATGACCGGCTGGCGGCCCCGGATGTGCAGAACGCATCCCTTGGCAGCAACAGTGTACTGATGCTGCTGCGGCTGCTGCGGCTGTGCGGTGCCAAGGCCGTGCTGCTGGCCGGGGCCGATGGCTACAAGCCCGGTACCCCCGCCTATGCCGACAGCCTGCTGCACGCCCACACCGGGCGCGGAGCTGCGTTCAACACCGCCATGGCAGGTGCCATCAAAGCCTGCGGGCTGGATGTGACCTTTATCACCCCCAGCGAATACGCAAAATAACGAGGTTTGCCCATGATTCGACTTTTGGTTCTGGATGTAGACGGCACCATGACAGACGGCGGCGTGTACTATGATTCCACCGGCAACGAGCTGAAAAAGTTTGCCATCAAGGATGGGGCCGGGATCGTGCTGGCCCGCGCGGCAGGGATGCAGGTTATGATCTGCACCGGGCGCGAATGTGAAGCCGTGCGCCACCGTGCCCAGGACCTGCACATTGACTATCTGTTCCAGAACGTACACGACAAAGCCGCCTTTTTGAGCAGGTTTATGGCTGAGCACAGCCTGACCAAGCAGGATGTTGCCTATTGCGGCGATGACCTGAACGATTTGACCGCCATGGCCCTGTGCGGCTTTGTGGCCTGCCCGGCCGATGCTGCCGGCCCTGTGCTGGGGCGGGCGGATTTCATCTGCCGCCAAAAAGGCGGCGAGGGCGCTGTGCGCGGCACGGTGGAAGAGATCCTGCTGCGGGACGGCCGCCTGCCTGCCGCCGTTAAAAAAGCCTTTGGCGCAAAGATTTGATGGGTGCGGCTGAAACGTTAAATATTCCGGTGTTTGTTTTGGACACCCCCTGAACGCTGAACCACCAAAACCGGGAGGAGCCCGTATGAGCAAAATAAAGGATTTTCTGAAAAGCCCGCTGGGCACCGCCTTGTGCGCCGCTGCTGCCTGCCTGCTGGCCGTGGTGCTGGTTTGGTTGGCCGCGGTGCGCCCCAACAATGACAAGAGCCTGTCGGAGCGCATCAGCGATGATTACAGCCAGTACAGCGCCGAGCTGGACGAAGCCAACGGCGCTGCCCAGACCTTTGATACCGACAATGACCTGCTGGCCATGGCCTTTGTGTTTGGCACCAGCAACGGCCAACCCACCGGTGAGCTGCACCTGGAACTTGCCGATGCCGACACCGGCGAGGTGCTGGCCCGCTCCACCGGCGATATGGCGAACATTGTGGCCGGGCAGTACACCGGCATGGGGCTGGATACCCCCGTGACCGGCAGCGCAGGCCGCCGCTACCGCGTGACCCTGAAACCGGAGTATACCGGTTCCGGCCGGTTGACCGTGGGCTGCAGCAACGGCGCTGTGCTGTGGAACGATACCTTTACCGTAAACGGCGAAGCCGTGGACGGCACGCTGGCGCTGCTGGTGACTTACAAACAGATTGGCGGATTTTTGACCCGGTTCTTTTTGCTGGTCGGGTTGCTGGCCAGCGTTGTGGTGTTCCTTGGCATTTATTTTGCCATGCGGGGCCGCATGCCGCTGCACCGGCTGGTGTTTGTGCTGGTGCTCTGCTTTGGCATGCTGTACAGCTTTGTGCTGCCGCCCTATGCCGCACCGGACGAAAAATACCACATCAACCAGTCCTTTACTTTAGCCTGCAAATGGGCCAACATGCTCTCGCCGGATGAATGGCGGATGGGCAATGTGCCGCTGGATATGACCTACCGCCGCGAGCACGACTTTGACCCCCTGCTGCAAAACGAAAAGACCACCGTGTTCAGCTGGCAGGAACTGAGCGAAAACCTGTTCACCACCACCCCTGACAGTTTTGACAGCCACACGGCGCTGGAAGAACTGCAGACCGACCGCAATCCCACGCTGTATCTGTTCAGCGCGGCGGCGGTGTTCCTGGCATATGTTTTTCACCTTGGCTTTGTTCCGGCGCTGATGCTGGGGCGCACAGCAAATTTAATTGTGTTCGCTTTGTTAGCGGCGCTGGCCGTTAAAGCCGCGCCGTTTGGCAGGCGGGTATTCGCTGCGGCGGCCCTGCTGCCCATGACGCTGCATCTGGCGGCTTCTTTCAGCCGGGATTCCCTGCTGCTGGGGCTGGCGTTTGCCTTTTCTGCGCTGTGTATGCAGGCGATTTTTGGCTGCAAGGACGGCACGGTGCTGCCGGTGCGGCTGTGGCTGCCGCTGGCGGTGTTCGGCATCCTGCTGGCACCGGCCAAACTGGTTTACCTGCCGCTGGCAGCGTTGTTCCTGCTGATTCCCAACAGCCGCTTTGGCCAGAGCGCCGCAACCAAAAAAGCCGCTTATCTGGCCGGATGCGTGCTGCTGGCGCTCAGCATCAACCGCGCTGTGCTGGTCACCTCGGTGGCCGGTTCTGCCGGGTTTGAAAATCAGACTACTCAGACGGAAACCACCTCCGCACAGGGTTCTACCCCGGCTGCCGCGGTTTCTTATACAGCAACAGAGACAGCTGACAATCGTACTCTGCATGCCGCCCCTGCCGCGGGTGACGGCAAAACCTCCAACCGGTTTGCCAACATGCCTGCCGAGTACCGCGAAAACACGGCTTCCAACTTTGTGCGCCGCCTGTATTACTGCGTGGAGGGCGTGACCGAGATCCCGCAGAAGGAGCTGGAGTTCTGGGTGCAGGCCTTGCAGGAGGGCGATGTGACCGCCGCCGTTCTGGGCCAGAGCTTTTTCTTCAGCCCGGAGGAAGTGGAGCATTCCAGCCTGACCGATGATGAATTCATGAGTGCGGCTTCCCTGGTTTACCTGGACCGCGACCTGATGACCACCGACGCCGAAATGTGCCGGGAACGGCTGGCCACTGCTGACCGCCGTGACTTTTTCAAGTCCATGTTCAGCAGTGATGAATGTGCAGAGCTGCTTTCCGCCTGCCAGATCTACCCCGGCGTGGAGGATGACCGCTACCCGCTGGACCGCAATGTGTTGATCAAAGAGATCGAAGCTGTCCGTACCGTGCGGGACAGCCAGAGCACCCCCAGCGAGGAAGACCAGACCACCTTTACCCCCGGTTACATTCTGCACAATCTGCCCGCCGTGGCTATGCTGCTGGTACGCAGCGTGGTGCAGGATGCCGACAACTGGGTGCGCGGCCTTGTGGGCGGCAGCTTAAGCTACAGCTCGCTGGACCTGGCCTGGTTCTGGGTGTTGGCGCTCTACCTGCTGCTGTGGTATTCCGCCGTTCCGGCACAGGATGTTCCCGTGCCGGGGCTGCCCCAAGGGCGCTACCGGGTGTGGTGTGCGCTGGCCGCGCTGCTGTGCGCCGCGTTGGCCTTTGCCGGCTGCCTTGTGTGGACCCCGACCTATTACCAGACCGTTTACGGCTTCCAGGGGCGGTATCTTCTGCCCGTTCTGCCGTTGTTCCTGCTTACCTGCCTGCCCCGCCGGGTCCAGGTTGCCAGCGGCAAACAGTCCGCCTGCACCCTGGTCTGCTGCCTGTGCGTAGTCAACGCCGGGGTATTGCTGAACGCCATGCTTGCGGTGATTGCCCGATGACGATTTGTTATTTTTCTGCGCAGTACCTGCCCACGGTGGGTGGTGTGGAGCGCTACACCTGGAACCTCGCCCGCTGCACTGTTGCCGCCGGGCACCGCGCCATTGTGGTTACCAGTGCTCTGCCCAACCTGCCGGAGCACGAAATTGACGGGGATGGCATTGAAATTTACCGCCTGCCCGTCTGGCCTGTCATGAACGGGCGCTTTCCTGTTATCAAGCCGGGGGCGCGCTTCCACGCGCTGACCGCGCAAATCTGGGCGCAAAAGCTCGATTTCTGCGTGGTGCAGACCCGCATGTACACCCAAAGCGTCTGGGCTGCCCGCGCGGCCAAGCGCCGCGGTATCCCCATGCTGGTCATTGACCATTCCACCGGATACATGCCGATGGGCAACGGCCTGCTGGGGGCCTGCGGGCGGCTGTATGAGCAGGTTGCCTGCCGCCTGGTGCGCGGCACCGGCGCGCCGTTCTATGGCGTTTCCGCCGCTGCCTGCCGCTGGCTGCACACCTTTGGCATTACGGCTGCAGGAACCATGCCCAACGCCATTGACCCCGCTGCTTTGGAACAGGAAGCCGCCCACGCGCCAGACTGGCGCGCCAAGCTGAACCTTGGCGACCGTAAGATCGTGCTGTTTGTGGGCCGCCTGATTCCCGAAAAGGGCGCCGGATTATTAGCCCAGGCCGTGGCCCAGCTGCCGGGCGTTGTTCTGGTGGCGGCTGGCAGCGGTCCGCAGCAGCAGGAACTGGTGGACCTTGGGGCCGTTACCCCCGGTGCCCTGCCGCATGATGCGGTGGTTCAGCTGCTGCGACAGGCAGATGTATACTGTCTGCCCACCCGGTATGCCGAGGGCTTTCCCACCACCTTGCTGGAAGCCGCGGCCTGCCGCTGCCCTATCGTGTGCACCCGTACCGCTGGAACCGAGGAGCTGCTGCCGGACGATACCCACGGCATTGTGCTGCCCGGCCAGCCACAGGACACCACGGTGGAAACCATCCGCGCCGGGCTGCAGACCCTGCTGGATGATCCCGCCCGCGCCCATGCCTGTGCCGAGGCGGCGTACCGCAATGTGTACGCGCACTTTACATGGGATGCCGTATTTGATAAAATGATGGGGATCATAAACCAAAGCTGACATCTGCCCGGTGTTTGCCGGGCAAGTGGATAAGGAACATTTGTTATGTCAAAATTGCTGATTGTTATTCCTGCATATAATGAGGAAGCCAATATTGTCAAGGTCGTCAACGGCATTGTCAAGAACTACCCGCAGTATGACTATGTTGTAGTCAACGATGGCAGCCGTGATAAAACCGCGGCCATCTGCCGGGAACATGGGTTCCGCTTGATCGATCTGCCGGTCAACCTGGGGCTGGCAGGTGCATTCCAGACCGGGCTGCGCTATGCCGCCGAAAACGGGTATGACTGCGCCATGCAGCTGGATGCTGACGGCCAGCATCGACCGGAATATATCGCCGCCATGCTGGAAGAGCTGGAAAGCGGGGCCGACATCGTGATTGGCAGCCGCTTTTTGACGGTAAAAAAGCCCAAAAGCCTGCGCATGCTGGGCAGTTACATCATCAGCTGGTCCATCCGGCTGACCACCGGCCGTGCAATCTGCGACCCCACCAGCGGCATGCGGCTGTTCAACCGCGCCATGGTGGAAGAATTTGCCCAAAATTTGAACTATGGCCCGGAGCCGGATACCATCAGTTACCTGATCAAAAACGGCGCTGTGGTACGCGAAGTACAAGTTACGATGGGCGAGCGCGAGGCCGGTCAAAGCTACCTGACCTTTTGGCGCAGCATTGAATATATGGTCAAAATGTCCATCTCCATTTTGCTGATTCAGTGGTTCCGCAAGCGGGACACCGAAACGCCTTACCCGGAAAGGAGCCTGTAAGCCATGTTTGATCAGCCAATTATCCGTGTATGCCTTGTGTTGGGCAGCCTGATCACCGCAACCTATATTCTGCGCCGCGTGCGTTTGGCTAAGGTGCAGATCGAAGATACCATTTTCTGGCTTCTGTTCAGCGGCATTCTGCTGATTTTGGCCATCTTTCCCGGCATTGCCTACTGGGCGGCGTATCTGCTTGGGTTCCAGAGCCCCATCAATTGTGTTTATATCGTCATCATCGTTTTGCTGCTGGCCAAACAGTTTTTTATGTCCATCCGGCTCAGTCAGCTGGACAGCAAGGTGCGCATTTTGACACAGCGCGTTGCCTTGAACGAAGAAAAGATCGAACGCGAAAAATTAGAT
>ERZ1032310.112-NODE-112-length-15824-cov-10.168685_pt1 | contig 15824 bp, 12 predicted proteins | sample MGYA00516697_ERZ1032310 | MGnify/ENA primary metagenome ERZ1032310 (study PRJEB33719, sample SAMN04261360) | wastewater metagenome | biome: periurban shantytown; feature: human; material: feces | host: Homo sapiens | place: Peru: Lima | collected 2012-01-15 ... | reverse complement strand
AGGTGTTGAAAAATGGGGCGGTTCCCCATATTATTGATGACGTCGACAGGCGGGGTGGTTCCCCGCGTACGTGCCATCTGAGTAACCGAGGGGAGGGCGCACATGGGAATGACTGGTGCATACGAGCGCAATCTCGATGCAAAAGGTCGTCTGTCCCTGCCTGCACCCCTTCGCGAGGAGCTTGGAGAGCACGTTCGCGTGTTCAAAGCCCTGGATGTCGATGCTCTGTACGTGTTCTCTGCCGAGGCCTTCGATAAGTGGGTCGAAGGACTCTTCGCGGGTCGTGAGGGCCACGAGGGTTTTAACCCGCGTGACATTAATGACCAGAAGCTCATGAGGGCGATCAACAAGCGCACCACGTCGATGGACGTGGACAGCGCCGGTCGTATCGGTCTTTCCGAGTCTCTCCGCAAGCAGGCGAACCTCGACCGCGAGGTCACGGTTGTGGGCAACTACGACCACCTTGAGGTTTGGGATCGCGCCGCGGCCGATGAGGACGATGACGATGAGGCCCTGCTGGACCTCTTCTTCTCGTAAGGGCAAGGCACGGGTAACGGATGGAGCGTGGGATCTTGACACAAGAATATCGGCATGAACCTGTCATGCTCGGCGAAGTGCTTGAGTCGCTGCGGCTAAAGAGCGGCTCCGTTGTCTGCGATTGCACCCTTGGCGGTGCCGGCCATTCGGTAAAGATGGCCGCGCAGGTGGGGGAGACGGGTCTTTTGCTCGGCGTCGATCAGGACGACATGGCCCTCGAGGCCGCTGGCGCCCGTCTGGACCGCGAGGTTCCCGGCGTTCCGCACCAGCTGCTGAAGGGCAACTTCGGCGACTTGGACGAGCTGCTTTGCTCGGCCGAGGTGCCTGGGGTCGATGGCTTCCTGTTCGATTTGGGCGTTTCGTCACCGCAACTCGATATCCCTGGCAGGGGCTTTTCGTATAACGAGGACGCCCCATTGGACATGCGGATGGATCCGGGTAATAACACCTTAAACGCAGCTGAGGTCATCAACACCTATAACGAACACGACCTCGCCCGGATTCTACGCGTCTACGGAGAAGAGAAGTTCGCCTCGCAGATTGCGCGCGAGATCGTGCGCCGCCGCGAGCAAGAACCGATCGAAACCACCGGCCAATTTGTCGAGATCATCAAGGCGGGTATCCCGGCTGCCGCTCGTCGGCATGGCGGACACCCGGCCAAGAAAAGTTTCCAGGCCATTCGCATCGAGGTCAATCACGAGCTCGATGTGCTCGAACGAGGTCTTGATGCCGCCACCAGGTGGCTCAACCCGGGCGGACGTATCTGCGTCATCTCGTATCACTCGCTCGAGGACCGTATCGTAAAGAACCACTTTAAGGAGATGAGCCAGGGGTGCACGTGTCCGCCGGAGATTCCGGTGTGCGTGTGCGGCAACGTGCCGATACTCAAGGTCATCACCCGCAAACCCTTGGTTGCCCAGCCTGATGAGGTTGAGCGCAACCCTCGGGCGAGATCAGCCAAAATCCGCGTGGCGCAGCGTCTGTAGGCGCGACCGCGCGATATTGGACCTCCCGCTCGCACCATAAACGAAGCTTAAACACACTACCAACGTACTCGGGATGGGAGGCGGCATATCATGGGCTACAACACTTCAAGCGCAGCACTCGCCTATGATATGAACGCCATGCCCGCCTATCGTGAGACGCCGCAGGCCCCCGTTGCTCCCCGTGAGCAGCGCGCGCCGCGCTTTGATGTCTACACGGGCGCGGGCCGTCAGGCAAACCAGGCGGTAAGCCCGGTTTTCATGAGCGTTCTTAAAACGTTTTGCATCATTGCGGCTATCTTCATGACAATCGGCGTCGCCCGCGTGGCGCTCGCCGGCGTTACGGCCCAGGTGCTCAACAGCAACGCCGAGCTTACCAACACGCTCGAAAAGGCGACCGATGAGAGCTCCGACCTAGAGGTCATGCATTCGGTCTATGGCGCCGACACGCGCATTCGCGACCTTGCGGGCGCTTATGGCATGGTGGAGCCCAGCGAGAGCGTTACACTTGACTTTTCGCAGGATGCAGCCGCGGGCGCCAACGCGACCGCGACCGCTCAGTAGCAAGACGGTAGCTGAGTATGACAAATGACTATCGCCGCGGTTCCGATGGGGGCCGCGGTTCTGGACGTCCCTCGTCGCGGGGACGTTCTGGTTATCAAGGAACGGGTCGGCAATCTTACAACGCCGGGCAGTCCCGTGGCAACGACCCGGCGTCGCGACTTCGCGGCTCGGGCGGCCCTCAAGTGCATAACACCAGGTCGCGCAAGAGTTCGTCGACCGAATGGCTCACAGGCGCGCCTCTGCCTCGCCGCAAAGCCGTCATGGGATTCATTGGGCTTGGCTTGGGCTTGGGCGTCTTTCGCCTTGCCGACTATCAAATTGTCGAAGCCGATAAACTGCGCGAGCGTGCCGATGCGCGCCGCCTGCTTGCGCAGACCCTCTATGCCAAACGCGGCACCATCTACGACCGCAACGGTAACGTGCTGGCGTCGTCGGTCGAATGTCGCAACATCGCCGTGAACCCGCAGCTTGTCGAGGATGTTGACAAGACGGTGTCGGCGCTGGTCAAGGCAACTGGAATCGATAAAAAGACCTGCCGCAAGCTCGTCGAGTCCGATGGCACCTGGGTGTATATCAAGCGCCAAGTGGACGAAGACGATGCTGCGGTGCTGGAGAAGAAGAACCTGCCCGGCGTGCTTTTTGAGCAGGCCATGAAGCGCGTATATCCATACGGCAATCTGGCATCGCAGGTGCTGGGTGTAGTGAATGTGGACAACGACGGCTTGACGGGTCTCGAAAAGCAATACAACAAGCTTCTGACCGGCACGAACGGTTCTCTCGTACGCGAGCGCGCGAGGGACGGCAGCTATATCGCGGGCGGTGCCTATAAAAAGGTGGCCGCGGTCGACGGCGTTGATATCGTGACGACGCTCGACGTCAATATCCAGCGTGCGGCTGAGGATGCTCTGGCAGAGGCTGTCGAGAAGACAAAGGCCAAGAACGGCTCGGCTTTGGTCACCGACCCCACGACCGGTGAAATTCTCGCAGCCTGCTCGTACCCGACCTACGACCAGACCGATCTGGAGAACGCCAAGACCGAGGATATGAACCTGCGCCTGGTCACTGACGCCTACGAGCCCGGCTCGGTCTTTAAGACGCTCGTGGCGGGCGCCGGCTTCGACTTGGGCGTCGTACGATCGAGTACGTCGTTTGAGGTGCCGGCGAGCATCAAGGTGGGCGACGATACCGTTACCGATGCCGATAAGCGCGACTATGGCATGACCATGGATGTGCGCGAGATGATGCGCCGTTCGTCCAATGTGGGCTTTGTCCTGGTGGGGCGCAAGATCGGTGCCGACGACTTTGCCGCCTATGTGGACAAGTGGGGCATCGGTCACAGCTCCGGTGTCGATTTTCCGGGCGAGAGCCTGGGCATCGTCAAGGAGCGTGACCAGTATGACGGCGCCACGCTGGGATCGATGAGCTTTGGACAGGCGCTGTCCGTCTCGCCGATTGAGATCGCACGTGCCGTGGGCGGCATCGCCAACGGCGGCGTGATGATGACCCCGCACTTCTATAAGTCCAGCAAAGGCGACGAGAAGGACTGGGGCGAAGGCGAACGCGCGATTTCTGAGGACGCCGCATCCCAGGTGACATCGTGCATGCAGACGGTCGTGTCCGAGGGAACGGGCGTTGGCGGCGCGGTTGACGGCTATGACGTGGCGGGTAAGACCGGTACGGCCGAACGAGCCGACGAGAACGGCGGCTACCTCAAGGAGAACTACATGTCGTCCTTTATGGGCTTTGCGCCGGCACAATCGCCCAAGGTGCTGTGCTATATCACGCTCGACGGAACGCCGAGCGGCTCAGATGCCGCTGCGGTGCCGTTCCAGTCCATTATGGCCAACGCGCTCGACGTGCTGGGTATCCCGCACACGAAGTAGGGGGTTACAATCTTTGGGGCGTGGTTTGTTGTCCCATATGAGGGGTGTTCACATGCCCTGCACCACGCATGCGCGGCGCTGGGATACAATACGCCGATAGCATTATTAGGTTTACAGGGGGGCTGCAATGATAGAGATCGCCGTCAACAACCTCGCGGCCGCAACAGGGGCCCGAACCGTGACGGGAGAAGCCGATCGGGTATGCCGCGGGTGCGTTATCGACTCGCGTCAGGTCGAGGAAGGGACGATTTTCGTCGCCTTTCCCGGTGAAAACGTCGACGGCAATGACTTTGCTTCCCGTGCCGTCCAGTCGGGTGCCGGCGCCGTCGTGATGACGCGTGAGCCCGAGGCCGAGCTGGTCTCGCTGGCGCAGGACAAGGGCTGTGCCATCTTGCTGACCGATGATCCCGAGGACTTTCTGCTGCGTTTGGCGCACGCGTACCGTCTGGAGCTTGGCTGCCTGGTCGTTGGTATTACCGGTTCCATCGGCAAGACGACGACCAAGGACGTGCTCGCCGCCGTGCTCGCCAAGCGCTATCGTGTCTGGGCCACCAAGGGCAATTTCAATAACCTGATCGGCATGCCGCTCACGGTGCTTTCCGCTCCGGCCGATACCGAGGTCCTGGTGCTCGAGATGGGCATGAACCATTTCCACGAGATCGAGCGCCTGTCCCAGTCCGCCAATCCCAACCTTGCCATCGTGAGCAAGATTGGTACCTCTCATATCGGCATTTTGGGTAGCCGCGAGAACATCGCCCGCGCTAAGGCCGAGATTGTCCAGGGTATGTGCGCCGCTGGCGACTTCTTGCCGCTGCTGGTTTTGGGCGGCGAGGACGACTTTACGCCGTTCATTCGCGATACGTTCGCCCAGCCTGCTGGTATCGACGTGATGCTGGCCGGCGTCTCGGACGATGATGAGGTCCGTGCCCGCGACGTTCGAGTTGATGACGAGGGCCGTCCGGTCTTTACGCTCGATTTTGGTCAGGGCGAGACAATCGATACCATGCTTGCCATCCCCGGCGTGCAGTCCGTCCCAAATGCCGTTAAGGCCGCCGCGGTTGCCTATCGCCTGGGCGTGACGCCCGAGCAGATCGATGCTGCCTTTAGAGGCCTCACGATCACCGGTCACCGCCAGGAGATCAAACGCGCCAAGAGCGGTGCCCGCGTCATCGACGATTCCTATAACGCCAGTGCCGAATCCATGGCTGCTGGCCTCGATCTGCTGTGCTCGCTTTCGTGCACGGGGTCTCGCATGGCGATCTTGGGCGAGATGGGCGAGATGGGCGATGAGGCTCCTCGCATGCATGAACTCGTGGGCGCCTATGCCGCCGCCAAGAAGCTCGACATGCTGGCGTTCGTGGGTGGTGAGCTGGCCCAGCTTATGGCCGATGCCGCGCGCATGATGGGCATGGACGAGGACCGCATCCAGGTGTTCTCCGATTATCAGCAGGTGCTCGACCGCATGGGCGGCGCGCTTGAAAAACATGATGTTGTACTGGTCAAGGGTTCCCGCTTTGTTGAGCTCGACCGCTTTGTGGAAGGTGTGTGCTAGCCCATGTTCGGCAATCCCTCGTATCCAACGTATCAGGCTTTTTTGGGGCTTGGCATCGCCGCCGCCATTGCGCTGCTGCTCATGCCGTGGTGGATCAAGCTGCTCAAGGTCGAGGGTATCGGCCAGCAGGTTCGTGCCGATGGCCCCAAGCGTCATTTGGTTAAGCAGGGAACGCCCACCATGGGTGGTGTTGTCATCCTCGTCGCGATCTCGCTGACCTGCCTGCTGATGGGCAAGCTCACCACCGAGCTCGTGCTCGTGCTCCTCGCCACGCTGGCGACCGGCGTGCTGGGCCTGATTGACGACCTGACCTCCGTTACGCATGGGCGCTCGCTCGGTCTGACGCCTCATGCCAAGATGATCGGTCTAACCATTATCTGTGTCACCTTTACGGTACTTGCCGTTAACTGGTGCGGCGTCGCCCCCGAGATTCGTTTTCCCGGCGGCCTGACGATTGACCTCGGTGTTCTTTCGACCACCATCTGCGGCCTTTCGTTCCCGTGGCTCTACATTGTCTTTTGCTGGCTGATGATCGCCGGTCTTTCTAATGCCGTGAACCTGACCGATGGCCTTGACGGTCTTGCTGGCGGCACCTCCATGATTGCCATGCTCGCCATGGCTGCCATGGCGTTTTTGCACGGAGACGTGAACCTGTCCATCTTCTGCACCGCGTGTGCCGGTGCCTGCTTGGGTTTTCTGTGGTTCAACTGCTATCCGGCGAGCATCTTTATGGGCGATACCGGCTCGCTTGCCCTGGGAGCCGCGTTTGCCTGCACGTCCATCATGACCAACACCGAGGTCGTCTCCCTCATCATCGGCGGCCTGTTTATCGTTGAGACCCTGTCGGTCATGATTCAGGTTGTCTACTTCCACTTTACGCACAAGCGCGTCTTCCTTATGGCGCCCATCCATCATCATTTCGAAAAGAAGGGCTGGGCCGAGACCAAGGTCGTCATCCGTTTTTGGATTATCGCTGCGGCCTTTGGTGCCGTTGGCCTTGCTCTGTTCTTCCAGTTGGGATAGTGGTCTTTCATGCCTCTTGCTGATGTCTTTAGCCTGCTCGTTTTGGGTCAGGGCAAATCCGGTCTCGATGTCGCCCGCTGGGCGCTGGCACATCCCGAGCGCGTAAGCGCCGTTACCGTGTATGGCGGCGGCACCTCTGAGCCCAATGACGCCACGCGTGCGCTCGAGGCTGCTGGTGCGTCGTTTGTCTATGGGACCGAACAGGTCGAGGGCGCCTATGACGTATGCGTGACGTGCCCGGGCATCTCGGAGTTCTCGGGCTTCTTTAAGGCCGGGCACGAGCATGCCGCCCAGATTATGGGTGAGCCCGAGTTTGCCTATCGCCTGTCGCCCGATAACTGGATTGCCATCACGGGCACCAACGGCAAGACGACCACCACGTCGCTGACTGATTATCTGCTTAAGGCTGCCGGCGAGGCAAGCGTTGCTGTCGGCAACATCGGCGAGCCGCCGGTCAACGAGATTGACGGCCGAGCCCACAACGAGTGGTTTGTGGCTGAGCTCTCGAGCTATCAGATTGCTACGACAACCGAGCTCCACCCCCGCGTGGCGGTGCTGCTCAACATCACTCCCGACCACTTGGGCTGGCATAAGAGCCATAAGAACTATGCGCTTGCCAAGATCAAACTGTTTGACAATATGGTCGATGACGATCTGGCGGTTGTCGACGTCGAAGACGCCGGCATTCACGAGTTCGATGAGTACATCTACACGCCGGGTCGTCGCATCTGCAAGGTTGCCTTTGACGAGCCTGAGGGCGAGGATGCCGCCTTTGTGCGCGATGGCAAGATGATCGTGCGTCTGAAAGGCGTCGAGACCCCGCTCATCGCTACATCCGAGCTCAAGATCTCGGGCCATCACAATGTTATCAATGCCCTGTGCGCTGCCACGGCTGCCTTGGCGGTCGGTGCCGATGTCGATGGTGTCTGCCGCGGTCTTGCCTCGTTCCAGCCGCTCGAGCACCGCGTGGAGCCGTGTGGCGAGATTGACGGCGTGCGCTACGTCAACGATTCCAAGGCGACCAACACCGATGCGGTCGAGAAGGCACTGACGGCATTTCCCGATGACGACGTGATCTTGCTGCTCGGCGGCCACGATAAGGGCACGCCGCTCACGGACTTCGCGCGCGTTGTTATGGATAACGTACGCTCGGTCGTCTGCTTTGGCGATGCGCGCGAGCGCTTCACCGCCGCTATGGACGAGGCCGATGTCGATGGCGATGTGGATATCGCTCAGGCGGATGACCTGCGCGACGCCGTGGACGTTGCCCGTTCGCTGTCGAGCCGTGGCGATGTGATCTTACTTTCTCCTGCCTGCTCTTCGTTCGATGAGTTCTCGGGCTATGAGGAGCGCGGCCGCGTGTTTAAGGACTATGTGGCCCAGCTTGCCGCTGCGGCGAAATCGCAAATGGAATAGGGGTTGCCGGTGAGAGAGGAGAGCCCCCGACAAGGTATGAGGAGGCCCGACTCGGACCGTGCTTCCTCGCGGCGCAGCACACCGCGTTCCGGTCGCGGCGGGCAGACGTTTAGCGAACGCTATATTGCCGGCGTTCCCGCCCGTATCATGCGCCCCCGTTTGATATTCATGGCCTGTCTGTTTACCTTGGTGTGCTTTGGCCTGCTGATGGTGTACTCGGCGTCTTCGGTCGAGGCGCTGCACGAGAATGGCTCGGCGACGTTTTTTCTGTTTCGACAAGCCGCGTTTGCCGGAGTTGGCGTGCTGGCTATGGTTGCCATCGTGCGCATCTTGCCGGACAGTTGGTTTGGGGAAGACGTGCTCAGGATCTTCCTCATCGGCATGATGGGGCTACTGCTTCTGGTGTTCTTGGTGGGCAGCGGCAGCCGTGGCGCCACGCGCTGGCTCAACATCGCCGGTATTCAGTTCCAGCCTTCCGAGTTTTTAAAGCCATTTGCCATTGCGTATTCGGCCATCATGCTTGATCGTTTCTTTTCGTCCGGTGGCAACATCAACGAATTCCTTCGCAAGATGGGCATCTACTTGGGCATTTCGCTCTTTCTGATCTTTATCCAGCCCGATTTCGGTACTGTCCTGATCATCCTGTTGACCCTCATGTGCATGGCGTTGTTTGCGGGTCTCGACCCCAGATTTATCATCGGCGTGCTAATCTTCGGCATTCTCGTGATCGTGATTGCGCTTGTTGCAGAGCCGTACCGTATGGTGCGTATTCAGGTTGCCTTGAACCCTTGGGCCGACGAGTATGGTGACGGCTATCAGGCCACGCTTGCCATCATGGCCTTTGCCTCGGGCGGTCTGTTCGGCCGTGGCATCGGCAACTCAACCATGAAGTACTCGTATCTGCCCGAGGCGCACAATGACTACATCTTGGCCATCATTGGCGAGGAAGTCGGTTTTGTCGGAACCGTGCTGTTCTTCTTAGTGTTTGCGATGCTGATCTATTCGGCGTTTCGCATTGCCGAGCAGGCGACCGATCGTCGGGGCGCGCTTATGGCGTCTGGCTCCGCGGTCATTCTCGCGGTGCAGTTTTTGATTAACGCGTTGGGCATCCTCAACGTGTTTCCCATGACGGGCAAACCGTTGCCGTTTATTAGCTACGGCGGTTCGTCGATTATTGTGTCGCTTATGCTTGCCGGATTGATCCTGCGCGTTTCGTACGAGAGCGCCCGTCGCGATGAGTACGACCGTCGCCGCGAGAGCTTTGCCGTTATGGATGAGAGCACCGCCGGCGTGCCCCACGTGCGCGGCGAGCGATCTTCGCGTAACGGTTTTACCGTCCTGGATGGCTCTGCGACCGAGCCGGCAGCCCGCCCGCGTCAGCGAACGGCGCCGCAAGGTCGTCCTCAGCGCCCCAGCCCTCGCAACGCGGGCGGCGGATATAATCGAATCGATTTGAACTCGGACCCGTCGGCGCGTCTGCGCACCGACGACCAGGGACCGCGTGTACGAAGGGACTACCATGACCGATAAGATGACCGTTGCTATTGCAGCCGGCGGTACGGCAGGACACATCAACCCCGCGCTCGCCTTGGCCGAAGAACTGCGTGATCGCGGCCACCACGTTGTATTCGTGGGCCAGTCGCGCAAGCTCGAGGGTCGTCTGGTCCCCGAGGCTGGGTTTGATTTTGTGCCCATTACGGTCACGGGCTTCGACCGCTCCCGTCCTTGGACGGCGCTGACCTCGCTATGGCGTGTCAACAAGGCCAAGCGTGCGCTCGCCAGTCATTTCTCAAAGGTCGGCAAGCCCGACGCTGCCGTCGGTTTTGGTGCCTATGTCGAGGTTCCGCTGCTGGGGTGGTGCAAGGGCGCAGGCGTTCCGTATCTGCTGCATGAGCAGAACTCTGTTCCGGGCCTGGCCAACAAGATGATGAACTCCCACGCCGCCCGCGTGTGCATCTCGGTGCCGGCAGCGCGTTCGGTCTTTGAGCGCGAAGGTGACCCTGACCACGTGCTCATGACCGGCAACCCCGTACGTCGCTCGGTAATCGAAGGCGATCGCGCTCGCGGCCGCAAGGCACTTGGCGTTCCCGAGGACGCTACGCTGCTGCTCATCTTTGGCGGTTCACTTGGCGCCCAGCACCTCAACGAGCGCGTGGTTTCGCTCAAAAACGAGCTGCTTTCGCGCAAGAACCTCTATGTGTTGCATTCGACGGGTGCCGACGGCTTTGAGGAGACCGAGCGCGCTTTGGCGCTGACGCCCGAGGAGGCGAAGCGTTACCGCGTCCAGCCTTACATCGACAACATGGGCGATATGTTGGCTGCTGCCGATTTGGTGCTCTCGCGTTCGGGCGCATCGAGCGTGGCCGAGATCGCTGCGCTCGCCGTGCCCTCGGTGCTCGTGCCGTATCCGCATGCGACGGCCGACCACCAAACCACCAATGCCCGGTATCTGGTCGACGCCGGGGCCGGCGTGCTCTGCGTCGATGCCGATATCGACGGTTCTGCCTTTGCCGATGAGCTGCTGCACCTGGTCGATGACGCGGCGGCGCGCGACGCCATGCGTCAGGCGGCGCGTGGTCTGGCTCAGGATAGGGCCGCCGCTCTTCTGGCGGATGCGGTAGAGGGTTTGCGTTAGTTAGACGGGATATCGTCGGTCGCCCTCGCGCTGATGCGGTAGGTGCGGTACAGTTAATGAGTTACAGGCAGTGTTTACGCAAGGAGTACACGAGCACATGGCTGATTCCCAGACTGCAACCTCCGCGCCCGAGTTTAAGAGCGCCCACTTTATCGGTATCGGCGGCGCCGGCATGAGCGGCATCGCCCTCGTTCTGCACGAGCGCGGTTATGCCGTTACCGGCTCCGACCTTAAGACGTCACGCTATATCCGCCAGCTTATCCGCGCTGGTGTGAAGGTGCATGTGGGCCATGAGGCCGCCACGATCGACGAGGTCAAGCCCGACGTGGTTGTTGTCTCCACCGCTATTCCGGAGTCCAACCCTGAGCTCGTGCGCGCTCGCGAGCTGGGCATTCCCGTGTGGCCCCGTGCCAAGATGCTCTCTGCCTTGGGCCACGGCTACACCACCGTCGCTGTTGCCGGCACGCATGGCAAGACCACCACGTCTTCGATGTGCGCCACCATGCTCGACCGCATGGGCCTGGATCCGAGCTTCTTGATCGGCGGCATCGTCGAGGGCTATGACACGAACGGCAAGAACGGCTCGGGCGACTACTTTGTCGCTGAGGCCGACGAGTCCGACAGCTCCTTCCTGTTCCTGAACCCCAACGTGGTCATTGTGACCAACGTCGAGGCCGACCACCTCGATCACTACTCGGGTATCGAGGAGATCGAGGCAACTTTCGCCAAATTCATGAGCCTGGTGGGCGAGGACGGCACCGTCATCGTCTGCGGTGAGGACCCGCATCTGGTCGAGCTCGCCAAGTCGACGGGCCGTCACGTGCTTTCCTACGGCTTTGCCGAGAGCAACGACATCGTCTGCATGCACCCGGATGTCAAGGGCATCCAGAGTGACTTTATCGTTCGCTTTGAGGACGGCACTGAGCATGCTGTGGAGATCAAGAGCAATCCCGGTCGCCACAACATGCTCAACGCCACGGCGGTGCTCACCGTCGCACATGTCCTGGGCCTTGACATTGACGCCGCCGCCAAGGCGCTCTCGAGCTTTGAGGGCGTCCGCCGTCGCTTTACCCACGTGGGCGATATCGATGGCATCACCGTGGTCGATGATTACGGCCATCACCCCACCGAGATCAAGGCGACGCTTGCTGCTGCTTCGTCGCTGGGCTACAAGCACGTCGACGTCGTGTTCCAGCCGCACCGCTATTCGCGCCTGCAGGCCCTGTGCGACGACTTTGCCGATGCATTTGCCAATGCCGATAAACTGCTGCTGATTGATGTGTTCTCGGCTGGCGAGATGCCCATTCCGGGCGTCACCTCTAAGATGCTCGCCGATACCGTGCGCGCCAAGCATCCTGGCAAGGAGGTCGTGTACTGCTCCAGTCGTCTTGAGCTCAATCAGGAGCTCGAGCAGATGGTGGGCGAGGGCGACCTGCTGCTCACTATGGGTGCCGGTGACGTTACGACCGTCGGTCCCGAGTTCATTGAGTATCTGACTGCCAAGAAAGACGCTTAAGTCTAATGGGTCTGTTTAACGCCGTCATGGCGCTTTCGGGCATGATCGACACGGATGTGATCGAGGACGAGCGCCTTGCGCGTCATACGAGCTATCGTATCGGCGGCAAGGCCGACCTCTTTGTGACGTGCCATAGCTATCATGCCCTCCGCCGCGCCGTGGCGGTGCTCGATCGCGAGCAGGTGCCGTGGGTCATCATCGGCAAGGGCTCCAATCTGCTGGTTGCCGATGGCGGTTATCGCGGTGCCGTCATTTCGCTCGGACGTGAGTTTCAGCGCACGGTTGTTGCCGATGACGGTTGTACGCTGACGGTCGGTGCGGGCGTGATGTTTGCGCGCCTGGTCAACGATGCCCTGTCGCGTAGCCTCTCGGGCCTTGAGTTTGCCGTTGGCATCCCTGGCTCGGTCGGCGGTGCGATATCTATGAATGCCGGCACACGGACCGAGTGGATTGGCTCGCTGGTTGAGGATGTCGTAACGTTTGACCCGGCATCCGGTATCAAGCATTATGCGGGGTCCGAGATCACTTGGGGCTACCGCGAATGTAGCCTTCCCCGCAATGAGATCATCCTCGAGTGCGTGCTCAAGCTTAAACCGGCGCCCAAGGCCGACATTCGCGAGCGCATGGAACGGTACCTGACGAGGCGCAAGCGTACGCAGCCCATGGGTCGCGCATCCTGCGGGTCGGTCTTTCGTAACCCGCCCGATGCGAGTGTGGGCAAGCTTATCGAGGATTGTGGATTAAAGGGTTTTTCGATTGGCGGCGCGGAAGTTTCGCCCGTTCACGCTAATTTTATCGTTAATAACGGAACTGCCTCGGCCGATGACGTTGCCGCGGTTATCAGACATGTGCACGGAAAGGTGAGGGAGGCGTATGGCATCGAGCTCAGACCGGAAGTTAAATTCCTCGGCTTCTAGAGCATCGAAACCCACCTTCCGCCGCGCCGGAGGGCGTTCCGGCGCGCCTGCCAGACCTCAACGCAATACCGTCGCGCACTCTAAGTCTGTCGGGCATGCTCGACAGACCAGTCGTCCGGTCGTCGGCTCGCAGCTCGGTAATCGTCCGGCCGCAAAAAAGTCCTCGCGTCCCTCGGTGACGTCAAAGCCTGTTATGGGCGCCAAGCCTGCCCGTCCCATGGCAACCCCCAAGCCCTCGACGGGAACTAAAGCGCCGCGTCCAGGTCGCACGCTGGGCGCATCGAAACAGCGCTCGCTGACATCGGTGCCGGCTACCGCCAAGAAGCCTTCGGGTAAAAAAGGCGTCAACCCGTTGTCTTCACTTGGGGCGATGGTAAATAAAACATCAGACGCCGCTTCTGTCGTTACAGGCAAAGGCAAAATCGTGGGCGGCGTTCTGGCCGTCTTGGCCGTGCTCGTCGTCGTTGCCATCGTGGTGATCAACTCTGGATTGTTTACCGCCACTGATATTCAGATTCAAGGCAGCGAGCATGTGACGAAGCACGATGCTATCCAGCTGATCGATTTGCCTGAGGGAACGTCGCTTTTTAACGTCGATCCCGACCAGATTACCGAGGATCTCAAGCAGAACCCGTGGGTCTCGGGCGTGGATGTCCAGCGTCAGTTCCCGCATACGCTCATCATCACGCCGATGGAGCGCAAGGTCATCGCAATTGCCTATATCAGCTCCGATGACCTTGCCTGGGCCATTGGGGATGATGACACCTGGATCGCCCCGCTGTCGACGTCGGTCGAAGTTGACGACCAGGGCAACGTCATCACGACGGGGCAGGGCTCAAATACCCTGACCGGCATTGATGCCGCACTGGCGCTCGCTAAGCACTATGGTGCGGTGTTGTTGACTGATGTCTCGGCGGATGTCGCTCCGGTTTCCGGCCAGGCGGTGAACTCCAAAGCCGTTAAGGCCGGCCTGGATTATGTGCGTGGTTTTTCGAGCGAGTTCTTGGGACAGGTCAAGGATATTTCCACACCTTCGGTCGAAGCCATCTCGGCAAACCTCAATAACGGCATTGAGGTGTCGCTGGGCGATTCGGACGATATCGCCAAGAAGGAACGCGTAGTCACCAAGTTGCTTTCGCAGGTAGAGGGCGTAACGTATATCAATGTGCGCTCTCCGGGCAACTACACATTTAGGAATGCTCCGACCTCGTAACGCTGGTTGTTACTTTGTTGAGTGGCCATACCACGCCGTTTATCTGGTTTGTTTGGTTTTCACGGTCAATTATTTGACTGATACGTTCATAATGTGCAAACATAATACGGTTTACCTTTGCATTTACTTTCAACCTGAAGGATAATGTGCGCAGGGGTCGACCCATGCTATGGCTATAACCTTTGTTCGGAGGACCGACATGCACGAGACAGAGATCAACAACTACCTTGCCGTCATTAAGGTGGTCGGCGTCGGCGGCGGCGGTACCAACGCGGTCAATCGAATGATCGAAGAGGGCATCCGCGGCGTCGAGTTTGTTGCCATCAACACCGATGCTCAGGCACTCGCGATCTCTGATGCCGATATCAAGGTGCACATCGGCACCGACCTTACCCGCGGCCTGGGCGCCGGCGCCAACCCCGAGGTTGGTCGCAAGGCTGCCGATGAGTCCCGCGACGACATCGCCGAGGCGCTCGCTGGCGCCGACATGGTGTTCATCACCTGTGGCGAGGGCGGTGGCACCGGTACCGGCGCTGCTCCCATCGTTGCCGATATCGCGATGAACGAGGTCGGCGCGCTGACCGTCGCCGTCGTGACCAAGCCCTTCACCTTCGAGGGCCGCAAGCGCAAGAAGAGTGCCGAGGAGGGCATCAAGACCCTCTCCGATTGCGTCGACACTATGATCGTTATCCCTAACGACAAGCTGCTCGACATTGCCGAGAAGAAGACCACCATGCTCGAGGCCTTCGCGATTGCCGATGGCGTCCTTTCCCAGGGCACCCAGGGCATCACCGACCTCATCACCGTCCCCGGTATCATCAACCTGGACTTCGCCGATGTTAAGACCATCATGAAGCAGGCCGGTACCGCCATGATGGGTATCGGTACCTCTTCTGGGGATACTCGTGCCGTCGACGCTGCCCAGCAGGCCATCTCCAGCCCGCTGCTCGAGAGCTCCATCGATGGTGCCACACGCGTGCTGCTCTCCATCGCCGGTTCCAAGGACCTGGGCATCCAGGAGATCAGCGACGCCGCCGACGTTGTCGCCAACGCCGTCGACCCCGAGGCCAACATCATCTTCGGTACCGTTGTCGACGAGTCCCTGGGCGATCAGGTGCGTATCACCGTCATCGCTACGGGCTTCTCCGACTCCAACGTCAACCGTCAGGACGAGCTCTTTGCCGCTCAGCAGTCTCAGAGCAAGGCCGCTGCCTCCGCTGAGCCGCAGCGCACCGCTTCGGCCACCAGCCCGGCTCAGGCCGCTCCGACCCGCAACGTCGGTGGCACCGAGCTTCCTAACTTCGGCAACGATCAGTTCGAGCTTCCCGACTTCCTGAAGCGCGGTAGCTTCTAATCGGTTGTTCTCAGCGTTTTGTATGGGGATGCGTCCATTTGGATGCATCCCTTTTTTGTTTCGCTTTTGTAAACAAAAGCCTCCAATCTCTTTACGTTCCCTTTACGTTTGCCCTTGGTGCAGCGGGTATCCTTTTAGGGAAGTATGACAGCCGCGTACATGCGGGCTGCAGCGGCGATGCCGCGGTACTTGTGTTATTAGGAGGCTTTAGTATGGCAGCACGTGCGGACA
>ERZ1032310.97-NODE-97-length-16686-cov-8.560339_pt1 | contig 16686 bp, 10 predicted proteins | sample MGYA00516697_ERZ1032310 | MGnify/ENA primary metagenome ERZ1032310 (study PRJEB33719, sample SAMN04261360) | wastewater metagenome | biome: periurban shantytown; feature: human; material: feces | host: Homo sapiens | place: Peru: Lima | collected 2012-01-15 ... | reverse complement strand
ATTTAATTATCCAAAAAAATAATCAATGTCCTCAAAGGAGAGACTATGACTAGCACCGGCCGCTTCACCTTGCCTAGCGAGGAGAATTTTGCGGAGAAGACCAAGGAGCTTGCCGAACTGTGGGGAGCGGACGCCATTCGTAACTCCGATGGCACGCATCTGGATGAGGCTGTGCTTGCCTTGGGCAAGAAGATTTACAGTGCGTATTTCCCGACTCGCGCGCATAACGAGTGGATTACGCTGCATATGGATGAGACGCCACAGGTGTATCTGCTGACCGATCGCATTCTCGCCGAATCGGATACGGTTGATATTCCGCTGATGGAAAGCTTCTTCGCTGAGCAGCTGAAGCCGAATCGTGATGCCGACCCTCACAAGTATTGGGAGGTTGTAGACCGCACCACCGGCGAGGTCGTCGATTCGGCGAACTGGACGCTTGACGCGGACGAGGACACCGTGCATGTGAGCGGCGTTGCCGCATGGCATGAGTACACGGTGAGTTTCCTGGCCTACATCATCTGGGACCCGGTCGAGATGTACAACCATCTGACCAACGACTGGGGCGACAAGGAACACGAGATCCCGTTCGACATCTACCATCCGGCCACCCGCAAGTTCGTGTTCGACACGTTCGAGCAGTGGCTTAAGGACAGCCCGCAGACCGATGTGGTGCGATTCACCACGTTCTTCTACCAGTTCACGCTCCTGTTCGATGAAAAGCGCCGCGAAAAGGTCGTCGACTGGTTTGGTTGCGCCTGCACCGTAAGCCCGCGTGCGCTGGATGATTTCGAAGCCAAGTATGGCTACCGCCTGCGCCCGGAGGACTTCGTGGACGGCGGTGCCTACAACTCCGCATGGCGCGTGCCCAGAAAAGCCCAGCGCGACTGGATCGACTTCCTCTCCGGCTTCGTGCGCGAAAACGTCAAGCAGCTCGCCGACATGTCCCACGCCGCCGGCAAAGAGGCGATGATGTTCCTCGGCGACCAGTGGATCGGCACCGAACCGTACAAGGACGGATTCGACGAACTCGGCCTGGACGCCGTGGTCGGTTCCATCGGCGACGGCACCACCACCCGCATGATCGCCGATATTCCGGGCGTCAAGTACACCGAAGGCCGCTTCCTGCCGTACTTCTTCCCCGACACGTTCTACGAGGGCAACGATCCGAGCATCGAAGGCCTCGACAACTGGCGCAAGGCCCGCCGCGCGATCCTGCGCTCGCCGATCAGCCGCATGGGCTACGGCGGCTACCTCTCCCTGGCCGCCAAGTTCCCGAAGTTCGTGGACACGGTGACCCATATCGCCAACGAATTCCGCGACATCCACGACCGCACCGGTGGGGTGGCCGCCGAAGGTGAGCTCAACGTGGCGATTCTGAATTCCTGGGGCAAGATGCGCTCCTGGATGGCGTTCACCGTGGCACACGCCCTGCCCAACAAGCAGACCTACTCCTACTACGGCATTCTGGAATCCCTGTCCGGCATGCGCGTGAACGTGCGGTTCATCAGCTTCGACGACGTACTCGCGCATGGCATCGATAGCGATATCGACGTAATCATCAACGGCGGCCCGGTCGACACCGCATTCACCGGCGGCGACGTGTGGACCAACCCGAAGCTCGTGGAAACCGTGCGCGCCTGGGTGCGTGGCGGCGGCGCGTTCGTGGGCGTGGGCGAGCCGAGCTCGGCACCGCGCTTCCAAACGGGCCGGTTCTTCCAGCTGGCCGACGTGATTGGCGTGGACGAGGAGCGCTATCAGACCCTTTCGGTGGACAAGTATTTCCCGCCGGTGGTGCCGGACCACTTCATCACCGCCGATGTGCCGGTCGACCCGGCGGCCCGCGAGGCTTGGGAGCAGGCCGGCTACCGCATCCCGCTGAGCGGCTGCGGCGGCGGCCAGTCCATCAAGCCGTTGGGCGGCATCGATTTCGGCGAACCCGTGCTCAACACGTATCCGGTCAATGAAAACGTGACCCTGCTGCGCGCGGACGGCGGGCAGGTGCAGCTCGCGACCAACGATTATGGCAAGGGCCGCGGCGTGTACATCTCCGGCCTGCCCTATTCGGCGGCCAACGCCCGACTGCTGGAACGCGTGCTGTTCTACGCTTCCCACAACGAAGACAAGTATGCGGCCTGGAGCTCGTCCAATCCGGAATGCGAAGTGGCGCACTTCCCCGAGCAAGGGCTGTATTGCGTAATCAACAACACCGATCAGCCGCAGAAGACCACGGTGACTTTGGCCGACGGCACCACCGAGGACTTCGACCTGCCTGACAGCGGTATCGCCTGGCGTGAAGCCTGATCCCGCGTTTTGGAGAACGGACCCATCATGACTGAAAGCAATGAAGTTTTATTCGGCATCGCCTCGCATTTTGCGCTGGAAGGTGCCGTGACCGGTATCGAACCTTACGGAGACGGCCACATCAACACCACCTATCTGGTGACCACGGACGGCCCCCGCTACATCCTCCAGCAGATGAACACCAGCATCTTCCCCGATACGGTGAATCTGATGCGCAATGTCGAACTGGTCACCTCCACTCTCAAGGCTCAGGGCAAAGAGACGCTGGACATTGTGCCCACCACCTCAGGCGCCACCTGGGCCGAGATCGATGGCGGCGCATGGCGCGTCTACAAGTTCATCGAACACACCGTGTCCTACAACCTCGTGCCGAACCCGGACGTGTTCCGCGAAGCCGGCAGCGCATTCGGCGACTTCCAGAACTTCCTGTCCGAATTCGACGCCAGCCAGCTGACCGAAACCATCGCCCACTTCCACGACACCCCGCATCGTTTCGAGGACTTCAAGGCCGCCCTCGCCGCGGACAAGCTCGGCCGCGCCGCCGCATGCCAGCCGGAAATCGACTTCTATCTGAGTCACGCCGACCAGTATGCCGTCGTGATGGATGGGCTCAGGGACGGTTCGATTCCGCTGCGCGTGACCCACAATGACACCAAGCTCAACAACATCCTCATGGACGCCACCACCGGCAAGGCGCGTGCGATCATCGATCTCGACACCATCATGCCCGGCTCCATGCTGTTCGACTTCGGCGATTCCATACGCTTTGGTGCGTCCACTGCTCTGGAAGACGAAAAGGACCTCAGCAAGGTGCATTTCAGCACCGAGCTGTTCCGCGCCTACACGGAAGGCTTCGTGGGCGAACTACGCGGCAGCATCACCGCGCGCGAGGCCGAACTGCTGCCGTTCAGCGGCAACCTGCTCACCATGGAATGCGGCATGCGCTTTCTCGCCGACTACTTGGAAGGCGATATCTACTTTGCCACCAAGTACCCCGAGCATAATCTGGTGCGCACCCGCACCCAGATCAAACTCGTGCAGGAGATGGAGCAGAAGGCCAGCGAAACCCGCGCCATCGTAGCCGACATCATGGAGGCTGCCAGGTGAGCCGTCAGCCGAACCATACCCGAACCAGCATGATGGAGGCAGAGCAATGAACGATCAGCTGACCGAGGTATACGCCAGCATCGACGCCCTGATCGATTATGCCTTGGCCCATCTTGACCTTGACCCACGCAACGCAGACTGGACCCGCAACCAAATCTTCGCCCTCTTCCGCCTAGATTCCTACCCCGGACCCAAAACCACAACGTCGGCGGCGTCAGTGTCAGACGTAGTCCAAGACATTGTTGGCAGCCGAAGCCAGGCCCCCTATGGCGAAAAGACCCCCGACCCCCTGCTCGCCGCCTTCCGCGCCGCCGCCACAACCGCCGGCCTTTTCAAGCCGGAGGAAGGCCCGGCCTACGCCGACACCATCATGGGCATCCTCTCCGCCAACCCCGCTGATCTCGACGACCGATTCCTGCTCGTCGAGCACCGGGATGGCGGCATGGCCGCCATGCAATGGTTCTACGACTACTGTGTGGCCAACAATTATGTCAAGCGTGCCCAGCTCGACCGGAACCCGCGCTTCGACTCGCACGGGCTGACGGTGACCATCAACCTCGCCAAACCCGAATTCAAGAACATGAAGAAGGCGGCGGCCGGCAACGCCGTGGCCGGCGGCTACCCGAAGTGCACGATCTGCCATGAGAACGAGGGCTTCGCCGGACGTGACAAGCGCACGCTGCGCACCTTGCCGGTCACGCTCGGCGGCGAGTCATGGTTCTGGCAGTTCTCGCCCTACGGCTACTTCGACCAGCACGGCATCTGCGTGAACACCGACCACACGCCGATGCATGTGGACCGCGACACCTTCGGCCATCTGCTCGACTTCGTGGACCGTTTCCCCGGATACTTCCTCGGATGCAACGCCGCGCTGCCTCGCATCGGCGGCTCGGTGCTCGCCCACGACCACTACCAGGGCGGCGGCGAACTGCTGCCGATGCACAAGGCCGCCACTTGGGCCGCCTTCACGCTCGCCGACTATCCGGACGCCGTGGTCGAAATCCTCGACTGGCCCGGTACCGCCGTGCGTGTGGTGTCGAAAAACCGCCAGAGCATCATCGACGTATCCGACATCATCCGCGAGGCATGGGTCGGTTATGACGACGCGGCGAACGGCATCGCCAGCCATGACGCGGACGGCAACCGCCAATCCGCCCTCTCGCCCAGCGCGATCATCACCGAACGTGGCTATGAGATGAGTCTCATCTTCCGCAACAATGCGATCAGCGACGAGTACCCGGAAGGTATTTTCCATGCACACCCCGAATACTGGCCGGTCAAGCAGGAGCCGATTGGACTGATCGAAGCCCAAGGCCTGTTCATCCTGCCCGGACGGCTCGTCGACCAGCTCGGCATCGTCGAGGAGGCGCTCGCCGAAGGCCGCGATTTGCCCGATGAAGTCAGCGAATTCAGTCTCGAATGGGGCGAACTCGCTGAAACATTGGCCGGAAACCGCGACCGCGAGGCCATCCACCAAGCCGTACGTGACGAGCTCGGCAGCGTCTGCTACCGCATCCTCGGCAACACGGCCGTCTTCAAGCAGAAAGCCACCACGCAAACATTCCTCGAAAGTCTTGGTTTTGCCGCTAGGTGAAACAGGTCAAGTGAAGTAAGCTCAATACTGAAGGAAAACCGAAGGCAAGTCCTTCCAAAGGAGGAGATATGACTACTGTTCTGGTTACGGGCGGTGCTGGATTCATCGCCACCCACACCGACATCGAACTGCTCGACAAGGGCTACGACGTTATTTCCGTAGATAACTACGGCAACTCGTCTCCCGTGGCGCTTGAGCGCGTCGAGCAGATCACCGGCAAGCCGGTCAAGCGTTACGACGGTGACGTGCGCGATGAGGCGCTTATGGAACGCGTCTTCACCGAAAACAACATCGATTGGGTCATTCACTTCGCCGGTCTCAAGGCCGTGGGCGAGTCCGTGGCCAAGCCGATCGAATACTACGACAACAACCTGTACTCCACGCTTGTGCTGCTCAAGGTGATGAAGAAGCACAACGTCAAGAAGATCATCTTCTCCTCCTCCGCCACCGTGTACGGCACGCCGAAGGAACTGCCGATTACCGAGGAGACGCCGACCGGCGGCACCACCAACCCGTACGGCACCTCCAAGCTGTTCCAGGAGCAGATTCTGCGCGACGTACATGTGGCCGATTCGTCCTGGACCATCGTGCTGCTGCGCTACTTCAACCCGGTCGGCGCACACGAGTCCGGCCTGCTGGGCGAAGATCCGAAGGGTATTCCGGCGAACCTCACCCCGTACGTGGCCAAGGTCGCGGTCGGCGAGCTCAAGGAAGTCCAGGTCTACGGCGACGACTACGACACGCCCGACGGCACTGGTGTGCGTGACTACATCCACGTGGTCGACCTGGCCAAGGGTCACGTGGCCGTCATTGACCACATCGACAAGGAAGGCGTGTTCGTCTACAACCTGGGTACCGGCCACGGCTACTCCGTGCTTGAGGTCATCAAGGCTTACGAGAAGGCCGCCGGTCATCCGATTCCGTACACGATCAAGCCGCGTCGCCCCGGTGACATCGCCGCCTGCTACGCCGACGCTTCCAAGGCGGAGAAGGAGCTTGGCTGGAAGGCCGAGCTGACCATCGACGACATGGCCGCCTCCTCCCTCAACTGGCAGACCAAGAACCCCAACGGTTTCCGCGACGCCGAGTGATATGAGCAGATGAGCTCCCTCTGATGGGGGAGCTCATCTGTCGTTTATCACACAATGCGCCTATCGGCGGCCCAGCGGGTGAGCTCGGTGCGATTCGAAAGCTGAAGCTTTCGCAGCACCGAGCTCACGTGCGTTTCTACCGTCTTGATCGAAATGAACAGTTCGGCCGCCACCTCTTTATACGTGTATCCGCGTGCGATCAGCCGCATGACCTCCTGCTCGCGGGCGGATAGCCGGTCCAGCTCCTCATCATGAGCCCGTGCCGCACCATCAGCGCCGCCATCAGACCCCGCCGCCGGCACACCCTGGAAGGCCGAAAGCACAAAACCGGCCAGTTTTGGCGAGAACACGGCATAGCCCTCATGCACCTGCTTGATGGATGAAATCAAATCAGCGCCGGTAATCGTCTTGGTCACATAGCCCTGGGCGCCGGCGCGAATCACCGCCCCCACATCCTGCGGCGCATCCGAAACCGACAACGCCAGAAACACAGTGGTAGGGGAGTAGGGGCGCGATTTGGCGAGGATCTCGGCACCGCCGCCACCTTCACCGCCGGGCACATGCACATCCAGCAACACCACCTGCGGCTTGGTCTGTGCGATCATCGCCACCGAACCGGGCACGTCCGCCGCTTGGCCGACGATATCGAAGGAATCGCGCAATGTGGCGATTACGCCCGCACGGAACATCTCATGGTCATCGACCACGGCCACACGAATCTTGGCTGTCTCGTTCTCGCTCATCGATGTTCTCCCTGCGCCGCTTTCAGCGCGATCGGCATATGCATTCTGACCTCGGTGCCCCAGCCGGCCCTGGACACTATCTCCACTGTACCGCCGCGCCGTTTGACGCGGCCGATAATCGATTCGCGGATGCCCAGCCGGTCGGGCGGAATGGCGTCCATATCGAAGCCTTCGCCATGGTCGCGCACGAACACTTCAACCATCGTGTCGCTGGCCTCGCAATACAAAGACACCGGCTCGCCGCCATGCGTGACCGCATTGACCAACGCCTGACGGGTGGCGTCCAGCAGCGCATCGGTCTGGGCGCTCGGCCGCGCGTCGCCCACGGTGACCACCTCAATCGGCTTGCCGTGCTCGTCCTCCACTTCGGCGGCGATCTGCTTCAATCCGGTTCCCACCGAACGATCCGATGTGGAACGTTCCTGATACAGCCATTCGCGCAGCTCGCGCTCTTGGCTACGCGCCAGGGCGAATACGGTGGTCGGTTCCTCGGAGTGCAGCTGAATCAGCGCCAACGTTTGCAGCACGCCATCATGCAGATGGGCGGTCATGTCCGCGCGCTCCTCTTCGCGCTCCTTCAATGCCTGCTCGTGGGTGAGTCGTTGCAGCATCGCGTTCGCCCACGGCATCACCGCCACCACGATACCGACGATCATCATGAATCCGCTGGCAACAATGCGTCGAGGAGAGGTGCCCCACCCAGGAATGCTGACATTATGCACATACAATGCCCATCCCATGAAAATCAGTGCGATGCCGCCCAACATAGACAACAGCTGCGTGCCTCGCGGACTAAGATTCATCCATGCCAGTGCGATGCCGCCCAACCCTACCAGCAGCGGAAGCACAATCTGGACATCCGCACCGGTGCTGGTGAGCAGCAGTCCGGTGGCCATCAACGCGAAACCGGCCAATGCCACGACGGCCGGTTTCGGAGCACGTTGGATGGCCTCGGACAATGATTCCGGTGCGGCAGCCGATTCGTCGTCATGAGCGGCAAGTGGCTGATTGCCTCGCGCAAGCGGCGCCTGATCAACGGGCACTGTGCGAGCCGCAGCCGCCACCGGGTCTCCGGCAGGCATGAACACCCACAGGAATACATAAGCGATGATGCCTGCGCCGTAGAGGACGGTCAGTGCGATGAACGCAATCCGAACCCATGCCACGCCGATGCCCAAGTGCAGGGCGATGCCCTTGCACACGCCGGTGAGCCAACGGCCCTGCCGGGGGCGCATCAACGGCATGCGCGCGGGCAGCAATGGTTCGGGAGATGACGTCATACTCCTATTGTGCCGCGCTCAGGGCGTTGCGGCCGGGGTTTTACCCGGTGTTCAGGGAACAATCAGGGTGTTCCCCGAGCGTTGTGGCAGTGGTCGGGCGGTGTAATGGAATCATGAGCAATCCAAACGCGAATCCGTATCAGCCACAGCCGCAGCCTGGTCCGCAAAAAAACAAGACATCGCGACGCTTCTTCACTTGGGTGCGATCCAGTGGACTGGTTCGCGGCGATGACCGGTGGATCGGCGGCGTATGCAGCGGCATCGCTTTACGGCTTGGCTGGAGCCCCACACTAGTACGTGCTTTGGTGATTGTATGTACATTGTTCTTCGGTTTTGGCGCAGCTCTGTACGCACTCGGCTGGTTTCTGATTCCGGATGTACGCGATGGGCACATCTTGGCCGAGGACCTCATTGCCGGCCAATGGGACTGGAATTGTCTTGGATGCTTCCTGTTCCTCGCCGTGGCAATCGTGATTCCAGGTGCGGGGTGGGTTTGTATTGCGCTCGCCGCCTTAGCGCTTTGGTTGTTAGCCAAAAGCGGCATTCGCCAGCAGGAAGGGTACGGATTCAGGGCATCTGCGCCGCGACCGGTTTCACAGCCGTCATATCCAGCTCCACAGCCTGTCTCATATCCAGCCGCGCAACCGGTCCCTCAATCTCCTTTGTATTCAGCTCCGCAACCTGTTTCACAACCTGTTTCACGAACCGAGACTAGTGTTTCACAGCCTGTTTCACAGCCTTTCTATCAGTCGGTTCCCGGCGCGGTTCCCAGCGTGATGCCCAGCACAGTACCCAACGGGCCGTTTGCCCACGACCGTATGAACGCGACGGCCTATGCCCCCACCGAGTCCAAGCGCCGCAAGCCGGCGGGCCCAATCGTGGTCTTGAGCATACTGGGCCTTACCTTCCTCTCCTTTGCCGGTCTGATGGGACTGATTTGGGTAAACGACATGGGCATTATCGGCATTATGCGTCTGAGCACCATCTGGATTGCCGCAGTATGCATAGTGATGGGGCTGGTGGTCATCATTCTCGGATTCAAAGGACGGCGTACCGGTGGTCTGATTCCTCTCGGACTGGTTGCCGGTGGATGCGCGCTCTGCATGACCATCGTTTCAGGCACGTCTGGCGTGTACTACCGTGATCTTGGTGCCAGCGGCATCAATACTGTTGTTTCACTGAGCCAATCTGTCAGTGCGAGAAACAGCGATGGCATGAACGATGTGCAAAAGGATGGCATCTTCGTTGCCGATGCCAGCGATGCCACGTTCGAAACATTGCAGCAAGGTGTGGCGTTCAGCGGTGAAAACTACAACACCGATCAGGCGATCATTGATTGGTCCGATTGGGGCAAGACACATGGGCCGCACACGGTGAAGATGCTGGATGGCAAAACCTCCATCAGTAATTGCCCGGTCGGTACCATCACCATAGCCGCAACACAGGCGCAAGTGCATATCGTTCTGCCGGATTCCTGCACTTACGCCTTCGGCACCGCCGACTCCTACTCCACTTCGAGTGGCGTCGGCGGCAAATACGAGATGGTATACAACAACTACATGGGTCTAAGCTTTGGTTTCTTCGAAGCTGAAAGCGCCACCAATCCCATGAATGGGCCTGATTACGAATGGTTGGATAAGGAATCCGCCATGCCGGACAACGGCCCAGAACTAAAAATCAATATTCCCTATGCAGTGGAAGCACGCGTCAACGTGGTGTACGCCTCCGATTGGAAAGGCTCCACGTTCCAGCCGCTTGCCGATATATACGACGGCAACAGCACAAGCAAGAACACAACCGAACAATCGGAATGATCAAGCCGTTACAACCAGGAGATGGAATCATGACTGATGAAACCAAGGAATTCGCCTCCATCGAGGATGCGACACCGACCACGGCCATACCTTCCGAAACCGACGCGACCACCGCGACAACAACCATGGTGACCGTCGATGACCGAACCGATACCACGGTGCTGCCATCCGCAGCTGATGATGACGAAACGGCTGTGCTGCCCGTCACCGACAATCATGCGGATGCGTCGGTCTCGGATGTGGATACGCAGGCGACATCTGCCTCTCCATCGCCCATCGAACCAACCACAGATCGGATTGCCCTGGAAACAGTTGCCGATGCCGTGGAGGGGGATGGTGGGCCGATTCCATCTGCCGATGATGTACCGATGTACGCAGCATCTTCAGCGCAACCTTCCTATGAGCAGTCTCAGACCGCCGGCAAACCATGCCAGCCTGGGGGGAGCGCCAAGAACGTCCAGAATGCTAAGGATGTCCAGAATGCCAAGAACATCCAGAAACAGAGCACCAGCGCGCCTACTGTGGTATTCGGACTATTAGGCGTGATTATCGGCGTGATCGCGCTGGTTTTCGGGTACATATCTCCGGATCGGATGATTTCGTTGTTCTCGCCGAATCCGCAATTGCTGACGGCTATTATCTGCGCCGTAGTGGGACTGAGTCTGGTAATAGTGGCCGTTGTATGGGCCATAGTCGGTGCCGTCAAGAAGAGAAAATAGCGTTACAAACCATTGCATTACGGTCCCAGTAGAAGCACATTATGACGGGAGCCGACCGATAAGAGCCGACCGTTCTATACTGATGGGGGGGGAGGCATAGTAACTATGAAGCGGATTTCGGCGCGGCGGGTAGCGAGCGTCATCGTCACCGCGATGGCGATGACGCTGGTATTCGCCACACTTGGCTGGGCGATGATGCCGCAATGGAACACACGGCCCTACACCAAGCACATCGTTATCGCTTCTGCCGACACCACCATCACCCCTGCCCATGCGAACATTCCCCACGAGGGGCGATATCGTACGCGTGAAACCCGACTATCCATCAAGACCGGCGACGGCGTCACGCTACCCGCCGTACTACGTGAACCGGTCGGCGCTCCCGGGCCACGCCCGGCTTGTCTGTTCATTCACGGGTCCGGTACCAGTGGTGCCGAGGATTTCGGCGATATCGCCAACGCCATGGCCTCTGCCGGCATCGTGACCTTGGTGCCGGCCAAGCGCAACGACAACTACACCGTGCTGCATCGCGACTACCCGCGTTTTGCTCGCGAATACGGGCGTTCGCTCGACGTGTTGCGTGGCAGAATCGGCGTGGACCCCGCCAAAACCGGCATCTACGCCGAATCCGAAGGCACCTGGATCGCCACGATTCTAACCTCGAAACGGCAAGACATTGCCTTTGCCGTACTTACATCCGCACCGGTGTTCAATGGACGTGAGCAAATGGCCATGGCTGTCAGCGCCTATACGCATGAGGCCGGCGCGCCCAAGCCCGTGGTCAAAGACATGGCCAAATTGATGTCGCTGGACTACGCGCCATTCGATCTAGCCTATGCCGACTTTGATGCCGACCGGTATCTGAAATCCCTCACCATGCCGGTGCTGGTGAACTACGGCACCTACGATACGGCCATGCCCATCGAACAGGGGGCGCAGCGGATCATCGCCACGGCCAACAAGTCCGGCAACGAGAACGTCACCGTACGCTATTTCGCCGGCAACCATCAGATGCGGGCTGGTGAGGGCTTATTCACCCCGAACCTGCCATTGGCCGAAGGCTATACGCAAGCGCTGGAAAATTGGGTGAACGGTGTGACTGCCGGAACCAAAGCCGATGGATGGGCAACGCCCCAAGTCGCCGGTGCAACACCTCACCAGCGCTTCGCCGCGTCGCAACGTACCAGATCCGGTATCGTCGGCTCGCTTGGCGTGCTGGCCGGTCTGATGGTGGCAGGGCCCGTGCTGATCGTGATGGCGGCGATATTAGGTATTGGCTTGACTGTGTTTTCTTGGCTACAGACGTTGCTGGCCGGGCGACGTAGTGTGGCGACTGTGCGGGCCGTGCATGCGACGCCGAGTGAGCTGGGGGCCGCCCAGCGGCGCATGTTGCACGGCATTGCCGGCTTATCTGCCGGTATCGGCACAGCGGTGATGGTGATTACTGGGCTGTTGTACGGCTATATGAGCGCCGTAGGCGTATCGGCTGTATTGGTTATGCCTCAACCGCGGCTGTTTGCCGTCGGATGGGTGGTGCTGCGAATAGCGACCATGCTGTTGGTGGTGCTGTTTGCTTGGGAAATGGAACGTGTCTGGTATTGCCGCGCCGATATCGTCGGTGTGCGGCGCGTCATATGCGTGATGGTAGCGCTCGGCACTCTCGCCACACTGATGACACTGGCATTTTGGGGCCTATTCTCGCTGTAATTCTGCCGATGTGCGCTGGTAAATGGGGCCTGGCGGGCAGGCTGCGTTGGTGGTCTGGGTGTGGGGCGATCGGCAGATTGCGTTGGCCTGGGTATGGCCGGCCGACGTACATCAGTCGGGGTGTCCGATACACAGTGAATGGCTGAGTATTACGCTTGGGAGGCTTCGGCCTCCTCCAAGGTGTCGAAACCGCCGAGCTGGACTGTGTGCAACAAGGTTTCCTCAGTGATATTGCGTTGCGGGCTGGCTGCGGCGCGCTCGCCAATCATCGCTTCGTAACGTTCGAAGGTCTGGTCGGAATACGTACCAAGCTCGCCGCGCAGATAGGTTTCGAATGAGGTGGCAGATGGTGTGTCTTCGGTGGTGGTGAGTGCGCGCATCGCCTCGCCGAGCTTGGGGTAGCGCTCGCGGAAATCCTTGGCCCAGGCGACCTGCTGGGCGATGACCTGTTCCTGACGGGCCGCGCGCTCTTCAGAGAGACGCGGAATATACGGCTCTATGTTCTTCGTGAAATCTTCCGGTGCGGTGGAGGCCATCATGCGGCCGTATTTTTCGGTCACGAGGTTGCGGCCCACGTGGTCGGCCGCGTCAAGATCAGCGGCATAGCTGGTGAGTAATGGCCGCTCCCATGTGAGGAACTGGGCCAACCGCATCTGGTGGAACACCGGCCAGTTGCCTTGGCATGCCGCGCGTCCACCCTCATTGTTGGTGCGCTGGAACTGATCCCATTCATGACGCACAATAGCCTCGCGCAGTTCATCATCAGTCAGTTCGTTGGTCATCGACGTTCCTTTCACTGATACCTCCCTCTGATGAGGGAGGTGGCACGGCGAAGCCGTGGCAGAGGGAGCTTGAATCTACAAACTTTTAAGCACCGGATCATCAGAGGCGATGTGGTCCTCGACATACGGGCGCTGCCATTCGAGGAAGGTCTCGCCGGACGTGGTCAGGTGTTCGCGTTTGAGTTCCCTGACGATATCCACCGCAATCTGCTCCACAATATCGTTGATTTTCTCGATTGCTGGAGCCGCGCCCTTGCCGCCTTCGCCAAATCCGGCCCCGCCATAGCAGGCTGCCGAACTCAATCGCATCACGGTTTCCAACTGTTCGCCCACGTTCGGCAACAGCGCGAACATCGAGCCAGACAGCTTGCGCAATGCTGCGAACTGCCACTTGTAATACGGCATATAGCCCACCACCATCGGCACGTTAACCAGGAACACCAACGAGGCGGTGGCCTGCACGAACTCGTGGATGGACAGCCATGCGGCCGCGCCGTCGCCGCGCTTCAACGAACGCGGCAGATTATATTGACCGGCCTGGGCGATCATGCCGAGTCGCTTGGAGATCAGCGCGAGCCGCACATCGTCGGGCATGTTCTTGAACCCTTGGCGCGTCTTGGAAAACAGACCGGTGGGATCGGCGAACACCTCGCCATTGGTGGCGGCGGCCAAGGTCGATTCCTGAAGCATTAGCCACTCATGCGGCGCGGTCTGCGCCGGCGCAGTGCGATACCCGGTGATCGACTCAAAGAAGTCACCGATGCGGAACACGCCGTCACGGCGATTCGCGCCCTGTGCGCGCGGCGTGACGGGGGAGAGCGGTGCATCAATCGGAGTCGTCATCGCTTCCGCCACATCAGAGGACGCCGCGCCTGACTCGGCAGTGGCGGTATCGTGCGTAGCGGTGCCGGGGGTGGGTGCGTTTGCCGCATCGGGTATGACGGTGGAGCCTGCACCTGCGGAGGGGAATGCTCCGGAAGCATCGGACCTGGCATGCGCCTCGAACGTCACGCGGCCTTGCGCATCCACGCTGAACTTGCGCGGCAGCGCCTCGTAATCGGCCTCAAGTTGCTCGCCGATGGCCGCGTAATCCTCATCCGTAAGCCACAGGCAGAAGCGCGGGCCGAAATCGTGGTCCTGCGAATACGCATCATCGAATCCGTAGCATTCCGAGCCATGACCCACCAGACCGGCGGCGATACGCCCGGCATACTGCGGATACTTCGCCGCAATCATCGGCTTGCCCATCTGCGTCCAGAACGCGCGGGCCAGCTTCAGTCCGGACACCGGGCATGCGGAAACGGCCTCGGCCGCGCCCGCAGAACCGGTCGACACCGAAACGGTGGATGGGGAAGATGCCGCGTTCGCACCGGTCTTGCCCTGTGCCGGGCTGTTCGGCAGCCGCGAGCCGGACTGGGGCAGCGCGCCTGCATCGCCGGCAACACCTGCATTGTCAACCGTCACCCCGGCCTGCGCCGCCGCTTCCTCGGCCTGCCGCAGATTGTCGGCGGTGATACGCCAGTAATCGGTGTCCTTGCCGTAACATTCCTCGATCACGGCCAGCGCATGCCGGTATCCAGTAACCGCATCCGCATACCGTCTCTCGGCAAAGCACACCTGCGCGAAGCCCGCCAGTGCGGAGGCATAATGCGCGGAATGTTCCAGATGGCCGGTGCGATAGATTTCCAGCGCCTTGGCTGCATGCCAATGCGCGTCCTCCAACTTGTGTTCGGTCAGCAGGGTCAACGCCAGATTCGTGTGCGAGCTGGACACGTCGATATCCGCGTCCGGGTTCACGCTCGAGGCTTCGATAATGCGCAGCGCTTCACGCAACTCCAGTTCCGCCTTGTCGGGCCGATTCGTCTCGCTGTAGAGCATCGACAGATTGTTGTGCAGTGCTGCGAGCCTACGGTCGGTGGGCGCCAGCGAATGCCGGCAGACACTCTGCGCCTGATGGTACAAATCCTCGGCCTGATCGTATTGTTTGGCCGCGCGCATCGAGGTGGCGCAATTGATTAGCGTGGTGGCCCACGCCTCGGATGTGCCGGTGGTCAAGCCCATACGAGCGGCCAGTTCCAGCGCCCGCTGCACAATCCACTGATTCTCCTTGTGCCGACCTTGCGAGCGATAGAAGCCCATCGTTTCGTTGAGCACGGTGAGCAGTCCGGCCTCGTCGCCGGCGTTTTCCGCGTCCACCATCGCCTGTTCCAAGTACGGGCCGGCTTCGGTGGCGGCCGTGTGGCGATCGAAAATCGCGTCCAGTCCGTTCAGGAATTGTTGGGTATCAAAGGTTGCGGGCGATTGATCGGCATCGTCCGCAACCTGGTTCGCCGTGGAATCGGCACCTTGCGCTGCGGCCGCCGCATCGGTGTCGTCGGCATCGTCTGGACCATGCGCGAATTGCGCGGCGAATTGTTTGAGCAGTGCTTCCTCATCCATACCGCCAGACCTCCCTGAATCGTGTCTGATTTCAGTCTATTAATACTGTGAACAAACACGTCAGGGAGTTTGCTGTGAGCTTGGTCTCAGTCCACCTTGGTTTCGCGCAAGCGGTGAATGGCGTCGGTATCGGTTTCGCAGCGCCACGAGTAGAAGGCCAGCAGCCCTACGGCAAGCAGAGCCAGCGGCATACCGCCCAGGCCGGTATAGCGATAGTTCATCGAGAAGGTGGTGAGCATCGCGCCGCCGACAATCGAGCCGATGGCATTGCCGAAGTTAAACGCCACCTGTACAGCCGCGCCGGCGATCAGCTCGCCGCCGCCCTGGCCGGCTTCGGTCATCAGCAATTGCTGTGGAGCGGAAGTAAAGAACAATCCGATGGCGATCCAGAACGTCAGTACAGCGGTCATCGGCTGATTACCCGGAGTGATAAGCACCAGCAACAAGCCGAGGCAGGAGATGGACTGACCTATTGCGGCCGCGCCGGCATGCCTCCAATGGTCGGTCAGACGACCTCCAAGCAGACCGCCGATGACCATACCAAAGCCGGCAAGCATCATCAGCATCGGCACCAGGGAAGACGACCATCCGCCGGTTTTCTGCAGCCAAGGGGAGACGTAGCTCCACCAGCAGAACACGCCTGCGTTGCCGGTGAATACGGCGGCCAGAATCACCCACGGTCCACGACGAGTAAGGAATTTGAACTGACCGGCGATGCCGGCGTCCTTAATCGGCGCAACGAAGGGGATCCATGCCAGAACTAGCACGATGGTCATTGCCGCCCATGCAGCCAGAATACCGAATGCGAGGCGCCAGGATAGGAACTCAGCCATCAGGGTGCCCGCCGGTACGCCGAGCATATTGGCTACGGTTTGGCCGGTGACCATTACCGATACGGCTTGTGCTTCTTTGCCCTTGTCGGCCAAGGTTTTGGCGATGAGTGTGGCGGTGCCGAAAAATGCGCCGTGCGGCAGGCCGGCAATGAAGCGCGCGACAATCAGCGTGGCGGCATTGACCGAGAACGCGGAGGCCAGATTACCGATAAGCGCAATCGCCATAAACAATATGATGAGGTCCTTCGGCGGCACCTTGCGGCCGAACACCAGAAT
>ERZ1032310.91-NODE-91-length-17051-cov-14.129089_pt1 | contig 17051 bp, 11 predicted proteins | sample MGYA00516697_ERZ1032310 | MGnify/ENA primary metagenome ERZ1032310 (study PRJEB33719, sample SAMN04261360) | wastewater metagenome | biome: periurban shantytown; feature: human; material: feces | host: Homo sapiens | place: Peru: Lima | collected 2012-01-15 ... | reverse complement strand
TATCGAACATTTGTTCGCATAGATTCGGTATTACGGGAAATTCCCCACTATATACAGTGGGCGAACGCACGAAACGCCACTACGGGTAGTGTATACTGATGAACGGCCTGCTCAGCCGGGCAAAATCAAAAAACGTGGCCGACAAGATCTTCCGCACCAAAGGAAGCCGATTGCATAGGGAGGAAAAGTAATGACCGTGACCGTCTTCACCAATCCGAACAATCCTCAATGCGAGGCCACCGAACAAGAGCTTTCCAAACTGGGAGTGCGGTACGTGGCGGTCGATTTGACGCAGAATCCGTCCACATTCGAACAGATCAAGGACGCCGGCTTCAAGCAAATTCCGGTCGTCATCTCACCGAATTCCTCATGGAGCGGACATCGCCCCGACCTCATCCGCCAGCTGGCGCAAAGCATCGCGGCGTAGGCGCGGCAACAGCAGTCAAGCATCCAGACAGCCGGAAGGCACGAATCCCAAACGGCAATAATCCGGAAGAATCAAATCCCCCGCGGCAAAACCCGCAACAAAACCCCACTGCAATCGTCCGAAATCGTTCAAAATCAGCCACCCAAAGCAAAGCGGCCAGCCGGAACATCGCCCGACCAGCCGCTTAGCAAAACCCGCAAAACGCAAAAACCAGCCTACATACGACCGGCAGTGGACGGGTCGATCTTCATGGTCTGGAATCGGTGGGCCATGAAATCGTCATTGAAATACGTGGCGAAGAACTGCGAAACGGGCGAATTCTGCGCAACCCCAGCCATGCGGGAATACCAAGCGTCAAGCGCCATCAGCGTCATCACGCCATCGACGAAAATGAGTATGAAACAGACCAGCGTCAACGAATAGCGAATCTTCCACGGAATACGCTGGATCAATCGCAACAATCGCGGCAGAATCAACTTGACCCAAACCAAGCCGAGGACGCCCCAGAAGAACATGTATTTGCCGGATGTACGCCCGTCAATCGAAAGCCATTGCCCCGTGTAATCCCATGCGCGAATACCGAACGCGGCCTGCATGAACCAGCTGGTGAAATATTCGAACGCGCCACCGATCACCGCGCTTGAGCAGAAAATCAGCAACCAATTCGACTGCCACAAATGGTTGAGCAACACGGTGACGATCACCACGCCGAAACCATAGATGGGCGAGAACGGCCCCCATAGGAAGCCCGCACGGTCCTGGTATTCGCCGAACAGGATGAAATGGTAGATGGTTTCGATCACCAAACCGAACACACAACCAATGGTGAACAGCCAGAACAGATTGAAGAAATCCAGCGAAATATAGCCTTTGCCGGTCAGGTCGCGGCCGGCCATGCCTTGGGAGGCGGCGTTCTCATACGCGCTGCGGGCGTCCATGCGCCGCAACGCGAACTGCAGCCGGCGCTCCTCCCGCAGCGATGGGTCGGCGGTGATGTGCAGGGCGATCAGCACGACAAGCTGGACAGCCGGGCTGACAAGGTTCAGGCCAAGCCCCTTCAACGCCAGCGACAGCAGGCCTTCGGCGAGCGTAAGCGGAATCAGCAGGTACGTCCATTGCGCGATGTGCCGGCGTTTGTTCCTGAAAAGCAGCACGCCGAACACCGTCAGGCACGCGGTGGTGACCATCAGCACGACCGCGTGAATCGCCGACAGAATCGTGGTGAGGCTCAGCGCGTCGAACGTCATATCGCCGGAAAGCACGGCCTGCACGACGTACAGGCACGACAGCACGATGATCGGCAGCGTCACCACGCCTTCAATAAGCATGACGATGCCGTAAATGCGAACGATTAACGGCAGACGACGGTCAGCGGGATTGCCGACTTCGCCAGTGCCCTGCTTTCCGCCTTCTTCGATAGCCGCGATTTCGGTTTCGGCGGCAATCGCCTTGATTTCTCCATCCGTCTTGCCCGCGGCGGAATCCTCGGATCGTGATTCAGATTGTGCGGTTTCGCTCATATGCCGCTCCTTCCTTCAGCCCACGCTACCAAACGTAGGCAATATCCGCCGCAAGAAAAGCGGTTCAGGTGCGATTATTGGCGGACGCGAGCAAAAGAGGGGGACGTCAGCTGGCTGCAATCGCCATTCGCACACCACCTTTCGCTCACGTCCGCAAGAAACGGCGATGCATAGCGCATCGTGAGCGAATGGGGGTATAAATACGGACGGAAAATAGCGATTTATTACCACCTTTCGCTCACGGACATACAGAAATGGCGATTTGTCACGGACGTGAGCGGAAGGGGCTACGTCAGCCGGCGATGGTTTTGCCGAGGCTTTGCCGCAGTACTCGACCCGATTTCCGTCATCCATGAAACGCGATGGCGATTGTCCCGGAGCGCGTTATACGATACGTACCGCGTAGCGCTACGAAATACGTATCGCTATGAGAGGAATGATTCACCAAACCGGAGAGACAATGCACAACGTACTGCAGATCCTGCGCCGTGACTTCAAACGATTGGTCACCGTACCCGCCGCGTGGGTGATTATGATCGGCCTGATTCTCATTCCCCCGCTATACGCATGGTTCAACATCTACGGGTTCTGGAATCCCTATGGCAACACGGACAGCATCAAAGTGGCCGTGGCCAACATGGACGAAGGCACAGACAACGCGCTGCTTGGCAAAGTCAATCTCGGCGATCAAATCGAAGGCACGCTGAAGAGCAACGACCAGCTCGGCTGGGAGTTCATGGGCAAAGCCAACGCGATGGAAGCGGTGGAGTCGGGCGACTGCTACGCCGCAATCGTCATCCCTTCCGACTTCAGCGAAGATCTGGCCAACGTCGTCACCAACAGCAAGCATCGCCCCACGCTCGAATATTACGTGAACGAGAAGGCGAGTCCGATTTCGCCGAAAATCACCGACCAAGGCGCGACCGTGGTCGACCGCACCGTCAACAACACCTTCGTCTCCACCGTCAGCGACGTGCTCGTCAAAGCCGTCAACTCAGCCAACGGCACCATCAGCGGCAACACCAACACCATCGCCAACGAAACCATCGGCGAACTCGACAACACCAAGCGGAACGTAGGCACGATTCGCTCCGCAATCGCGGATCTCGACACCCAGTTAGCCAATGTGCCACAGCAGACAAAAGCAGCACGCAATGCCCTGAACGACGTGCAGCTGGCCGCGGCGAGCGCAGGCAGAGGACTAGCAGGCGCATCCACCGCCATCGGCACAGCGCAAACCCAGCTCAACACGCTTTCGTCCAACGCCAACAGCGCGCTGGAAACCGGATCCGGACTTGTTTCCCAAGCGACGGCGCAATCCACAGCCAGCATCAACCAGATCTCGTCGGCGGTATCCGCGGCAAGTGGATCGGCACAGCAGGCGGTGACCGGCATGCAAAACATCACCGACAGCAATGCGAAACTGCTCGAGAAGCTCAAATCCGCCAGCGACAACGCGCAATACCAGCAAATCATCAGCAAACTGGAGAATACCAACAACACGGCAGCCGGAACACTCGCCGACCTCAAAACCCTGAGCGAGAACACACAGGCCACAGCCGGCAGCGTATCCAAACTGTCCACCGATTTCAACATAGGCACGCAGAACTCGCTCAAAAGCGCAGGCATGGCGCGCAACGCCATCAATTCAGGCGCACTGCCGCGACTGAATTCCGCGCTGGGCTCGCTGGCTGGGACGGCCGGAACACTTGCCGGCACCGTGACCAGCCAGGACAGCGTGGTCAGGCAAACCAACATCGTGCTCGACCAACTCGACCAAGTGGCGTCAGACGCCCGCATCGGCCTTGAGCAAACCGACCAGCAGCTGGCGAAGATGGAGACGAAGCTCACCACCGTCAGCACCGACCTGAAGGCGCTGGGCACTGCGGATCTGCTCGCATCGTTGACCGGCAGCGGTTCGCTTGACGCGGATAAGATCGCCTCGTTCATGGAGTCCCCGACCGTAATCGACACGAAGAACGTGTATCCCGTCAACTCCTACGGCTCCGGCATGGCTCCGCTGATGACCAATCTGGCACTGTGGGTGGGCGCGTTCGCCTTTGTGGTGATCTACAAAGTGGAGGTGGACGACGAGGGGCTTGAGGGTCTCGATCCGACCGCAACCGAAAAGTATCTGGCCCGATACCTGTTGCTCGGCACGATGGGCGTCATTCAAGGCGCGATCTGCACCGTTGGCGATCTGATACTCGGCGTGCAGACGGCTTGCGCGCCACTGTTCATACTGACCGGCATGATCACATCGCTGGTATATCTGAGCATCACGTACGCGCTGTCCACCACGTTCATGCACATCGGCAAGGGCCTGTGCGTGGCGTTGGTGATCGTGCAGATTCCAGGCGCTTCCGGCCTGTATCCGATCGAGATGATGCCGAAGTTCTTCCGCATGGTCTATCCGTTCGTGCCATTCAGCTATTCGATAGACGCATTCCGCGAGACCATCGCCGGCTTCTACGACGGCCATTGGACCAAGGCGATCGGCACGCTGCTGCTGTTTGCCGGCATGGCGTTCGTCATCGGCCTGGTGGTCCGTCCTCTGTTGGTCAACCTCAACCGACTCTTCGCCCGCGAAATCAAGGAAAGCGACATGATTATCGGCGAGGAAGTGGAGCTTCCGGAACGCGGATACAACATGTCCCAAGCCATTCAGGTGCTGGCCGACAAAGGCGGCTACCGCGAGGTGATCGAGGAACGCGCAAGTCGGTTCGCGGAACTGTACCCGAAACTCAAGCGCGGAGCTCTGGTGATCGGATTCGTAGTTCCGGTAACTCTGGCGGCGGTGTTCTCGTTCACCAACGGAGAGAAAGTGGTGGTACTGGCCACGTGGGTCGTCTGGATTCTGCTCATCATGGGCTTCCTCATGGTCATCGAATACATGCGCGATAATCTGAACCGTCAAGTGGAGCTCGGCCATTTGAGCGATGAATCGATCCGATCCATGCTGGTGGCGCGCCAAGCGGCACGCATCCGTCGCAAAAAGCGGGCGCAACAGGAACGGCGGAACAGACTGCTGCGCAAAACGCGGAGACGCACCAGCGGCAAACGCACGACATCCGATAATCGCAATACCAGCGTCATCAAAGAAACGACGGAAAACGTGACGGGCGTCAACCACAATGAAGATGACGGAATCGCCATACTGGTGCAGAAAATGCAGAAAATGCAGACGACCGGTCCAAGCGCCGCCGCGAACGATGCCGCCACGGACACCACCGAGACTACCGAGACAACCGAGACAACCGAAAACACCGAGGAAAGGAGCAACGCATGAAAACCATCTGGAAACTGTTCGTCGGCGACATCCGGCGAATCACCAGCAACGTCGTCTCCATCATCATCGTCATCGGACTCGTTGTGATCCCCGGCATCTTCACATGGTTCAACGTGGCCGCCAGCTGGGACCCGTTCGCCAATACCGGCAATCTGAAATTCGCCGTAGCCAATGAGGACGACGGATACCGGTCCGACCTCATTCCAGTGAAGATCAACATCGGCGACCAAGTGGTTAACACGCTGCGTTCCAACGATCAGCTCGACTGGACCTTCACCACCAAAAAAGAAGCCATCAACGGCACCAAATCCGGCAAATATTACGCAGCTGTGGTGATTCCAAAGAACTTCAGCACCCGTATGATGACGTTCTTCGCATCCGATGGCGACCACGCCGAAATCGCCTACTACAACAATGAAAAGAAGAACGCCTTGGCTCCGAAGATCACAGGCCAAGGCGCCGATACGGTCAGCGCGCAGGTCAACGAGACGTTCTCCGAAACACTGACCAGCACCGCGCTGAGTGTGGCATCGCAGCTCGCCAACCAACTCGACAAGCCAGCCGCGCAGGAACAACTCACGCAGTTCAACGGCAATATCAGCGACTTCGCGGAAACGCTCACCGACGCTTCCGGAACGCTCCGCACGTTCAGCACGCTGACCCAAAGCGCACGGCATCTGCTTGAGTCCTCCGACGGTCTGATCGCCAATGTCAGCGGCAATGCGAAAAGCGTAGGAACAACACTCAAGCAAGCCGGCAGCGGCGTGGAGGATCTGACGGGCGCGTTGAAGACCGGCACCACCGCGCTGGGCACGGCTCTGACTGATTCCGCCAACAGCTTCACAGCCATGGAAGCAGATGTGGACAGCCTATTCGGCAATGCGGGCACGCAGGCCGGCAACACCGCCAACGCATTACGCAACCAGGCCACGAACATCAGCAAGCAGGCGCAAAGCTACCAGCAGATCTATGATTCGCTCGACGCGCTCAGCGCAAACGAAAAGCTGCCGGAAGCGGTGAGGAACGCCATCGACCATCTCAAAACCAACGTCGGCACCACCATCACACAGCTCAACGACCTAGCATCGGCGCTGAATGGCAGCGCCGACAACATCGACGCCAAAGTAAGCGATACCACGGCCGAACGTGCGGAGATCAAGAAACTGGCGCAGCAGGCGGCAACGTCCGTCAGTGGCATCAAAACCGACTATGAGAGCCAACTGAAACCGCAACTTGACGATATCGCCACGTCCATTACCAGCACCACCACCGCGCTCAATGCCACAGCGGCCGATCTGAAAGGCGCGCTGGGCAATCTGAACGGCACCACCAAGACCGCGGATAAGAATCTGACCGCCATCAGCAGCGTGTTGGATTCCACCGCCGATAGTCTGGCCGGCGCGGGCAAAAAACTGGGCGCATTCACAGGAACATTGACCGATGCGCTGAACAGCGGCGATATGAGCGCCGTCAAAGATGTGCTCAGCGATAATACCGACTCGTTGGCCGCCGCGCTTGCAGCCCCTGTAAAAGTGAAACGCAACGCGGTGTTCCCAGTCAAGAACTTCGGTTCGCAGATGGCACCGTTCTACACGATCCTGCCGCTGTGGGTCGGTTCGCTGCTCATGGCAGTGACGCTCAAGACCACCGTCTCGCGTAAGGTGCGCAAGGAACTCGGCGACCCGAAACCGCATCAGCTGTTTCTCGGACATTACGGTGTGTTCGGCGTGATCGGACTATTGCAGAGCACGTTCTCCTTGGGAGGCAGTCTGCTGTTCCTCCATGTCCAGGCGGTGCATCCGCTGCTGTTCATGCTGTCCGGCTGGGTGAGCAGCCTAGTGTTCTCGTTCTTCACCTACACGCTCGTGGCCAGCTTCGGCAACGTCGGCAAAGCCATCGGCGTGCTGTTTCTCGTCATGCAGATCTCCGGAGCGAACGGCGCATATCCGCTGGCCGTGCTGCCGAAAATCATCAGCGGCATCAGCCCGTTCCTGCCTGCGACGCATTCAATCACAGCAATGCGCGCGGCGATCGGCGGAATCTACAGTAACGATTACTGGTTTGCGATTGGCGCGCTACTGCTGTTCATTCCGCCGCTGCTGCTGATAGGCCTGCTACTGCGCATTCCACTGGTCAAGTTCAACCATTGGTACGTAAGCAAGCTGGAAAGCACGAAAGTGATCGCGGCATGATGGGCGGAACCACGCAAGAGGGCACGCGGAAGACGGTGCAAAAAACCACGCAGGAAGACGTCGGCACAGTACGTGGCCGACGTGAGCGATTACGGGAGCAAACCGACCGCAAAATCATGAAAGCCACATTGGGGATAGTGATTTCCGATGGTATCGGAGCGGTGACCATCGAAGAGGTCGCACGACGTTCAGGGGTAGCAAAGACCACAATCTACCGACGCTACCGAAACGCCGACGATTTATTGCAACGCATCCAACCGGAAGTTGCCGGACTACCGAATTTCAACGATTTGAAGCCGTCGCGGAGCGGACTGGCCACCATGCTGCGACGCATCCAGGACTGCTTCGACAGCGAACTCGGATTGAAAGCCGTGGGTGTGGTGCTGTCTTCCGACAACGCCACGCTGAAGGCGATCGCAGCACAAGTGCTGGCGCCGGCCGAAGAACGGTTCGTGGGGTTCATGGAACGTGGCATCGCCGACGGAGTGTTTCAAAACCGTTTGGACTACACGTTCCTGTTCAGCACGGTGCTGGGTTCCATGCTGGCTTGCAAAGCGTTGGCGGGGCAGGAAGCCGGAGGGGAACGGCAATCCGGCAAGGAACGCAAGTCTGATTCCTGGGCCGAGAACATGGCCACGTTGCTCTGGCCGAATGTATGCGCCGAATCCGCACGGTAACCACAGGAAAACCGTCCGCACCGACGCAAGACGGGCATGCCGTGTCGGTTTCAGAAGGAATGGGCTATTGGATTGACGCTTCCTGACGCGCCACTTCCAACGCCTTGTTGAAGGCTTCGGAGGTCCAGCTGGCGCCGGCGAGCTTGTCTACTTTAAGGTCCTTCAACGGCTTGCCGACCACCGCGTCCGGCACGGCTTTGGCGAAGTCGTTCTGATGCTTTTTGGAGATGGACGTGAACGGATGGCCGACGATCTTCACGGCCGTCACGTTCTGGTCCTTAACGGTCAGATGCACGTCGATGGTGTCCTCGCCGACCGGCCCGTACTGGCCGTTGATCGAATAGTCGCCATCCGCGTAGTTGCCGGTGTCCTGCTTGCTGGACGTCGTGGAATTCGCGTCATCGGCATGGTTTTTGGTGGTGGCGTCGCCGCCGGCCGTATTGTCAGCCGCCTTGCCGTCGGTTTTCGACTTATTTTCCTGCGATTGCACGCTTTCGCCGGAATTGCCGGCGTATTCGTCGTCCATCGGCGTGGCTTTCGGCTCGCCGCATGCCGACAGCAGCGCGATGCTCGCCGCGGATAGCGCGATGACTTTGACTGCGTTCGATTGTGCGGTGCTCATGCCTGCTCCCCTTTCGTGACGTCGGGCTCTACGTCCGTATCGTCGGCAACGCCAGCCGCAACGGCAACGTTGGCCGCGTCCGTATCGCCGGTTTTCGCGGCTTTCGTGGGGTCGGCGAACGAAATCGCAATACCCCCGTTCTGCGCGCCTTCCGCGGCGGAACCGGTGAATGCGGGCTTGCCGCCGGCCGCTTCGTACGCGCGTTTCGCCTCCTCGTCGTTCCACTGCTCGCCGACGAGCACGCCGTGGTTGAGCATGATCTCGCGTTGTGCGCAGGAGGCGACGAGCGCGTCATGCGTCACGACGATGATCGTGGTGCCCTGCTCGTGCAGCTGGCGGAACAGGTCGAGCACGATCTTCTCGTTCTTCTCGTCGAGGTTGCCGGTCGGCTCGTCGGCGAGAATCAGCTTCGGGCAGTTGATGAGCGCGCGGGCGATGCACACGCGCTGCTGCTCACCGCCGGACAGCTGGCCGGGCAGGTGATGCGCACGCTCCTTCAATCCCACTCGTTCCAGCGCTTCCATCGCCTGCTTCTCGTCGACCACGGAATGGTAGTATTGCGCCACCATCACGTTCTCCACCGCCGTCAGATGAGGCACGAGGTAAAACTTTTGGAACACTAGTCCTATCATGTTCTTGCGCACGTCGGCGAGCTGGCGGGCGTTCAAATCCTCCAATCGCCGGCCTTCAAGCATGACGGAACCCTTCGACGGCGTATCCATGCAGCCGATCATGTTCATCAGCGTGGTTTTGCCGGAACCGGACGAGCCGACAATCGCCAGCCATTGCCCTTGCGGAACGGTCAGACTCAGGTCGTCGACGGCGTGCAGATCGCCGTAAATCTTGGAAATATGGTCAAGTTCAAGCAACATGTGGTCGTTTTCCATGATTATTCCTCCCTCAAAACGATGGCGGGGTCGATACGGGTAGCGCGGCGGACCGGTGGAATGGAGGCGATGACGGCGATCGCCACGCTCAGCAGCAGCGAGCCGGCGCCGAGCAGCCAGTCGAAGCCGATCGCGCGACCGAAGACGGTGGCGCACAGCACACGCGCCAGCACATAGCCGATAGCAGTGCCGAGCAGACCGCCGATCAAGCCGTAGATGCCGGATTCCACGTAGAATTCGACGCCGATGGCGCGTGAATCGGCGCCGAGGGCCTTGCGCAGGCCGATTTCGTTGCGACGCTGGCTCACAATGGAGCTGATGGTGGTGCCCACGCCGACGAGCGTCAGCACGAGCACGACGAGCGAGACAATCCAGAACAGGGTCTGCAGCATGGCGATGATGCGGGTGTCGGACGAGGTGATTCTGGTGACGGTCTGCGCTTTGACGGCGCTGTTCGGGTTTTTGTCGGCACTGCGATTGATGTTGTTGACGATGGCGTTCAACTCATCCCCCATGGCGTTCACCGAGTATTCGACCACGTCGGCGCCGCGCTCGTGGCCCGCAAGTTTGGACACGTCCGCGGTAGTGGCGTAGATGATGGAATCCTCGTTGCCGCCGGTGTCGACGATGCCGGCGATACGGAATTCGGTGCCGTTGTTATCCATGATGTCGGACGAGACGCGGCCGTTTTCCGTGGCTTGCGTGGTCTGTTCGCCTTGCGTAGTTTGCGTACTCTGCGTGCCCTGCGCGGACGATTCTGCCGTTTCAGTTGATTCGTCCGAATCGGATTTTGCGGACGCGGAAGAAGACGCTGAAGCAGACGCGTCGGCGGCGCGGTAACCGATGGTGACACGGCTGCCGACTTTCACGCCGAGCGCGTCGGCGACGTCGCGGCCGACCATCACGTTGTCCGAGCCGGGCCAATCGCCCGTCACGTTCCAATGGCGATTGAGCGCGCGGACGGCTTTCACGTCCACGCCGGCGATGGTGTACGGCGCGGAATTGATGCGCACGCTCTCATACCGGTATGCGGCTGATTTCACGCTGTGTCCGGCGCCGATGAGCGCCGTCACGTTGCGTACGGTTGCAGTATCGATGCCTTGCGATTTGCCCGTTGCGGACGCGGGCGTGACGATCAGGTTCGCGCCGTACGCGCGCATTTCCTCGTTCATCTGCTGCGGCACCGCGACGCACACGGATGCAAGGCAGAACAGCGTGGCCGCGCCGACGAGCGACGCGATCACGGCCATCATCGCACGGGAGCGACGGCGGAACACCGCGCCCCACAGCATAGTGAAGAACATCTTGCGATTCGTCATCGCATACCCCCTACGAAAGCCAAGCACAACTCACCTACCATGCAGCACCTCCGCCGGACGCAAGCCCAGAATCGCCCGAATCGACGAAAGCGAGGCCACGAGCACAGTGACCGCCAGCAACACGAAAACCAACACGAACACCATCGGACGCATGGTGATGCCCGAGCCGAACACCACGTGCCCCACGATCTGTGCAACGCCCGAGCCAAGCAGCGCGCCGGCAATCGCACCAACCAGCGAAATCACCGCCGTTTCGGCGAGCATAAGGCGCGAAACCGCGCCGTCCGTGGCGCCGATCGCCTTCAACAGCGCCAATTCCGAACCGCGTTCGCCAATCGACGCGGCCATCAGGTTCGCCACGGCGATCGCGGCGGCGACCAGCGACAGCACGGTCATCAGCACCATCACCGCCTGCGTCTTGTTCAGCACATCGCCCTGCAGCGCGGCCACCTGGCGCACCTGCTTGGCCACCGCGCCCGGCAGCACCTCTTCGATCTGGTACGCGATCGACGACGGATACGCGGTGCAATACCACGTCTCCCACTCGTCCTGCGTGAGCGCGTTCGGATTCTTCGACGCCTTGCGCGCGAGGTCGTTGTCGGGCGTGGTGAGCGCCTTGACTTCAATCTTGTCGATGGAATTCGGCAGATTCGCAAGCGTTTGCGCAGCGATGGACGGCATATAAATGGCGCTGTTGTCGGAATCGCCCGAATCGAAGATGCCGACGATTTTCACTTTCACGCGATTGCGTTCGGTGGAGGATTTGCCGGTTTTCCCGGTACCTCCGTTCGTATTGTCGTCCGCACCGACGGCAATCGTCTTGTCGAGCGTAACGCTGTCACCGACGTTCACGCCCAGTTTCGCGGCGAGCGCGCTGCCGACCATCGCCTGCTCGCTGTCGTCTTTCGGCCAGGTTCCGTTGATTTTCCACCATGAGCGCATGCCGTTCATGCCGGCCACGGTGGACTCGCCGGAGTCCATGTGCAGGGTTTTCGCGAACCACGTGCCCACGATCGGCACGTTGGTCGCCTTGCATTTCGCCGCGGAAGCAGCCGCACCTGACGCACCAGCCGTTCCAGCAGAGCCAGCCGAACCAGCCCCCGAACCGACACACCCCGCATCCGCGTGGATGTTCAATTCCGGCGCGAAATTGGTGATGTTGAACGCCCAGAAGATGGTCTTGATCTTCTGCGCGTCCGACTCCTTCAGAAACGCGGTCGGGTCGGCGCTGTCCGCCGCAGCCGAGCCGTCGGAAGTGGAACCCCCGTCCGAACCGGACGAACTACCCGAAGCCGAGCCAGCAGAATCGCCGGTATTGTACAAATCGCTCACCACAGCGTCGGACTTCGGCTGCACGACGATATTCGAACCGTACGTGCTCAGCTCCGCGTTGAGCTTGTCGCCCACGTCGAACACCACGCCGAGCATGGCCACGCTGACGGTGGCGGACAGGCACACGGTGACGGCGATGAGCAGACGGCGTTTGAACTGCCGGCTGAACGAGCGAGAGATCATTTTCAGGAAGAACATGGCACCCCCTTACCTTTCTCGGCGCTCACTGGAAATGGCTCGACAGCGCGTCGAGCGTGGACGTTTGGATGACGACTTTGCCCGGCTTGACCTGGTAGTCGAACGGTATCGGGTTGCAGCCGCCTTTGAAGCCGATGGTGGCGAGGTTGATGGCCACATCGCACTTCTTGCAGATGATTTTGCCGTCCTTCTCGTAGTAGCCGGCGTCGCCGCAGTTGTCGCACGCGTCGAGGCCGACGCCGTACGCGCCGCCGTTCTTCTTGATGATGATGAATCGCATGGAGGTGCCGTCCTTCGCGCGGTATTCGAAGCGGTGCAGGTGGCCGTCGGAAATCTGGCTGAATTTGATGGTGGCCACGCCGTCGGCGAGCGAGTAGTCTTCCGGCGGCGACAGCGTGACGACTTTCTGCGTTTGCGCGACGCCGTACGTCAGGGCCACGGTGACGCAGATCATGGCGACCAGGCTGAACGCGCCGGCCGCTTTCGCGCGGCGGCGGAACGCGATATGCGTGCGTGCGATCGCCTCGTTGGCGCCGGTCGGCTTGACTTTGAAGCCCATGACGATGCTGGCGATTGCCGGAATGGCGAAGACGAGCGCCATTGCGATGGTCAGGCTGCGCTGATGGTTGATGCCCCACACGAGCGCGAGGAAGGCGGCAGTCGGGAAGCTGACGATGCGTTTGGATTGGAGGATCTGCGCAAGGTCGGTGAAATGCTGTGCGAACAGCAGCGCGACCAACAGCAGCACCGCCGTCGTGAACGACCAGCGGACGGCGGTGGAACGCATCGTGCGGAAGATAAACGCGGCGATGATTGCGACGGCCGCGCCCAAAGCGAAGCCGAGCGCGCGCAACAGCATGTCGGAAGTGAAGATGGGATCGCCCGGCTCGACGAAGATCGTCAGTCGCAGAATCACGTCGGGCAGCGCACGAAAGGTGGTGGCCGCGATCGCAAGCGCCGCAACGAGATTCGCGATGTCGAGCAGCGCGCGGTGGTTGTGCCAGTCGGCGGTGATGCGGCGGGCGAACAGGACGATGACGAACACGGCCACGTCGAGGATCACGCAGCACCACAGGGTCGGATAGTTGACGAACGTGCGTTGCGTGATGACGGCGGTGGCGCGCAGCGCGGCGAATACGACTGTGCCGGCGAATCCAACAACGAAACCGGCCAGCCGCCAGTACGCGCTCAGAGGCTTGTCACGCCCCTCACCGACGGTGAGCATGACGCTCAACGCCATGACGAGCAGCGCCGGCGCCAACACCCCCTGCAACACCGTCACAAACTGCAGCAGCATCCCAAAATCCTTTCATCCAAAAACCCAACTCAAAGAGCCCAACGATTCCCATTCCGCCCCATCCCAAAGAGTCCCACCCCTCTCATCCCTCCCCCAAAATGCGAGGATTTCCCGGACCCCCTCCACAATCCCAGAGGTGAATCCATCCCCCTAAACGCGAGAGAGCGGTTTCGGTATGCATTGCCCGACCGTAAGCTTGGCCGAACGGCCTTGAATGTGTCGGGTAATGCATACCGAAACCGCGAACGGGCTACGCTAGGAGATCACCACTCCTGCGGCGTATAGTTCCAGTCCGGGAAGGTGACCTCGATCGGTTCCGTCCAGAAGCGTCCCTTCACACCCGTCTCCGGATCGACGTGCAGCATCCAGCCCTTCTTCTCCGGGGATTCGATCTTCAGCACGAGCTTGTACGCGCCGGCCTTGTCGAGCTTGACGTTGGCGCCGTAGTGCGGGCCGTCGGAGGCGTTCATCTGCATGAAGGTTCCGGAGGCGACGGACGCGTTGGAGGTCTTGTCGATGATGTCGTAGTTGACGGTCAGGTCCGGCACGAAATCGCCCTTGCCGTAGCCGAGTTCGGTGCCCTTCTGGTTGGCATGGATGTCGGCTTCGAGGTGGAAGCTCGCATCGGCGGCCTTGAGGCCCATGCCGGACGGTTCCATGTCGATCGGCTGGAAGTAGACGGCGTTGACGGTCAGCGGGCCGCATTCCTGGTCGGAGTGCTTCTCATCGACCTGGATCTCTTCGAAACCGGCGGAATCGCTGGAATCGTCCTTGCTGGAGTCGTCGGCCTTCGAAGCCGACGCGGAGGCGCTGGACTTGTCCGAAGCGGCGGAATCGTTGGAATTGCCGCATGCGGACAGGGAGAAGGCCATGGAGCCGGCCAGCAGGATGCCGAGCAGAGCGGCGATCTTCTTGTTCTTCATTTCTCTTTCCTTTGTTGTTGGATGTGGAAAAAATATCGGTAAATCTCGGAAAATTTGCGTATTACTTGCGATTGTCAGGCGTGCGCAACTTGCGTTTGCGTGCGAAGCCGACGGCGAACAGCGCGAGTACGGCAATCGCCGCGATCGCTTGTGCCGCAAGGCATTCGACGTACGGATACAGGCCGATCCAGTCGTTTGTGGGCACGCTGGACAGGTAGTGGCCGTCGATCAGGTCACCTTCGATGAGCGCGTGGATGCCACCGCCGGCGAAGATGACGACCAGCACGGCCATCAGGATCGACGTAACGAGGAAGAACGGGCCAATCGGAATCTTTACGGAGGTGAAGCGCAGCACGAGGAAGATGACGAGCAGCACCACACCCGCGGCGATGCCGCCGATCCACATGCCTTGCGCGTCGCGACTCATCGAGTAGATCGATTCGTAGAAGATGACGGTTTCGGCGCCTTCACGGAACACGGCTAGGAAGCTCAGCATGGCGAGCGAAACGACCATACCCAGGCCCACGCCTTCGCCGGCGGCGACTTTGTTTTGCGCGTCGGCCACGGCGGACTCGGTTTTGGTGCGGATGTAACGGTTCCACGCTTCCACGGAACTTTTGTTGAGCATCCAGTTGCTGGTCCACAGCAGCATGAGCATGGCGATCAGCGCGCACACGCCTTCGCTGATTTCCTGGACCGGGCCGGAGCCGCCGAACAGGAACGTGAAGAGCACGGCGACCAGACCGGAGCCGGCAAGGCCCGCGAGCACGCCCAGGTAAATCCACTTGGTGAAACGCCGGTTGCCGGATTTGACGAGGTAGGCCACCACGGCGGCCACCACCAGCAGCGCTTCGAGACCCTCGCGGATCAGGATGAGGAACGCCTGTCCGGCGGAGCTGGTGATGGCTTTGGTGAAGGCGTTGACGTTGCCGGCCGCGCCACCGTCGAGGGTGGCCGCGTCTTCGACGAGCCAGCTTTTCAGGTCGTCGACAAGCTTCTTGATCTCCTTGTCGGAACCGCCGTCGCGCATGGTTTTGCGGGTCATCTTGAACTGGTATTCCACCTGCGAGACGCGGTCGCCGGAGATGGCGTTCATGACGTTCTTTTCGAAGCCGAGCTTTTCGTAGTACTGGTAGTACGCGTCGTTGACGAGGCTGGAGCCTTCCGCGCCCTTGCCGGAGATGGCGGCCTTGTATGCCTTGTCGAGGATAACGTTCATTTCGCTGGCGACTTCGCTCCACGTGCGGTCGCCTTTGCCTTTGGAGGAATTCTTTTTGGCCGCGTCGAGCTTCTTACGTTCCGCGGCGGTCTGTTCGGCGCGCTGCTTCGCGTAGGTTTTGGGGTCGGCGAGGTTCGCGTTGCCGTCAAGCGTCTGCGCGGCCGTGTCAAGGTCCGCGTTCAGCGCGTTGATTCCGTTTGCGATCGCGCTCCCCTGGCCCTGCTGGTACGCGAGTCCTTCCAAATCGGTGAACTGTGTGAGCAACGCCTGCTGCTTGTCGGCGGAAATGGTGTCGTTGACGGCCTTCGAGAAGTTGGAGGCGTCGTATCCGATCCAATGCGCGGTCTGGAAGCCGGTGCCGGCCTGGCCGTAATCGCCGTCGTTGTAGTCGTTCTCGGCGGTGGCGAGCTGCTTGGCGATATTCTGCGCGACGGCAGTCCAGGAATCGAAATTCGTCTGGTTGCCGTCAGCGGCGGACGCCTGCCGCGGCATCGCGATGCCGACAAACAGCGTGGCGAGCGCGATCATCAGCGCGGCGACGAGCGTGATGAGACGGCCGGAAGCCGAGACGCGCGAATCGCACGAATCGTAGGAACCGGCTGCGTGGCGCTGCGCGACGCGAGATGACATGGGTCGAACCTTCCTTCCGCAAATCTTTTCGGCGCGATTTCCCCGACGTACCCGACGTACGAAGCGCGCATCGGAAGCCAAGATAGAACGAAAGTTTTTTGAATAACAGTCTTGATTTTTAATTGGTCTTGTTGTATCGCGCATGAAAAAACGTTGGAATTCCGCCGTTTTTATTTTTCCCGTTTTCCGCGTGTCGTCTCACATTGTGACGCTCACCGCCGTTCCGCAACACCCCCGTCCGCCCGAAAACGTGAAGCGAACTCCATGCCAAAGCGTCGGTCTGTATAATCACGATTAGTATAATCGTAACTATACAAAGCTACGGGGGTATCAAAATAAGGCGATGCCTCATGCCACATATAGCGCATATCAGGTTGCCCAGGCACGAACTCCGCCAAGCCGGGCACGCGCTAGCATCGTGGGTATGGATTCCCTCGCACCGCTCGCGCATCGCATGCCGTACACCGCCGCTTTCCCCAAGGCGCTCGGCACGGGGTTGCTGATTTCGACGCCTCGCCC
>ERZ1032310.86-NODE-86-length-17565-cov-11.797773_pt1 | contig 17565 bp, 36 predicted proteins | sample MGYA00516697_ERZ1032310 | MGnify/ENA primary metagenome ERZ1032310 (study PRJEB33719, sample SAMN04261360) | wastewater metagenome | biome: periurban shantytown; feature: human; material: feces | host: Homo sapiens | place: Peru: Lima | collected 2012-01-15 ... | reverse complement strand
GGGATACCAGCAGCAGTACGCGCCGCAGCCCGCCCCGCAGGCGGCGCCGCAGCAAGCGCCCATGCCGCCCGCCCAGGAAAGCCTGTACGACGGCGACATCCCGTTTTAGGGGCGATGGCGGCATGCAGGTACTGGACTCGCTCATAGACGGGCCGCTTAGGCTGCGCAACCGCAGGGAGGGCGACGAGCTTATCGGCATGATCGTCCGGTACCTGCGAACGGGCGAGGAACCGGAGCCGCGCACCGATACCCAGGAGGCGGTGCTGACGGCGATAAGGCCCGTCATGGAAACCTCCCGCTCGCGCATCGTGGCGGGAGGCAACGGCGGCAAATCATCAAGCAACGATGCAAGCAAAGCCGAAAGCAAACGGCCAAGCAAACCGTTAAGCAAAAGCGGAAGCAAAACGGCAAGCAAATCATCAAGCAACGATGCAAGCAAAGCCGAAAGCAAACGGCCAAGCGAAGAGGAAGAGGAAGTAGGAAGAGGAATTAAGGAAGAGGAGAGAGGGAGCAAGGCGCGTTTCCGCGCCCCCTCTCCCGAAGAGGTCGACGAGTACGCCCGAAGCTACGCGGAGGGCAAGAGCCTCGACCTCGCCTCGACCGACTTCGACCCGGAGCGCTTTGTCGACTTCTACGCCCAGAAGGGCTGGATGGTCGGAAAGGCGAAGATGAAGGACTGGAAGGCCTCGGTGCGCATCTGGGTGCGCACCTCGAAGCCGATGGAACGGAAACGGGAGGTGAACGATGGCGGAGACGATTTTTCCCAGTACGACTGAGTGCCCGCATTGCGGGGCGGCGCTCAATGCCCGCTACGCACAGCTCGGGCAGAAGCGCCTGTTCTGCGGGTACGAGCGGTGCACGTGCGCAGGCGCCGAGGCCGAGCGCGAGGCGATCGCGGCACGCGAGATGGACGCGGCGCAGCGGGCGGAGGCCGAGAGGCGCAGGCGAAGCCTCGTCCGTGCGGGCGTCCCCGAGCGCTACCTGGCGCTCGACCACCCCATGGCCGGCGAGCTCGCGTCCGCCATGGAGGAGGGCCGGTGGCTCTACCTGTGGGGCGACGTAGGAACCCGCAAGACCACCTGCGCCGCAGCCGTGGCCATGCGGCTGTGCGACAACGGGAAGCGCCCGCTCATGGTGCCGATGTACCGAGTGCTGGACGAGATCCAACGCAGCTTCCACGAGGGCGGCGACCCGCTGAGGCGCTACGCCGGCGCGGACTACCTGATCATCGACGACCTGGGCAAGCGCAGGCCCACCGGCTTCGTGCTGGACAGCCTGTTCCAGCTCGTCGACAGGCGCTACTCGGCCATGCGCCCGACGCTGGTCACCACGCAGTACCGCCCGAGCGACCTCGTGCGCAGGCTCGCGGAGCAGGGCGACGCCGACACGGCGAAGGCCATCGTCTCGCGGCTGCGCCACGGTGCGAGGGTCGTCGAGTTCGACGGCCCGGACGGGAGGCTCGCATGATGCTCGACGCAAGCCAGCTCAGGGGCTGGCCGAAGGAGCGGGCGGAGCTGTACGGCAAGCCGCACCTGGGCGCCCGCTACACGGGGAAGCGCTCCTACGAGCTGCTTCAGCCGCGCTGCTGCGTGTGCGGCAGGCGGGCGACCAACTGCCACCACGTGGCGCATAGGGGCTGGGGGCTTGAGTTCAAGCTCGTCGCCCCGGGCGGGACGTGGGACCTGCGCAGCCCGCTGTTCGCGCTGTGCGGCAGCGGCACCACCGGGTGCCATGGCCGGTTCCACGGCGCGGGCCTCAAGGCCGAGTGGCGCTGGCGGCATCCTGTTTACGAGGAGGCCTGGTGGACGGGCCAGCTCCTCGAAGTGTACGAGCCGCACGACCCGGGGCTCTACGAGTACGGGTACTGGGCCATCGTCGACAGGGACGGGAACGAGATCATCCGAGAAGGGAAATGACCATGGAGACCAAGACATGCGAGCAGTACGTGCTCACGCAGCTGTTCGAGCAGCAGGAGGAGAACGACAGGCTCTGCCGCGAGCTGCAGCGCCGCGACGAGCGCATCGACGAGCTGACAAGGCAGGCAGAAGCCGCCCGCTCCCCGTTGCAGAAGGCGATCGTCGACGAAGGGCGCAAGGCGCTGTACGGAAACTGCGCAGGCTACATGCTCAGCGCGAAGAACGGCGACGAGATCATGACGTTCGAGGATTGGTGCCTTGAGGACGTGAGCAGGTACAGCTTGCCAAAGGGCGTCACCATGCGGGGCTTCATCGACGAGTTCGAGGACGAGCTTCGCGAGGAATACCTCCAGCGGCTCGCCGAGGAGGAGCGATGATACGCATCTACGAGCGCTCGCTGTGCCAGAGCTACATGAGCGCCTACCGCCAGGGCATCCTGCTCGCAAAGACCGACGACGAGGTCGAGGCGCTCTCGATCGTCGAGTCGCTGACCGACGACAGCTACCAGTGCTTCGCGCTGCTGGAAGACGGGACCGTGCTCGACCTGCGAGGCCGGTTCCCCGGGTGCGTGGAGGTGGGCGGTGAGGAGGAACGCGATGGCGACGATTAGGCATCCCGACACGTTTAAGTGCGACGTGTGCGGTAGAGAGATCGAACAAGCCCATTCCATCACCCTCCCCGTGAGGTGGACGACAGAGCAGAACGAAGGAAGGCCGTGCGCTTCCTACGTCAAAAACGAGACGATCGACCTTTGCGACGCGTGCTTCGAGATGGTCGTCGTCATTGAGGCGGCGGGATGCATGGGGCGGAACAGATACCGATTCGTTCGATAGGGGCCAAAAGATGATTGAGGGACACCACGATGGCTAGGAACGTTTACGGCGGCTACTGCCGAGAGTGCGGCAAGTGGACGCCTCCCGGGTTCGGACACTTCGAGCGCTACCGGGGCGGATGGCGCGTCCACTGCGTCGAGTGCGCTAGCGGGCGCAAGCTGCCGCCCGAGGGAGACCAGGCCGCCAGGGAAATGCAGAACCACATCCAGAACATGAAGCGCGACGGGCTCTACGGAAAGAGAGGATACCGATGACCGATACCAAGAAGAACCAGACCACCGAGGAGGCCGCGACCGTGAAGAAGGCCATGATCTCCCAGCCCATGGCCGGCAAGACCGACGAGGAGATCGCCGCCGCGCGCGACCTCGCCGTGGCCAAGCTGCGCCAGATGGGCTACGAGGTCGTGAACACTCTGTTCACCGACGAGTGGTACGGCGACGAGGCCATGAAGGAGCGCGGCGTGGTGCAGGTCCCGCTGTGCTACCTCGCCAAGTCGCTTGAGAACATGAGCCTGTGCCACGCGGCCTACTTCGTGAAGGGCTGGGAAGACGCACGCGGTTGCAAGATCGAGCACGACGCAGCCAAAGCCTACGGGTTGGAGGTGCTTTATGAAGGGTGAACCGGTTATCGACGAGGTCACCCGCCGCATGATGGTCGACGCCGCCAACTCGCTTTTCGAGGGATTAGCCAGCATTCTCCGCAAGGTGAGAAAGGCGATGCACATGCCGGCGAAGAGCATCGACAAGAGGTGGCTGCGCCGTTACCGCCGGGCGCAGGCCCGATTTCGACGCAACAACAAGTACCTGAAGAGCATCGGGAGGTGTCGATGATGGGCGAAGAGCTGAAGCCGTGCCCGTTCTGCGGGCATGACGCAAGCGTGTTTGGGGTATGCGGAGTAGTAAAAGTCCTTTGTTCGAACTGCGGTGCGAGCACGGGGCCGCGGCTGTCGCTTCAAGGCGCGATAGAAGATTGGAACCGCCGGGCAATCGACGTTGATGCGCTTCGCGAGGTCGTCGCCGAAATCGAGGAGGCGGACGTTGACGGCACGGGCGATTGGGCCGACCGAATTCGTAAGGCGGTGGGGCTGTGAGCTGCGAGTATTGCGAGGACAACCGCGACATGAAGGGACCATCCGAAGGTACCGGAGACGATATCGAAGAAATCTGTATCAGTCAGCTTAGCTACTTTAGCGGCGGCAGCTTGGAGAAGGTTGAGCATCGCATTTTCGTTGAGCTGTCCGAAGGAGATGCATTTACGCTGCCGATTCGCTTTTGTCCGATGTGCGGAGAGCGACTGAGCTGCGGAAAGGATGAGCGATGAGCTGCGATTATTGCACGAGCGGAAAGAACATGATGCGCGAAAGCTGCTCCGACGTGAACGTCGGCAAAGTCGATGACGTTTACCGCATCTACTACTCGGATGGATACCGTGGCGGTTCCACGGAGCCGATTCGGTTCTGCCCGATGTGCGGGGAGCGGTTCCCGGAGGTCGTCGGCCACGACAGCTTGGAGAGCATCAAGGCTGATATGACGTTGGGCGCATGCGTGTACGCGAAGAAACGCGGCATCGGCCATGGCGTCAGAGCAAGTGACGAGCAGGCAAACTGCAGTTGTTGCGAATGGGCCAACGTTGACAATGGCTGCGGCTGGCTTATGCGCAACGACCTTGCGGACAGGCTCGGCAAGCTGCTTGACGAGGAGGATGGACGATGAGCGAGAAGCTGGAACCTTGCCCGTTTTGCGGGAGCGAGAACGTTCGCTTCGAGAGCGATCGCGCAAGGGTCTCGACGATGTTCTCGGCAATCCACTACGCATGCGACATGCCTGACTGGCGCGGGTTCTGCAACTGCGTTCTCGGGGACGACGCGCCGCCGAGTCCGCTTCGCAAGCTGAAGTCGTTCGCCAGGCTGGCGGAGCTCGTCACCCCGCAGCGATGCGGCGGGTCTTCGCAGCCGGAAATGGCGAAGGCCGAGCGCCTGCGCAAATTGGCGTCGGTGCCGTCATACGAGCTGGTGCCGATGCGTCCCGCCGAGCTGATGGAGATTGCCAACATGTTGGAACGAGGAGGACGAGATGGCGATTAGCAAATGGAAGCACCCCATCCGTTACTGGCGGCTGGTGACCACGCCGACCTGCGACAAGTGCGAGCATTTTAGGCGAGCACACTATCCGAGCGGTAATGATTACTGCTTGTGCGAGAAGTACCTTGAGCACTCTAACAGGCTTAATGGTGCGAGGTACACGATGGCGGAACTCCACCTGGTGCGCGGCACTCGTTGGTGCGACTTCGAGCCGATTGAGGAGGATGAAGATGAGTAGCAACGAGGAGTGCCGAGCGATAGCGAAAAAGCTGCGCTACACGGCGAACGACGACCTGGGCGGATTGAGTCTGCAAAAGAACCTCGCGGCCATCACGAAGGCCGAAGATGGCAGCTGGCGCGGGGTGATGCGCAGGCTGGCCGACCTCATCGATGTGCCGACGACGCGAAACGTCGCAACGGACAAAACGCAATGCCACGCTCCGCAAGACTTCGCGTGCGAACGCTGTGGATATTGGGCTCCGGTCGATACCGGGTTCAGGCGTTGCCCGGAATGCGATGCCGAGGTGGTCTCATGATAGGCGCGACGTTCCCGAAGCGCGGAGGATACAGGCCCAAGCGTCCCGTGGTCAGGGAAGACGGCGAGAGGTACGAGTCCGTCGGCCTGGCAAGCATATCGGCATATGGGGCGCTCGGCTTCGAATCGAACATCAAACGCGCCATCAGAACCGGCGGAAGGGCCGGAGGCTTTCGCTGGAGGTACGAGGACGAGGAGTCGAAATGAGCAACCAGACCGTGTACGACTGGCTGGAATGGGCGCAGGACAAGTACGACGCCGCCCAGGAGCGCTTCGCCTACGGCGGGCGCTCCATGGAGACCATGAACCAGTACAGCACCCTCGTCTCGGCGCTCGAAGACGCCATCGCGTACAGGAGCGGCAGGAAGAGCGCGGACGAGCGAGCCTTCGGCCAAGCCGGGGAGTCGCTGCGGAGGATGTGCGAGAACATGCGCCTCAACGCCGACGCGCGGCCCGGCTCCTCCACGGTGAACGCCTGGGCCGACGAGCTTGAGAGGCTGGCGAGGGAGGTTTGCTGATGGGCGGATGCGAACCGGGGAGCGGATGGAACCTGCCGCCGGGGTGCTTCGAGTCGGACGCTGACGCGCCGTGGAACCGGGTGGACGAGCCGGCTTGCGGAGATTGCGCCCACTGCATAGAGGGATGCTGCGACTACGGCATCTGTGAGCTTGAGTTCGAGGAGGCTTTCAGCGCACAGGAGGCGAAGGAGCCGATGGCCGCATGGGAGGCTGCGAAGTGGGCACGAGACTGGATCGCCGAACACTACAAGGACATGCAGGAGGACTGGTGCAAACGGTTCGATGGATAGCGGCATCATGCGCCGCGCTGCTGGCCGCGATCGTGGCCATCGAGGCAGTGGCGGCGCGGATGCTGGCTGCGGGGCTGCTGATACTCGCCTCGCTCGCCTGCGGATAGGAGGATGCGGTGAATAACTGGGAGCGGTACTTCGGCACGCCGGAGCGGGCGACGCGCATGGATGTGCGCATGCTGCGCGACGGGCGGCGGTTCCGCATCGCGGTGAGCGAGTGCAACCCCTTCACCACGTGCGCGTTCGCATCGCGCTGGGTGCGGGACTTCGGCTCATGGGGCGAGTACCTGGACTGGCTCAAGGCCGAGTACGACGATGGAACCATCAGGTGGGAGGACGAATGAGCCGCCCGGGATGCAACTGGGGATGTCTGCTCGTTATAGCGGCATCCCTGCTAATAGACGGATTGACGCTGTGGGCGGCGGTATCGCTGGCCCGCATGATCATTGGAGGATGACATGGGATACAAGAAGTTAATGGATGCAGCCGGTGCTGTCGTGTCCATGCTCGTGATGCTCTTCCTGGTGCTGCTCGTGTGCTACGGCATCGTGTGGTGCATCGGCGGGATAGCGGCGATGCTGGCATGAGCGGCAACCCGCGCAACCGCAACGGCAACGCAAGGCGCAAGCTGAGAGCGAGGCTGAGGGCAGAGGGAAGGCCGTGCCACATATGCGGCCAGCCGATAGACTACAGCCTGCCGAGCGGCGACCCGTGGAGCTTCGAGGTGGACGAGCTGCTGCCCGTGTCGAGGGGAGGCAGCCCGCTGGACTACTCCAACGTGGATGCAGCCCACAGGATATGCAACCAGCGGCGCGGCAACAGGATGCCGGGCGACGCCAAGCAGTACCAGATACGCCGCACGCGGCTGTTCTGAGGGAAAACATAGCAATGCACCAATAGGGGCGCGGTCGTTTCGGCGGTCGCGCCCTTTCTTTTGGCCCCAAGCGCCGAAGCCGCCGAAAAGAGGCGGGGCGGTCGCCCCTCCCCCGGGTCGGAAGGCCACCCCGGCCGCCTAGGGCCGATTTCCCCCCGCCCGTTCCGAACGATTTCGCTATCTCACGCCGCCATTACGATTCCCCGCGAAGAAGGAGGGAATCATGGCCGAGAACATCGAGATGCCGCAGGAAGTGGCTAGCGACCCCGTGCAAGCCGCCATCTGGGAGCAGCTGACCGCGAGGCGCACGTTCGCGCAGGAGGATGCGCCGACGCTGGCGCTGCTCTGCTACTGGCACGCCGTGGCGAACCAGGCACGCGAGGCCATGGCCATCGGGGGCAACAAGATCGAAATACTCGACGCCACCGCATACAAGCCGATCAGAGGCAAGGGCGGCAAGCGGCTCAAGATGATGCGCAAGAATCCGGCGCTGACCGTGCTGAAGGAGGCCAGCACCGAGATCAGAGCGCTGTCAGACCAGCTCGGCCTGTCCAAGTCGGCCCGCAACGTCACGGTGCAGCAGGCGCGACCCGCGAGCGCCCACGGCAAGCTGCTCACGCTCATGTTCGACGACCGCGAGACGCGTGCCAAGGCGGCAGGCGCGTGATGCAGGCGAGGCAGACCCCGACATACGAGGCGAACATCCCAGAAAGGCTCGACGGGGACGGCCCCATGGCGGCAGAACTGGCATCCGCGTACTTCGGTGACCCGCTGCCGTGGCAGCCGCACCTGCTCGACGCCATGCTCGCCCGCGATGGACGCGACAAGTACCTGCTGCGCTCGATCGGCATATCCATCCCGCGACAGAACGGCAAGAGCTGGGACGTTCGCGCCCGCTGCTTCCACGGCGCCCTCAACGGCGAGAAGATTCTGTACACATGCCAGCACGGCGACACCTCAGACCAGATGTTCCAGGAGCTTTCAAGGCCATTCGAGGACGAGGACGAGCCTGAGCTTAACGCCCTGCTGCTCGCCGTGCGCAAGACCAACGGCCAGCAGGCCATCAAGCTCAAGAACGGCGGCCTTATCCGCTTCACCACGCGCACCGACTCGCTGGCGCGAGGCAAGACCTACGACGTGCTCATTTACGACGAAGCACAGGAGCTTACGGCCAAGCAGCAGGCGGCTTCTCTGCCCGCCATCTCGGCAGGGTCGAAGCACAACCCGCAGACAATCTACCTGGGCACGCCGCCAGGCCCCGACAACGTTGGCACGGTGTTCCGCGACCTCCACGAGGACGTTCACAACGGCAGGTCTGAGATGGGATGGATCGAGTGGGGCGCTACAGAAATCGGCGACGTGCACGACGAGTCGCGATGGTTCGAGTACAACCCGTCTCTCGGCACAATCCTCGACATAGAGGCCGTACGCGGCGAGTCCGAGCAGATGCAGCCCGACGTCTTCGCGCGTGAGCGCCTTGGCTGGTGGAGCCCAATCGGAGGAGCCGACTCATACGCGCTTTCGAGCGCCAAGTGGAAGGCGTGCGAGGCGGCGGGGCCGATGCAGGAAGGCAAGCTCGCGTTCGGCGTGAAGTTCTCGCCCGACGGGTCGCGCGTTGCCGTGTCCTGGGCGAAGGCAGAGCGCGGTGCCGGCTCCTACGTCGAGCTTTACGACCTCATGGGCGCTGAGGGCGGCACTGTCGGCATATCCGACATGCTGCTGCGCAACCGCGAGGAGATCGCGTGCGTCTGCATCGACGGAAAGAGCGGAGCGGACGCGCTGAAGCAGCGGCTTCTGGACGGCAGGATGCCGAAGTCGGCGATCGTCATGGGCAGCACCGCGATCGTGCAGGCCGCTGCGACGATGCTGGCCGACGAGGTCAACGCCGGGACGACGAGCCACATCGAATCGCCCGCGTTGGACGATTCCGCAACGAAGTCGATCAAGCGCGACATCGGGCGCGACGGCTGGGGCTTCGGCGACGGCCCCGACTCTTCGTCAGCGCCGATCGAGAGCGCATCGCTGGCCCTATGGGCGGCGAGGACAACCAAGAGAGACCCGAGACGTAAACAGGAGGCAAGCTTCTGATGGCAGCAGTGAACATGGAACTGGCCGGACAGGTCGCGGCGGCGGAAGGCCTGCGACACGAGGACAAGGCGCTCGTGCGCGAGCTTATGGACACGTGGCGCACCCACCGATCCCGCAACATGTTGCGGGAGGACTACTACCTCGGACACGTCGGCGTCAAAGACCTAGGCATCGCCATGCCGAAAGCCCTCGCAAAGAAGATCAACCCGCGCGTTGACTGGCCCAAGAAGGCGGTGCACGCCTTGGCAGACCGCTCGGTGTTCAACGGCTTCACTGCCGACGACGATGCCGTTACCATGCGGCTGCGCGACATATGTGCCGACAACCAGCTCGAAGCTCTCTACCGCAAGAACCTTATCGGTGAGCTGAAGCACTGCTGCGGCTTCTGGACTGTCACGGACGGCGGCGGCAAGCCAATCATCTCCGCGTACCCGGCAACCGCAGCGGCGGCAATCTGGGATGACGCGCAGAAGCGCATCAAGGCCGGTCTCGTTGTGGCCGAGTCGAAGAAGATGCCAGGTGACACCGAGCGCGTGCCGACCGTCGTGCACCTGCTCACAGAAGACGCGCTGGTGGTGCTTACGCGCGGCAGCGGCCACTGGGTGGCCGACTACATGGAGCATGGCATGGGTCGCTGTCTCATGGAGCCTATGCCCTACGATGCCACGCTTGAGCGACCGTTCGGCTCCTCGCGCATCAGCCGTTCGGTCATGAGCATCACAGACGACGCCATACGCCAACGCGCCCGCATGGAGGTGGCGTCTGAGGCCGCGACGCTGCCGCAGACCTGGCTGCTCGGCACATACAAGAAGATGATCAACGGGCAGAACAAGTACGACGCGTCGATGGGGGCGGTCAACGAGATCACCAAAGACCCTGACGGAGACTCGCCGACCGTGTGGCAGTCGGCCCAGTTGCAGATGGCGCCGCTCACCGAGTACCTGCGCCAGCTAGCATGCCAAATGTCGGCGGTCACCAATGTTCCGGTGTCTTTCTTCGGCGTGAGCAACGACAACCCATCCTCTTCGGATGCCATCGCTGCATCGCTCGAACCGCTCGTGATCGATGCGAAGAACCTCAACCGCGAGAATGGCAACGCTTTGCGCAACGTGGCCTACATGGCGCTCGCTGTGGCGAACGGCACGGATTACGAGACCGAGCGCGATGCCGGCTACAACCTCAACCCGCGCTTCATGTCCCCGGCCTACCCGTCAATCGTGAGCCTGTCCGACGCCGCGTTGAAGCAGGTGCAGGGTCTGCCGAAGCTCGCCAACTCCGACGTGATGCTCGAAATGCTCGACTACACAGACGAGCAGATCCAGCGCATCAACAGCGACAACAAGAAGGCACAGGCGAGCGCTGCCGTGGCCTCGCTGTTCGAGCCGAAGGAGGGCGAGGATGGCGGAGATACCTCGCAGCCTGCTTAACGAGCTTACGGACGAGATCAACGCGCTATCTGGAATGGCGCAGCGCCAAGCCGGCGACGCGCTCACCCGCTTGGTGGCCGACTGGGAGGCGAGCGGGAACGGCGACATAGCGGCGCTGCGAGAGGCGGCCTACGAGGTGATCGAGACGGCTTGCGGCTACTACGCCGACACCGTTGCGGCTGGCCGCGCCGCCGAGTTCTACGACGCCGTGCGCAAGGCACAGGACGCGCCCGGGAAGTACGCCGCCGTCGCCGAGTCGCTGCGCGACCCCCAGGCGACGTACGGCTCGGTGAAGGCGTTCATGGTAAGCGTGGTGAAGCAGGGAGCCACCGACATGTTCGTGGCCGCGTGCGTTCGCCGCCTCGATGCAGAGATCCGCAAGGCCGCGAACATGTGCGTGGCGCACAACGTCTCCAAAGACCCGGCGAAACCGAGGTACGCACGCGTGCCGTCTGGCGAGACGTGCGGTTTCTGCCTCATGCTCTCCTCGTTCGGCTTCAACTACAAGACAAAGGAGGCCGCAAGCCACTCGCACCCAAAGTGCGACTGCCGCGTCGTGCCGAGCTTCGGCAAGGGATCAAAGGTCAAGGGCTACGACCCCGACGGCATGTACGACAGGTTCAACGAGTGCCTTGACACATTGGGCGGTCGCAACGGGCTGTGGGCGGAATGGGACGCCATGCCCGACGCGGAGCGAGAGGCGTACATCAAGGCCCACGGAAACAAGGCCGGCAAGGCTTTCGACAAGTACGTGAACAAGCGCATGGTCGAGGAGATCGAACTGCGCGATCCGAAGTGGTACGCATCGGGAGAACATTCCGGCATCGAGTTTACGGACTCCGCCGTGAAAGGCGAGAAGCTAAAGCGCTGGAAGAAAGACCCCGGCGAAAGAATTACCGCCGAGAAGTTGAACGCGCTTGGCTATAAGGCGGAGTTCTGGGAAGACGAATCGCATCTGACAGCACCGAACTCCGATGGGAAGACAACGATTAGCCGAGCGGATTTATCAACGGGTATCGAAATCAAGACGATCTACGGAGCTGGGTCTGAGAACACGTTCAAGTCTCACATCAAGTCAATACCCGGCAAGAATGGCGTGAAGCTCACCGTCGTCGACGTGAGCGAGAACGAAAAGGTGACGGACGAGCAGGCGATAAAGTGGATCAGCAAGTACATGGCCCGCTATCACATCAGCGAGGTCAGGATGCTCGGGCACGATGGGAAACTCCTGCGAATAAAGAAATAGCCAGCGGCTGCATGTCTCTATAGGTGAGTCAAACAACCCGCTGGCTAACCAGATTATAACCGCAAAAAACAGCAAGGGCCGCCTGAGAACTTTATTAAACCGTCCAACATTTGGGGTCTAGTTCAACGGGTGGCCTTTTTCATGCCGAATCTCACGCTCATAAGAAACTGTCGCGGACGGGCCGCACGGCCCAACTGATGACCGTTGAGCAGCCGCACGGCAGCTCAGGCGTGCCGCACGGCACGGGAAAGGACGCGACATGGCAGAAGCAAACGAACCCATGCAAGTGCCGGGAGCAGAAGGCGGAGATGGCGCCAACCAGGAGCCGCCCGTCGACTACAAGGCGCTGTACGAGGCCGAGAAGAAGCACTCGCGCGAGTGGGAGAAGAAGGCGAAGGCCAACAGAACCGCAGCAGCGGCGCTTGAGGAGGCCAACAACGCGAACAAGACCGCCGAAGACCAGATCGCCGACCTCAAGAAGAGGCTCGACGACAAGGAGAAGGAAGAGAAGCGGTCGAAGATCGCGGCCAAGGTCGCGCAGGAGAAGGGCGTGCCGGCGAGCCTGATCGTCGGCGACGACGAGGAAAGCATGTCCAAGTGGGCAGACGACATGCTCGCCGCGTTCAAAAAGCCGCCCGCGCCCAAGGTCGAGAAGCCAGGAAGCTTCCCGAAGCCGGGCGACGGCGACAAATCTGAGCTGCGCGACTTCACGCGCCAGCTCCTCGGTAACAACTAGAGACAAGTAAGGAGCCGAAATGGCTAACGACACCAGCAAGGTCAAGCTCCCGCACAAGGTAGTGACCTCCATCATCAACAAGGCAAAGGACACCTCCACCATCGCGGCGCTGTCCCCCAGCACCCCGCAGACGTTCTCCGACACCACATACATCGTGTTCAACCCGACAACCGAGGCCGAGGTAGTTGCGGAGGGCGCGAAGAAGAGCGGTTCCGAGGTCTCCACCACGCCGATCGTCGCAAAGCGCGTGAAGGTAGTCACGACCACACGCGTCTCCGACGAGCTGCGCTGGGCCGACGAGGACAACCAGCTTGAGATCGTGACCAACATCATCGCCGACCAGACCGCCGCGATTGGCCGAGCGCTCGACTACGTGGTCTACCACGCCGTGTCCCCCAAGACGGGCACCGCGCTCGATGGCTACACCGCGCTCACCGCAGGGGCCAACGCCGTAACCGCCTCGGCATCCGCAGTCGACGACATCGACGCGCTGGCCGACGCGCTTATCGACTACGACATCAACGGTTTCGCGCTCTCCCGTAAGTTCGCCGCAGACCTCCGCAAGCTGCGCATTCCCGCCACCGGCCAGCGCCTCTACCCGGAGATCCCGCTGTCCCTCAACGTCGGCAACATCGACGGCATCCCCGCCGCGACCTCCGGCACCGTCAACGGTCGCCGCTGCAAGACCGACCCGAAGGTGGCGGGCATCATGGGCGACTTCTCCACCATCAAGTGGGGCATGGTGCGCGACATGACCTCCGAGATCATCGAGTACGGCGACCCCGACAACACCGGTCAGGACCTGAAGGGATACAACCAGGTCGCGTACCGCACCGAGGCGGTCCTTGCCTACGCGGTTCTCGACCCCAAGGCCTTCGCCATCCTGAAGACGGCCTAGGGGGCGGTAACCATGGCGAACCTTGTGCAGAAGTTCATCGTCGAGGACGCATCCAAGGCATCCCCGATCCTCCCGCAGCACGTCTGCTTCGTGACCGCCGACGGCGAGCCTGTCGGCATCTCCAAACAGGCCGCAAACCCTGGTGCGAACCCGACCATCGCCAAGGTGGTCAAGTGCCTCGTCGACGCTGGCGTGATGGCCGCGACCTCCGAGGCGTCCGAGCAGAAGGCCGGCGAGAATGCCGCGAAGCCGGTTGACTCCGGCAAGGCCGAAGAGCCTGCCAGCGAGGAGTAGGCGCATGGAGCCGCTAGCGACCATCGAAGACTACAGGGCGAGGTACGGCGACCCGACCGACGAGGCACGCGCCGCGACCCTGCTCTCAGACGCGTCAGACCTGCTCATGAGCGCCTACGAATCAAACGTGGGCGACTACGAGCGCGGCAAGGTAGCCGCCTTCGACCGATCTGCCGCAGCGGTGTGCTGCCTCGTGGTCAACAGGGTCTTGTCTGCACCAGCAGCTCTGGCGGGTGCCATGCAGTACAGCCAGGGCGCAGGCGGCTACACGGCCAGCGTGTCGTACGGGTCTGCCCTCGGCGAAATGTACCTGGGAAAGACGGAGCTGAAGCGCCTCGGGCTGCTCGACCAGCGCATCGGGGCGCTCCAACCGGTTGGGAGTGATGCCGAATGGGACTCATAAACACCGAATCGGTGACGGTCACAACACCAGTGGTCGACTTCGATTCGCTCGGCGAGCCTATCGAGCGCGGCAGCGTGAACACCGCTATAGAGGGCGTGATCGTGTGCCCGGGGGCCACGTCGGAACTCGACGCATCGCGCCCCGATGGCACTGAGGTCGCCTACACGCTGTGTTTCCCCAAGAGCTTCACCGCATCGCTCAAGGGGTGCCGCGTGAACGTTCGAGGCACCGAGTACCGCGTCATAGGCGACCCGCAGCGCTACGACCCGGAAAACACCCCAGGCGATTGGAACCTCACCGTGGAAGTGGGGCGCACCGATGGCTAAGTGCAAGGTGAAGTTCGAGTGGAAGGGCTGGAAGCGCGGCGGCTATGCCGAGGTTATGAACTCAGGCGCGGTGCAAACGCTTCTTAAGAAGAAGGCAGACGCCGCAGCGGCATCGTGCAACTCGTCCTTCTCCCGGCACCCCGGCGAGGGTGCCGGCTACATAGTCCGCAAGTTCAAGGGCAAGCTCGCAAACGGCTTCGTGGTTACCACGGCGACTCCGCACGCCCATGCGAGCGAGCGCAAGCACAACCGCCTCAGATCCATGTTCGGAGGCGGTGAGTGATGGACGTGGAGCGCATGGTGGCGCAGCGGCTCATGGACGAGACCGGCATCAAGGCCGTGCTCGACGTACCAGCCGACAGGCCCAGCGAGTTCATATCGGTGTCGCAGACCGGATCTAGCCGCAGCGGCTGCATCAACCGCGTGCAGCTCGTGGCGCAGTCATGGGCGAAGACCCGCAGACGCGCCGCAGAGATCGCCGAAGCCGTGGAGCACGCAGTGTCGAGTCTCATGGACGAGGAGTGCGTGTTCGAGGCCACGTGCGGAGACACGTACCGCTGGGACGACCCGGACAGCCGCCAGCGCCGATACCAGACCAACGTAAACGTAACCATTTGCGAATAGGAGCCGACATGGCACTTTTCAAGAAAAACGAGACCAAGAACGTCTCGTCCACCAAGGGCGTGAAGGGCGGATATATCTTCGTGGCCCCGACAGGCACCACCCTCCCCACCGACATCAAGACCAATCTCGCCGAAGCCTTCCTCAACCTCGGCTTCATCTCCGAGGATGGATACACCGAGTCCGAGGAGACCGACGCCAACGAGCTGAAGGACATGAACGGCGACCTCATGGACTCCGCCACGACCTCGCGCGTGGAGTCCGCGAAGCTCACGCTCGCAGAGATCAAGGCGCAGACCCTCAAGGTCATGTACGGCGCCGACAACGTGACCGACCTCGACGGCGTTATCACCGTAGAGCACAACGGCAACAAGGACGAGGCGTGGTCGATCGTGCTCGAACTCGTGCTCAAGAACGGTCGCCGCTGGCGCAAGGTCGTGCCAGCCGCCAAGTCCTCTGAGCTCGACGATATCAAGCTCGCCGTGAGCGAGATTGCCGGGCGCCAGATCACGTTCAAATACCTGGTCGATAGCAACGGCAACACCTGCTACGACTACATCGAGTCAACCGAGACCAACAACGCCTAGGGGGAAAGAGAATGACCGAGATCACCTTTACCGTCGACGGCGTTGACGGCGAGTTCGCCGCAGACCTCGACGAGCTGAAGTCCTACAAAACCGTGAAGCAATTCGCCCGAAGCGAAACCGACCCGGCGGGGATGATGGACGCCATGGAGCGCATCTTCATGGGTCGAGACGAGGAGTATATCGAAGCCCTCGGCGGAACGTCATACGACATGCGCCGCCTGTGCGACGCGGCCTTCGAGGCGGCAAAGACAAAAAACTAGTAGGCTTCGCCAGCGACCTCGAGAACAGGCGCGGCGAAGCGATAGCAGACTTCCAGCAGTTCTACGGCATAGCCCTGCCATTGGATGGAGCGCCCGAAGACCTCGATCGGATGGCGCTCCTCTGGCAGCACCTCCCCGACAACTCGCGCCTCGCCAAGGCGCAGTACCCGCAACTCAGGTGGAGCACGACCGACTACATGCTCTGGCGTATCGAGCACCAGCTTCGGTGCATCGCCTGGGGCATGGCCGACAAGAAGGACAGGAGCGCGGAGCCTCCCGAGCCTATCAAGACGCCGGCGCAGCTCGCAGAGCTTGAGCGCCACCGCGCGAACGCGCTGGAAGCCAAGGAAGAGATAGACAAGATCCTGGGGATAGGAGGGGAAGATGGCGACTAGTGTCGGGTCGGCCTATGTGTCCTTGATGCCGTCGATGGATGGCTTCGCGAGCAAAATCGGCAAGGAGTTCGGCAGCCAGGGCAACGCCGCAGGCAAGGCCTTCGGCGACTCCATGACCGTCGGCATCGACGGCGGAGCCAAGAAGTCCTCGGGCATCCTGACAGGGCTTGGAACCGTAGCCAGGGGCGTCGCCACTGCGGCGGTGGCCGGGTTCACAGCGCTCACAGGGGCCGTGACCGCGATTGGCGGCGCGGCCCTTTCCGCATATGCAGACTACGAGCAGCTGGTTGGCGGCGTCGACACCCTGTTCGGCTCCGCGTCGCAGACACTGCAAGGTTATGCCGCAGAGGCATACAAGACATGCGGAATGTCCGCCAACCAGTACATGACGCAGGCCACGAGCTTCGCGGCCTCGCTCGTCTCGTCGTGCAGCGGCGATGTCGCCAAGGCGGCTGACTACGCGAACATGGCCATGGGCGACATGTCGGACAACGTGAACAAGATGGGTTCCGACATGACAGACGTGCAGAACGCCTACCAAGGCTTTGCGAAGCAGAACTACACGATGTTGGACAACTTGAAGCTCGGCTACGGCGGCACGCAGGCTGAGATGAAGCGCCTTATCGCCGATGCCAACAAGCTGCGCCAGGAGCAGGGCAAGAACGCCGACCTCACGATCGACAGCTATGCCGATGTGGTCGAGGCCATCCATACCGTGCAGGAGAACATGGGCATCACCGGCACCACCGCCAAGGAGGCCGCTACCACGATTAGCGGCTCCATCGGCATGGCGAAGGCCGCGTGGGAGAACTTCATCACCGGACTCGGGCGCGACGACGTCGACTTCTCGCAGCTCACGCAGCAGCTGCTTGAGTCGATCGGCGCGGTAGCTACGAACGTGGCTCCGAGGGTTGCGCAGATCGGCAAGGGAATCGTCGAGGCGTTCCCGGTTGTGCTGTCTGGCCTTGGCCCAGTCCTTGGCCCAGTGCTCTCGGAAGCGCTCGCGACTGCTTGGAACATCGCCGTAGGAGCCTTGGCTGAGCTTGGCATACAGCTGCCGACAGTCGACGCTTCCCAGATAACGGGGGCGTTCCAAGCGATCGCCGACGCTGCGGCATCCGTCGTAGGCACGTGCAAGTCCGCTTTCGGGAAGCTTGGCGAGCAGATACCGGGCATCTGGGACACCATCGTCTCGACTATTGGCGGAGCCGTGACGACGATCATCTCGGCGGTGTCGC
>ERZ1032310.57-NODE-57-length-20262-cov-17.871728_pt1 | contig 20262 bp, 23 predicted proteins | sample MGYA00516697_ERZ1032310 | MGnify/ENA primary metagenome ERZ1032310 (study PRJEB33719, sample SAMN04261360) | wastewater metagenome | biome: periurban shantytown; feature: human; material: feces | host: Homo sapiens | place: Peru: Lima | collected 2012-01-15 ... | reverse complement strand
GTTTACGGGAACAAACTGTACCTCTTGGGTGTCTCTTGCCCGCCAGTCACCGAACCATGCGCGGAAGAACGGAGACTTCGTACCAAGATCTTGATAGAACTTGTACGCCCATTTCTGTGCCTTCTCGATATCCTCGGAGGTGAATTCGTTAATGCTCTTCCTGCCGATGGATCGCAGGGCGTCCACATCTGTCGGTGTAATTGGTTTCGCGTATTCTGCCACGCGATCCGAACGCTTTACTTCCGCGGTCGCAACTGGCAGCGCCCTCTTATTCCCCTGCGCAGCCTTCGCATTCTTCACAGCCGCCGTGAACGCCTCGTCCCAGAGCTTCTGCAGCTCCCCGGCGTAGTTCTCCATCATGTGGATGGATTCCGGGTGGACGGCCTCCACGCCATCGAAGGCCTTGCGCAGGCTCTCGAAGAACTTCTTCATCCAGTCCCGCACCTTCTCGAAGAGGGTGCGGTTTTCTTCTGCGAGCTGCTGCACCGCCTTGCTGTCCCGCAGCATCATCTCGCAGCCGTCCGCCACGACCTCCTCCAGTGCCTCCTGCGCCGTGATGGGGTGCCCGGCCTGCTCCGCCGTCGCCATCTTGCCCTCCGCGAGGTCCTGAATGCTGTGCCCCTCCCACTGGGAGAGCCGCTGCACCATGAAGTCCTGGAGCGCCGAGAACTCCGTCGGCGCCGCCTCGGCCATGTAGTGCGTCAGCTCATGGGAGACCGTGCGCAGCATGGAGGCGCTTTCCAGCTTCCCCGCATAGGCCGCGCCTGCGTTGAGGTCCACGTGTACCGTCCCGTCCCGGTAAGCGCCGTTGGCCCCCTGGAGCCGCCCGGTGCTGTCCGCGCTGCTCTTGTAGATCGTGAAGTCAATGCCCGTGACCTTTGCGAGGTCCCGGATGAACTGTACGGAGGCCTTCTGCCGCGCGTTGAGCTTGGCCCCCTTGGCGGTCTGCTCGAAGGTGACGGTCCCGGTGCCGAGCCGCGTCATGCCGGTTTTGCGCAGCTGCGTCCGGCCCGCCGTCTGCCCGGCCTTGTAGATGGCCGTGATCTGCTCCCCGCTCAGGGCCTTCCCGAGCTGCCCCGCCTGGAGGTTCCGGAGCACCGTTTCCGACGAAGCGGAAGGGGAGGCCATGCCCACAGCCGCCGCCATGTCCGCCGCCCGGAGGTAGGCCGCCACGTCCTGCCCGGCCTTGTACTGCTCAAAGATGGTCCCGGCGGCGCTGCCGTACTGCTTCGCGCCCTCGGCCAGCGTCCGCGTCCCCGCGTCCACCTTGAGGCTGTCCAGCGCCACGGTCTGTACGCTCTCGCCCTGCCGCACCTCGGCCATGAGCTTCCCGTCCTGCGCGGAGATGGTTTGCACCTGCACGATCTGGCCGTTCAGCAGCGCCCGCCCGTTGGCCACCTCGGAGACGTCAGAGAGCCGGGTCCGCGCGTCCCGCCCGGCGGACCAGGCCGCCTGCTTCTGCGCGTCGGTGAGGTAGTCCGTGGCCGTGCTCGTCTGGGCAGCCGATAGCTTCGTCCCCGCCTTGCCCATCTCGTAGGCTACGCGGTAGCTCATGTCGTACTGGGCGACGTCCTGCCCCTCCTGATAGGTGGCCTGCATGGCCCCGCTCTGCTTCCCGTACTTCGCGGAGGCCTGCTTGAGGGGCGCGAGCTTCTCCTCGTTGCGGCCCATCAGCTCCCGCGCCTGGTAGCCCGTGACGCCCTTGCCCTCGGCCACGCGCTGCTCCGCCCGCTTGAGGAGCTTTGAATCCGGATTGACCGCCCGCGCCTCGTCCAGAAGCGCCTGCGTGTCCGCCGGATCGGCGTAGGCCTTCTCGTAGCGCTTGTTCGTCGCGTACTCCGCCACGCCGGACATGGCGATGCCGGAGAGACCGCCCGCCAGCCCGTCGAGGACCACCTGCTTGACGTAGTCGCCGAATACCCGGTTGAAGGCGTCGTCCTCCGTCGCCCCGCTGGCCAGCAGCTCCCGGTACTGGGCCCGAAGCTCCGAATCGTCGCCGTTCTTCAGCTCGTCGTAGATGGTGTTCAGGAAGTCGGACGCCATTTCCTCGCTGCCCTCTGCAAGGAAGCTGTTGCGCAGCGCCGTCCACGTCAGGCCGTTTGGGTTTTTCAGGATGGATTCGACGCTGTACCTTTCCGTCAGCCCCTCGATGAGCGCAGACGTCACGCTGTCCAGCAGCGCATCCGCGTCCGTGGAGCCGCTCTTCTTGGCCTGCACGAAGGAATTTGCGAAGACCTCGCCGGACATCTGGGTGGAAATGAAGCCGGAGACGAAGCGGTTCAGCTTCGCCGCCGCCTCCTCCGCCATGTCCGGGCTGGGCTTGATTCCGCCGCCGCCCAGCGCCTGGCCGACGAGCATCCGAACGCCGCTGTCCACAGCGCTGTTGACAGTGTCATAGAAGAACCGCCCCACGTCGCTCATCTGTCCGCCCACAGCCCCGCGGATGGCCGAGGTGCCCTGGGAGAAGTACATGGAGGGCGTGTTGTAGTCCACGGGCCGGTACTGCTCCGCGCCTGCGCCGCCCCGGAAGAGCTTCTGGCCCAACAGGCCCACGGAGCCGATGGGGGAGAGCAGGTTGGTGGCGTAGCTCTGCACCGTGCCGTACACGCCCCGCGCCACACCCTCCGCGCCTTTGCCTGTGACGTCCTCGGAAAGTCCGGCCATCTCCTGCTGCATCCGCTCCGCGTTGCGAACCCGGGAGGCGTACTCGATGACCTCCTCCGGCTCGTACCCGGCCCCGGCCAGAATGGCCGCGATCTGGTTTCGCCGCGCCCGCTGGTCCCGCTGGATCTGCGCCCGCTGGTCCGGCGTCATGCCCGCCAGCGCCGCCTCGTCGCCGTCCTGCCAGGCGAGGACACTGTCCGTGACGTAGCCCGCTGCCTCCAGCGCCTTCTGGCGCAGGTCCTCGGGCATGGAGCCCCAGCGCTCCGCGTTCTTGATCTGGTAGTAGTATTCCCGGGCCTTGTCCCAGTCCTGCCGGTCCTGCGCCGTGAACTCCGGCGTCTCCCGAAAGGCCGCGCCGCCCTGCATCATGCCGCCGTAGCCGGACCGGGAGGCCTTGCGCTTCTGCTCCAGCTCGTTTGCCCGCTGGAGCCAATAGTCGGAGCCGCGGAACATCGCCGTCTCGTCCTCCTGCGCCCGCATGGCAAGCTCGCTCCGGGCTGTGCTCTGCGCCAGCCGGTCGAGATCCTCCTGCGCGCGCTTGCCGACGTGGTAGCGCCCGTCGCTCATGATGACGCCACCGGCCCGGATGCGGCCCGCGGCCCGCTGATTCGCCCGGATAGACGCCGCATAGTTCTCCGGCGACACATACCCGGATGCCTCCCGCTCCGCCGCCTCGTCCTGCGCCATGCGATACTGCGGCGTCCGCGCCCGCGCCTGGTTCCACTGCACCCAGGCGTCAACGGCCTCGTCCATGGCCCGCTCCGGCTTCTCCTGCTCCTTCTTCTGCCGGTATTCCGCATAGGCCTCGTTTATCCGGTTCCCGCCCGGCTTTCCGCCCGCCGCCACGTTTTGGAGGTCCTCCACGATCTCCTGGCGCGTCGAGGGGATCCTCTTCGCCGTGCTGGCCGCCACCCTCTGCTGCGCATTCCCGCCGGTATTTCGCTTTCTCGCCATCCTGTGCCCTCCGTTTATTTCTTCGCCCTGGATTTGTAGTATGCGTCGATCAGCTCCAGCTGCCGATCGCTGAGCTCCTTCTGGTACTTGAGGAGCTGCCGTGCCGCTGCCGCCGAGCCCTTTTTCGCCGCCGTCTGCGCCACGGTGTCCCGGATGCTCTTATACCGTGCATTGTCCACGCCGGCCTCCGTGGACCGGCCGCCGCCGCCCTCGTCGATCACGCCAGGACGCTTCTTCAGCGTGGGCGGGTAGGACGTCCTCTCGGAGGCGCTGTCCTCCTCGGATGCGCCGCTCTTCGAGCCGCCGCGCCCGCGCCCACGACCGCCGCCTCCGCCGCCTCCGCCGCTCCCCGCGGCCGCCGCCATCTGCTGCTGATAGTAGGCGAGCCACCGCTGCGCCTCGTCGCTGGTCATGCCAGCCGCCGCCAGCTCCTCCGCAGAGGGCATATAGCCCAGCGTGGTGATGAGGTTTACCGCCTTTTCATAGGCGTCCTGCTGGCGCTCGTAGCTCATCTCCTGCTCGTTCTGCCACTGTGTATAGCCGCGGTTGTAGAGGTCGCCCTCGCGCTGCTGGAGCTGCTGGAGGTTGTCCATGTAGCGGTTGTACTCATCCTGATAGCGGCTGTATTCGGTGTCCCGCAGCCCGCCCAGCATCTGGTACTGCTGCATCATGTCGGTGCCCTCCTGCTGGTAGCGGTCGTAGGCCTTGTCGTAGAGATCCGGCACCACATCGCCGAGCCGCTGCAGGTAGGCATCGTACTGCTGCTGCGCCGCGCCCTGTGCATAGGTGCTGTCATAGCCGCCGGTCAGCGCCGCCGCCTGGCCGAGGGTATCCTGCATGGCCTGCTTCCCAAGGGTGGTGTACTGGTCCTTGTACTGCTGGTACAGCGCGTCCTCGTTTACGTCGTAGGAAAAGTCCTTGCGGTTCACGATCTTGTTGTAGATGTCCTCCAGCTGCTTGTCGTAGGTTCCCGCATAGCTGGGGGCCTGGGCCTTCTGGGCCTCCTGGAGCCGCCCAAGGGCCTCCTGATACTGCTGGTCCCCGCTCGGATCGTACTTGTAGGAGGGCGCCTTGGGAGCCTCCTGCTGCTGTGATCCGGAGGAGCCGTAGAGCCGTCCCTGCGTCCACTCGCCAAAAATGCCGTCCGCGTCGATGCCTTGGGCCTGCTGATAGCGCCGGACTGCATCCTGCGTCCGCTGCCCGTAGATGCCGTCCGCGCCCGTGGAGCCGACATCGTACCCGGCGTCCATGAGCGATTGCTGGAGCTTTCGGACGCTGTCGCCCCGATCTCCGATGCTGAGATACATATGGTTTCCCTCCTTTAGATGTAGCCCCGGCGGTGCTGCTCGGGGGTGAACTGATTGAGCGGATCGCTGATGATGGGAACGCGGACCGGCGGATGCACTGGCTTGATCGGGCGCGACATGCACATATACCGCACCTCGTCCGCCACATGATCCTCCATCGTGGTGTCCAAGTCCTCCGGCTTGGTCTCCGAGTACATCATTAGCGGGATCGTGCGGATGAATGCCTTGCAGGTATCAAATACATACATCCGCGCATACCCCTGCGCGTCAAACTGCAGCCGGTAATGCACCTGCATCCAGCCCGGTATCCGGGCATTGTCGCCCGGTGTAAAGTAGATGCCGTAGCGCATCGCCGTCTCCGCCACACTCTCACCGCGTGACTGATCCCAGATGCTGGGATCCGCGATGCTGTCCACGATCTGCTTGCCCCTCAGCCACGGATGCTCCCGCTCAAACTCCGCAGCCCGCCGGAACTGCTCGTCCGGCGACCACTTGACGCCCTCGTTGGGCTCTCCGGTGCAGCCGTACAGCTCCGCGATCCGGTACAGCACGCCATCGTAGTCCACCGCCCAATAGGCAAGGCTGAATGGCTTGGCGTAGCCGAAGTCATAGGATCGCATGATCGTCCAGCTCCTCGCCGCACCCGTAGAGAGATCGATCGGCGGGATAACGTGTGTCCAGCGGTGCTGCTGCCGTGCCTCCTCCGGCGTGATGCCTGCCGCCGCGCACATCTCCGGATCCGGCGCCGCCCTGAAATCTTCAAAAAACTGCCCCTCGTACACGTCCCAGCGCCCCTCCAGCCACGCCTTGCGCAGCTTGGATGGCAGCGCCTCCAGCTCCTGCTTGTACTCCGGCTGCATCTCCATCAGCGCGGCGTTATCGGTAACGAGTGCCTGGGTAAAGCTGTACGCCTCCGGGATCTCTCCATCCCGGTACACACGATCAATGAACAACCGCTTGATGTAATCGTGCCCCACGCCGCCGGGGTTGCATGTATAGTAGGTGCGCTTTGGATACCGCCCGGTGCCGCGGACTGCCAGATTGATCTTTTTGATCCACTCCTCGCGGAGCTGCGTCGCCTCATCGATAAAAATCACATCGTACTCCGCGCCCTGGTACTGATCCAGATCACTATCTGTGGCGCAGTACCCGAACGAGATCGTCGCACCATTGCGAAACACAAACACCTTGTCGCTTTTGTTGTACCGCGCCACCTCGCGCGGCAGCATCGCCTGCAGCGGCACGATGTGATTGTTTACTAGCTCCCGATACGTCTTACGGACGATCAGGCACTTGATGCCCGCCCAGTGCAGGCAGAGCAGGATTGCCTTGACGCGCACCGCCCAGCTCTTGCCGCCGCCTCGCGCGCCGCCATATCCAACGTGCCGGTGCGTGTCCGCCAAAAACTGTGCCTGCTTGGGACTGGGCGCAGGAATATCAATGCTCACTCCTGCCATGCCTTATCGCCTCCCGCGATGCGCACCGTGATCTCACTGCTTGCCTCCTCGCGCTCTGCCTGCTTGCGCAGCGCCGCGATCCTCGCCCGCTGCTCCTCATCATCGAGCACGCAGCGCACATCCTGTATCTCTTTGAGCGTGCGGAGAGCGCCTGTGAGCGCCTGCAAGCCCCGTTTATCCTTGAGCATATCGGCAATGTCATACTCCTCCATCGCCGCCTCCAGCTTATCCAGCATCGTGTCAGCAATGCTGTGCACGCGCTTTGCACGCTCCACCTGCCGCTCTACCAGTGCATCGACCATGGCTGGCCCACTCTTGGCAAGGCATGCCCTGCGCAGCGCCGCCCAGTCCTCCTCCTGCGCCCGGCCTGCGATCGCGCCCCGGCTCACGCCGTACTGCGCCTCCAACTTGCGGTAGCTGCACGATGCATCCTGCACATACTGCGTCCGCATCGCCTCCCAGGGCGCGTCCTTGATCTTCTGCGCCATCCCGTCACCTCCTTGCGCTGTATCGTATAAGGGCAGGATACCATTCTCCCGCCCCCGTTCTCTACCCTCCAGTCATTTTCCACAATCTTCTCTCCCGCTTTTTGTGCATAATCCCATCTTTATTTTACATCCATTTAGGTGTATTATAAGACCATAAGATAAAGCAACGCGAAAGGAGCTATCATCATGGACAAATACACCTGGACCTACAAATGCGATCTCTCCGGCGCGGAGGAATACAAGGCGCACGCGGACTATCTGATGACCCGGATGCATCGGCTCTATGCCGAGGCGACCCGCCTCAGCGACCGCGCCAGCAATTCTGAATGGCTCTGGCTGGAGCAGCGCGTCACGCGCGATCAGTGGGATGAGATCACCCGCCCCGACTTCGAGGCTGCCGCACACCTGCGCGAGCTTGCGCAGACCATCGACGACTACGACAAGGTCTACACCGTCCGGTACGGCGACGAGATCCAGCGCGCCTTTGTGGAGATGCTGGGAGGCGGCACGTTTGACGATGCCCGCAGAGATACGCTCAAAGAGGCGCTCCGGACCGCCGATGCCCTCCTCGCGTCGGATGACCCCGCCCCGTGCTGACGGATCGGTAAGCAATCATGCCCGGCAACGCCGGAGAGAAAGGAAGATAACGATGACTACCACCATCCACAAAAACTACGGCTGCCTCGCAGCCGAGAAGCGCTGCGTCTACACCCACAAGGTCCCCGCCGAGACTGCTGTGACATATGACCGGCTGGTCGTCGAGACCCCGGACGGCTGGGACGCTTACGAGACGCCCGCCGAGGACATCGTCCTCACGCCGCCGGACAGCATCCCGTCGCTGCTGCGCGAGATCCTCTGCGGCGACGAGTTCCCCTGCGTGCTCCGCATCTCCAAGGACGGCTCCAGCTATCCGGTCCGCCTCCGCGTCGTGGAGGGATAAGCGCATGCCCACTCTGATGGATGCCGTGGTGGATCTGTACCGCCACGGCGCGAGCCAGCGGGAGATCGCCGCACAGTACGGCTTCTCCGCGCAAAAGGTCCGCAAGCTGCTCATTACCGCCGGTCTGATCGAGACGCGGGAGGCGCAGCTGCTCGCGGAGGGGCTCACGCCTGCGGAGATCGGCGACCGGCTCCGCAAAAGCCCCTCCGGCGTCTCCGCCAATCTGCCTTACACCAAGGGCGCGTACGATGCCGCCGAGCCGACCGTCAACGCGCTCCGCATCCGCGCCTCGCGCGCCCGGAAGATGGGAGGTGACCGCGATGCCTGATCAGCCCAGCCCGATCCGCGCTGCGCGGATCGCCGCCGGTATGACGCAGCAGCAGCTCGCCGATGCCCTCGGCATCGCCCAGCAGAGCGTCGCGCGCTGGGAGAGCGGCGAGCGTGAGCCCCGCATCTCCACCCTGAGGCGCATCGCCGCCGTCCTCGGCTGCGACATCACCGCGCTGCTCTGAGGAGGTGATCCAATGCCCAAGCTCACCAAGAAAGCCTTCCGCGCCCTCCTCGAAGAGTGGCTGGAGGAAAACGAGGACTGCACCCTTGACTACTCCACCATCCGCTACGACGAGGACCTCGACGCCATGGCCTGTGAAATGGAGGACGGCGACGGTCGCTCCTTCCTCGTCCACGAGGAGGACGGCATGATCTATGTCGACTGATCCATCACCCCGGCAGGGACATTCCCCGCCGGGGCTTTCCTTATATGGTCTCATTTCCAATGTCCTGTGACGTAAAATTTGACGGACGCGCTGACCTGCATGGCCGTGGGCCGGAGGAGGGCGAAGGGGCCGCAGTTCGCGGCGGTGCCGGTGCCGTAGGCCGAGAGCCAGCAGCCCGCCGCCGTATTGCAGACCACGTCCCGCTGCACGTTCGGCCAGTCCGTGAAGGCGATGGGATAGTCCGGCGCGGCGCATTCGAGGGCATAGAGGCCGCCCCAGGCCGTGGATGCGTCCCCGGTGTAGGTCTGCTCGCCCCAGCATTCGGCGAAGCCGCTCCGCCACTTGCGCCAGCGCCAGATGCCGCTCGACCCGGCCTCGACCACCCGGTCGATCTCGTTCCCGTCCGCGTCCAGATAGTCCCCGCGGACGCGGAGGTCCCAGGCCACGTCCAGGACGCCGTCCGCCTCTGCGTACTTGCCGAAGGCCGCGCCCTTGCCCCCGGCCCGGAGGTGGAAGGCCGCGTCCGCCGTGGGGATCGTCACCTCGTAGCGCGCCGTCTGTCCGAGTAGGTCCGCCGCCTCGATCTTGGCCACGTAGCTCTGCCCGATGAGCGCCGCCGCCGTCAGGATGAGGCCCACGCCCGATTCCATGGCCGTCCCGTCCCCGTAGCTCCCGCCCGCCGTCCGGTGGTAGCCCTTGAGCGTGCAGGCGTTCCGCCCGCCGAGGGCGGAGTAGGAGAGCGTTGCCTTGGCCCAGATGCAGGTCCCGTCCTTGTCCGCCGTCCCGTCCGCGTCGGAGCGGTACAGACTGAGGCTTGAAAGCTTTGGCCTGGCATAGGGCAGCAGCGTCACCTGCAGCGTCTCCGAGGCCGTGTAGCCCCGGCTGTCCTCCACGGTGCAGACGATGCTGGCCGCCGTCCCCGGGAGCACCTGGGTCCGGTAAGGGGCCGAGGACGCCGTCACGCCCGCGCAGGCGATCTTGTAGCCCTTGATTGTCGCCCCGTACCGGGTCGTGACCTTTTGGCTGTTGAATGTTATTTGCGCCTTGCTGTAGCCCTGCACGTAGGCCGCAATGCCCGCCGCCGCGGTCCCTGCGTTGTAGTAGGCCGCAGAGGCCCAGCCGCCCGACACCGACGGCCCGCAGGAGGCCGGGACCAGGACCTGCACCGTCAGGGTCTTTACGCCCAGCGCCGCGGTCCAGCCCGCGTTGTAGGTGGTCAGCTCCAGTGTGCCCAACGCGCTTTTGTCGCTCGTGATGTAGGCCGCGAAGTCCGAGAGATTTGGTGATATCTGATAGGTCCCGCCCCTGACGTCATGGAGCAGACAGGCCCTGTGCCCGCCCGCCGTCAGGTAGAGGTCGTGCCGGTAGCCCTCCGCCGCCGGGGTGATGGTGCAGGCGCTCCTGCTCCCCAGCGTCAGCGCCCCGCAGCTCAGGGTGGACGCCCGGGGAATGGTGTTCAGTGTGACGGTCCCGCTGCCCTCGGTGCTCCGCCCCGAGTAGCTGGTGCCGCTCGGGCCCCAGACCGCGCCGGAGAGGGTGACGGTCTTCGTGCCGTCGTCGTTGTGGGGCACGGTGAGGATGAGCGACCGCATGAGGATCCAGTCCCCGCTCACGCTGGCGTAGACGCCCCCGGACACGGTCTCCCCGTTTAGCGTGAGGCTGCATTCCCAGGTTCCGATGGTCGGCGTCGTCACCGTGCTCTCGTGGATTTTTTTTTGTACGAAGAGGTTCGCCACCACCCGCGACGTGTTGGCCTCGATGTCCTGGGTGTACTCCCAGTCAATGGCCCCCGCCAGGTAGCCGCCCCCCGCCGTGGATGAGCTGTTCTCCAGCCATATCGTTCCTGCTGGCATATCGTCACTTCCTTTTCAACTTTACCCGCCGATCCATCGGACGGTGAACCCGTCGTCGTGGGTGATCTGCCACTTGTCCTGGCCGAGCACCAGCTTTTCCTTCACAATCACGGTCCCGACGTAGAGCGCACCGTTGGAAAAGTAGGCCGCCTCGGCCCCGTTGATGTAAAAAGACAGCTTGTCCGGCGTCCAGATGCTCATGTTGGACGAGGTGTCGATGACCTCGTACTCCGTCCCGTCCACGGTCTCCTTGGCCCCGGTGACGCGCAGATCGCGTCCCATGGCAATGCCGATGATCGGCACCGCCCCGTCGTAGCCGATGACGCCCTGCCGAATGTAGCCCTGGACGTCCACGCGGTAGGCGTCGAAGTCCTCGGAGACGCCGTGCAGGCTGTCCGAAAGCTCCGCGTAGTAGCTCAGCGCCTGCTCGATGCGCGCCGCCGTGGCGGAAAGCCGCGTGTCGATCTCCTCCTGATAGTCGCCAAAGTCCGAGAGGGCCACGTAGGTGGATTGGAGCCGCAGCTCCAGCGCCGCCTGCTCCGCCCGCACCGCGTCCGCCGTCTTAATGATCAGCGTCCGCAGCCGTCCTAGCCCCTGCTCCGTCTCCTTCTTCTGCTCCGCGGTCTGCCCGCCCGCAAGGATCTGGCGCGCGGTCGAATCCTCGGAAAAATTGCTCTCGTCCAGGCGTGAGAGCGCGAGGTTGAGCGCCTGTGCCGTCTGGAACAGATAGCTGTAGGTCCGCGCCTCGATGCCGCCCGGCGGCATGGGAAGTGATAGCTGCATGGTCTCCCTCCTTACCGGTCCGAGCCCTGCTCCAGCACCCGGGCGATGGAGAAGAGTTTGAAGCTCCCGACGCCCGCGAGCCGGAACCGCAGATGGTCGCAGCGCCGGGGCTTTACGGGCAGCACAAAGCTCCCGATGCCGCTGCCCGTCACCTCGCCGCCGTAGTGCCATTCCCCGTCGCTGTCGTACTGGAGGTAGAGCCGGAGCGTGCTGCCCGGCGGCAGGCGGAGCCGGAACTGGTATCGCGTCACGTACTTGTGGTTCGGCTGCTCGTAGTGCTGTACGCCGCTCTCGGCCATCCAGTGCAGGTCCCCCTCCGGGGCCCCCTCGGTGCCGAGGATGGTGCCCAGCACCTTTTTGTCCGCGTCGAGGTAGTAGAGGTCGTCGCCGTGGGCCGCGAAGCACACAGGATGCAGCGCGTCCTCCCGGCACCAGATGCCCCGGGAAGGATCATAGCTGAAAAGGCTCCAGCCCCCGCTGCTCTGCATGGCCACGTAGTACAGCCCGCCGAAGCTCCCGCCGACGGCTCCGCTGTAGCGCACGTCGCCCAGCTTGTCGGAGACGCTCCGGGGCAGGCTCCCGTCGTAGGCATAGACCCCGGTCCGGCCCTTGTAGTAGAGCGTCTCGCCCGCAATGGCCAGACTGCGCCAGGACCCCTTCTGTACGCCGTTGCCGTCAATGGATTGCACCTGATGGGCCCCGTAGGCAGAGATGGATATTTTGTGCAGGCACGTCTCCTTGAAGAAGATGGGGTTCCCGAGATAGTTCACGGCCCCGGTGAACTGCCCGTCCGTGCCGCAGCTCGCCGCCCAGGACGCGGTGGAGTTGCCGTTGTAGCAGCGCCAGTTTTTGAAATCGCCCAGCTTGGAGGCGTAAAGCTCGTTGACGACCTTGCCGTCCACAAGTCCGTACTTGCAGCCCCAGAGCCGGTTGCCGCACTCGCAGACGTAGTCCATGTCCGGCGCCTCGCGCTTGACGCTCACCCCGCCGGTCTGCTCGTAGACCTGATCCAGCAGCCCAATGACGATGAGGTAGTCGGCCCCGCAGCCCTTGAGGAGCTTTGTTCCGCACAGGTCCTCGATCTGGTCCTTGAGCGGCCCTTGCTGGGAATAGGAGGCCCCGGCGATCTCCACGCCGTCGCCCTCCTTAAACTTCGCTCCGATGCCCGTCGCGGAAATTTTAACGTACACCGTCACCACGGACAGCCAGCTCCGGCTGTCTCCGGCAAACTGCTTGAGCGTATGCGGCGTCTCGGAGGTGTCGATCCAGAGATCCCCGTTCGCCGCGCTCTCCGGCTCGGACACCTGTACAAATTTGGGTGTTTGCTCCGTGCCGTCCGCCTTGCAGAGCTGGTATTTGATCTTGGTGTCCGCCTCCGCCGTCCATGCCGCATCCAGCCCGCCGTGGTCGGTGATGTCCGCCGTGTTGAGGTATTTCTTGTCCGGGAAGAACACGGCATACGCGCCCATGGACACGATCTGCTTCTCCCCGGTGGGCGTGAGCGTCAGCCCCGTCACCTCCGCGCCGTTGTAAAAAACCTTCCCCGCGTCCACGTAGAGCAGCGCGTCCTTGGAGGTCATCCCCTGGGGCGCGGTCATGGCCGCCGCGGTCCCGCGCTTCGGCCTCGTCCCGATCATGGGATAGTCCCGGCAGGAGAGGTTTTCCATGTCCGCGAATTCGTTGATGGCGATCTTGAGATGGTTGTTGTAGCCGTAGAACGTTTCGGTCACGATCCGGCTCGGGCTCGTCTCCTCAATGTAGGGAAGCTTCATGCCGCACCTCCTCAGAACAGGAAGCGCGAGGCTTCCGGCAGCGGCGCGTGTGTCCGGTGCCACCAGCCGGAATACTGGCTGTAGGCGCTGTTGAACTGGGCCGCGCTCTGGTTGTACTTGCCGCTCTCCCCGTTGGCGAGATCGATCATGCTCTGGAGATACCAGCCGTAGACGTCCGCCGCGAAGGGGTAGGGAACAAGCAGCGCCGTGTCCTCGTCTGTGTCCTCTCCGTAGCCGGTGAACGCCTCCTGCGCCGCGTCGTGGGCGTGGGTGAGGATCAGCTCCCGGTGGATGCGCCCGTCCAGCTCCGAGAGCCAGGCGCGCTTCTGCGCCGCGTCGTACTGGTTCGGCTTCAGCGCGTCCGCCGCCGAGATCGCTTCGTTGATGGTCATGTTGTCGCCTCCTGTCGATAAAAAGAGGCGGAGCCGTGCAGCCCCGCCTCCCTGGTCACTGCTGAGACAGCAGCTCTGCCACCTTCTCGTCGAGCGCCGCCTGCGCCTCCTGCGCCCGGCGGATCTCCGCCGCAATGTGCGCAGGCACCTGCGAGCGCTTGCCGCGCGGGAGCAGGTAGTTTACGCCGTTGACGGAGACGAGCAGGTTTGGCTCCTCGTTGATATAGCCCTTGGGGATAAAAACCTCCACAAGGTCGTCTTTCTTGCTTGCCATGGTTCCTCCTTATGGAGAGGCGGGTTTCCCCGCCCCCTGTCAGTTTGCCGTGTCGGTCGCGCTGTAGCTGGAGCAGCTCATCACGCGCAGCACGCGCTCGGTGTAGAGGATGGTCGCGCCGTTGGTCTCGAACTTGTAGCCGATGGTGCTGAACTGGTTCAGCGGACCGCCCGCCTGAGACTTGTCCTTGACGATCATCTCCAGCGCGCCGCCGTCGGGATCGATGATGCCGAAGGCGTCCTTGCCGAGGAAATAGGTCGCGTAGGTCACGCCGCCGTCCTTGTTTTTGTAGCTGTCGCCGCCGAGGATCGGCGCGAAGGTGTTGCGGATGAAGCGCACGCCGTGCAGCTCGCCGATCTCGCCGTTGTAGATCTCCTCGGGAGAGGCGTACTTGTGCGCCTCGATCCACTCGTCGGAGCTGCGCAGGTCGTAGATCACCGAGGGATGCACGATTGCAACGTACTTGCCGCCTATGGTCGGCACACGGTCCTTCTGGAGCTTGGTCACCGCCTTGTTGACCATGTCCGGCGTCAGCAGGCTCCAGCCGTGCGGCGTCGCGGAGCCGCCGGAACCGGCAGTCTCGCCGCCCGCGCCCATCGTCGCGCAGGAGGTCGGCGTCGAGAGGACCTTGCCGCTCTCCTTGTCGATGTTGTCGCAGTAGAGCACGTTGGTGTTGGTCAGCAGCGCATCGCGGATGAGCACCTCCTGGGTCTCCGCTGCGGACGCGCCCATTTCCTCCGTCGCGCCGAGGATCACGTCGTCATAGGCGTGCAGCTCAAGCTGATCGGAGATGGCGGCGTAGGTGCCGTACTGGTCGATGGAGCCGGTCTTGGAGCTCATGCCGAACTTCTGGCCGGTGGGGATGACGGCCTCCTGCAGCTTGGAGGCGCGTGCGAAGGTGTTCCACTTGCGCCATTCCACGGTCTTGCCGTGGTTCCTGGGCAGCGGCTGCTTTTTGCCGAACTGCGCGTAGTACATCTCCGCGCGGGCATTCTCCAGCAGCTCGGTGTCGTAAAACGTCTTGAGCTCGCCGGAGAGCGTGTTGTTTGTGTCAAATGCCGTCTTGGTGCCGGTGTAGGCGTTGACGTAGGTATCGGTTGCGTTGACCAGCGCGCCGCCGCCGTCGGCGAAGAGCTGGATAAGAGAGAGCTTATATTCGTTCATGGTGGTTCCTCCTTCCGTGGAGAAGCCCCCGGTTTACTGGCCGGGATAGAGCTTCTCGTTGCGGGCGGCAGCCTGCCGGATGCGCTGCTTGAGTGCCTCCCGTTCCGCCTTGCTCGCTTTTCTGTAGTCGAATGTACTCACGGAGGGAGCGCCCGTACCGGCCTCGCTGGGCCGCGTGCCGCGCGCCTGGATGGTATTGGAGATCTGTTCGGCGGTCTTCCTCGCGCTGACGCGCATGGCCGCCTCCTGGAGCTCCTTGCGGTGTACGGCATAGTAGGCGTCCTCGACGCTGATGCCGCCGCCCGGCGATGTCATCCGGGCAAAGACGGGGTTCTGGAGCTCCCGGCTGAGGTCGAAGCCGGGGAAGGTCGCCTTCAGCGCCTCGCCCTGCTGCTGCAGGCTCTGGAGGTGCGCCGCAAAGCGCTGTTCCTCCTGGCTGCGCTGCTCCTGCTGGCGGAGCCGTTCCGTCTCCTGCTCCATCTGCACGATGCGCTTCGCGGTGTCCACGCCGACACCCATCTCCATGGCGCGATCCTCGTAAAAGGAATCGTCGTCGACGATCTTCTGCGCGAGTGCGTCGTAGTCGATGTTGTCCGGGTCCAGCCCGTGCTTCCCGGCCAGCAGCGAAAGCGCCTGTCCCAGCTTGTCCATGGCCTCGACCTTGGGCTTGTCCGCCCGCAGCCGTCCCTGTACCATCTCCTGCATCTTCTGGTTGTATTCGGGGTCTGCGCAGACCTCCTCCCAGCTCATGCGGGGCTTCTCCGTGGGGCTTTTCTGATCAGCCGCGGCGTCCGGCTCCGGTTCGGTAGGGGCCTCCGGCTGCTTGGGCTCCGTGCGTACGGCGCCCTGCGGCAGCGGTGTCTCCGCCTTCTTCGCCCGTCTGCGGAGCTTGTCTGCCGGAACGCCCAATTCCAGCAGCCTCGCCTGCCCGGCGTCGGCAGCCTCCGCTTCGCCCGAGGGCGACGTTCCTCCTTCTCCGCCGTCGGCGAAGAGCTGGAGCAGCCGCCAGTTTTCCAGGTGCATATTATGCCTCCCAGTGTTGTGTAGTCTGCCGCTTCGGGCGGCGAATCCTCCCCGGCTCCCGCGCTGCGGGAGCGATGACCGGGACCGCTTGGGGAACTTCAGCCCCGGCTCCCCTCTGCGGGGACCGCACGCGCTCCGTCCCGCCCCCTCCCTGGTACACAGTCGGAGCCGCTTTCCGGTCTCCGCTGAAAAAGGGAGCAGGGCCGAAGCCTTGCTCCCAGTATGGCATATGCGGTTTTCGTTTCTCTACCCCCCAACTTGGGGGTCATCGCTTCTCAAAGTGCACGTAGTCCGGATATTCCGAGCCCAGGAAGTCGAAGCCGAGGCAGATCGCGTCCTGCACCATCCGCGCGATGTGCCGGTACCGCGCCCGGGGCGCAAGCCGAAGCTCCGCGTCCCCCTCCGCCAGTCGGAAAGAATCGATCCGGGCCGCCCCGGCCTTCTCAAGCTGGAACGCATTGCAGCGCAGCGTGTTCACGAGGGCGGAGACCGCCGCGCAGACCAGGTCCTCCCCCTTCTCCGCGCTCCTCGCGTGCCCCCGGATCGTCACCATGTACTGCTCGGGCCGGTAGATGATCTCGATCATGGTCCCCTCCTCAGCCCGGCTGGCTGGCCTGCTGGCTTCTCTGGCGCGATTTCTCAACCAGTGCGTGCTCTTTCTTCTTCATGCCGCCAAGCTCATCCGACTCCGCAATTTCCGGTTTTTCCTCCGGCTGCGCGCCCTGCACCGCCGGCATCTGCCCGCCCGTCCGGGAGATGATGCCGTTCAGCTGGGAGAGCGCCATCTGGTCGCCGTACTTCGCCGCGAGATTCATGGCGTACTGCTCCACAAGCTGCAGCGTCTGGTACACGTCCCCGTACCGGGAGAGCTTCTGCATCAGCTCGTCCCGCCCGTCGAACTCCATCATGTCGAGGCAGAGCAGCGTCTGGTCCACGAGCTGCGGGTTGAAGAACCCGGCGTTGAAGAACTGGAGGGCCAGCTCGTTCTGCGTCACCTTGGTGTAGACGCTCCGCTTCTGGGCCGATACCTTGATGTCGAAGACCGGCTGCCGGTAGCCCATGTCCTGCCCGAATGCCGTGCCCTGGGCCTGCTGCCGGAGCCCCTGGTTCGTGTAGGATACAAACTGCTCCGCGCCGTACTGCCCGACGATGCGGAATTTGCGCGGCAGGTCGTAAAACTGGCGGATCAGCTCAATACACAGCTCCACGATCTCGGCATAGGCGCGGTATGCCGCCTGGGTGCTGTCGCGGCTGCCCTTGCCGCTCGCCTCCTGCAGCGCTGCAATGGCGGATGCCGCCGTCACGCCCGCCGAGGTGGAGCCCGTCGAGGTCTCCGTGTTGCCGGAGGTCTCGCGCAGCTCCTGGATCGTGTACTGGAGGGCCGTCAGGTAGTTCCCGTCGAGGGAGCTGTGGTCGATGACGCGCAGGGACGCCTCGTCCACGTTGCCGTTCACATGGACCACGGCCTTGGAGAGGTCCAGCAGCTCCTCCTCGTTGATGTTCCCGTCCACGCGGGAGAAGTAGCGCGGCGTCGCGCCCGCCATGGCGTTCTTGACGAAGGCCGTCTTCATGAGGTCGATCTCCGTCTGCGGATTCCGGCAGATGTCCACGAAGCCGTAGCCGCAGGGGCTGCCCTCGATGGGGTAGAGCGCGTCGAAGACGTAGGGGAATTTCCCGTGGTCGTAGAGCCCCGCCGCCGCCATGTCGGGCCGGTTCTCCGTGGCGAAGAGCACATGGTCCCCGACGTACTTGCAGTAGTGCAGCACCGCCCGGTCCCCGGCCCACTTCCGGTAGTAGACGTCGATGACCGTCGCCTTGTCTGTGGTGTCCACGGCGTCGTCGTAGAGGAACTTCGTGGAGAGGAATGTACCGCCGTCTAATTTCCCCTGCAGCTCCGGGTGCCGCTCCTGGAGAATGTCCTTGTCCACAAGCTCCGTGTGGAAGAAATAGCGGCTCTTCTGGATGTCGGTGATGCCCGGCTCCCAGTAGATGTTCAGCAGGTTCACGCGCTCGACGGCGATGTCGCCGAGCCCGTTCAGCTTCTCCTTGTCCCAGATCACCTTGTAGCAGCCCGTGCCCGTCTTGAGCTTCTGCCACATGGCGTCGGAGTAGGTGCGCTCAAAGTGGTTCTGCTCCAGCACGCAGGGGATGATGGCCGAGAGCATCCGCGCCTCCGCCCGGTCGCCCTGCTCTCGCGGCAGAATGTTCGGCTCCGGATAGCTCTCCATGGCGTCCGCGTGCTTGGCAACGATGACGTTGTGCAGCCAGCCGGAGACGCTCCGGAAGCCGCCGTCCTTCCCGATCTGGGAAACCTTCTGCTCCTCCGTGGAGTTGCGCAGCTTCCACCACTGCTCCGAGGCAAGGATGCGCTGCTCCGTCCGCGCCTTGCCCGCCTTGTACTTCTGGAGGATGCGCGTGAAGTCCAGCAGCTCCTCCGCCCCGATCGCCGGTTTAACAGCTTCTCCCGCGGCCCCCGCCGCGCCTGCTCCCGGCGTTGTCAGGTCCCCGGGGATCATGCCGGGCCCCTGTGCCAGTCCACCCGGGGCACCTGCCCCCGGCATCGCCGTGGTGCTCTGCCCATGCGTCGGTTTAACGGCTTCTCCTGCGGTTCCGCCGCCAGCGGCGGAAGTCGCACCGAAGCCGTAGCCCTCCGCTTCCCCACGCGGCAGGCCGCGCGGGGTCCCCTGTGTTTTCCCGTCCATGCCTGTCCGCATTTGTCCGGTTTCCTGCCGCGGGTCCTGTCCCCGCCGTTCGTCATAGGGTCTCTTTTTCATGGTTCCTCCTCCTCATATTTCGTCATGAGCCCCGCATAGACGGGGCAGAGCCGGTACCTCCGGCAGCACCGCAGCCGCATAAATCGCTCCAGGTCCTCCCGCCGCCGGAACTGCTGGACCGTCACCGCCCCCTGCATCACGCCCTCGCAGAGGACGCGCCGCCGGTCATCCGAGAGATAAAACGGGCACATCACGTCCGCCTTGAGATACGACCCCTCGCTCATTGCGCCCCTCCTGAATTACCCGACGTACAGCAGCCGGAACGCCTCGCGGCCCTTGGGCGTGACGAGCGTCTGCGTGCCGCTCCAGTCGGTCCTCTCGTTGTAGGTCTCCTTGGTTCTGACCTGACCGAATTCCGGATTGCTAAAAATTTTCATTTCGTTCATCGCTCGTCCTTTCTCCGCAATTCCCGGGCCTGGAGCGCCAGGCTCCGCACCAGCTTGTCCACGGCCTGGCCGGGAAATTTCAGCCCGCCCGCCTCCGCCATGGCGCAGAGGTGCCGGTAGGTCATCGGCGTCACCCGGAGCGTCACGAGCCGCCTGCTCCGGCTCTCCCGCTTTTTATCGCTCATACGTCCTCCTCCCAGCTCCCGCCCGAGGGCTTGCCGGTGTAGCTGCAATAGGCCTGCTCCAGCCGCGCCCCGGCGCTGCCCTGCCAGCCCGGCAGCAGGAGCACCGTGTCCGCGCAGTCGATCATGGCGAAGCAGATGCGCATATACTCCGCCTTGCTCATCCCCTCCGGCAGCTCCGCCGGGTTGAGCACGATATGGCCCAGCCCTTCCAGCCGCTCCGCCTCGCCGCGGAATTTATCCAAATACCCAGGATCGCCGGTGATCTTACCGGCTATGTAGATTTTCATGCGTTCTCCTTTCTCAGCTGCTTCACCCATCGCTTCTTTCTGCACGTCGGTGCCGTTGTGGAGCGCGGTCTTGACTTGCAGTCCCATGATTTCGCGTCTGTTAGCCCGTCGAGGCTCCATCCGGACGCCCGCAGGCTGCTCCCGTTTTCGCTTTCCAGCGTGTAGGTTATGATTCGCTCGTAGCCCATGAGCTTTGCCACCGCCGCCGCACGGCCAAGCAGGAAGGAGCAGACGTTGGCCGTCCCATCCGTACAGAGCCGTGTCACCTCTACGGTTCTTCCGTCATCCAGCCCGCGCGATACCGGCCTCCCAATCTGAACGACACCGACAATTTTCTTGCCGCTCACACAGCCAATGCGGTATTTGTCCCGATAGACCGGCGCATGATGGCGGTGCAGCCGAGCGACGAGCTCGTTTGCTTCTCGCAACTCCATTGGGATTGCCTCAAGTGCTTTGTACTTCATTCGGGCCACCCCACGACGTAGCGCCAGCTCTGCGGTGCGCGGTCAAGCAGCCTCGGTTCGAAACCGTCCTTCGTCGTCTGTGCGCCCGTGAATTCGCTCAGTTTCCTCGGAAATACCCGTGCGATTTTCATTTCCGTACATCTCCTCGGCGTATAATTTATCCATGCTCGGCCTCCTTCCCGTTCGTGCATTCGCACCGCTCTGTTCCGTATTTGTCGCAGTCCTCGCAGGATATGTGGATATCAAAACATTTTGCAAGGCATCGGCGATATATGCAACGTTCGTAGTCAGGTGTCATGCTCGTCCACCTCACCCAAGTCGTTCCCGGATGGCATTGGGCCTGTCCAGCACTTCTTTCAATGTTTTTTGCTGCTGCTGG
>ERZ1032310.54-NODE-54-length-21126-cov-9.725452_pt1 | contig 21126 bp, 14 predicted proteins | sample MGYA00516697_ERZ1032310 | MGnify/ENA primary metagenome ERZ1032310 (study PRJEB33719, sample SAMN04261360) | wastewater metagenome | biome: periurban shantytown; feature: human; material: feces | host: Homo sapiens | place: Peru: Lima | collected 2012-01-15 ... | reverse complement strand
GACAATATCGAATATTGAGACAATCTGCGGTAATAATTGATCGAAAAACAGTGCCTAATACCTCTTAAATCCTAAAAAATCAAGACTGTTCCTCAAAAAAGTTTTTCTTTATATTGAGTAGTTGGTTTTTGATTACTTAGCCGCGCAGAGAGAGGGATAGGCATGGTTCGTCGCGCCCAGGCTGCTCTTCGGTCCGTTGAACACACCAGCGTGAGGCAGCTGCGAGTCCTGGCTGCGATTGTATTTCTGTTCGCCATGGTCATCGCCACTGTGGCTCCTGCAGTTACGGCTCCGATGGCCTTCGCCGACAGCAGCACCAGCTCGTCCAGCGTTGACTACGCCACCTGGGCCGAAGTCTCCAAGGCGATGGACAAGCAGCTGAACAGCGGTCTTAAGACGTACAAGGATGGCAACACCGCTGGCGCCACCTCCGATTTCATGGGCGCGTACAACAAGATTTACGTGGCCTCCAACTTCACCGCGGTCGTGCACGACACCATTGGCGCGGACAAGCAGCTCGCCCAACAGCAGGCATTCCAAAGCGTTCAGAATCTTTCCTACACGCCTGGCAACGACGATCAACTGGCTCAGCAGATTGATGCGTTGACCGCCGATCTTGACGTCACGGCCCAGCAGCTCGACTCCAACGCCGATCTCGCCAAGCCGAAGGCGTACGCCGAAGCGCTGCAGGCGCAGCTGGCCAAAGAGCGCAAGGAGCTCGACGCCAAGAAAAAGAAGAACCCGGGCAAGGGCAATCGTTCATGGACCGACGTGGCCAACGAAATGACCCCGATTCTCGACAATGCATACAAAGCTTACGAAAAGGGTAATGGTGCCAAGGGCGCCACGCTCGTGAACAACGCGTACTACCAGTATTACGAGAAGCTCGGCTTCGAAAAGAACGTGATGAACGCCATCAGCGGCAACCGCGTCTCGCAGGTGGAATACCAGTTCAAGATGTGCCGCAAGTCCATGAACACCGGCGTATCCCTGAAAGACACCAAGAAGCTGATCGACGACCTCAAGGCCATGCTGATCAAGGACGCCGGCATTCTTGACGGTGGTGCCGCCGATAAGGAAGACGGTTTCACCAAGCTGGTCACCAGCTCCTCCGGCCAGGCGTTCCTCGTGCTTATCCGTGAGGGTCTTGAAGCTCTGCTGGTGGTTGCAGCCATCGTCGCCTACTTGGTCAAGTCCGATAACAAGCGCTTCGTCAAGTGGATTTACTTGGGTGTGCTCGTCGGTCTGCTCGGCGCCGGCTTGGTGGCTGTGATCTTCGTGTTCGCCTTCGGCGGCTCCGGCCCGATTCAGGAGATCATGGAAGGCACCTGCGCACTGATCGCCATGGGCATGCTGCTGTGGACGAGTAACTGGATGCTGAACAAGTCCAGCGTGGAAGCGTGGAACCGTTACATTCGCAAGAAGACCGAGGCTGCTGTGGCTGATGCCGCAGCCGCCGCAAGTGCCGACAACGTGACGCTGAAAACCGTGGTCTCGCTGGCTATGCTGAGCTTCCTCGCCGTGTTCCGTGAAGGCGCTGAAACCGTGATCTTCTACGAGTCCATCTACACGATGAGCCGCGATACTCGCGGTATGTGGATCGGTGGTCTGACCGCCGCGGTGGTGCTTGTCGGCATCTTCCTGCTCTTCCGCTTCACCTCCGTGAAGATTCCGATTGGTCCGTTCTTCCTGGTCACTTCGATTCTGATGTCTGTGCTGGTGGTGGTGTTCGCCGGCGGCGGCGTCCACTCGCTGATCGAGGGCGACTTGCTGCCCGCCTTCTACCTGAACGGTGTGCCGACGAACGATTGGCTTGGCCTCTACCCGTACGTCGAATGCCTAGTGGCGCAGGCCATCGCAGCCGTTGCGGTTATCGCGCTGTTCGTGGTCGGCTTCATCAAGCAGCGCAAGCTGAAGGCGCAGGCTGCTGCCGAGGTCCCGGCCGTGAAGGCGTAGCCCGTCTAGCTCGTCCGTTTCCTCCCATAACTGCAGACAACTGACAGACTTGCGGCACGGCCTCGGATCGATGCCAATTCCTCCAGCCCACGCCGCACTTATCTCATAACTGAATAATTGCAATTATCTAAGCGTGAATCCTAATTCACCAGAGATAGAGAAAAGGAATAACAATGATGAAGAACAAGAAACTGGCCGCTCTGCTCGGCCTGCTGCTCGCCGGTTCCATGACCGTGTCCATGGCTGCCTGCGGTTCCACCAACTCCGCATCCGACACTAAGGCTGACTCCTCCTCCCAGTCCTCCGACTCCTCTTCCTCCGATTCTTCCTCCGATTCCGGCGCCGGTTTCGAAGAGGTTCCGGTTGGTCCGTCCGGTACTGCTGAAGAGCAGGATCAGGACGCCGGCCCGCTGACCGTGGGTGCTGTGTACTTCCAGCCGATCGATATGGAGCCGTCTTCCATGGGCCTGAAGGCTGCTGACGCTTCCTTCCACCTCGAGGCCGACATCCACGCCAACCAGAAGGGCACCGAGCTCGGCTACGGCAAGGGCGACTTCGTGCCGGATCTGACCGTGAACTACACCATCATCGATAAGTCCACCGGCAAGGAAGTCGAGGGCGGCACCGCCACCTCCGGTACCTTCATGCAGATGAACGCTTCCGATGGCCCGCACTACGGCGCCAACGTCAAGCTCGACAAGGCTGGCACCTACCAGCTGAAGCTCTCCATCGAATCCCCGGCCTCCAAGGGTTGGATGCTGCACGTTGACCCGGAGACCGGCGTCAAGGGCCACTTCTGGACCGAGCCGATCGAGGTCACCTTCGACAACTGGGATTACACTCCTCGCCAGTGGTGATTGACTAAGCAGAAAGCCCCCTCGTCAGAGGGGGCTTTACGCCGCTTTAGGGAGATAATTCTTAGGACGGTCTAAAACTCCCCTCAGTCCGCTTCGCGGACAGCTCCCCTCAGAGAGGGGAGCCTAAGGTGAACAGAGAAAGGACGCGAATGCTTGAACAATTCGTGGCAGTGATGCCGGGCACTTTGGCCCCCGCATTGCTGGTGATGAGCCTGAGCGTGATGCTCACGGTCGGCGAGGGGCGAGATAAGCCGATAAGCTCGCATTGGCGTCTCATCGGCCTGATCGTCGGTCTGATCGCCGCCATCGTATTCGCCGGCCTGCGCGCCTCGGCCGTGATCAATCAGCGCACGTTCGTCAACTACCCGGTGTTGTGGTGCGCGATCATTGCCGACATCCTGACCATCGTCGTGGTGGTGTTCGCACGCCGCATCACCACCAATTGGCAGCAGCACAAGGTGTTCATGCACATCGCTAACGCCGTGGCCGCCATCGACATCGCACTCACCCTGTTCTACGCGCTGCCGGACGTGATTCTGCAGCTCACCATCTGGGTGGAACCAGGGGAGACCGCATTCACTTCGGCCATGCTGCTGCGCGCTCTTGGTTTCCTGCTTGGCGTGGCCATGTCCATTATTGTGGCCGCCATCTTCCGCACGATGCGCACCACTGCCGTGCGCTGGGCGTTCACCGTGGCCGTCGCGGCCATGATGGTGATTCTGCTGATTCAACACTTCACTGGTCTTGCCCAGATTCTGCAGGCGCGAGGCTTCCCGATGAACCATACGATGTTCGTGGCGCTGGCTTGGTCCATCAACCAGAACTCCACGATGATTATGGCGCAGGCGCTGGTGTTCCTGATTCCCGCCGTGGCCTCCATCGTGGCCGGTTTCCGTATGAAAACCCATGATGTGTCGGGAGCCAACGAGGCCACGTTGCGCCGGCATAAGGCATTCCGCCACCACGCCATCGCCGCTGCCGTGTGGAGCCTTATCGCAGCCATCGGCGTCACCGCAACCCTGACCGTGGGCGTCGCCGCGACCCATCAGACCATCACTCTTTCCCCGCCGGAAGCCTACTCGCTCAAGGACGGCGTGGCCACCATCCCCTTCAGCCAGGTCGAGGACGGCCACCTGCACCGCTTCGAATACAAGGCCGAGGATGGCACCGTCATGCGCTTCATCATCATCCGAAAGAACGGTGGCGCGTACGGCATCGGCCTGGACGCCTGCGAGAACTGCGGCGACGCCGGCTACTACGAGAAGGACGGCAAGATCATCTGCAAGAAGTGCGAGGTGGCCATCAACCTGGCGACCATCGGCTTCAAGGGTGGCTGCAACCCGATACCATTCCCGTACAAGACCGGCCACGGCAAGATCACCATTCAAACTACGGATCTGGACGCGCTGAGCGCCCACTTCCAGTGAGCCGGGCAGGAGACAAGAATCATGTTCTTTCTGCGTATGATTACTCGTTCGTTCACCCGACAGCTGCGCCGGCGCCTGCTTATCGCGCTGACCGTATGCCTGTCGGCGACCGTGTCCGTATCGATGCTGGGCGTCGTGTTCGACGTGGGCGACAAGCTCAACGCCGAGCTGTCCACCTACGGTTCGAACATCACCGTGCAGCCTAAGGCGGACGCGGTCGTTTCCGACCTGTACAACACCGAGTCGGGCGGCGCGACGTCCACCAGCGACCCGACCGCTTTTCTGAAGGAGTCGGACGCGGCCAAGATCAAGACGATCTTCTGGTCGTTCAACATCACCAGCTTCGCGCCGCAGCTCAACATCCACGCCACGGTGAACGGTACCAACGTGCCGGTCGTCGGCACGTGGTTCAACAAGAACCTCAAGATCTCCACCGGCGAGACTACCGTCGTGGGCGTGGAAGGCATGCGCTCGTGGTGGCAGCTGGACGGCAAGTGGCCCAAAGACGATTCCGACCAGGGCGTGATCGGCAAGACGCTGGCCTCCGAACTCGGCGTGACCACCGGCGACACCATCACCCTCAACAAAACCACCGCCTCAGGCAAGAAGAACGAGCAGAAAATCAAGCTCACCGGTGTCTACGATTCCGGCGACGAGGACAACGGCTCGCTCTACATCGCCTCCTCCACGGCCCAGGTACTCGCCGACCTGCCCGATTCGGTCGACAAAATCGAGGTCAAGGCCCTGACCACGCCGGAGAACGACCTGGCCCGTAAGGCCGCCGCGAACCCGGCCGCGCTGAGCCAGGAGGAATGGGAGACCTGGTACTGCACCGCCTACCCGAGCTCGATCGCCTATCAGATCGAAGAGGTGATTCCGGGCGCGGTGGCCAAGCAGGTGCGTCAGGTGGCCGCGTTGCAGGGCAATGTGCTGCAAAAGACGCAGGCCGTGATGATTCTGATGACCGTGCTGAGCCTGATCGCCGCAGCCGTGGCCGTGGCCAACCTGATGGTCGCCTCGATCGGCGAACGGTCGGGCGAGCTGGCGTTGCTCAAGGCGCTCGGTGCCACCGATGCCGCGGTATCCCGCCTGATGCTGGCCGAAACGGCGGCAATCTCGCTGCTGGGCGCGATTGTGGGCGCGCTGCTCGGTTCCGGCGTGGCCCAGCTGATAGGCCGGGTGGTGTTCGGTTCCGGCATTACGATGCGGCCGATGGTGTTCGTGCTGGTGTTCGTGCTGCTGGCTGTCACCGTGCTGCTGGCGTCCGCCTCATCGATTCGTTCGATTCTGAATCTCAAGCCCGCGGAGGTGCTCCATGGTCGCTGAGTTTATCTACGTAGGTGTGGAAGGAGGGAACCGATGACCAACACCGGTATGTTCTTCAGAATGCTGTTCAGCGCCGTGTTCCGTCGGCGTTCGCGCGCGGTGATGGCTGTGGTGGCGTCGCTGGTCGGCGCAGCCACACTGTTCTGTCTGGCGATGATCTGCCTCGCCGTGCCGCAGCAGATGAACGAGGAGATGCGTGCGTACGGCGCGAACCTGATTGTCACGCCCACCGAATCGACCAATGCTGACGGCAAGGCCGGCATCGACAAGGCGATGGTGCAGCACACCACTGAAATGGTCAAGGCCAAGGGTTCCGCGAAATACGCCACCTACCGCTACGAGAACGTGCGCGTCAACGCCTCGCCGTACGTGATGGCCGGCGTGAATGCGGCGCAGGTCAAGAACCTCAACCATCACTGGGTGGTCGACGGCTCGTGGCCGACCGGCGGCAAGGTGCTGATCGGACGCGACATCGCCGACGCCATCGGCCTGAGAATCGGCTCCGCCATCACCATCGGCTACCGTGCATCCGATAACGCCAGCGCCAACGGCACTTCGTCGAACTCCTCGATCGACCAGCAAACCAAAGACGGCCGTGTCTCCAGTGACATCATGGACACCTCCGGTACCGAATTCCGCGTGGCCGGCATCGTGGACACCGGCGGCAGCGAAGACTCGATCATCTACGCCACCAACGCCGACGTCAACAAGCTCACCGGCATCACGCGCGGCGTGGACGTCATCGAGTATTCGGCCGGCGCCAGCGATCTCGCAGGCCTGGTGTCCAGCATCAACGACATGACCTCCATGCACGTCAAGGCACAGCAGGTCACCAAGATCACCGCCTCCGACACCCGCATCATCACCATGCTGCAGACGCTGTTCTGGATCGTCTCGCTGGTGGTGCTGGTGCTGACGCTCGTCGGCGTCGGCACCACAATCAGCTCGATCGTCTCGCAGCGACGCAACGAGATTGGCCTGCGCAAGGCCCTCGGTGCCAGCTCGCGTGCCATCGGCACCGAGTTCTACATCGAATCGTCGCTCTACGGCCTGATTGGCGGCCTCATCGGCACCGCAATCGGCTACGGACTCGCCAGTTGGCTGTGCGTGGCGGTGTTCGAACGCTCCATCGTATTCAACTGGTGGCTGGCCCTGATTTCCGTGCTGTTCAGCGCACTGGTCGCCATCGTCGCCTCCATCCCGCCCGTCCACCGCGCCACCCGCATCGACCCCGCCGTCGTGCTTCGCGAAGAATAAAGAAAGAGAAACGTCATGCTACTTGAACTCGACCACATCTCGAAGATCTACGGCGACCTGCGTGCCGTGGACGACCTCAATCTGACCGTGCCGGAAGGCGAATGGCTCGCCATCGTCGGCTCCTCCGGCTCAGGCAAGACCACGCTGATGAACATGATTGGCTGCATGGACACGCCCTCCAAGGGCTCCGTGAAGCTGGAAGGCCGCAAGCTGGAGGACCTGAACGCCACGCAGCTGGCCGACGTGCGCAAGAACCTCATCGGACTGGTGTTCCAGAAGTTCTATCTGGTGCCGCACCTGACCGCCGTGGAAAACGTGATGGTGGCCCAGTACTACCATTCGGTGGTCGATGAGAAGCAGGCCATGGAGGCGCTGGAAAAGGTCGGCCTGAAGGACCGCGCCCACCACCTGCCCGGCCAGCTCTCCGGCGGCGAGCAGCAGCGCGTGTGCGTGGCCCGCGCGCTGATCAACGACCCGAAGCTGATTCTGGCCGATGAGCCCACCGGCAACCTCGACGAGAAGAACGAGAAGATCGTGCTCGACCTGTTCCGCAAGCTGCACGAGCAGGGCACCACGATTATCGTGGTCACCCACGATGCGCTGGTCGCCAGCTGCGCGCAGCGCGAGATCATGCTCAACCATGGCGTGCTCGTCGGTGAGAAGTGGAATGACGAGGATGCGCGCAAGGCCTACGAGGCGGCCGGCGGCAAGCCCGCCTCCACGGGTGCACAGGTCGAGGGCGCGCAGAACGGCGAGACCGCCATTGGTTTCACTGACCCCACCAAGGCCGCGAAAACCGGCGGCGAGGAGTAGGGCCGTCAGGGGCATCGAGCAGTATGTGAGGAATACATGGCAAGCTGATGGTCTCTCCCCCAGTCAGCTTCGCTGACAGCCCCCCCTCGTCAGAGGGGGGCTTAAGGAGCGTGAATATGACCGAAAAGAATACGTTGAAGAAATCCGCGACATTGGCGGCGGCCGGACTGGTCGTGGCTGGCGCGCTGCTGGCCGGGTGCGGCGAATCCAAGGCCACGCCGATGGACGATGCGTACGCCGGCAACTCGGGCGAGACCGAGAAGTCGCAGGAAGAGCAGTCGCAATCCCAGTCGAACGGCTCCGATAGCTCCGACGGCTCCGATTCCGGCTCATCGCACAACGACCCGTCCACCACCACGTCCGACAAGAAGGACACCGGCAACTACAAGGACGGCAACTACTCGATCAACGGCCAGTACGGCCCGGTAGGCGAGGATTCCATCGACGTCCATCTGACCATCAAGGACGGCAACGTCGAGACCGTCAATATCATTGGGCACCCGTTCACCACGATTTCCAAGAACCATCAGGACGACTTCGCCAAAGCCATTAACGGCGTGGTGGACGGCAAACCTCTGAAGGGTCTCAAAGTGGACAAGGTCGCCGGCGCCAGCTGGACCTCCGACGCCTTCAACAAAGCCCTCGAAGTCGCCCGCCAGGAGGCTTCGATTCAGGAGTAAGACCGCTACTTCAGCAATGCTGGCCACAGCAGATCGGCCATGCGCGAGGCCCAGGCGGTGTCGTCGTCCATTGCTTTGCCCTCGATGGCCTCATACGCCACCAAAGATCCGATAATCGTGGACAACAGCAACTTCTCGTCAACGTCCTCGCGAAACACGCCCTGCGCGACTCCCCGCTTGAGGAACGCCCCCACATGCTCCAGCCACGGGGTCACCACCTGGTCGACGATGTGCTGGAAGAACTTGGCCTCGCTGGACAACACAATGCCCACGCGCTTGACGTCGATGTCGTTGTCGCGCACCCAATCGACCAATCGCTGCAATAGTTGCGTGAAATGCTCACGCGTGGGGCTGGGCACTGGGTCGGGATCCGGGATGGCCAGATACATCGCGCTGATCTCGTGCAGCAGCTCGTCGGCATTATGATATCGGCGGTAAATCGTGGTTTTGGCCACACCGGAGCGCCGGGCCACCTCCTCGATGGTCACGCCGCTGATGCCGCGGTCCACCGCAATCTGCAGCGTGGCTCGCATGAGCTTGCGATCCGTCGCCTCGCGCGTGCGCTCACCGCGCGGTGTCGCCGTCGTATCTGTCATCTCCGTCATCTCTTCTCTTCGAAATATGCTCCCGTACGCTCCCGCTGGCGAGAGCTGGCTGGCAAAGCCAGACTGAGGGTGGTAAGTCCATGCCGTTTGTAGGCAACTCCCGGATAATACCTACTAGCTCAGCACTTTAGTGCTCTCGACTTGGGCTACATACCACTGGTTGAACCGCACCAGTGGCTTCCTGAGCAACAGCCCAAGCAACAGTAGCGGCGGTACGAATGCCAGCAGCATTCCGGCGGCCCGCCAGTAATCCATGTCGTAGATGCCGGCGATGGCCGCACGCATCATCGTCACCGCATGGGTGAGCGGCAAGAACGGACTGACTTTGGCGATGAAGTCGGGCAACATCTGCACCGGGTAGGCAGCGTTCGCACCCGAAATCTGCACGATGAGCATAAGCACGCCGATTGCCTTACCCACATTGCCGAAACTCACCACCATCGTATAGGTGAAGAACGAGAACACCAGCGAGGCCAGCCATCCAGACAACATAAACAGCAGCGGATGCACGGCCTGCACGCGCAGGAACAGCAGATCGCCACCGAGCGACACCGTGGATTGCAGCAGCGCAATCAGCGCGAACACCCCGTAATGTCCAAGGAAGAGCCGATGCGGCCGCGGATCGCCCAATGCTTTGCGCGTCCGGCGAGACACGGTGGTTTTCAGCGTCACCACCATCAGCAGCGCGCCCACCCACAGCGGCAGCAGCGTGTAGAACGGTGCCATCGACGAACCGAAATTCGCCACCGGGAATACGGCCTTGCGCCTGAGCTGCACCGGTGCGGCCAACGTACTGGCCAGCGTTTCGGGATCATTGCCCAGCACCTCTTTGACCATGCTCATATCGCCACTGTTTAGTGCGTCGCTCAGTGTGCTGTTGAACGAAGCCAGTTCGGCACCGGCGGAACGCAGTTTGCCGGACACCTTGTCCAAGGTAGTGCGAGCGTCACTGAGCATATCGCTGGCGTCGTCGGAAGTCCCCTTCAGGTCGCCGAGCGTGGAGTCCAACTGGGTGGCGCCGGAACTCAGTATGCCGGAGGCATCAGCGACGGTGGACGACAGGGAGTCGATTTGCGGTTTCACCGTGGCCGAGAAATCTGACTTGATATTGGCAATACTGTTCTGTGCTTGATCAGCCAGATTCTTGACCTGCGCATGCTGATCCTGCGCGTCCTGATTGCCTTGGCGAATATCGGTCGCCGCCGTATTCAGCGCTTGCCGCAGCCTGTTTTGCCGTGCGATTGAACGGTCGATCGCCGTGATGATGGATGAGTCGTTGCCCAGTATGCCGGCCAACGTGTTGCGAATTTCAGTGTATTTCTCCGTCTGCTTGCCAATGGCCGTGGCTTGACGGTCCAATTCGTCGGCGGCCGTGGTGGCACCATCATTCGCGTCGGAATACAGCTTGTCTATGGAGTCGGACACCGCGCCGAAACTGGAGGCGCTCGCGTCCAGTGCGCTGCTCATCGCGTCAGCGGTGGTGCCCAGGGCTCCGGCCACGTCGGTGACTTCCTGTTTGGCGCTGGCAAGATCCTTGCCGCCTTGTTTGGCGGCAGAGGAAACCTGAGTGATCAGTGAGTTCGAGGTGTCGAGCAAGGCGCCGGCCGTATCGGTCAATGCGCTGTATGTGCCAAGCAGATCCGCCGTATCGTCAAGCTGTGTGGCGAAATTGGCGATGTTGGCGTTGAAGGTATTCAGTTGCTCTTTGGCCTCGGGCTTGGACAGCTGATCGGCCAGCGAAGACGCGATTTCCAGCCCGGCCGAAGTGATGGTCTTAGCGAACGTGGTGTTGATTTCCGCCGCAACCTCATCCGTGCCCTCGTTGAGCAGATTCGGTGCCAGCGCGTTCTTCTTCTCGTTGCGGTAATAGGTCAGTTCGGCATGCTGCACGTCGTCGGAGAAGAAGGTCATCATGTCTTTGCTGAACGACTTCGGAATTACGATGGCCGCGTAGTATTTGCCGGATCGTGCGCCCTCGACGGCATCGGCTTTGGACGTGATCGTCCAATCGAGCTGACTGTTGGCGCGCAGCGCGTTCACCACCTGATCGCCGACCGTGACTTTCACCGGGATCAGGTTGGAACGATACCCCTCATCCACATTCGCCACCGCGAATTTCAGGTTCTTCATATTCGAGAACGGGTCCCAGCATGCGGCCACGTTGAACCAGGTGAACAGGCCGGGAATCATCACCAAGCCGATCACGATGATGATGGAGACCACGTTGCTGGTCAGGCGTTTGATGTCGCCGGTAAACAGTTTCCACATGGTGTTCATCGTGCGTGCCTGCCTTCCTTGGTCGGCGGAATAGTGGGGATGATTGCGGTAACGGCGGCGCTCGGGTCCGCTTCTTCGTGGCGTTCGGCGGAGGTGTCGCGACGCTTGGCCTTATGCCCGTACAGCATGGCGCGGATCGACTCGTCGGAGAGGTTGCCGAGCTCGGTTTGGCGGCGGATGGAATCGCGCATGAATTCCACGACCATCAGGAAGCCCATGATGATGAGCACCCATGCCAGCCATGTGCCCATGACTACGATTTTCTCGCTGGTGGTCAGCGCAAACACGATAATGAGCGCGGCCGGCACCACGAATCCGGCGATAAGCGCACCCAGCAGCAGCCGGGGATAACGGTAGGCGAATTTGGCGGCCCGACGTTCGATGGCATGACGGTATTCGTCGCGGTCGGCCAGTGCTACAATGGCCTGAGTGACACGGTATTCGCTGCCGGGCAGGTGCACCGGCTCGCCGATAATCATGTCGCTTTCCTTGATTTCCCGCGCGAACAGGCGGTTGAGATTGGCCAGTTTCGGCCGGGCGCCGAGGCCAAGCGCAAAGGCCAGAACCACGAAAACCAGCAATTTGCCGATATAGGCGAACCAGAGGCCGTCGTAGAAGCCGCCGATGGTTTCACGCATCGCGTCAATCGAATAGGTGAACGGCAGCAGCGGGTAGATGGCGCGGAAGAACGCGGGCATCATTTCAATCGGGTACAGGCCGGAGGCGCCCGGCACCTGCAGAATGACCAGCGCCACGCATACGCCTTTGCCCACGTGCATGAACGTGGTGGAGAGGGCGAAAATCACCGACATATACACCAGTGAGGTGATGACGCAGGTGAGCAGAAACACTGGGGCGCTCGCGCATTGAATGCCGATGACAAGATCGCCGATGGCCGTGACCAGGCCTTGGACGGCAGCCAGCGTGGCCAGTAGCAGGAAGCGACCGAGATAGCCTTGGGTTGGCGTGAGATCGTCGATGCCCTCATCGTCGGTTTCGAGTTTGGGAATGACCACGAGCACGAACGCGCCCACCCACAAAGACAGGGTGGTGAACAGCGGTGCCATGCCGGAACCATAGGAGGCGACCGGATAGACGGCCTGTTCGCTGATAACAGTGGGGGAGAGCATGAAGTCGGCGATTGTGGCGGCATCCAGTTTGCCGTCGGTGCCGATCAGGGAACTGAGTGAACTGGAGATGCTCAGGGCTTTGATGTCGGTGACCAGCGTATCGAGCTTGGTTTGTACGCCGGCCAGCGCCTTATCGGTGTCGCGCAGCGCGGTCACCGTGGTGGAGGCTGCTTTGTCGAGTTGGTCGAGGGTATGCTTCGACTGATCGATGAGTGAGCCTTGCGACGTGATGCCGGTCGACAGAGTGCTGGCGGTCGAGCTGAGGGCGTTGAGACCGGTGTTGAGCTGAGGAATGGCGCCGGAGGTGATGGTGCCGCGAGCGGTATTGGCCTCGCGCACCGTGGTTTGGGTGGCGGTATTGAGATGCTGCGCCAATCCGGCGGTGTCTGTGGAGGCATTGCCGATAGTGGTGTTCAGGCTATCGAGGTTGCCCAGTGCGCCGGCAAGCTCGCTATTGCGGCTTTCCAGTGTGGCGATGGCGGATTGCAGCGGTTCTCGATTGGCGTTCGGCAGCCCTTTGAGTTGGCCGATGATGTCGGCGTTCGCTTGGTTGATGTCTTCCGCCGTATTGATCAGTCCGCCTACCTGCTGATTGGCGGCGCTGATGGTTCCGGTTACCGTGCCCACGCTTTGGTTGGCCTGTGCTGCGGCTTGGCTCAGCAGGCTTGAGCCTTGGTCAAGCGCTTCGGACGTGGAGGTGACGAAGCCGTTCAGACTGGTCTGGGTAGTGCCGATCAGGGTGGAGACGCCGGCCAGGCCTTCTGCAGTGTCGATGCCAAGTGTGCGCGCGTCGTCCAACGCCTGACGTGCGGTGCGTGTCTGCTCTGGGGTGTCGGTGAGTTTGGTGGTGAGCTTGGCGATGGTGCTGCGTGTGTGCTGCACATCGTCGGAGGCCTCGGCAAGGGCCGTGAGGGCCTTGGCTTTGGTGGTGTCTTCGGTACTGATGGCTTTGCCGTCAACCGTATTGATGACTTCGGTAAGTACTTCGGATACGGTGGAGACGAATGTGGAATTGACCGTGCGGTCCACAGTGGACGCGCCGACGTCGGTGACTTTGGGGGCGATGGCGCTGGCTTTTTCGTTGACGTAATACTCCAGAGTGGGCCGACTCTTGCCGCCGGTCATCACGCCGGCGAGATCGTCGGAAAAGTCTTTGGGAATGATGATGGCTGCGTATGCCTTGCCGGATTCCACTTGGTCCATGGCCTCGGCTTCGGTGACGAAGGTCCAGCCGAGCTGGTCGTTGCTTCTCATCTGCTTGACGATTTGATCGCCGAGGTTTTGCTTGCCGATGAGCGCGTTGTCGGTGCCGTCGTCATTGTTGGCGATGGCGACGGTGATGCCTTTGGTATTGCCGTACGGGTCCCAGAAGCCGACGATGTTGTACCACGAATACAGTGGCGGGATGAACACCATGCCGCACAGGATCACCCATGCGGCCGGCACCTTGAACAGGCGCAGGAAGTCGCGTCTGAGGACCTTGAAGATATTGCCCACTGATACCTCCGGAGCTTGGTGTTGCTTGGTTGCTACGTTTTCCGTAGCGATACGTTAATCGTAGCGCTGCGTTTGTAGTAGCGTAATACGGCTGCCGGAGATTAATGGGGTGATTGATGATGTTTTTGGTGGAATAACGCCGCTGCCCAGCGGCTTATCGTGTGTCGCTGGGCAGAGCGAAAGGCGTTCTGGAACTTATTGACAAGATTTCTGGATGGTTTTTGGACGTTTCCTGAACGCGATGGATAGGCTCGGTGCTCGGCAATGTAGACAGACATGTACCGACCGCCCATCAAGTTCAGCAAAACCGCAATCGGGTGATAGGGTGAGGGGACGCTATGTGGGGAGGAAACCATGGTTGAATTCAAGGACGATGGCACGGCCACTACCCCCGGCAAGCCGCGGGAGAACCGTGACGCCGAGTCCGCAGTCGTGGCCGATCTGGTGGCCGTCGAACTGGACGACGCCGGCTTGAACCTGAACGCCAAGCGATTACCGATTCTGGCGCGCATCTATGGCGCGGTCATGCTGCTGGACGGACTCGCCACATTGCCGATTATGGTGATTTCCATCCTCTATGCCGTGCGCGAGATTCTGGATGGTCATGTGCACGTCGATGCGATGAGCCTGACCTTCATCCTGTCCGCGATTCATGCGGTGGTGCTGGTAGTCAGTGCCGCATGCCTGATTGTGTTCGGCGTGATGCTGCTGCGCAATCATCGCCGGTATGCCGGGCGCTGGACCTACGTGCTGATGCCGTTGACGTTGGCCGACGGCATGCTGTCGCTGGCCCTGACCGGCCTTGGCTTCAACCTGCTGCTGCCGCTGATTCAGATGATTATTCTCGTCGTGATTTCGGTGACCGCCGATCCCTCCCTGAGCGAGGAACGCCGTCTGCAGCGCGCGCTCAGGCGTATGGACGATCGCGATGATTATGAATCGGCTGTGGCGGCCGGCATGCTAGGCCGCGACCAGTCCGGCAAGGGCTATATTGCGCTGGACTTTTTCAATATCTTCTGGCTGTTTACCATCGCTTCGGTGGGTGGCCTGATTGTGGAGACGATCTACCATATGGCGCTGTATAACGGTGAACTTCAGGACCGCGCTGGTTTGCTGTGGGGCCCGTTCTCGCCGATTTACGGCTGTGGTGCGGTATTGGTAACCGTGTGCCTGAATCGCCTGTGGAAGGCGAATCCGTTCTTGATTTTCTGCGCTTCGGCGGTGATCGGCGGCGCGTTCGAATATTGCACCAGCTGGTTCATGGAAGCGGCGTTTGGTATTACCGCGTGGGATTACACCGGCCGATGGCTCTCAATCGACGGGCGTACTTCGGGCCAATTCATGTTCTTCTGGGGACTGATTGGTGTGGTGTGGGTCAAGTGGCTGTTACCGCGACTGCTGGCTCTGATTAATCGCATTCCATGGAAAGTGCGGTATTCGCTGACTGCGGTATGCACGGTGCTGATGGTGATCGACATTGCCTTCACGCTGATGGCCTTGGATTGCTGGTATGGGCGCATGGCCGGCCAGCCGCAGGATTCACCGGTCGCGATGTGGTTCAGCGAACGCTACGGCGACGCTTACATGGCCAATCGCTTCCAGACCATGCATATCGACCCTTCCAAGGCCGGGCGTATGTGAATGGCCGGCAAGTAATTACGCTTCGCGGGCAGAAGGTGCGTAGAACCTAAGACAGCCCTCGCGTGTGGGTGGTAAGCGGGATACACTTTCAAGCGTTGAAGGAATGATTCCCTCCGCTGATGCGCTGTTTTGTGACGCGCGTGATGACGATGGGACAATCAAACGAAAGGCAAGGCACATGGCCGAAGCTACAGCAAACATTGGTGTGATTGGACTGGCCACGATGGGCTCCAATCTGGCGCGTAATCTGGCGCACCATGGCAACACGGTGGCGTTGTTCAACCGCCACTACTCGCGTACCGAGAAGCTCATGAACGAGCATGGCACCGAAGGCAACTTCGTGCCGGCCGAAACGCTCGAGGAATTCGCCGCGTCCCTGAAGCGTCCGCGTACCGCCATCATCATGGTCAAGGCCGGTGCTCCGACCGACGCGACCATCGCGCAGCTGGAAGAGGTGTTCGAACCGGGCGACATCATCGTCGACGGTGGCAACTCCTTCTTCAAGGACACCATCAAGCGTGAGAAGGAAGTACGTGCTAAGGGCTTCCACTTCGTGGGTTGCGGTGTGTCCGGTGGTGAGGAAGGCGCGCTCAACGGCCCGTCTCTGATGCCTGGTGGCACTGCGGAATCCTGGAAGACCTTGGGCCCGATTCTTCAGTCCATCGCCGCCAAGGTGAACGGCGAACCGTGCGTGACCCACATCGGCACCGATGGTGCCGGCCACTTTGTCAAGATGGTGCACAACGGCATCGAGTATGCCGATATGCAGGTGATTGGTGAGGCGTATGACATTCTGCGCCGTGGACTCGGCATGGATGCCGAGGAGATTGGCGACGTGTTCGCTGAATGGAACAAGGGCGATCTTGATTCCTACCTGATCGAGATCACCGCTGAGATTCTGCACCACAAGGATGCCGAGACCGGCAAGCCGTTCGTGGACGTGGTCGTGGATCACGCCGGCATGAAGGGTACTGGTACTTGGACCGTGCAGGCTGGTCTGGAATTTGGTTCTCCTGTGGCTGCCATCGGTGAAGCCGTGTTCGCTCGTGCACTGTCTTCGCACGGTGAGCTGCGTGAAGACGCTCAGAAGGAAGGTCTGGCTGGACCGAACAAGACCATCGATCTGGCCGGAGAAGACAAGGCCGCGTTCGTCGAGGACGTGCGCAAGGCTCTGTTCGCTTCCAAGGTCGTGGCCTATGCTCAGGGCCTGAACGAGATTCAGGACGGTGCCAAGGAATACGGCTGGGATATCAACCTGTCCGAAGTGGCCCGCATTTGGCGTGGCGGCTGCATTATTCGCGCCCAGTTCCTGCTCGACCGCATCACCGAGGCCTTCAAGGGCGATAACCCGCCGGCTTCCCTGCTGTTCGATCCGTACTTCGAGAAGATCATCGGCGAATCGCAGGACGCATGGCGTCGCGTGATCGTTCGCGCGGTGGAGGCCGGCATCCCGACCCCGGTGTTCTCCAGCTCCCTGGCGTACTACGATGGTCTGCGCTCCAAGCGCCTGCCCACCGCTCTGACCCAGTCCCAGCGTGACTTCTTCGGTGCCCACACCTACGGCCGCGTAGACAAGCCCGGCGTGTTCCACACGCTGTGGGCTGAAGAAGGCAAGCCTGAAATCGAGGCGTAGCCTCGTGATTTCAGGTTTAGGACAGCCCTGTGGGCTGTCCGGCCTTCTTCAGGCTCGGCGATAGCCGAGCTGAGAAAACAGCAAGCCCGAGATCGAGGCGTAGCCATAGACGAATTAAGCCCCCTCATCAGAGGGGGCTTAATTCACTCACAACTCGGTGACGGTTTCTTCGGTGGAGAACCAGATGAACTCGTCCACTCCGTTGGCGTAGGAGGACGGGTAATCCGGGTTGTTGGGCTGCTCGAAGACATGGGCCAGCGATTCGGCTTTGCCGGCACCGGCGGCGAAGAACCACGTATGGCGTGAACGCGCGATGAGCGGAGCGGTCAATGAAACACGCAGCGGCGGCATCTTGGGGGAGTGGTTCACACCCACGGTGAGCCTATCAGTAACCTTGACCTCATCATGACCAGGGAACAGCGACGCATAGTGACCGTCCGGTCCCATGCCGAGAATCATCAGATCGATTACCGGTTCCGGCCCCAATTCATTCACCAACTCGCGCTCATAGTCGCTCGCGACATCGTCCAGCAACGCATCATTCGCGGCATCGGCGGCGGCGCGAACGGAAGCATCATCGCTGTCGGCCTGATCCATCACATCGGCGATGTCATCGGCTGAACGGGTATCGGCCGCCATCTCATGAATATTCGACTCAGGCAGCTTGCCATCTGCCACCAGCTGGTCAAGCAGCAGGCGACGGGCCTCCAAAGCATTGCGATCGGTGTCGTAAGCCGGCACAAAACGTTCGTCGCTCCACCAGAAATGCACGCGCGACCAATCAATCGCGTCAGCCAGCGGATCGCTCAGCACCAAGCCCAACGGCTGCGCGGCCGAACCGCCAGACAGCGCCACATCCACACGCGTGCGATGCGTGCCATCAGGCAATCGTTCGGCGAGCAAATCGAGTAGCGTCAAGACAAAACGTTGCGCGCCAGCCTGAATCATCAGATCTTTATTCGGATACACAATGAGTTTTCGAGTTGCCATGTATGGTCCTTGTATGGGGTATGTGTCGTACTTTGCAATGTGGATTGTGTTGTCAGTTGACAACACATAATACGGGTGGCATGCCGGGAATCTAGCCATTTGCAGCAATGAAATGTGTTGTCAGTTGACAACACAATGTACATTGTGCGGCATCGCATGAGGTAGGAAACGATGAGCAACGGCGTTGGCATGGCTCGGCCACAATTGCCGAACTCATTCCAACGCCGCTGTGGCAACGGGTTCTACCGACTTCAGTGACGAATCAGATCCCAGCCTTCGTTGATGACCTCGGCGTAGATCTCATCGGGATCGATGCGACGCAGTTCCTCGGTCAGGCAGTCCTCGATGGTGCGCATCGGCACGGACACTTCCTGCGGAGTCTGGCCGGGCAGCGAGATCAGCGCTTGGTCCTCATGCGGGCGTTCCAGCGAGATCACACCGTCCTCACGGGTCAGGTACACGCCGGTCACGGCCTGCGCGTCGGGCACGAACTCAGTTTCGACTGGTACGCCAAGTTTCAGACGCAGCCATGCGCACAGCATTTCCAGAGGCAGGAAGTCGGCCTTGCCGGTCACCTTCACGGCGGTGATGGGCAGGTGCGGCGGCTGATCGAGCATCGAGGCGAGCATTGCGCGCCAGACGGTCAGTCGTGTCCAGGACAAGTCGATATCTTCCGGTGTCCAATTGCGGCGCAAACGCTCAATCGTGGCCTCCGGATTATTGGAGTGCAACGCGTCGGTGATGCGACTGCGGGCCATCGCACCCATCAGATCCTTGGCCGGGTTCGACGGCGGTGTGGTCGGCCACCACGCCACTACAGGCGCATCCGGTACAAGCAGCGGGATAACCAGCGTATCCGGGTGGTTGATAAGGCCACCGCGCGGACGCAAGATGATGATCTCACCGGCACCGGCGTCCGCGCCGAATCGCACTTGGGCGTTCAGGTTGGAATCGTTCGGATCGTTCGGGCCGTCGGTCAAATCGACGGCCGGATTATCGCGACTCGCGCTCACCTCGGCGGCCACTTCGGCCGCGTTCGGTTTGCCTTCGCCGGACTGATCGGCAGGATTGGTATCCGGTACTACGGCAATCACGCGGCACGGGTGCTCACGGCTGGCCGAGTTCGCGATTTCCAGCGCATGCTCTAGGTCCGCGTCCTCGGTGGCGATGAGCAGCGTCAGCACGCGGCCGGTCGCCGATTCGCCGCGCTCCTCGTGCAGCTGTTCGATTTTGTGCGCAATCTCGCGGGTGCGGGTGTTCGGCATATCGATGATCATGGCATCCTCCAGTGGCGGCCGTCGCGCGCCAGCATTTCGTCGGCCTGTGCCGGACCCCACGTACCGGCGCGGTAGGCCTGCGGCTGGCCAAGCGTGGACCAGAATTGTTCAATCGGATCGAGGATCTCCCAGCTGAGGTTCACCTCTTCGGTGGTCGGGAACAACGGCGGATCACCGAGCAGCACGTCCAGAATCAGTCGCTCATAGGCTTCCGGCGAGTTCTCGGTGAAGGAGCGGCCGTAGCTGAAGTCCATGTTCACGTCACGGACCTCCATGGTGGAGCCGCCCGGCACCTTGGCTCCGAAGCGCATGGTGACGCCCTCGTCGGGCTGCACGCGAATCACGATGGCGTTCTTGCCGAGTTCGCGCACGGCGGTCTGCTCGAACGGCAGATGCGGGGCGCGCTTGAACACCACGGCGATTTCGGTTACACGCTTGCCGAGGCGCTTGCCGCAACGCAGGTAGAACGGCACGCCAGCCCAGCGGCGGGTGTCGATATCGAGGCGGATGGCGGCGTACGTTTCAGTGGTGCTCTTGGGGTCGATGCCTTTTTCCTCCAAGTAGCCGACCACTTCGTGCGAGCCCTGCCAGCCCTTGGCGTACTGGCCGCGCGCGGTGTTGGCAGCGAGGTCCTTGGGCAGGCGCACGGCGGAAAGCACCTTGGTCTTTTCGGCGGTCAGGTCCTTGGCGGTGAAGCTCACCGGCTCCTCCATGGCGGTCAGAGCCATGAGCTGAAGCAGGTGGTTCTGGATGACGTCGCGTGCGGCGCCGATGCCGTCGTAATAGCCGGCGCGGCCGCCGATGCCGATGTCCTCGGCCATCGTGATCTGCACGTGGTCCACATAGTTGGCGTTCCAGATCGGCTCGTACATGGCGTTGGCGAAACGCAGGGCCAGCAGGTTCTGCACGGTTTCCTTGCCGAGGTAGTGGTCGATGCGGAACACGGAGCTCGGGTCGAACACTTCGGATACCACGCTGTCGAGTTCCTTGGCACTGGCCAGATCATGGCCGAACGGCTTCTCGATGATCACGCGGCGCCATGCGCCCTCGGACGAGCGCGACAGGCCGGAGGCGGCCAACTGCTTGGCAACCTGTGGGAAGGCGCGCGGCGGCACCGACATGTAGAAGGCATGGTTACCCTGCGTGCCGCGGTCGCGGTCAAGCTCCTGCACGGTGGCGCTCAGACGCTCGAAGGCCTCCGGGTCGTCGAACGTACCCTGCACGAAGCGGATGCCGGCGGCCAGATTGCGCCAAGTTGACTCCTTGAACGGCGTACGGCAATGCGCCTGGACGGCGGCCTTGACGAATTCGATGAACCGTTCCTGTGTCCAGTCGCGGCGGGCGAAGCCGGTCAGACCGAAGCTCGGCGGCAGTAGGCCACGGTTCGCCAGGTCGTAGACGGCCGGCAGCAGTTTCTTTTGTGCCAGATCGCCCGTGACACCGAAAATGACGAGGCTGCATGGGCCGGCGATACGGGGCAGTCTGAGGTCGCGCGAGTCGCGCAGGGGATTGCTCCAATTGGGGGATTCACTCATAATGTACAAGGGTAGTCGCCGGCGGCTATCTATCGCTAGAGGCGATATGCGATTTGGGCTGCGATTTGGGCCACATTGCGTGTGCTGTGCCGTGCGTTGGGCCAATCGCGTACGCAACGCCGTAGTTGAAATATCCCAAAACGGTGTGTATTTTAGAAGAGTTGCCCCTTTAGCTCAACGGTTAGAGCAGCGTCCTTTTAAGTCGTGGGTTGTGGGTTCGAATCC
>ERZ1032310.52-NODE-52-length-21411-cov-6.970079_pt1 | contig 21411 bp, 14 predicted proteins | sample MGYA00516697_ERZ1032310 | MGnify/ENA primary metagenome ERZ1032310 (study PRJEB33719, sample SAMN04261360) | wastewater metagenome | biome: periurban shantytown; feature: human; material: feces | host: Homo sapiens | place: Peru: Lima | collected 2012-01-15 ... | reverse complement strand
ATAGTCCGGATGAGTGGCGGAAGACTGCGGCGGCGTTAATGTCGGAAAGCGTAGCTGTGGGTGCCGGGGAAACGACGGCGAAGGTGAATGCGAATGGGGCACCTTTGCTGGGGGATTCTCGCGACCTGTTCCGACCCAAGACCTCGGATATTCCCGCCAATCCCGGTGTGTACAAATGGCGCGACGGGGAAGGGCGCGTCATTTATGTGGGCAAGGCAAAGAACCTGCGCAACAGGCTCACCAATTATTTCCAGCCGCTGTATCTGCTGCATCCGCGCACGCAGACCATGGTGCTGACCGCACGCAGTCTGGAGTGGACGGTCGTCGCCACCGAACTGGAATCACTGACGTTGGAATACACGTGGATCAAGGAATTCGACCCACGGTTCAACGTGCAGTTCCGCGACGACAAGACCTATCCGTATCTCGCGGTCAGCACGGGGGAGCGAATTCCGCGCGTGTGGGTCACGCGGTCGCGCAAACGGCGGGATACCCGGTATTTCGGCCCCTATGCCAAAGTGTGGGAATTGCGGCACAGTCTTGACCGGTTGCTGCGCACGTTCCCGGTACGCACCTGCACCACCAACGTGTTCCATAAGGCGCAACTGACCGGACGGCCATGCCTGTTCGCTTCCATCGGCAAATGCTCCGCACCCTGCGTGAACCGCATTGAAGCGGACGAACACCGGAGGCTGTGCGAACAGCTGGTCGGCGTGATGACCGGACGACTCGGACGGCCATACATCGCCCAGTTGACCCGCGACATGAAAGAGGCCAGCGCCGAACTCGAATTCGAGAAAGCCGCCCGACTGCGCGACCAGATCCAAATGCTGGAAACCGTGGTGCAACAGAACGCCGTCGTCTTCGACCAGGATGTGGACGCGGACGTGTTCGGCTTCGCCAGCGACGAGCTCGAAGCCTCCGTGCACGCTTTTTATGTGCGCGCCGGCTCGATTCGCGGCGAACGCAACTGGAGCGTCGAACGAGTTGAGGACATCGATGACGCCGACTTGATGGCCGACCTTCTGGTGCAGGTGTATTCGGACGCCGCCGGGGACAATCACCCCCAGTCGGCCGCGACCATCTCCACTAATCGCGAGGCCATCGGCTCCACGCAAACCATCACGGCCACGGACGCTGTGGCACGCGCCCAGGCCACCCGAGAACGCAACACCCGTCAGGAGACCACCGGGCGCGCGGACCTGCTGGCACCCATCGCACCGGTACCGCGCGAAATCATCGTGCCCGTCGAACCGGCCCGCCGTGAGGAACTCGAAGGCTGGCTGACCAATCTGCGCGGGGGAGCGGTGACCATCCGTGTGGCCTCGCGAGGCGACAAGAAGCAGCTTATGGACCGCGCCAACGAGAACGCCAGCCAAGCACTGCAACGCAGCAAGATGAGCCGCATCTCCGACATGGGCGCACGCACCCAGGCCATGAACGATGTGGCCAAGGCATTGGGACTCGCGGAAGCCCCGCTGCGCATCGAATGCTACGACATTTCGAACACTGTGGGCGGTGCCTTCCAGGTGGCCTCCATGGTGGTGTTCGAAGACGCGATCGCCAAGAAATCCGAATACCGACGCTTCGCCATCCGAGGCAAGGACGGCAAAGGCGCGGTGGATGATCTGTCCGCGCTTTACGAGACGCTCACCCGCCGCTTCAAGCACGGCAACATCGCCGGCGACTCCGGCGAAAGCATCGACGCGGAACAGCGTGTGGCCTCGGCCGCCGGCAAGATGACCACTGCCGTGGCGGCGGAGACAATCGCTGCGAACGGTAACGACAATGGTGAGGGCGGTTCCGACATCAGTGGCAAGGGGCACGCGGTGCCGGTCGGAGTGCAGAACGATGCGCGGGAGTCCCCGCCCGACATCGTCCAGCAGAACACAAACCGGCATCACTTTGCCTACAAGCCGAACCTGGTGGTGGTCGATGGCGGCAAGCCGCAGGTCATGGCCGCCGCCAAGGCGCTTGAGGACTGTGGCGTGAACGACGTGGCCGTCTGCGGACTGGCCAAACGCTTGGAAGAGGTGTGGGTGCCGGACGACGACTATCCGATCATCCTCAAACGCCAGTCCGAAGGCATGTATCTGCTGCAGCGTGTACGCGACGAATCCCACCGCTTCGCCATCACCTACCACCGCCAGCAGCGGCGCAAAGGCGCCCTGCGCAGCGCGCTCGACGAGATTCCCGGCATCGGCGAAAGCTACCAGAAGCGGCTGCTCAACCACTTCGGCTCGGTCAAAGCCATGCGCGAAGCCAGTGTCGAGGACTTCGAGAAGGTCAAAGGCATCGGCCACGCCAAAGCCGAAGCGCTGTACAACGCGCTGCACGAGCAGTGAGCCGGCCCGGTCCAGCAGCCCAGAGTAAATTTTCGGTTGCGGGGCCTGTGGTTGACATATTCGAAGCAAAGTGTCGGCTAGCATGGGAACAGACATCAAGGAGGGGATATGGCCAATCATCGTTGCGCTGTACTCGGCAAACCCGTCGCACACTCATTGTCACCCGTGCTTCACAACGCGGCCTACCGTTCGCTGAAACTCGACGATTGGCTGTACGACAAGCACGAGGTGGGGGAAGACGACCTCGACGCTTTCCTCAAAGGCCTTGACTCGACGTGGGCTGGCCTGAGCCTGACCATGCCGTTGAAGAAGACCATCCAACCGTACGGTGTTCCGGAAAATTTGTGGGCCAAGGAACTGAAGGTGGCGAATACCGCGGTATTCGACTGGAGCGTGGCTGCCGATGATCCCGCTTGGCCGAACGGCAAGCCGGGCATCAAGCTATACAACACCGATGTCATCGGCATCCAACTCGCCTTCGACCATGCCAATCGCGAACTCGGCGAACACCACACCGCGTCGAGAAGCGGCACCGCGCTGATCATCGGCAATGGCAACACCGCCACTTCGGCGTTGGCCGCATGCTGCATGATGCCCGAAATCGGCCATATCGTCGTCGCCGCCCGCCACCCCGGAAAAAACACCGGGCTTAAACCAGTGGCCGAAAAGTTCGTCAATGTGCATAACCCGTACAACGAAATCGAATTAGGCGACGATCAGGCCCTGCTCGAGGCAGCCCGCAACGCCACCTATGTCATCAACACGATTCCCGGACACGCGGCCGACAACGTCGCGGATGCCCTCGCCGATGCCGGAACCGAGCCATTCTCCGGACTGCTGTTGGACGTGATCTACGATCCACGCCCCACCAAGCTCATGGAAGCCTGGCGTGCTCATGGCGGTCACGCCATCGGCGGCGAAGAAATGCTGCTGTACCAAGCTCTCGTACAGGTATTGCTGATGACCGGTATCTGGGATGACGACCCGCCCAGCGATGCCGACCAGCGTCTGCAGGACACCACCACCGAAGACGACCAGCTGGAGATCGCGATGCGCAAAGCTCTTGAGGAGGCGCTGTAATGAATCAACAGACAACGAACCGCGATACCGGCGAGGCGGCCGCCGCGAATGCGCCGGCGAATTCCGCGACATCCACATCGACTCCGGACAACCAGCCGACCCCGCTTGATGCCTTCGAAGTGCTGCTCATCACCGGTATGTCCGGCGCAGGCCGCTCTCATGCCGCTGACTGCGTGGAAGACATGGGATGGTATGTGGTCGACAACCTGCCTCCCAAACTGCTTATCCCGCTTGTCGACATGATGACCACCTCCGGTTCCGGATCGGAGTCAGGCGTCCACAAGCTTGCCGCCGTCATCGACGTGCGCTCCAGCTATTTCGACGAGCTGGCCGCCGTGCTCGGCCATCTGGATGATCTCGGCGTCAAAACCCGTATTCTGTTCCTCGACGCCAGCAACGAAGTGCTCATCAAGCGCTATGAATCCGTGCGCCGCCCGCACCCGCTGCAGCACGGCAACCGACTGATCGACGGCATCCTTGAGGAACGTCACCTGCTGGAAGACCTCAAGGAACGAGCCGACTGGGTCATCGACACCAGCTCCCTGAGCATCCACCAGCTGTCCACCAAACTCTACGAGGCGATGCTCGGCTCCGGCCCCACCACCGTGGCAGTACACATCTTCAGCTTCGGCTTCAAATACGGTATGCCCATCGACGCCGATTTCGTGGCCGACGTGCGTTTTCTGCCCAACCCGTTCTGGGTGCCCAACCTGCGCGAGCTTACCGGGCACGACAAGCCGGTCGCCGACTACGTGCTTTCCAGCAAGGGAGCCAAGGAATTTCTCGACGCTTATGAGAAAGCTATCGAGATTGCGTTGGAAGGATACGCCCAGGAAGACAAGCACTACGTAACCATCGCCGTCGGCTGCACCGGTGGTCAGCACCGGTCGGTGGCGATGAGCGAAGAGCTGGCTCGCCGCTTACGCGCACATGGGCTCAACGTAACCGTTTCCGCGAGAGAACAGCACAAGCGTCACTCATCGTAAGCAGGCGTCGAGCGGTCATCGGGCAAGTGTTCGGTGACCACACTGCGAGAAAGCAGGGCCCATAATACGTATCAAACGGGTTCGCTTGTCCACCAGATTAGGTATCACAGAAAGCCGATGGCTTCCGACCGTGTTACAGCAAATGACGGCACTAAGCGCCTGAAGCATTGAGAAGAACGGGACTGTAGGAGGTAGATCTTGGCTCTTCTGGACGATGTCAAAAGCGAGTTGGCAGCCTTTGAAGGCGATTCGCCAGCCGCGATCAAGGCCCAAGCTGCGGCCATGATCCGTTTTGGCGGCGGTCTTCGACCGGTACAGAATACATACGTTATCCAAGCCGTATTCACCTCGCTTGACGTTGCAGAATGGCTGAAGAACACGTTGAGGAACACGTTCGGGCACGAAGCCGAGGTCAATCACCTCACACGTCAGACCCCGAACGGCCCTGTCGAGACCTATGTGGTGCTCGTCACCCGCAACGTAGTGGCCTTGGCTTTGCAGACCGGACTGGTCGACCGCCGCAAGCAGCAGGTCCGTGGACTGCCGTCTGAAGTGGTCAACGGATCCATCGCCCAAATCAAAGCGGCATGGCGCGGCGCCTTCATGGCCCGTGGCTTCCTGTCCGATCCCGGTAAGGCCAGCTTCCTGGAAATCGCTTGCCCCACGGAAGAGGCCGCCATGGCCCTGTGTGGCGTGGCCCGTCGTCTAGGCATCCAGGCCAAGCATCGCACGCTGCGTAGCTCCGAGCGCGTGACACTCAAGGATCCCGACGCCATCGAACGCATGCTCAAGCTCATGGGCGCCACCCGTTCGGCTCGCGAATGGACCGGCAAGCGTTCCGATGGCGAGGCCCGCGGCAAGGCCAACCGTCTGGCCAACTTCGATGACGCCAATATGCGCCGTTCCGCCAAGGCCGCCGCCGAAGCCAGCGAAAAAGTGCAGCATGCTTTCGAAGTACTCGGCGATAACATTCCGGACAACCTCCGTCAGGCCGGCCAGCTGCGCATCGATCACGTGGACAAGAGCCTCGAGGAGCTCGGCAAGATCGCCGAACCGCAAATCACCAAGGATGCGATTGCCGGCCGAATTCGCCGACTGCTTCAACTTGCCGAGAAGACGGAGAAGGCTCGCGCAGCCGAAGGCAAGTAACCCGACAATCCGATTTGCCGTGCCTATTCGGCAAAACGCGACAACGATGTGACAAAACACCGCAGTCAGTCAGTAGACGAATGCGGTGTTTTGTTCCGGAATGCCTGTAATATGCAAAGTGGCAAAATTGGCCACTTTGACGTGCGATTCGTCAAGGAAAGGATATTCATGAAGACACTCAAGGACCTTGGAGATCTCAAGGGCAAGCGCGTTCTGGTTCGCGCTGATTTCAATGTTCCGCTGGACGGCACCACCATCACCGATGACGGTCGAATCAAGGCTGCTCTGCCGACCATCAAGACCCTGCGCGAAGAAGGCGCCAAGGTCATCCTCATGGCCCACCTTGGCCGCCCGAAGGGCAAGGTCGTTCCTGAGCTGAGCCTGGCCCCGGTTGCCGCCCGCCTCGGCGAGCTGCTCGGCGCCAACGTGCCGCTGGCCAAGGACACCTACGGCGAGGACGCTCAGGCCAAGGTCGCCGCCATGAACGATGGCGACGTTGTGCTGCTTGAGAACGTTCGTTTCAACCCGGAGGAGACCTCTAAGGACGCCGACGAACGCGCCGCTTACGCCAAGAAGATCGCCGCCCTCGGCGAGGCCTTCGTTTCCGATGGCTTCGGCGTGGTCCACCGCGCTCAGGGCTCCAACTACGACGTTGCCGCCGATCTGTCGGCCGCCGCAGGCCTGCTGGTCGAGAAGGAAGTCAAGGCCTTGTCCAAGGCCACCGAGAACCCGGAGCGTCCGTTCACCGTGGTGCTTGGCGGTTCCAAGGTCTCCGACAAGCTCGGCGTCATCGAGAACCTGCTCGACAAGGCCAACCGTCTGGTCATCGGCGGTGGCATGGTGTTCACCTTCCTCAAGGCCAAGGGCTACGAGGTCGGCACCTCCCTGCTTGAAGAGGACCAGCTTGAGAAGGTCAAGGGCTACATCGAGACCGCCGAGAAGAACGGCGTTGAGCTCGTGCTGCCGACCGACGTCGTCGTGAACGCCGGCTTCCCGGCCGGTGACACCCCGGTTGCTCCGGAAGTCGTTGCCGCCGACGCCATCCCGGCCGACAAGATGGGTCTGGACATCGGCCCGGAGTCCCAGAAGCTCTTCCACGACAAGATCGTCGACTCCAAGACCGTCGTGTGGAACGGCCCGATGGGCGTGTTCGAGGTTCCTGAGTTCGCCGCCGGCACCAAGGCCGTGGCCCAGGGTCTGGTCGACGCCACCGCAGCCGGTGCGTTCACCATCGTCGGTGGCGGCGACTCCGCCTCCGCCGTGCGCAACCTCGGCTTCCCGGAGGACGGCTTCTCCCACATCTCCACCGGTGGTGGCGCTTCCCTCGAGTTCCTCGAAGGCAAGGAGCTCCCTGGCCTGAAGGTGCTTGAGTAATCCATTTTCTAGCTCCCCTCCTTGAGGGGAGCTACGTTTTTTTTAGAAGGGAAACATATGGCGTCCAAACGCATTCCGTTGGTGGCCGGCAACTGGAAGATGAATTTCGACCATCTTGAAGCCACTTACTTCGTGCAGAAGCTGGTATGGCTGTTGCGTGACGCTCACTTCGACTTTAAACGCTGCGAAGTCGCGCTTTTCCCCTCGTTCACGTCATTGCGCAGCGTGCAGGTGCTGGTCGAAGCCGACAAGCTCCATGTCGCCTACGGCGCACAATCCGTTTCCGTGACCACCCAAGGTGCCTTCACCGGCGATGTGTCCGCGGACATGATCGCCCATCTTGGCTGCTCATACGTCATCGTCGGCCACTCCGAACGCCGCAAATACCATCCTGAAGATGACGCCAATATCGTCGATCAGGTACGTGCTGTGCTCGCCGCCGGCATGCAGCCGATTTTGTGCGTCGGCGAAAGCTTCGAGGAACGACGTCGAGGCATTGAACTCGATTTCGCCGTGGGCCAGGTACGAGACGTCACCCGCGATCTCAACGAAGAACAAGCCGCCAAACTCATCGTGGCCTACGAACCTGTCTGGGCCATTGGCACCGGCATGGTGGCCACTCCGCAATCCGCCCAGGATGCCGCAAACGCCATCCGCAACGATTTGAAGACCACTTTTGGCACGAAGGTATCCGATAGCGTACGTATCCTGTACGGCGGATCGGTCACCTCGAAAAATGCGGCGGAACTCATTTCCCAGCCCGACGTTGACGGCTTCCTGATCGGAGGGGCGGCCCTGGACGTTGAGGAACTCGCCAAAATCGCTCGACTGGCACTGAAATCCACGAAATCACGGAACTAATACCACGGTTTTCCCGTGTGTGCGCTATGCTGGTCAACAGTCCAATCAATCCGGAGGTACCCTGTGACCGCTCTTAAGATCACGCTGCAAGTCATCGTCGTGCTGCTCAGCTTCGTGCTGACCCTGCTCATCCTTATGCACAAGGGCAAGGGCGGCGGTTTGTCCGACATGTTCGGCGGCGGTCTGACCCAGAACGCCGGTACTTCCGGTGTCGCCGAAAAGAACCTGAACCGTTGGACCGTTATCATCGCTCTGGTGTGGGTGGCCTTGATCATCGGCCTCGACATGATGACCAAGTTCAACCTCGGCTGATCGGCTTGCACGCCATATAGACTTGTCGCTCGCGACCCATGACCGTTACCGTCGGTCATGGGTCGTATGCGTTCTATCGAGTATTACGAAAGGACATCACCATGGTCACTATGAACCGCAACAAAGTCGTTATCGTCGGCACCGGCCGGGTCGGTGCCACCGCCGCCTTCGGCATCGTCACGCACGGCCTGTGCAATGAGCTTGTGCTCATCGACTGTTCCGCCGCCAAGGCCCTGGGGGAGGCCCGCGACCTCGATGATGGCAGCGAATTCCAGGACCGCCACGTCAAGGTGCGCGCCGGCGACTACGCCGACTGCAAGGATGCGGACATCGTCGTCATCACCGTGGGCCGCAAGCCGCCGGCCAACTCCAACCGCATGGCCGAACTCGGCTTCACCGTGGGTCTTGTGGGCGAAGTGGTCGACAACGTCATGGCCTCCGGTTTTGACGGCGTGATCGTCATGGTCTCCAACCCGGTCGACGTGATGGCTTGGTATGCCTGGAAACGTTCCGGTCTGCCTCGCACCCAGGTGCTCGGTACCGGCACCGCGCTCGACACCTCGCGTCTCAAGACCATCATCGGCGAAGAGACCGGCCTTGACCCGCGCAACGTGGGCGGCTTCGTGATGGGCGAGCACGGCGACTCCCAGTTCACCGCATGGTCCACCGTCTCGCTCGGCGGCAAGCCATTCGCCCGCTTCCTGGCCGACAACCAAGACCGTTTCGCCTCCGTGTCCACCACCGAAATCGAAGAGAAGACCCGCACCCGTGGCAATGAGATCGTCGCGGCCAAGGGCGGCACCAACTTCGGCATCGCCTCCACCGTGGCCGGCATCGTACAGACCATCCTGTGGGACGAACGCCGCATCGTGCCCGTCTCCACCCTGCTGGACGGCGAATACGGCGAACATGACGTGTTCCTCGGCGTCCCCACTGAACTGCGCGCCAATGGTGCCAACGAGATCGTCGAACTCGATCTGAGCGAGGACGAGCGGGCCAAACTGCACCATTCCGCCGAACTCGTGCGTGAACACTGTGAGGGGCTGCTGTGATTCTCGACGCCATCACGCCGAAACAACCCCGACTGCTGGTCGCCGACCTCGACGGCACGTTGCTGCACGACGCCGAGGTATTCGAGGACCGGTTCATTACCCAGCGCAGCATCGACACCATCAACCGCGCGCACGATGCCGGAATGCAATTCGCCATCGCCACCGCGCGGCCGGTGAGTACCGGTCTCCAGTTCGCCGAAAAACTGCCGGTGGACGCCGTAATCTATCTGAACGGCGCCCTCATCGATTTCGACCCGGCCCACTCCGACTTCGACCTGCTCACCTCAGGTGCCACGCCGGCCGATGAGAACCATTTGATCAAGATTGGCTTCTCCTCACGGCGTGCCTGCGAAGTCTGTCTGTTCCTGCTCGATCGCATGCCCGGCCTGAAGCTCGGCATCGTGATGAACGACGTGCGCTACACCAACTTCGATGTGCGCGTGTATTGGAAAACTCAGGCCTTCCAATACACGAACTTCCACGACGTGCCCGAAGGCGTGGCGGACAAAATCACCATCTTCCCCGAACCTGAACAGTGGAACGAGCTGCGTGCGCTGATTCCGCCGGACTTCGACATCTCCATCAGCGAAGGCGTGATGTGGATGCTCATGAACCCGCAGGCCAACAAGGAGCACGCGCTGCACCTGCTGTGCGAGCGACTGGACGTGCCGCTTGAACAGACAGCCGCCTTCGGCGACGACCTCATCGATATCAACATGATGAGCGAATCCGGCCGGGGCGTGGCCGTGGCCAACGCGAACCCCAAGGTGTTGTCCGTCGCCGACGAGATCTGCCCGTCCAACAACGAGGACGGCGTCGCCCAATGGATTGAAGCGCAGTTGGGCTGAACCGGTCGAGACTCGAGAACACGCCAAAATTGAACTTGTGTTGAACCGGGGGTATGCTTTGAACCGTTGTTCAAAAGATAAATTGAACTCCCGGTTGGAGGCATAAGGATATGAGCGTATCGGTGTTTGCGGAACGTCTGCGCAATGCGATGAACAGCAGGGGATTGAAGCAGGTCGATTTGGTGCACGCCGCCGAACATCGTGGCGTAAAGATGGGCAAGAGCCACATCAGCCAATATGTGGCCGGCAAGACCATGCCCCGCGAGGACGTGCTCGAATTCCTGGCCAGCGAACTGGACGTCGACACGAATTGGCTGCGCGGCGAGGAATCCACCACGCAATTGAACTCGGACGCATCCAACAGCGTCACGGACGGCGAACACGCCGCCACACCGCTTGCCATGGGTGCCGCCAAGCCCCAGACGGACAGCGAGATTCCCGTGGGCCGCCGCCGCACCTTCGGCAAATCGCACAAGCTCGACAACGTGCTCTACGACGTGCGCGGCCCGGTCGCCGACGAGGCGATGCGCATGGAGGCCAACGGCACCCACATCCTGAAATTGAACATCGGCAACCCGGCACCCTTCGGCTTCCGCACGCCGGACGAAGTCGTCTACGACATGGCCCACCAGCTCACCGACACCGAAGGCTACTCGCCGTCCAAGGGCCTGTTCTCCGCGCGCAAGGCCATCATGCAGTACGCGCAGCTGAAGAACATCCCGAACGTCACCATCGACGACATCTACACCGGCAACGGCGTCAGCGAGCTCATCAACCTGTCCATGTCCGCGCTGCTCGACACCGGCGACGAAGTGCTCGTGCCCTCCCCGGACTACCCGCTGTGGACCGCCTGCGTGAACCTGGCCGGCGGCACCGCCGTGCACTACCTGTGCGACGAACAGTCCGAATGGTATCCGGACATCGACGACATCCGCTCCAAGATCACCAGCAACACCAAGGCGATTGTCATCATCAACCCAAACAACCACCCCGGCGCTCTTTACCCAAAGGAAGTGCTCCAGCAGATCGTCGACATCGCGCGCGAACACCAGCTCATCATCTTCTCCGACGAAATCTACGATCGCCTCGTCATGGACGGCCTGCAGCACATCTCCATCGCCTCGATGGCCCCGGACCTGTTCTGCGTGACCTTCTCCGGCCTGTCGAAATCGCACATGATCGCCGGCTACCGCATCGGCTGGATGATCCTGTCCGGCAACAAGCGCATTGCCAAGGACTACATCGAGGGCCTCAACATGCTCGCCAACATGCGCATGTGTTCGAACGTGCCCGCCCAGTCCGTGGTGCAGACCGCGCTTGGCGGCCACCAGAGCGTCAACGACTACATCGTGCCGGGCGGCCGCGTGCACGACCAGCGCGACCTCGTCTACGACATGCTCAACCAGATTCCCGGCATCACCGCCGTCAAGCCGAAGGCCGCGTTCTACATCTTCCCGAAGATCGACGTCAAACGCTTCAACATCCACTCGGACGAGCAGTTCGCGCTCGACCTGCTGCATGACAAGCACATCCTCATCAGCCACGGCGGCGCGTTCAACTGGCATCGCCCCGACCACTTCCGCGTGGTGTACCTGCCGCGCATGGGCATGCTGCGCGAAACCATGGGGGAGATCTCCGACTTCTTCAGCTACTACTGGCAGAGCTGATCCTTGGCGCAAACGAACACGCTCGATTGTTTCGTGATATGAAGGAGATCTTATGCCGGTGGTGTCGCGTCGTGCGCAGGAAGCGCTGTATCCCAGCGATCGCGCGAACCGCGGCATGGTGGTCCGCGCTATGCCAAGGTGAAGGCGATGACGAAGGCCGTGGCGGACAGTGCGGTTGCCAGGAGCAGATAGCACACGGCGGCTGAATTTCGAGAGCCATCGGCATTGGCAGCGTTACCGCCGTTATTTGCGTTGCGTGCAGCCAACGTGATGGCCGTAATCGCCGAAAGCAGGGAGAACAATGGCAGCACGCACAACACGACGGTCAGCAGTCCCAAAGCTTCATGGCCGATGCAATAAGCGACAAGACCTGCATTGTCAGTTGCCGATAGCGCTGGGCAGAAATCGGTGTGTCTACCAGTGTTGTAGCGGTAGGTAAAGAACGTGATACCTGACCAGAACAGGGCAACGGGAACAGAGCAATTGCGTATGGCGGATGCGTTGATGCTGATGGTGTGGAACAGGTCGTGCAAGGAGGTAGCCCGTATACCACTGCGTTCTGGCGTGATTCGATTACTGTTGTTTTGCGAGTCGATGGTAAGAGAGGCGCATTGCACCAGCGCATATGCCGCAAGTCCAAGTCCGCAAGCGATGGTTGCGCCGCCGCTGAAGTTGACCTCGTCGGATACTGAATATTCGGTGACGAATACCGGCATCACGCCAATCTGCCATACGAACAACAGTCGCGCGATTCGTATCCAACCGTTGCTCAGATATGAGGTGACTATGGCGTGCACCAGCCACGTCACCGCATACATCGCCCACAACGTTACAATCTTGGTATTCGCACTCAACACCAATATGATCGCAACAGCCACTGCCGCAATAAGAACACTAAACACCGAACAGAGCCGATGGCGCGAAAAGCCCTGTACTCCCGCAACAGTCAGACAGAGAATCGCGACAACACTCAGCGCAGTCACCGTCATAAACCACAGTGGTGAGGTGACGCAGGCTCCATAATCGTCAGTTGCTTGGCCCGAGAGATAGTAGGTCATTCTGCCAATCGCCGGACAATTCGGATGCAACATCATGCCGCCCCAAATGCGCTCATATAATGGCGCGAACGATACACCGGCACCACTGAGCGTCGCAACAACCGCCATCACCATGGCCGGAATCAGCCCAAGCTCGCGATTCCGGCCGGTTTCCGCTATCTGTCTATCACTGGTGTCCATGACTCACCCCACCTTATGCCGTTATCGCCGTCGTCGATGATGCTAGTATAACTATGGCAGATGGGCGGAGACCAGCGGCATACAGGAATTCTGTATGCCGCTTTATAGGAGGGATACTGCGGCAGCCGCCATCACCGACCGACCGCCAGACTCCGGCACAGACCGGGAAAACTACCGTCGCGGAGCATCGGCGATACCAATGGCAACACCGAGGATAGCCGGGACCACCCAGCCGAGCTGGTATTGCTGCAAAGGCAGCATAGCCAGCGCCGCGTCCAGCCAGCCGATGGAACCGCCGAAGACGGCGACCAAACTGGAGATGCAGGTGGCGAAGGATGCGATGCCCACCAGCAGCACGGTCCAGAAGTAGACGCGCGGGAATCGCGCGCCGAGCGACTTGTGGGTCAGCGTCAGCAGTACCAGCACGATGGCGATCGGATACAGTGCGGACAACACCGGCACGGAAACCTTGATGATCGCGCTCAGCCCGGCATTGGACACGATGAAACTGAACACGGTGAAGATGACCTGCCAGGTGCGGTAGCTCAACGTTCGGCCGGCGACGGTCCGGAACCGAGTATGGAAGTAGGTGGCGCAGGTGCCGATCAGTCCGGTGCATACGTTGAGGCAGGCGATGACGAACACGATGCCAAGGAACGCGGTACCGAACGTGCCGAACAGGGATGAGGTGAGGTTGGTGAGCACGGTCGCGCCCGTGTCTTTGGTGGGGTCGATGGTGGCGATGGCGCCGGACACCACGCCCACGTAGCTTAGCGCGCCGTAAATCACGATCAGCAGTACGCCGGTGCCGAGCCCGGCATACGCGGTCTCCTTCTGCACTTGCGATTCGTCATCGACTTGTTGGGCGCGGATATTCGCAGAGATCACGATGCCGAAGTAGAGCGCGGCGAGCAGGTCCATGGTCTGGTAGCCGTCGAGGAAGCCGCGTGCGATCTGGTTTGTGGAGTAGTCGCCCATCGGGTTGGCCGGGGTGCCGATGCCGTGGATCAGGCAGGCGATGAACAGGACAGCAATGAGCACCAGCAGCAACGGTCCCATGAATCGGCCGAGCACTTTGGAGAGTTTCTCGGGATGCTGGGCAAACAGGAACGCCAGCGTGAAGAACACGAGCGAGTAGATGAGTTGGGCCAGCCAGCCATAGGAGGACGGTACGAAAGGAGCCACCATCATTTCGAATGAGGTGGTCGCCGTACGCGGAATCGCAAAGCACGGGCCGATGGTGAGCATGATCGCCACGCCGAGGAACAAGGCGAATTTGGGGGAGACCCGGCTGGCGAGTTTGTCGAAACCGCCGGCGAAGGTGACCGCCAGCACGCCGAGAATCGGCAGGCCGACTGCGGAGACGATGAAACCGATGGCCGCCGGTATGGTCGCGGAACCGGCCTGCGCGCCGACGAACGGCGGAAAAATCAGATTGCCCGCTCCGAAGAACATCGAAAAGAAGGTGAAGGTCATCACCAACCGCTGGCGTGCGACAAGTTTGTTCATTACGGTTCGGCCTTTCTCTCATATGCTCGTACCACTGTAGCAACAAACGAAAGAAGCCCCGACCGGTTGGGGTCGGAGCTTCTGTGAGCTAATCAACTAGTGCGCTAAACACGCATCAGTCGTCAAATCTCAGGCGTTCACGCGGTCGATGCCGGACTGGACGTCAGCCAGCACGGAATCCCAGGACTTGATGAAGGCAGCGACACCGTCGGCCTCCAGCTTGTCGGTGACGTCCTTGAGGTTGATGCCGAGCTCAGCCAGCTTGTTGATGATGGCGTGGGACTCTTCGTAGGTGCCCTCGATGGACGGAGCGCCGTTGCCGTGGTCGGCCAGAGCGTTCAGGGTCTTCTCCGGCATGGTGTTGACGATGTGCTTGGCAACGAGCTCGTCAACGTACTTGCAGTCGGAGTAGGCGGCGTTCTTGGTGCCGGTGGAAGCCCACAGCGGACGCTGAACCTTGGCGCCCTTGGCAGCCAGGTCGGCCCAACGCGGATCCTCGGCGAACTTCTTCTCGAAGAGTTCGTAAGCCAGGCGAGCGTTGGCCACAGCGGCCTTGCCCTCCAGAGCCTTGGCCTCGTCGGAGCCGTTGGCTTCCAGCAGCTTGTCGACAGCGGTGTCCACGCGGGACACGAAGAAGGAAGCGACGGAGCCGATGTGCTTCAGGTCGTGGCCGTTGGCGGCAGCCTGAGCGATGCCCTCGATGTAAGCGTCGATGACCTGCTCGTAGCGCTCGAGCGAGAAGATCAGGGTGACGTTCACGGAGATACCCTTGGCCAGGGTGGCGGTGATGGCCGGCAGGCCTTCGAGGGTTGCCGGAATCTTGATCATGGCGTTCGGACGGTTGACCTTGGCCCACAGCTCCTCAGCCTGCTTCTCAGTGGCTTCGGTCTCGTGAGCAAGACGCGGGTCGACCTCGATGGAGACGCGGCCGTCGACGAAGTCGGTAGCCTCAGCGATCTCGCGGAAGATGTCGGTGGCGTTGCGCACGTCGGTGGTGGTGAGCTCGCGGACAGCGGTCTCAACGTCAACCTTGCCGAGCTCCTTGAGCTGAGCGTCGTACGGGCCGACCTGGCTCAGGGCCTTCTGGAAGATGGACGGGTTGGTGGTAACGCCGACGACGTTCTTGTTGGCGATGAGGTCCTGCAGGGAGCCGGACTCGATGCGGGAGCGGGACAGGTCGTCCAGCCAGATGGAAACGCCGTTGTCAGACGTACGCTGAGTTGCTTCAGTCATTTATTTTTCTCCTTATATTCCGTATTGGAACAAATCTTTAAGTGACCCCCTCTAACGAGAGGGCCGATCAGGTGGAGTCTTGAGTACAAGCCTCCCTCGTCAGAGGGAGGCTAGGAGACTCACTTGGCGGCTTCGACTTCGGCGATGGAGGCCTTGGCGGCTTCCACCACGTGCTCGGCGGTGATGCCGAGGTCGATCATGTTCTGAGCGCCGTCGCCCTGCAGGCCGAACTGCTCGATGGAGACGGGCTTGCCGTAGGAGCCGAGGTACTTGTACCACGGCATGGCAACGCCGGCCTCGACGGAGACACGAGCCTTGACAGCGGCCGGAAGCACGGCCTCCTTGTACTCGGCGTCCTGCTCCTCGAACCATTCCATGGACGGCACGGACACGACGCGAGCCTTGACGCCCTCGCCGGCCAGGGTCTTGGCGGCAGCCACAGCCCACTGGACCTCGGAACCGGAAGCCATGAGGATGACGTCCGGAGTGCCCTCGGTGTCGACCAGAACGTAAGCGCCCTTCTTGACACCGTCCTTGGCCTTGGCGGCGGTCTCGGCAAGAACCGGGACACCCTGACGGGTCAGAACCATGGCACCAGGCAGGGTGTTCTTCTTCTCGAAGAAGTAACGGTAAGCCTCGGCGGTCTCGAAGGCGTCGGCCGGGCGAATGACCTCAAGCTGAGGAATCGCGCGGAAGGAAGCAAGGTGCTCAACCGGCTGGTGGGTCGGGCCATCCTCGCCGACGGCGACGGAGTCGTGGGACCAGATGTACAGGTTCGGAATCTCCATGAGGGCGGCCAGACGAACGGCGGAACGCTCGTAGTCGGAGAACATGAAGAAGGTGCCGCCGAACGGACGGGTGTGGGAGCCCAGCAGGATGCCGTTGGTGATGCAGCCCATGGTGAACTCGCGCACGCCGAAGTGCAGCTGGCGACCGAACTCGTTGCAGTTCGGCCACTGCTTGGTGGCGCACTCGGCCGGGGCGAAGGTGGCAGCGCCCTTGAGATCGGTCTTGTTGGAGCCACCGAGGTCGGCGGAGCCGCCCCAGAGTTCCGGCATGACAGCGGCGATGGCGTTGAGCACGGAGCCGGAGGCGCCACGAGTGGCGACACCCTTGCCGACTTCGAAGGTGGCCTCAAGGTCGTCAAGGGCCTTGTCGAAGCCTTCCGGCAGTTCGCCGGCCTTCAGACGGTCGTACAGGGCAGCCTTGTCCGGGTTGGCCTTGCGCCAAGCGTCGAACTTCTCGTCCCATTCCTTGTGGGCTTCGAGACCGCGCTCGGCAACCTTGCGAGCGTGAGCCAGAGCCTCTTCGTCAACGTGGAAGTTCTCTTCCGGATCGTAGCCGAGGGCTTCCTTGAGGCCGGCAACAGCCTCGGTACCCAGCTTGGAACCGTGGGAGGACGGGTCGTTGGTCTTGCCCGGGGTCGGCCAAGCGATCAGGGAGTGAACCTTGATGAGCTTCGGCTGGTCCGGAGCGGCCTTCTCGGCCTTGGCGATGACGTCAGCCAGACCCTCGATGTCCTCCTTGTAGGAGCCGTCGGGCTGGATGAAGCTGAACTCGTCGGTGTACCAGCCGTAGGCCTGGAAGCGCTTGAGCACGTCCTCGGCCAGCACCAGGTTGGTGTCGCCTTCGATCTGGATGCGGTTGGCGTCGAAGATCACGGTCAGGTTGCCGAGCTTCTGGTTGGCGGCCAGGGAAGCGGCCTCGCCGGAGATGCCCTCCTCGATGTCGCCCTCACCGCAGATGGCCCAGATCTTGTGGTAGAACGGGGAATCTTCCTTCGGGGTCTCCGGGTCAAGCAGACCGCGCTGGAAACGCTCGCCGTAGGCAAAGCCGATGGCGGAGGCGAAGCCCTGGCCCAGAGGGCCGGTGGTCATTTCGATGCCCGGGGTCAGGCCGTACTCCGGGTGGCCCGGGGTGCGGGTGGCAGCGCCGCCACGGAAGTTCTTAAGGTCGTCCAGGGTCACGCCGTAGCCGGAGAAGTACAGCTGGACGTACTGGGTGAGGGAGGCGTGGCCACCGGAAAGAATGAAGCGATCGCGGCCTTCCCAGTTGGGGTCGTTCGGATCATGCTTGATGAAGTGCTGGTACAGGGTGTAGGCGATAGGCGCCAGGGAGACGGGGGAACCCGGGTGGCCGTGTCCCGCACGCTCAACCGCGTCGGCCGACAGGACCTTGGCCATCTTGATGGCGCGTTCGTCCAGCTCGGTCTCCTTGAATTCGGTCATGGATTACTTTCCTTCCAATTGGTCGGGCCGCGTATCCGGCTTGTGCCGGGCGCTTGACGCCCTCACATTGCGATTACCATGCTAGCGTCGGTTTGCGACGTTGTGGTGCAATTTTGGCGTGTTTTGGTAGTTTGTGTTCTGTTAGCGTTCACAGTGAACATTGCTACGCTGCAAACGAACGCATTAGCACTCAAGCCTAAGGAGTGCTAATACAATGTTCTAAGGTGAAGTGCGCCACCTGCACGTGGCGGAGCCAAGAAAGAGGCAATATTTCTGGGTTCCCGCGTGTCGCGGCGTGGCGAACCGACCGTCGGGGTACGCCCTGAGTGAACCGTGACTGATATGAATATGTATGCATATATGAGGAGGCGCGCATGACGCAATCAAGACGCATGCTGGTGCTGCGCGCCGTGGTGGAGGATTACATCCGTTCTCAGGAGCCTGTGGGCTCCACTTCGCTGACGCGCGACCATGATCTCGGCGTCAGTTCGGCCACCATCCGTAACGATATGGCCGCTCTGGAGGACGAAGGCTATCTGATTCAGCCGCACACTTCGGCCGGTCGCGTGCCCACCGAAAAGGGCTATCGATACTTTGTGGACCGACTTGCTACCGTGGTGCCGCTCAGCGAGGCGCAACGCCGCGGCATCAACAGCTTCCTGTCCGGATCGGTGAGTCTCAAGGACGCGCTGCAACGTTCGGCACGACTGCTGTCCGAAATCACCGGTCAAGTGGCCGTAGTCGCCTCGCCATCGCTGGCCAAGGCCACATTGCGGCACGTGGAGATGGTGCCCGTTGCCATGACCACGTTGCTCGCCGTGGTGATTACCGACACAGGCCGCGTGGCCCAGCACGGCCTGACCATCGCATCCATGCCCGCCGTGGACGAGATCAACCGGCTCTCCAACACCGTCAACGAGCAATGCGACGGGCTGTCCCTATCGAAATCCGCGGAGACCGTGCGATCCATCGCCGCCAGCGCCGGCTACGAGTCGGTGCGTGGCGTGGCCGACGCGCTGGCCGACGCCTTCGAATCGATGGCATTGGACGAACGCGCGAACGAACTGTACATGTCCGGCACCTCGCACCTGGCCCACTCCCGGTCCCTGGCCGATCTGGCCCCGCTCTTCGACGCGCTGGAAGAACAGGTCGTGCTGATGAAGCTCATGAGCAACCTGAGCGAGGAGACGAATGCATCCGGCGTGGGCGTGGCCATCGGCTCCGAAATGCACACCCCCGGACTACTGCATGCTTCCGTGGTCAGCAGTGGCTATGGGCGCAGCGGAGCGGCGGGCGAACCGGCGGGGAACGATCCCGTAGGCGAACCCGAAACCGAATCCGAGACGGAGAGCCAGACGAACGACACGGAACCCATCGCCTTCGTTGGCTCCATAGGGCCGACCCACATGGACTACGCGGCCACTATGGCCGCCGTCAGGGCCGTAGCCAGATATTTGACCGCCTTCCTCTCCGAGGGCCGGACTCAAGACTGACCGCCGTCTGTGGCACAATGACCCGCAGACCAAACGAACACAAAGGATCAATCAAGTGGCAGATTATTACGAGACGCTGGGTGTGGAACGCGGCGCCAGTGACGACGAGATCAAGAAGGCATACCGCAAGCTCAGCCGTAAGTACCACCCCGACATCGCGGGCCCTGAATTCGAGGACAAGTTCAAGGAAGTGAACAACGCCTACGATGTGCTGTCCAATCCGGACAAACGCCGTATGTATGATTCGGGAGTCGACCCGAACAACCCGAACGCCGGTGCCGGCGGCTTCTCCGGGGCGGGCTTCGGCGATATGAGCGACGTGTTCTCCACGTTCTTCGGTTCCGCGTTCGGCGGTGGCTCACAGGGCCCGGTGCCGCGTACCCAGCCCGGCCGCGATGCCTTGGCCTCGGCGTCCATCGATTTGAAGACGGCGGTGTTCGGCGGCACCGCGCATGTCAAGATCAATACGTTCTCCCTGTGCCAGGAGTGCGGTGGCTCCGGTGCCCAGGGCGGCGCACAGCCGGTCACCTGCCCCGACTGCCACGGACAGGGATTCATGCAGAAGGTCGTGCGCACCATGCTCGGCCAGATGATGACCTCCGCCCCCTGTGAACGTTGCGAGGGCCACGGTACCATCATCCAGAACCCGTGCCCCAGCTGCATGGGCCACGGCCGTGTGCGCACCACGCGTACCGTGGGCGTTACCGTGCCCGCCGGCATCAACGACAACGCGCGTCTGCGGTTGGCCAACCAGGGCGAAGTGGGTGAGGGCGGCGGCGCTGCCGGCGACCTGTACATCGACATCCGCATCAAGGCGGATAAGCAGTTCACCCGCGATGGCGACGACCTGCACTGCTGGATTCAGGTGCCGATGAGCTGGGCCGTGCTTGGCCACGATCTGTCCATTGATACGTTCGATGGTGAGAAGACCGTGTCCATCCCGGCCGGCTGCCAGACTGAGGACACGGTGACGCTTAAGGGACTGGGCGTCACGAACATCCGCAACAAGGACGAGCGCGGCAACCTCATCGCCCACGTCAATGTGCTTATCCCCACCAAGCTCAACGAAACCGAGCGTGGCCTCATCGAACAGTTCGCCGCCTCGCACGATTCAGGCGCCACGCACGTCTCCCAGGCATCCCGTCCACAGGCCGGTCAAAAGAAAGGTTTCTTCAGCAAGTTGAAGGACGCACTGAGCTGAGAGCGGATGCGTTCTTGGCTCCCCCTCTGAGGGGAGCCAAGTCTGTTACTTCAGCAGGGAGCGGCACATGGAGCGGTATTCGTTGACGTAGCCGCCGCCGAAGAAGACGCAGTGGCCGGCGATGGGGTAGAGCTGCCAGAGCGTGATGCGCTCCTGCCATCCGGCCTTCAATGGATGTACGGACTGGTAGCCCTCGGTGATTTCGCTCAGATAGCTCATACCGAACAGGTGCAGCATAGCCAGATCCTCCTCGCGATGACCGCCATGTGCCGCCGGGTCGATGAGCACGGCCTCGGACTGCCCGGAATCGGCGGTCCACATCACATTGCCGCTCCACAGATCACCGTGGATGCGCGCCGGCTTGTCGGCCGCGGCGCGGCCCATCAGATCCGGCAGCGCTTCAATCACACGCTCAGTCAACTCGACATCGCGCTTATCCAGCTCGCCACGTTTCACACCAAGGTTGACCATCGGGCGCAGACGTCCATCAGCGAAATAGCTGATCGGGTCGGTCCACTCGCCGGTATCCATTTTCACCGGGTCCTGCAATGGTCCGAAATAGCATGTGCCGTTATATCCGTCAGGCGCAGACCCGAAATACTTGGCACCCGCATCATGCATACGGGCCAGAGCCGCGCCAAAAGCTCGTGCCGCCTGAGGCGTGGGGGACGCGCTACCCACACGTTCGATATCCAGATAATCCTTGCCCCAGCCGTATACCTGCACCACGCGCGGGCCGCCTTGCGCATGAGCCGCTCCCAACCATTCGAGTCCTCGACCCTCGCATTCGAAGAATCCTTCCGGTGCGAATGCCCTGCTTTTGCGATACGTGGCC
>ERZ1032310.42-NODE-42-length-22718-cov-10.744826_pt1 | contig 22718 bp, 35 predicted proteins | sample MGYA00516697_ERZ1032310 | MGnify/ENA primary metagenome ERZ1032310 (study PRJEB33719, sample SAMN04261360) | wastewater metagenome | biome: periurban shantytown; feature: human; material: feces | host: Homo sapiens | place: Peru: Lima | collected 2012-01-15 ... | reverse complement strand
GGGACAAACCCGGAACCCTAAAGGCGGATAAGGCGAGATTCGAACTCGCGGAGGCTTTCACCTCACACGCTTTCGAGGCGTGCTCCTTAGACCGCTCGGACACTTATCCATGCTGCCAAAATGGCAACTTGTTCATTATGCCACATTCTGCCGACCTGGCAAATCGGAGTTTCGCTGAGCTCGATTCGGCGTGGGATAATGCGATTTTATGTGAGATTGCGATGGGTCAGACGATGAGCCGATTAACAGTCCGAATTGGTCAACTGCGAAAATCCGAATTCTTCAACTACCAAAATCCGAATGTCGCAACGACGAAAATCCGAATATTGGCGGTGGTAGAAGCGGCGACGGGGGCCACTCTGCATTGAGTGGTCTCTCCCTCGGTCAGCCTTACGGCTGACAGCTCGAACGCAATTAAGGACAGCTTTCCAGCTGCCATTTTATTTGCTCACTGTCGTTCGTCTTCGCCTAAAAACGCCTCCGGCGTTTTCTTCACGGCTCAGCTCATCAGAGGGGGCTTGGAATTTTGTTTATGCCACCTGTTCGTGGACGGAGGCGTTGACCCATTGGGACTGCTGGACGTTGTATCCAGAGAAGATGCCGATGTCGAGCATGCAGTCGCGGTAATCGCGGCCGTGGGCGATGGTGATGTAGCTGTCGTCCACCAATCGGTTATGCGTGGGATCCAGTCCGACCCATCGGCCATCCTGATACACCTCGACCCAAGCATGGGTCGCGCCCTCTCCCCCAAGCAAACCGGCAATGTAACGCGCGGTCAATCCCACATGCCGGCACACGGACAGCATCACGTGCGCATAATCCTGGCATACGCCCTTGCGCTGGGCCAAGGCCTGTTCGGCGGTGGTGCGAATCGTGGTGGAACCGGGCGTGTACACAAACGCCTTGTAGACCTCATCCATCACTTCGGCGGCCTGCTGCACCGGAGTGGCGTCGGAAGGCAGCGCCGCCAAGCGTTCGCGGCATACGGCAATCATCGCCTCCACGTTCGGGCCGGGAATGGTGAGCGCTGAATTGAATCGGTACAGCGGTTTATAGGCTTCCTTATGGATATGCGCATTGTCCACGAAGGCGATGCCGGTCACCGAGTAGCTGAATATGTCGTGCGGCTCAGGGATGAATCCGGTCATCACCACGGAGTCAAAGGAGTCGATGGTGGTTTCGAGTTCGGTTTCGGGCTGAATCTTCACTTCCACGTCAATCACCTGTTGGCGAGGGCCAGTGGAGGGAATACAGCGAAGCTGGAACCTGTGATCGGTGACCGGTGCGCTGAAGGACAGCCTCATCTCATAGTCGAACACGAGTTTTTTCACAACGTCTCCTGCACTTACACACGAGCCGGCAACCGGCATATTCTCGGGATAACAACACTACAGCCATGGCTGAGGTATGGTCCGTGCGCTCACAGCCCACGCATATATTCCGGCAATCTGCTGATATGCACAGGCCGGCACTCGGGCGCACGGTTTTTTCGCCATACCACCATAGCATTTGAACCCGTCAGGGTGTCAGGTCGGGATCAGGGACGCTTGGCGTCCATGTTCATGGAGCTCAGGGACCCCATGTCCTTGATGGCCAGCGCGCTGACACGGCCGGAGTAGTCGTCAAGGTACTTCTTCAGCAGGTCGGCGACTTCCTGATATCCGCGAGACGGCAGCTGACCGACCAGCCAGCTCAGCCCATCGGCGAAGCAACTGGGCAGCGGCATGCCGTCCAAGGTCATCGAATAGGCGGCGAGCTTCTTGAGCGGCGCTTCCATCTCCTCCATCGTCAAACCGAAGCGCGTGTACAGGTCGATGCGTTCCAGATACTTGCCGATGAAGATGAACGCCTTCAGCGTGGGGTCGACCGGCGAATTCTCGATGCCGCCCCAGAAAGCGAGCATGTCATCGGTAATATCGCGCTGCTTGTAGATGTCCTCGGCATCGGCCGCGTATTTGGCGGCATCGGTGATATTGGTCATCGCCAACTCCACGTACTGCAGCAGACGCGAGCTCAATTCCGGGCGCAGAATCACGGCGTTGTTGAATGCGGAAGTTACGGCCGACCGCACCGAATCAGGATTGGACCCGTCATACAGGAAGCTGTTCACGAACCCGTCGAAGTCCTCGAAATCTTCGGGCAGGTCGAGTGCGTGAGCGAACGGACGGAAGGCGTCCACATCGGTGTCCATCACACGATCGTAGAACGGGAAGAACTGGTTCAGCGTGGTGAAGGCGCGCTCGGTGTATCGACCCAGCCAATACAGGTTGTCTGCCTTGGAAGCGGTGACCAGCGACAACGAATGGTGGCGGGACTGGCTCAGCAGGTTCGCCACCTGCGTTTCGGCACCGTACTCGTGCTCCACGCCGGATTCGGGTGCCAACACCCACGTATCCTTGAATCCGCCACCCTGCGACGAGTTGACAATCATCTGGCCGGGCACCGACGAGTATCGAGTCAAGCCCGAATACCACACATGCGTATTCTTGCCGGTGACCACGAAGGCACGCAAATCGCACTTGCGCGGCGACATCTCGCCGGTCTTCGGGTCCACCACATCGATATCACGGAACTGAATCACCTCTTGGGCAATGAATCGACGCGGCTCCTCCTTGATCCGGTTGGCGAGCTCCTCACGTGCGGCGGCATCCAGCGACGAACCAAACACCACGCCGTAACCGCCGGCTTCGGCCACATCCTTGATGACCAGCTCGCCCATCCGATTCAGGACTTCCTTGCGGTCGGCCTCGAACATCGGCATGTACGTGGGCGCGTTGTTGAGAATCGGTTCCTCGCCGAGATAGTACTTGATCATCTGCGGCACGAAGTAGTAGACGGCCTTGTCATCGGCCGCGCCGTTGCCCGGCGCGTTGACGATGGCCACGTTGCCCGCGCGGTAGGCGGACAGGATACCGGGCACACCGATCACCGAATCAGGATTGAAGGCGAACGGGTCGAGGAATTCGTCGGACAGGCGGCGGTAAACCACGCCCACACGGTGGCGTTTGCCGGCGTAGTCGAGGAAGTAGACCTTGTTGTCCACCACTTCGAGGTCTTCGGGGGAAGGCCAACGCCGCACCGGTTTTCTCCGCCAGATAGGCGTGCTCGAAGAACGCGGAATTGTAGCGGCCGGGAGTCAGTACCACGGCGATGCCCTCGGTGGAGACAAAGTCCATGGCTTTGCGCAACAGGCGCGGGTATTCGCGATTATCGCGAATACGAACGTCGCGGAACAGGCGCGGGGAGATGCGGCGCTCGATGTCGCGCACGAACAGCGGGTAGCTGGCACCCGAGGGAATACGCAGGTTGTCTTCCAGCACCCACCATCGTCCGTCCTCGCCTTGGACCAGGTCCTCGCCGGCGATGTGAGCAAAAATGCCGCCGGGAGGGGTCACGCCGTTGACCTGCGGGAAGTAGCCGGCCGAGGTGTATACGTATTCCTCCGGCACCACGCCGTCATGGATGATGGCCTTGTCGGAGTAGATGTCCTTCAGATAGGCGTTCAGGGCGTTGACGCGCTGCTTCAAGCCCTTCTCCAATTCGTCGTATTCGTCGGATTCGATAATGCGCGGCACAGGGTCGTACGGGAACAGCCGGTCATGGTATTCGCCGTTCTTGTAGATGCCGAAACGCACACCGTTGCGGGACAGCTCTCGATTGATCGCTTCGCGACGGTTTACCAGTTCATGGGCCAGTCTGCGTGCTGCGGATTCGATCATCGTGCCTGCTCCTTGCTGTGGCGGCTTCTGTGGCTTCAAGCGGTTAGGCGTTTTGAGCGCACGCTGACGCCGCAAGCCGTAACCGGGTTTGATGGTTTCAACCTAAGGCGGGCCCGTTTCAACAAACGCGCGAGAATGTTACAGGCAGGTCACTTCGCCGGCCGCGTGCATCTTGACGACCGCACTCGTCTCGCCGACCACACGCATCTTGCCGACCACACGCATCTTGCCGACCGCACTCATCTCGCCGACCACACTCATCTCGCCGACCACACTCGTTACAATGAATGGCTATGACACGACTGCGCATTGACTTGGCCTACGACGGCGGCGGATTCTATGGCTGGGCCAAACAGCCCAATCTTCGTACAGTGCAAGGCACCATTGAAGATGCGCTGCACAAGGTGCTGCGGGTGCCGACCGATGACGCGGCCGAACCGTTACGCTTGACAGTGGCTGGACGCACCGACACCGGTGTACATGCCTCCCACCAAGTGGCGCATCTGGATGTATCCGATGAGGTACTGAATCGCTGCGTAGGTCACATGACCATTCCGGTCACCGAGGCGCTGACTCGCAGACTCAAGGCTGTGCTGCCTTCGGACATCGTCATTCATGGCATTGCCGTAGCTCCGGTCGGCTTCGATGCCAGGTTCTCCGCATTGGAGCGCACTTATGTGTATCGGGTCGCCGATCGTTCGTCTGAGGTCGACCCGCGCCTGCGTGGATGCGTACTTACCGTGGATGAAGCGCTGGATCTGGAGCTTATGAACCGCGCAGCCTCATTGACCATCGGCCTGCACGATTTTGGTTCCTTCGCCACTCCGAATCCGGGAGGCACTACGATCCGTGAAGTCAAGACCGCCTATTGGCGGCGGGTGCCGATCACTCCCCTAGTACCGGATGAGATGGCATCGCATGAAGCATATCGGACTCCGTCGCTGGAGTCCGGCCTGGTAGTGTTCACGATTGTGGCGGACGCCTTTGCCCGCAATATGGTGCGCTCCCTGGTCGGCTCATGCATCAAAGTTGGTTCGGGACGCAAATCACTGGAGTGGTTTGCCGGCAAAATGGCCGAGCCAGTACGTGAAGGCTCAAGCGGGCCGATTGCGCCGCAGGGCCTGACTTTGGAGCATATCGCATATCCCGCCGATGATCAGCTGGCCGCAAGAGCCGAGGCCATTCGGGCCGTACGTACGTTGTAGATTCTATGAAAACAACGCAAAAGGGCTGGAACCCAAACGGATTCCAGCCCTTTCAGCTAGCTTAGCGAAACGCTATTCAGCTCACTCGGCCTTCTCGGCGTCAGCGGCTTCCTCAGCGGGAGCCTCAGCCTCAGCGGCGGCGGTCTCCTCGACCGGAGCCTCAACAGCCTCAGCAGCCTCAGTGGCCTCAGCCTCAACGGCCGGAGCTTCTCCTTCGGCAACCTTGGCGGCGGCTTCAGCTTCCTTCACAACAGCCTTCTTGGCAACCGGCTCGGTGACGAGCTCGATCACAGCGGCCGGAGCGGCATCGCCAACGCGCGGAGCGATCTTGACGATACGGGTGTAGCCACCTTCACGCTGCTCCATCTGCTCGGCAATCTGGGTGAACAGGATGTGCACCACGGACTTGTTGCGGATGACGCGCATCACGCGACGGCGGGAGTGCAGATCACCACGCTTGGCGAAGGTGATCAGGCGCTCTGCCAGCGGACGAAGGCGCTTGGCCTTCGGCAGCGTGGTGGTGATGCGGCCGTTCTGGAACAGGCTGGTCGCCATGTTTGCCAGCATGAGGCGCTCGTGTGCGGGGCTGGAAGCCAGACGCGGGCCCTTCTTAGGTGTAGGCATTGGGTTTACTCCTTATATGTCCGTTCTTCAGGCAAGCAGGTGGGCATATGCCCGAACATCTGCTTGCCTAGTGAACGAACGATTGGTCAAAGAGGCAGATCACTCGTCTTCCGGCGAGAAGAACGTGCCACCTTCGAGATTATTGGTATCGAAGGCCATCGGCGAGGACTTGAGGCTCAGGCCCAAGGTCTGCAGCTTCTCCTTGACCTCATCGATTGACTTCATACCGAAATTGCGGATGTCGAGCAGGTCCTGCTCGGTGTGGGAGACAAGCTCACCGATGGTGTGGATGCCCTCGCGCTTGAGGCAGTTGTAAGAACGCTGCGTCAGGTTGAGGTCCTCAATCGGAACGGCCATCTCGGGGTTGGTCTCCTCGGCCACCGGGGCCGGACCGACCTCGACGCCTTCAGCCTGGGCGTTGAGCTCACGGCACAGGCCGAAGAGCTCCACCAAGGTGGAACCGGCGGAAGCCACCGCGTCACGCGGGGAGATGGCGGGCTTGGTCTCCACGTCCAGGATGAGCTTGTCGAAGTCCGTGCGCTGTTCCACACGGGTGGCCTCGACCTTGTAGCTCACCTTGAGTACCGGGGAGTAGATGGAATCAACCGGAATACGGCCGATCTCATCGTTGTCCTGCTTGTTCATCTGGGCAGGAACATAGCCACGGCCACGCTCGACAGTGAACTCGATCTCGAGTTCGCCATCGTCGGCGAGGGTAGCGATGTGCTGCTCCGGGTTGGCAATGGTGACGCCGGCCGGCGGGGTGATGTCCCCAGCCACGGCTTCGCCCTTGCCGCTCTTGCGCAGATACATGACCACAGGCTCGTCGTATTCGCTGGTGAGCACGATGCCCTTGATGTTCAGCAGGATCTCGGTGACGTCTTCCTGGACACCTGGCAGAGTGGTGAACTCATGCAGGGCACCGGAAATACGCACGGAGGTCACGGCAGCACCCGGGATGGAGCTCAGCAGCGTGCGACGCAGCGAGTTGCCGAGCGTGTAGCCGAAGCCAGGCTCGAGCGGCTCGATGGTGAAGCGGGAGCGCTGCGGATTCAGAGATTCCTCGGTAAGAGTCGGACGCTGTGCAATAAGCACTGTGGTTATCCTTTCAGCTTGAACTCGGTGGTGCACTCACCGGTCAGGCGGTTTTGGATGGATTTGGTATTGCTGAGTGCTCAGACGCGACGACGCTTCGGAGGACGAACGCCGTTGTGGGCTTGCGGGGTGACGTCGGTGATGGAACCAACCTCGAGGCCCGCAGACTGCAGGGAACGGATGGCGGTTTCACGACCGGAACCCGGGCCCTTGACGAACACGTCGACCTTCTTGACGCCGTGTTCCATCGCCTTGCGGGCGGCGGACTCGGCAGCCATACCAGCGGCGTACGGCGTGGACTTACGGGAGCCCTTGAAGCCGACATCGCCACCGGACGCCCAGGACACAACTGCGCCGGACGGGTCGGTGATCGAAATGATGGTGTTGTTGAAAGTGGACTTGATGTGCGCCTGCCCAACCGGGACCGACTTGCGGTCGCGGCGACGCGGCTTGCGCGCGGCTTGCTTTTGAGCTGCCATTGACCCTCGTTTCCTAATAACGAATTTGCTTTGATGTTCAAACGATGAGGCTCACACCTCGTGGCTTGAACTGTCAGCCACCGATTACTTGGTGGCCTTCTTCTTTCCGGCGACCGTGCGCTTCGGGCCCTTGCGGGTACGAGCATTGGTCTTGGTGCGCTGGCCGCGCACAGGAAGTCCCTTACGGTGACGCTGGCCTTGGTAGCAGTTGATCTGAATCTTGCGACGAATATCTGCATCGACTTCACGACGCAGGTCACCCTCGATCTTGTAGTTGGCTTCGAGGTAGTCACGCAGCGTAATCAGCTGCTCGTCGGTGAGATCCTTGACGCGGATGTCCGGACTAATACCGGTCGCGGCAAGCGTTTCCTTGGCACGAGTGCGACCCACACCGAAAATGTAGGTGAGGGCGATCTCGATGCGCTTCTCATTGGGGATGTCGACTCCGGCAAGACGTGCCATTGCGATTCCTTCTTGTTGCCGTAGGTCTTGCACCCGCTCGCCCGGTTACCCGGCACGGGCCTACGTACCCGTGGTTCAGTGTCGTTCCCTTGCGGGAAGCACTGTGAGAGAGTGCCTTATTTACTTAGTGCCGCTGGAGAATCTGCTCTCAGCCCTGACGCTGCTTGTGGCGCGGGTTGACGCAGATCACCATGACGCGGCCGTGACGGCGGATCACGCGGCAGTTTTCGCAGATCCTCTTCACGCTAGGGCTGACCTTCATGGTTATCCTTTTCTTGTGTACCTTTACTTGTAACGGTACGTAATGCGTCCGCGGTTCAGGTCGTAAGGGCTCATTTCGAGCACGACACGATCCTGCGGCAGAATACGAATGTAGTTCTTACGCATTTTGCCGGAAATCGTGGCGAGCACGATGTGCTTGTTTTCGAGTTCAACGCGGAACATCGCGTTAGGCAGTGCTTCCACGACCTGTCCTTCGACTTCAATCACACCGTCTTTTGCCATGTGCCTCTAGTCCTATTCCGTTGGATGATTACTATGGCATATCCGAAGACACACCAACTGTCAACTATATACGCACATACCCCTGTACGAACACTCGGCGTGTCGCACAGGGGTATGGAAACGTTGATGTGATATTTCGGCATCACTCCGGCTTGTTGCCCGGGCTGCCGAACCTACTACTCGAGGTGGCTGATGATACGGCCGCTGATCTCGTCGATGTCGCCGACGCCGTTGACCACGACGAGCAGGCCACGGGCCTCGTAGATGTCGAGCAGCGGAGCGGTTTCCTTCTCATAGGTCTCCAGGCGCTTGGCGATGGCCTCCGGAGTGTCGTCAGCGCGGCCCTGCTCGGCGGCGCGCTTCTTCATACGCTCCAGCAGCACGTCGCGGGCGGCTTCGAGGGCCACCACGTGGTCGAGCGGAGTGTCGAGGTCGGCGAGCATCTCGTCGAGAGCGGTGACCTGGGCGGCGTTACGCGGGTAGCCGTCGAGGATCCAGCCGTTCTTGCAGTCTTCCTTGGCCAGACGATCCTTGACGATCTTGTTGGTCAGGGAGTCCGGAACCAGCTCGCCCTTGTCGGTGTAGCTCATCGCCTCAAGGCCGAGTTCGGTCTTGTTCTTGATGTTGTAGCGGAAGATGTCGCCGGTGGAGATGGTGGGGATGTTGAAGTGTTCGGCGAGCAGAGCAGCCTGGGTGCCCTTGCCCACGCCCTGGGGGCCCATGATGAGCAGACGCATGGTGGTCTCCTTTTATGTCGGTTATTAATACGGTTTTGGCTCCCTTGGTTAAGGGAGCCATTGAGTTATATGCGGAAGAAAGATTGCTCCGTCGTGGAACAGTCCACTGGACTGTTCCACTCCTCGCGCGGCCGCCTGCCCATTGCGGGCGACCGCTGCCAAGCGGGCGTCAGCCCTCTTTGTGGTCCACGTTTTCGAACAGGAAGCCGGTGTACTGGAACTGTTCGGTCTGGGCCTTGGCCTGACGCAGGGTGTCGAGGCCCACGCCCGCGATGATCAGGATCGTGGTGCCGCCGAACGGCAGCTTGGCGTTGAGGCCGAGGGCCATGATCAGCACGGTCGGGATCAGGGCCACGAACAGCAGGTAGACGGCGCCGACGGTGTTGAGTCGGTTCATCACGTAGGTCAGGTAGCGGCTGGTGGCGTTGCCGGCGCGGATGCCGGGGATGAAGCCGCCGTACTGCTTCATGTTGTCCGCGGTCTCGTCCGGGTTGAACGTGATCGAGGTGTAGAAGAAGCAGAAGAACACGATCATCAGCGCGTACAGGGCGATGTACCACACGGATGTGGTGTTCGCCAGGTTGGCGTTGATCCACTTGACCCAGGACTGGTCGGACTTGCCGAACTGGGCGATCAGGGTCGGGATGGCGAGGATCGAGGAGGCGAAGATCGGCGGGATGACGCCGGACATGTTGATCTTCAGCGGCAGGTAGGTGGAGGAGCCGCCGTACATCTTACGGCCGATCATGCGGCGCGTGTACTGCACCGGGACGCGGCGCTGGCACAGTTCGACGAAGTCGACGAAGATGAGGATGACCACGAGCACGCCCACGACGATGCCGAACTTGAGCCAGTCGCCGTCGGTGCCGTTGGTGCCGTAGCCGATCTCCCACAGCTGCGGCAGGAAGCCGGAGCAGATGGACATGAAGATCAAGATGGACATGCCCTGGCCGATGCCCTTGTCGGTCACGAGCTCGGCCATCCACATGATCAGGCCGGTGCCGCCGGTCATGATGAGGACCATGACCACGAGGTTGAACACGGAGCCGTCCGGGATGACCTGGTCGCACTGGTAGTTGAACAGGGCGCCGGAGCGGGCGGTGACCAGGATGGTGGTGGACTGGAGCACGGCCAGGCCGATGGTCAGGTAACGGGTGTACTGGGTGAGCTTGGCCTCGCCGGACTGGCCCTCCTTGTGCAGGGCCTCGAAGCGGGGGATGACCACGCGCAGCAGCTGCACCACGATGGACGCGGTGATGTACGGCATGACGCCCAGCGCGAAGATAGACAGCTGGAGCATGGCGCCACCCGAGAAGAGGTTCACCAGTCCGATGAAGTTCTCCTGGGAGGCGCCGCCGATCTTGGCCATGCACTTGTTCACCTCTGTGTAGTCCACGCCAGGGGTCGGAATGAACGAACCGATGCGGTAGACGATGATGATGAACAGGACGAAGAGAATCTTCTTCCTCAACTCTTTGGTCTTCAGGGCCTGGATTAGTGTCCTCACCTGGATTTCCTCCCAACAGCGCGCCAATCGCGCGAAATACACAAACTAACGAACGAGCATAGTCTAAAGTGCCTACTTCGGCCACTTCATGTCTCGCGAATGTTACCTGAATTATGCTCCGTCGTACTGAACGGGGGGAAGCATACTCAAAACGATCATTGTGTTGAGACTGCTTCTCTGCACTCAGAACAACAATTTTTTAGAAAAGGGAACCCCCGTCCACCTATTGGCGGGCGGGGGGTTGTACAGCCTATTGCGCTCCCCGTAGGACTAATCAGTCCTCGGAAACGGAACCGCCGGCGGCCTCGATCTTGGACTTGGCGGAAGCCGAAACCTTAACACCCTTGAGGGTGAAAGCCACGGTGGTCTCGCCGTCGCCCAGAACCTTCACCGGAGCGTTGTCACGAACAGCGCCCTTGGCGATCAGGTCGGCCACAGCAACCTCGCCGCCCTCGGGGAAGAGCTCCACGAGACGAGCGATGTTGATGACCTGGAACTCGACCTTGAACGGGTTCTTGAAGCCACGAAGCTTCGGCAGGCGCATGTACAGCGGCAGCTGGCCGCCTTCAAAGCCCGGACGCACGTGGTTGCGCTTCGTCTGGCCCTTGGCGCCACGACCGGCGGTCTTACCCTTGGAGCCTTCACCGCGGCCCACACGGGTGCGGTCCTTCTTGGCACCCGGGGCGGGCTTCAGGTCGTGCATCTGCAGGATTTCGTTATCTGCCATAATCAGTCAACCTCCTCAACGGTGACCAGGTGACGCACGGCGTTCACCAGACCACGGTTGGCCGGGGTGTCCTCGCGGACAACGGTCTTACCGATCTTGTTGAGGCCGAGGGTCTTGACGGTGGCGCGCTGAGCCGGGGTACGGTTCACGATGCCGTGGTGCAGGGTAATCTTCAGGTTCTTAGCCATGAGTATCACTCACCATCCTTCTCTTCGGCGGCCTTAGCGGCAGCAGCCTCTTCGCGAGCCTTGCGAGCCTCGGCAATGCCGGCGGCGCGGGCGCGCAGCAGAGCATCGGGAGCGACCTCGTCGAGCGCCAGGCCACGACGGGCGGCGATCTCCTCGGGCTCTTCGAGCTGCTTGAGGGCGTCGACGGTAGCGCGCACCACGTTAACGGCGGTGGCGGAGCCCATCGACTTGGTCAGGACGTCGGTGATGCCTGCGCATTCCATGACGGCGCGCACGGAGCCACCGGCGATTACACCGGTACCCGGGGCGGCCGGACGCAGCAGGACGGTGCCAGCAGCGTCGTGACCCTGAACCGGGTGGGTGATGGTGCCGCGGACGCGAGGCACAGAGAACATGTGCTTCTTGGCGTCCAGCTGGCCCTTGGCGATGGCGGCCGGGACTTCACGGGACTTGCCGTAGCCGACACCCACGGTGCCGTTGCCGTCGCCGACCACAACCAGTGCGGCGAAGCTGAAGGTACGGCCACCCTTGTGGGTCTTGGACACACGGTTGATGGTCACCACGCGATCGAGCAGCTCGTCGCCGTGGTTTTCTTCACGACGGTTACGACGCTCGCCACGACGGCCTTCACCGCGCTGGCCACGACGACCCTTGCGGTCCTCGTTGTTGGATTCGGTCGCCACAGTGTTCTGAGTTTCTTCAGCCACTTGGGTTTCCTTCGTTTCGTTGTCGCTCACAGTGCAAGACCTCCCTCGCGGGCGCCATCAGCAACGGCTGCGACGCGACCGGTGTACTTGTTGCCACCGCGGTCGAACACGACTGCGGTGATGCCGGCAGCCTTGGCCTTCTCGGCGATCAGCTCGCCGACCTTCTTGGCGGCCTCAGTCTTGGTGCCTTCGAAGCCGGCGAAGTCGGCCTGAAGAGTGGAGGCGGACACCAGGGTAATGCCCTTGGTATCGTCGACCACCTGAGCAACCATGTGACGGTTGGAGCGGGTGACCACCAGGCGCGGACGCTCGGGGGTACCGGAGATGCGCTTGCGGATACGCGCGTGACGGCGCTTGAGAGCTACCTTCTTGCCTTTTCCGAGAATAGCAACGCTCATATCACTTACCAGCCTTTCCAGCCTTGCGCAGGATGCGTTCATCGGAGTACTTGATGCCCTTGCCCTTGTAGGGTTCCGGAGCGCGCAGCTTGCGGATGTTGGCGGCAACCTGGCCCACGACCTGCTTGTCGGTGCCTTCGACAACCACGTGGTTGGCGTCGGTCACCTTCAGGGTGATGCCTTCGGGCGGGTTGACGGTGATGGTGTGGGAGTAGCCGAGGAAGAACTCGATGCCCTGGCCCTTGGCGACGGCGCGGTAACCGGTGCCGACGATCTCAAGAGTCTTGGAGTAGCCATCGTGAACACCCTTGACCATGCCGGCCATGATGGAACGAGCCAGACCGTGCTTGGCACGGGTCGGACGCAGGTCATCAGCGGCGGTCAGGACAATCTCGTTGCCTTCAACGGCAGCGGTGATGCCTTCCGGAACCACGTAGGAGTCAGAACCCTTAGCGCCCTTGGCGGAGAAGTTCTGGCCTTCAATCTTGACTTCAACGCCAGCAGGGATGGCGATGGGGAGCTTACCAATATGCGATGCCATGTTTCAGCTCTCCTTTCTCACCACACGAAGGCGACAATTTCGCCGCCAATGCCTCGGTCGAGGCATTCCTTCTGAGTCAGCAGTCCCGAAGAAGTCGAGATGATGGCGATACCCAGGCCACCGAGCGGCATCGGCAGGGAGTCGGACTTCGCGTAACGACGAAGGCCCGGCTTGGAGATGCGCTTGATACCCTGAATGGAACGCTCACCGTTCGGACCGTACTTGAGGGTGACCTCAAGAGTCTGGCCGACCTTGGCTTCCTTAGCGGTGAAGTCCTTGATGTAGCCTTCACGCTTCAGGATCTCGGCGATGTTCGCCTTGAACTTGGAGTACGGCATATCCACGGTTTCGTGCTTGGCCGCGCTCGCATTACGCAGACGCGTAAGCATGTCTGCGATCGGATCTGTCATTGTCATTTGGGCTTGTTGCCCTTTCTCGCTATGGTTTCCGCCGCCCTCACGCTTCTTCTAGAAGCGTTCGGGCCGCGGACCTTCAGCGTCGATGTTTACCAACTGGACTTCGTAACGCCGGGCAGTTCACCGCGGTGAGCCTTCTCACGAAGGCAGATGCGGCACAGGCCGAACTTGCGGTAGACGGAGTGGGGACGACCGCAGACCTGGCAGCGCGTGTAAGCGCGGACCTTGAACTTCGGCTTGCCGGCCGCCTTGTTCTTAAGAGCGGTTTTTGCCATATCAGTTCTCCTTGAAGGGGAAGCCGAGGTGCTTCAGCAGCGCGTAAGCTTCCTTGTCGTCCTTGGTGGAGGTCACCACAGTGATGTCCATACCGCGCACGTGATCGATCGAATCAGGATCGATCTCGTGGAACATGGACTGCTCGGTGAGACCAAAGTTGTAGTTGCCCTGGCCATCGAACTGGTGGCCGTTGATGCCGCGGAAGTCGCGGATACGGGGCAGCGCGAGGGTCAGCAGACGGTCCAGGAACTCCCACATGCGGTCGCCACGCAGGGTGACGTACGCACCGATGGCCTGGCCTTCACGCAGGTGGAACTGCGCAACGGACTTCTTGGCCTTGGTGATCTTCGGCTTCTGGCCGGTGATCAGGGTGAGGTCCTTGACGGCACCTTCGATGAGCTTGGAGTCGCGGGCAGCGGCACCAACACCCATGGAGACGACGACCTTCTGGACACGAGCAACCTGCATCGGGTTGGAGTACTTGAACTCCTTCTCGAGCTCAGGAATGATCTGCTCGTTGTACTTGACCTTCAAGCGCGGGGTGGCCGGCGCTTCGACAGTAGTATCGGTCATGCCAGCTCCTTTCCGGACTTCTTGGCGACGCGCACGCGCACGGTCTTCACCTTGCCGTCACGCGCCTCTTCCTTAACGGTGATGCCAACGCGGGTCGGCTGCTTGGTCTCCGGGTCGATGACCATCACGTTGGAGCGATGGATCGGAGCCTCAGTGGAGACGATGCCAGCCTGCTGGCCCTGCTGCGTTGCACGCACGTGCTTCTTGACGATCTGCACGCCTTCGACGATCAGTCGATCGTTGGAGAGCACCTGCTTGACGGTGCCTTCCTTGCCGCGGTCCTTGCCGCGGATGACCTTGACCAGGTCGCCGCTCTTGATCTTGGCTGCCATGTCAGATCACCTCCGGGGCGAGGGACACGATCTTCATGAACTTGTGCTCGCGCAGTTCACGACCGACCGGTCCGAAGATACGAGTGCCCTTCGGTTCACGGCCAGAGCCGAGAATGACGGCGGCGTTCTCGTCGAACTTGATGTAGGAGCCGTCGACACGACGGTGTTCCTTGACAGTGCGGACGACGACAGCCTTGACGACGTCGCCCTTCTTGACCGACCCGCCAGGGATGGCGTCCTTGACGGAGGCGACGATCACGTCACCGATGCCGGCATAGCGTCGCTTCGATCCGCCGAGCACTCGGATGGCGAGGAGTTCCTTCGCACCCGTGTTGTCGGCGACATGAAGCCGCGTTTCCTGCTGAATCATTGATTCTCCTTAGCCGAGCTGGTTCTCCCCATTTACCGGGGCATCGTGGTTGCCCATAATGCCCCGGTAAATGGCGAGCCTTGCCGAACTTTACTTACTTGGCGCGCTCGATAATGGATTCGAGACGCCAGCGCTTGGTCTTGCTCAGAGGCCGAGTTTCCATAATACTCACGAGGTCGCCAATGTGGGCGTCGTTGTGTTCATCATGGGCCTTGACCTTGCTGGTGGAACGAACGACCTTGCCGTACAGCGGGTGGGTCGAACGCTGCTCGAGCTCGACGGTAATCGTCTTGTCCATCTTGTCGGACACGACGTAGCCGCGGCGAACCTTACGGAAGTTACGCTCTTCAGCCATAATCACTTCTCCTTGGATTCGGTAGCGGCCGGCTCCTGGCTGATGCCAAGCTCACGCTCGCGAAGCACGGTGTACATGCGGGCGATGTCGCTCTTGACAGCCTTGAGACGGGCGGTGTTCTCGAGCTGACCGGTGGCGTGCTGGAAGCGCAGGTTGAACAGCTCTTCCTTGGACTTCTTCAAGAAGCCTTCGATTTCCGCGTTGGTCTTCTCGTTGAGATTCTTGATGGAGTAATCAGCGGTACCGACTGCCATCAGATATCACCACCTTCACGTGCGATAATGCGGCACTTCATCGGGAGCTTGTCGATAGCGCGGCGGAGGGCTTCCTTAGCGATGTCCTCGGACACACCACCGATTTCGAACATCACGCGACCAGGGCGCACGTTCGCAATCCAGAACTCCGGGGCACCCTTACCGGAACCCATTCGGGCACCGAGCGGGTGCTTGGTCAGCGGACGATCCGGGAAGATCGTGATCCACACGCGGCCACCACGCTTGATGTAGCGGGTCATGGCGATACGCGCGGCTTCGATCTGACGGTTGGTCACGTAGGCCGGGGCGAGGGACTGGATGGCGAAATCACCGAAGTTGATCTCGTTGCCGCCCTTGGACATGCCAGAACGCACAGGGCGGTGCTGCTTGCGGTACTTAGTCCTCTTGGGGATAAGCATTCTTGCTCACTCCTTCGTTTCTGCAGCCGGAGCGGCCTCGGCGGGAGCCTCAGCCTTGGGGGCTTCGGCGGCCTGCGGGGCGGCGGAACGGTTGCCACGGCGCGGGCGGCGATCGCCACCACGACGGCCCGGACGGTTGTTCTGCTGAGCCTGCTGCTCTTCGAACTCGGATTCGGTCATGTCGCCCTTGTAGATCCAGACCTTGACGCCGATACGGCCGTACGTGGTCTTGGCCTCGAAGAAGCCGTAATCGATGAGGGCGCGGAGGGTCTGCAGCGGAACGCGGCCCTCACGGTAGAACTCGGAACGGCTCATTTCCGCACCGCCGAGGCGGCCGGAGAGCTTGATGCGGATACCCTTGGCACCGGCGCGCATGGCGTCCTGCTGGGCCTTACGCATGGCACGACGGAAGGTGACGCGGTTGGTCAGCTGCTCAGCGATGCCCTGAGCGACGAGCTGGGCGTCCAGCGCGGCGTTCTTGACTTCGAAGATGTTGAGCTGGACCTGCTTGCCGGTCAGCTTCTCGAGCTTGGCGCGGACGCGCTCAGCCTCGGCGCCACGACGACCGATCACGATGCCCGGACGGGCGGTGTGAATGTCGACGCGAACGCGGTCGCGGGTGCGCTCGATGACGATGCGGGACACGCCAGCGCGCTCGAGGTCCTTGCTCATCTCCTTGCGGATCTGATCATCCTCAAGCACGAAGTCGCGGTAGCGTTCGCCGGCCTTGTTGGAGTCGGAGAACCACTTGGAGCGGTGGTTCTCAGTGATGCCCAGACGGTAGCCAAACGGATTGATCTTCTGACCCATCTTTAGCGGGCTCCTTCCTTGTTAGCCACGACGACCGTGATGTGGGAGGTACGCTTGTTGATGCGAGCAGCGCGGCCCTGGGCACGAGCGCGGAAGCGCTTGAGGGTCACACCTTCGTCAACGTAGGTCTCCTTGATGTACAGGTCGTTCTCGCGGAACGGCTCGCCGGCCTTGTCGGCCTTCACACGAGCGTTGGCGATGGCGCTCTCCAGGGTCTTGCGGACCGGCAGGGCCGCAGCCTGAGGGGCGAACTTCAAAATGGTGACGGCTTCGGTCGCCTTCTTGCCGCGGATGAGGTCGACCATGCGGCGAGCCTTGCGCGGCGTCACGCGGACGTGACGAGCGATTGCTTTAGCTTCCATGTGTCCTTACTCTCCTTTAGCGGCGTGCCTTCTTGTCGTCCTTCACATGACCCTTGAAGGTCTTGGTCGGGGCGAACTCACCGAGCTTGTGGCCAACCATGGATTCGGTGACGAACACCGGAACATGCTTGCGGCCATCGTGAACGGCGAAGGTGTGTCCGATGAAATCAGGGGTGATCATCGAACGACGGGACCACGTCTTGATGACGTTCTTGGTGCCCTTCTCGTTCTGCTCGTCGACTTTCTTCTGCAAGTGGGCGTCGACGAAGGGGCCCTTCTTGATGCTACGAGTCATCTTCTCGATACTCCCTTACTTGCGGTTCTTGCCGGACGGACGGCGACGAACAATCATCTTGTTCGAAGCCTTCTTCGGACGACGAGTACGAACCTCGCCCTTGCCCCACGGGGAGACCGGCGGCTTACCACCGCGGGTACGACCGCCGTGCGGGTGGTCGACCGGGTTCATGGACTCACCACGGGTGATCGGACGGCGGCCGATCCAGCGGGCGCGGCCAGCCTTGCCGAGCTGAATGTTGGCGTGGTCCTCGTTGCCGACCTCGCCGACGGTAGCGCGGCAGCGCGCGTCGACGTTGCGGATTTCGCCGGACGGCATACGCAGCTGAGCGTAGGCACCATCCTTGGCGACGAGCTGAACGGCAGCACCAGCGGAACGAGCGATCTTAGCGCCGCCCAGCGGGCGGAGCTCGATGGCATGAACCACGGTACCGGTCGGGATGTTCTTCAGCGGCAGGTTGTTGCCCGGCTTGATATCAGCCTGAGCACCGGTCTCGATGACGTCGCCCTGCTTGATGCCCTTCGGCGCGATGATGTAGCGCTTCTCGCCATCTGCGAAGTGCAGGAGGGCGATACGGGCGGAGCGGTTCGGATCGTACTCGATCTCGGCAACCTTGGCGGGCACGCCGTCCTTGTCCCAACGCTTGAAATCGATGAGACGGTACTGACGCTTGTGGCCGCCGCCGCGATGACGGGAGGTGATACGGCCGTAAGAGTTACGACCGCCGGTCTTGGACTTCTTGCGAACCAGCGACTTCTCAGGCGTAGAACGAGTCAGCTCGGAGAAATCCGAGACGGACGCGTTGCGGCGGCCTGCGGTCGTCGGCTTATAAACGCGGATAGCCATAATGTAGTTCTTCCTTTAACTTTTCTCGGCTAACCTTCAGTTACCAAAGATGTCGATCGTCTGGCCCTCGGCGACGGTCACGATCGCACGCTTCTGGGAAGCGCGCTGGCCGAAACCGGTGCGAGTGCGCTGCTTCTTGCCAGCGCGGTTGAGGGTGTTGACGTTCGTCACCTTGACCTTGAAGATCTCTTCGATTGCCTGCTTGATCTGCACCTTGTTCGCATCCGGAGCCACCACGAAGGTGTACTGGCCACGGTCGGAAGCGGCGTAGCTCTTCTCGGAGACGACGGGCTTAAGAATCACGTCGTGAGCGGGCTTGTGAATAGCGACCATCTAAATCAGGCCTCCTTCGGCTCGGTCTTGGCAGCCACGAAAGCCTCGAAGGCTTCCTTGGTGAAGACCACGTACTGCGAGGTAATCACGTCGTACGTGTTGAGCTGATCGACGAAAATCGGGTGAACGGTCGGGATGTTGCGCACGGAGAGCCACTCGTTGATGTTGTCGCGAGTGAAGACGACCGTGGTGAACTTGTCCGCGGTGATCGGGGCCAGAGCGGCGACAGCGGCCTTGGTGGACGGCTCGGTGATACCGAACTCCACCACGGCAACGCGACCGGCGTTGGCGCGATCGGACAGGGCGTAGCGCAGAGCTGCGGCCTTCATCTTCTTGGGGGTGCGCTGAGAGTAGTCACGCGGCTGCGGGCCGAACACGGTGCCGCCGTGGTACCACTGCGGTGCACGGATGGAGCCCTGACGAGCACGACCGGTGCCCTTCTGCTTCCACGGCTTGCGGCCACCGCCGGAAACCATGCCACGAGTCTTGGTGGCGTGGGTGCCCTGGCGAGCAGCGGCGAGCTGGGCGATGACGACCTGGTGGATCAGCGGGATGCGGGACTGAACTTCTTCAGCGGAGAAGCCGAAGATCTCAGCCGGGGCATCGACGGTGCCGGTGGCCTTGCCCTGGTTATCGGTGACGTTCAGAGTAATGTTTGCCATGATTTATCAGGCTCCCTTCACTGCCGAACGGACGAGAACGATGCTGCCCTTCGGGCCCGGAATGGCGCCCTTGATAGCCAGCACGCCGTTCTCAACATCCGACGAAACGATGGTGAGGTTCAGCGCGGTGTTGGTCACATGACCCATGCGGCCAGCCATGCGCTTGCCCTTGAGGATGCGGCTCGGGGTGGCGCATGCGCCAACAGAGCCAGGACGACGCTCGTTCTTGTGAGAGCCGTGGGTACGACGATAGGACTTGAAGCCCCAACGCTTGATGGTGCCTGCGAAGCCCTTGCCCTTGGTGGTACCGGTCACGTCGACCAGGGTGCCTTCCGGGAACAGCTCAGCGGTCAGCTCCTGACCCGGCTCGAACTCTTCGGCGTTATCGGTGCGGACCTCAGCGAGGTGACGACGCGGGGTGACGCCAGCCTTGGCGAAGTGGCCGGCGAGCGGCTTGGTCACCTTGGTCGGGTCAACCTGGCCGTAGCCAAGCTGAACAGCCTTGTAGCCGTCGGACTCTTCGGACTTGACAGCGGTCACCACGTTGGTGGACACGTCAACGAGGGTCACAGGAACGAAGAAACCGTTCTCGTCCCAGACCTGAGACATACCGAGCTTCTTGCCCAGCAGTGCAGTGCGATTAGACATAATGGTTCCCTCCTCCCTTACAGCTTGATCTCGATGTTCACGTCTGCGGGCAGATCAATATGCATGAGGGAGTCCACGGCCTTCGGGGTCGGGTCCACAATGTCGATGAGACGCTTATGAGTGCGCATCTCGAAATGCTCGCGAGAATCCTTGTACTTGTGAGGAGAACGGATAACGACGAACACGTTCTTCTCGGTCGGGAGCGGAACCGGGCCAACCACAGTTGCGCCCGCGTTCGTCACCGTTTCGACGATCTTCTTCGCCGATTGGTCGATGACCTCGTGGTCATAGGACTTAAGCCTGATGCGGATTTTCTGTCCCGCCATTGCCGTCCGCCCTTTCTAGCGATGTTCGTTGTACTGTTTACCAACCTGCTTCTAGGGCACCGGCGCGCATGGCCTCCCTTGGACATACGTCCTCTGGCGGTCATCCGACATCAGTGCGCGGTTTCCGGCTGTCACTTCACTTGAAGTGGCTCCCGGCCCGCGCTCGCTTTTTTAATTCCAATTTGCGAGCCCAAATCAGGCAACTTGTTTATTCAAGCATTGAGGTGGGACAGTGGAGTTCGCGCGTGTCGCGCTCATGCCGTTCGTATTACCTCGCGGCATAGCCGCTCGGCGTCTGTTCGATTGTCGCAATGCAGGTCTCACATCTTTCTTATTGAGAACCATTCGCTGCGATATCATGACAGATATGACTTCCCGCCGCAAGACTCTTAAACGCGATTGGTTCGACAACCAACCTGGCGCATGGGTAATGGTTATGCTGCCCGCTGTGGCTGGCTTCTTTATCGGCGGGCCTAATCTTGATACGCTTTGGCTATTGGCGACGTGGGCCGTGTGCTATTGCGTGCAGTTCAGCGCCGCGCACTGGTTCAAAGCACACTTTTCACGCCGTTATCTGCCGCCGATGCTCACTTATGCCGTAGCGCTCATCGTCATCGGCTTGCCATTCCTGATTACGCATACCGGCATACTGCGTTGGGCTCCCTTATATATAGTGCTGGTTGCGCTGTCGATGCTGTCCTCGTGGCTGAGGAAGGAGCGCTCGCTGTGGGGCAATGCCGTGTCGGTGATTGCCGCGTCGGCCATGGCCACGGTGATCGCGTCGTTTGGCAGCACTGTTGAGACGGCATGTGTTATGCCCATCAACGCAGCACATGCCTCGTGCGCAGCCGCTGATGTCACCGCCGCACGCGCCGCGATTCGGAATATGCCAGATTTGAGCCAGATATTCGACCTTCACGCCTGGTGGCCCGCGGGTTCATTGCCCGTGAGCGGGCTGATTGCCACCGTGCTGTTTGCGCTGACGCAGTATGGGTCGGTTTTGGTGGTCAAAACCATGATCCGGGAACGCGGGAAGCGTTCGTACGTGGCGGCTTCGTGGGTATGGCATGTGGCGCTATTGCTGCTAGCCGCCGTGCCGTCTGGACGCAGTCCGTATCTGATTGCGATGACTGTGCTGCTGTTGGCCCGCGCCGTTGCGTTGCCGGTGGTTACACGGCGCACAACCTTGAAGCCCGTGGTGACCGGCATTACCGAGGCGTTTGCCAGCTTTATTGCTTTTGGCTGCATTATTGCGGCGATTTAGCGACGCTTCAGCGATTCCATGGGGTGGTAACCCACTCATGGGGCGGTAATTGACCCATGGGGCGGACGGTAAAATTTTACCTTCCGCAGAATAGAGCCGTTTTTGTACACCGCCTCATGGGGTTTTCACAGCACCATGGGCAAGTTACCGCCCCATGAGTGGGTTACCACCCCATGGAGGTGTACCTGCTGGCTGAGGGAGCACCACATATGCAAAGGAGCCCGGCCCCTGTAATGGGGTCGGGCTCCTTGTGTCGCGCTATGCAGACACTAAGCTGCAACACCGCGGTTGGTGGCTACTGATGGTGCCACCAACCACAAACCGCCTGCAATCAACGCTCGGAGGCTTCCTCAGTGGCGGCCTCACCCTCGCGCTCGATGCGCAGCTTGTGGCCTTCCGCCTGGGAGACACCGTAGTAAGCACCGACGGCGATGTCCTTCATGTCGTTGATCAGCGGGATGCGCGGGTTGGCCGGGGTGCACTGGTCCTCGTAGGCGCGCATGCCGATCTGATCGAGCACGGACCAGAAGTAGTCCTCGTCCACACCGCAATCCTGGAAGCTCTTGTTCATGCCGAGCTTGTTGTCACGGTAGTCCTCGACGGCCTTCGCCAGGTTCTCCACGGCTTCGGCCGGGGTCTTGCCGGTGTCGATGCCGAGGTTGCGGGCGATATCCTGGTAGCGTTCCGGGGCGATGTACTTGTTGTACTTCGGCCAAGAAGTGGGCTCCTCAGGAATCTGGCCGTTGTAACGAATCACGTACGGCAGCAGGATGGAGTTGGTACGGCCGTGGGCGATGTGGCACAGGGCACCGATGGTGTGGGCCATGCCGTGGCACATGCCGAGGAACGCGGAGCCGAATGCCATGCCGGCCATGGTGGCGGCGTTGTGCATCTTCTCCTGAGCGTTGGTCTTGGCCAGGCCGGGCTCGCCATTGACGGACTCAGCCAGGTTGTCCCAGATGAGCTTGGCCGCGTGCAGGGCCATGCCGTCGGTGAAGTCGTTCGCGTACACGGACACGTAGGCTTCCATCGAGTGGGTCAGGGCGTCGAAGCCGGCGTCGGAGGCCAGCTTGCGCGGCTGGGTGCGAGCCAGCACCGGGTCCACGATGGCCACGGACGGGGTCAGCGCGTAGTCGGTGATCGGGTACTTGTAGCCGGTCTTGTGATCGGTGATCACGGCGAACGGGGTGACCTCGGAACCGGTGCCGGAGGAGGTCGGGATGCACACCAGCTTGGCCTTCTTGCCCAGCGGCGGGATCTTGAAGGCGCGCTTACGGATATCGA
>ERZ1032310.36-NODE-36-length-23257-cov-9.938497_pt1 | contig 23257 bp, 20 predicted proteins | sample MGYA00516697_ERZ1032310 | MGnify/ENA primary metagenome ERZ1032310 (study PRJEB33719, sample SAMN04261360) | wastewater metagenome | biome: periurban shantytown; feature: human; material: feces | host: Homo sapiens | place: Peru: Lima | collected 2012-01-15 ... | reverse complement strand
CCGCGTTATGGGCAAATACGCCAACTCGCGCCCGCTCAACGCGCTGCTCGTAGGGATCGGTGCCATCGTAACGGTTCTCGACATCGTGCTGCTAACGGGGATGTGATTGGGATGGTGTGACTGTCCAGATATAACGTCTCAATCTGTAACACGTAAGGCCGTTTTAAACCGTCAGATTAATCAAAAGGACCCCGGCCGAGAATTCGACCGGGGCCCTTGGACAGAGCTCTGTATAGCTAATCGCCGTGTGTCTACGAGTTACTCCTCGACGAGCTCAAACTCATCGGGGCCGACGCCGCAGACCGGACATACGTAATCCTCGGGCAGCTCGGGCGTGTCGACCTCAACCTCGTAACCGCAAACGGTGCACACAAACTTATACGTCTTCTTCTCCTCAGCCATGATGTTCTCCTCTCGAACGTGACTGGTGATGTACTTCGTTTATTAGTATAGATTCTCAATAATATAATGCAAGTATTTTTAGAACATTTCTAGCCTTGATACGACGAAGCCTTGGGCGGCGTCTTGCCCTTCAAGACCTTGTGATAGTAGTCATAGGTCAGCGGGGCCTCGCCGCTCAAGCGCTCGGCATCCTCAACCTCGCCGATAAACAGCAGATGCGTGCCCACGTCCACGGTATCAATCAGACGGCAGCTAAACAAGGCCGCCGCGTGCTCGGGCACATAAGGCATGCCCAGAGCGGTCTCGTGGGTCTCGTACTTGGCAAACTTGTCGTAATCGCTGCTGGTGCGGAAGCCAAAATTGCCGATATAGAGCATGTCGGCGGTCTGGTCAATCACGGTCAGCGCAAAGGCCTTAGCCGATGCGATTACGCCGGACGTGACATTTTCCTTGTTCACGGCAATCGAGATGCGCGGCGGGGCGGATGTCACCTGCACTGCTGTGTTGATAACGCAGCCGGCACGCAGCCCGTCCGCCGCGGCGCTCACCACGTACAGGCCACTCGGCATGGTAAAGAACGCAGTTTTGTCCATAACGATCACTCCCCTAGCTCGGGTTGGAACCTCATGGATGTATGTACCCACAAAAAAGGCGGCACCCATAACGGACGCCGCCTTTGAAACATATGTGTCAGAACAGTAAGAAAGATGAGACACCCGCAGCTGCGGTGAAATAGGGACTGAATAGCCCCTCAAACAGGCAAAACAGTCCGTATTCCACCGCAACTTATACAGAGTGTCTAGCGGTTGCGCTCTTTGAGGGCGCGGTCGATCTCGCGTTGGACATCACGCTTGGCCATGTCCTCGCGCTTGTCGTAGAGCTTCTTGCCGCGACCCAGACCCAGCAGCAGCTTTACGCGGCCGTCGGTATTAAAGTAGAGCTCCAACGGAACCAGCGCATAACCACGGTTGCGAAGTTTGCCGTCAAGAAAGTCGATCTCCTTGCGGTGCAGCAGCAGACGACGCCGACGGTCGGGATCGCGATTCCACACGCCACCATGGCTATAAGGGTGGATATGCAGGCCGACGAGCCAGCACTCCCCGCCGCGGATCAGCGCGAAGGTATCGGTGATCTGGCAGGCGCGCTCGCGAATCGACTTGACCTCGGCGCCGCTCAGCTCAATACCGCACTCAAACGTCTCATCGATAAAGTACTCGTGATGTGCCGAGCGATTCTTGGAAATGAGCTTGCGTTCACGCTTACTGGGCATCGCCGGCCTCCTTGGCGCCATCGGCGTTTGAGCCCACAGCCTCGCGCTTTGCCTTGCGCTCGGCATTGAGCTCAGCATCGCTCTCGCGCACCAGTTTGATAATCGCCGCGCAGGCTTCCTCGCCCACCAAGTCGCGAGCACGCACCGTCAGGCGCGTCGCCTCCTGCTTGTCGCCGTCGCTTGCAGCATCGGTCGCGCACATAATCAGGCAGATGGCAATCTCGGCCGAAGGTGAGGTCGGAACGCCCTGCAGGGCCAGTTCACCCATCACGTGCTCGTCGCTCTCCTCGGCGGCATTCGGATAGGTAGTATGGATCTTGTTGAGCAGGCGCGTCGTATGCGCATCGTTGGGCGCCAGGCGCAGCGCCAGACGCGCGCAGCCCACGGCAGCCGAAATGTTCTCGGTCTCGGGCTCCAAGAAGTACTGACCTAGATTGGCGTAAGCGCGGGCGGCGCACTTGCCATCGCTTGCACGCTCCAGCACCGAGAACGAGAGCGATGCCCATTCCTGCTTGTCCTCGAGAGCGCGGAACAGCTCGGCCAAATCCAAGCGATAGTTGCAGTTCATGGGGTCCCAACGCACAGCCTGCATCAGGGCATTACGAGCGCTCACATAATCCTGCTGGCGAATGTAGGCAAACGCCATATCAGAGTACAGGCGGTCAAACGGCACCTCGACCTGCACGAGCTCGCGCGGATCCTTCTCCACGCGGCGATAGGCCAAGCGCTCAAACTTGCTATCGAAGCTAAAGTATTGGCGCTTCTCCTCCGTCTTGCACTCGGCGTCGATATACTCCTCGGCGAGCTCCACCAGGCGCTCCAGCAGCGGCGTCGCCGTAGCCAGGTCGCCCTGCGCCAGATAGTTCTCGGCATACGTGATGTCTTGCAAGCTGATGGGCAGATCCATGGCTACTCCTCGATCTGAGCGAAACACGGCAGGCGCCGTATATACGGTCAATACACAAAACCCGGGTCTCTTACGAGGCCCGGGCGTTCAATTTTGGTAGCCCGTACCAGATTCGAACTGGTGATCTCCGCCTTGAGAGGGCGGCGTCCTAAACCGCTAGACGAACGGGCCATATGTAGCAAATGCAATGGCTGGGATGGAGGGAGTCGAACCCCCATTGACGGAACCAGAATCCGCTGTCCTGCCATTAGACGACATCCCAATGACTGCATTGCTGCGCTCGGCTGTGCCTTTGCGCAAGAAAGAAATATACGGGAAGTCTCGCCGTGACGCAAGCCCCAATTTTGACTTTTTTGAAATTCAGTCAAATTGGCCTAATTTAGTCCAACCCGTGAAGGACCTGTGAAGCCGACCGCTGCACACGAAGGGCAAAACGCCGTGAGCGGTAGCCGTCAACCGTTGGCAGATTCTACCGCGAAAACGATAGCACCAGGCAACACAATCGAAGCATCAATGATCACGTAGATATCGAGGCGCCATGGACGAAGAGCTTGATTACCTATGGGAGACCCTGGGGCTCGAGATCACTGCTGACCTTTGGCCCGAACGGGACAAAATCCATCCCACACTGCGCCCCGCCATCACGGTGATGCAGGCAAAATACCGCCGTGCATCCTTTTTGATCATGCGGGTGTCATGGCACGCGGGACTCCCCGACCTTAAGCGAATCCAGGCAAGCCTCGTCGAGCTGTCCGGTATGCCGACCGTCATATCCGAGGCGCACCTGGAGCAGCGCCAACGCGAGCGACTGCAACAGCAGCGGATTCCCTTTATCTGTCCCGGCGTTCAGGCATATCTGCCCTTTATGGACGAGGAGTACTGGAGCGGCAAGCCCAACAAGCACGTAAAGGTCTACGATCCGCACGTATGGGCACAGCTCGAGGATTGAGCCGAGCGAGCCCGCCGATGGAAAACACGTCCCGCCCTGAGCACTCAAAACGGGTCGCACTTTCCGCAGTTGCTACAGCAACGCCTCGGCCCAAGCCGCTTCCCTAAAGCCAGGAATCGCAAAGTCGTCGCCCACCAGCAGCGGACGCTTGACCAGCATGCCGTCGGTCGCCAGCAGCTCGTAGCACTCCCGATCCGTCATGCCCGCATCCAGACGCGCCTTCAGGCCCAGCTCTCGATATTTCATGCCCGACGAATTAAAGAAGCGCCGCACCGGCAGCCCCGAACGAGCAATCCAGGTCGCAAGCTCATCGGCCGTGGGATTGTCCAAAACGATATCGCGGTCGATATACTCTACCCCGTGTTCGTCCAGCCATGCCTTGGCCTTCTTACAGGTCGAGCACTTGGGATATTCAACAAACAATACCGCCATGGGATTTCCTTTCTTAGAGAAAACAGGTGTCTGGAAAACTGCACATCGACGACCACTCGCGATTGCAGCCGTTATTGTAGTCAATGTCGAAGCATAGGCAGTCGCGATGTCTCGTCTTAAGGCTAGTGCCTCGCATGGGCGCCGATCGGCCGAGTCGCATGGCGCACCAACGCCGCTGCCAGCAATACCAACAGCATGGCGGTGACATAGCCCGCAGCATCGAATCCTAAATCGATAACGTCAAAATGCCTGCCGGGAACAAAGATCTTATGTACCTGATCGCCAACGGAGCAGGCGGCGCAAAAGAGCAATACGGGCACGCAACGGGAGCATACGCTCCACGGACGCTTGGAAAAGCAAACCACGACCACCGAGGCGAACAATCCGACGAAGAAAAACTCTACGGTATGGGCAACGCGACGGACGTTTGTGCCCACCCACATGCGAATGGAAGCAAGTCGGCCAGACCGGACATTCGAGGCAGCCGAATCGGTGCCCCCGGTCATTCCGTTCTCCGTCTGGGCTTCACCCGTGGCATCGGCAGCCTGAACGCCCGTGGCCTGACCCTCCACCACACGCGCGGTGGACTCGCTCAGCAACGACGTCTCCACCGCATTTTGCTCCGTCAGCACCCAGATACCCGCCAGCGTTGCAGCGAACAGAATGATCGCGGTCCATCCGATTATTTGTTTTATGCGCGCCAAGGGCCAACCTCCTTTTTTGAATATCAGCGAGTGTAGCCCCAAATGACATCGTCACCGTATCAAAATTTGAATCGCAACAGGAAGCGACAAAGCGACGCAAACCCCTACCCCGCCTCGCGCATCCAGCGATCGAACGTCCCCACGCACACGCCCAAGCACTTTGCTGCCTGGCTGCGGGTAATATCGCCCGCCTCATAGCTATCGCGCACCAGCTCAAACTGAGGAGGGCACGGCTTGCGAGGTCGACCGAAACGGACCCCTCGCGCCCGCGCCGCTGCAATTCCCTCCGCCTGGCGCCGATGGATATTCTCGCGCTCCACCTGCGCCACGTAGCTCAGCAGTTGCAGCACAATATCGGCAATCAGGGTGTTGGTCACATCCGGCGCGCCGCTGGCCCTGAAGCGCGTGTCAAGCAATGGCATGTCCAACACCACAATGGCAACCCCGAGCTCCTTGGTAATGCGTCGCCATTCCTCAAGAATCTCGGAGTAATTACGACCAAGTCGGTCGATAGAAAGCACCACCAGCACGTCCCCGTCTCCCAGGACGTGCAGCAGCTCGCGATAACGCGGTCGATCGAAGTCCTTGCCGCTCGCATGGTCGGCATAAATATTCGCCGAGCCCACGCCATAGGCGCCCAGCGCATCCAGCTGCCGATTAAGATTCTGATCGCGCGAACTCACCCGCGCATAACCGTACACCGTCGCCATCTCATCCCCGCTTTCTTGTATACCTGCCAAAAAGGGACAGGTTTATTTTGGTAGGTTTTACCTCTCAAATAGCAGGTAAGCGGGCAGCCGAGCAGACGGCAAGGTAGCCACGATTCAAATGCGGAGGGCGGCCCCGAAAGACCGCCCTCCGCTCTCCCGCCACGAGTTGGGATTTAGCTAATGGATAAGCTTAAAGTCCAAGTGTCCACGCGTGGTATTGACGCGCGAGACCTCGATAATCACGCGCTGGCCCAGTTCATAGCGAGTCCCCGTGTCGGCGCCCGTCAGCGTAAGCGCGTCCTCGTCGAACTCGAACCACTCGTTGCCCAGGCTCTTGATCGAAACCAAGCCTTCGACCTGCGTTAGATCCAAGCGCACAAAGAGGCCCATGCCGCTAACCCACGAGACGGTTCCGGCATAGCGCTCGCCCAGACGGTCCTCATAGTACTGGGCAATCTCGATCTTTTGCGTCGCATGGCTGGCGGCATCTGCCGCGCGCTCGGCATCGCTGCATGCGCGGCAGATCTGCGGCAGAATGCGCGGCAGCGACTCGCGCCCCTTGCCGATCAGCCGCGGCGTACGGACCAAGGCGTCCTTGCCGCCGAGCTGCTCATAGGCCAACTGCAGTTTGAGCACGCGGTGCACCACCAGATCGGGGTAGCGACGGATGGGACTCGTAAAGTGACAGTAGCACGGCGCGGCGAGCGCAAAGTGGCCCTCGTTGCGCGGCTTGTACAGCGCGCGCTGCATGCTGCGCAGAAGCAGCGTGTTAACGAGCGGTGCGTTGGCCGTACCGGCGGCAGCATCGACTGCAGCCTGCAGTTCATCGGGGCTCCCCAGGGCAATACCGGCAGCACGGCGATCGTCGATGATGCCTAGCTGCGCCAGCGCAACGGCGGCACCGTGCAGGCTATCGGGGCTCGGATCCTCATGCACGCGATAGCAGGCCTCGATATCACGGTCTGCCAGCCACTCTGCAACGCACTCGTTGGCGAGCAGCATGGCTTCCTCGATAAGCGACGTGGCACACGAACGCTCGCGCGCCACAATCTGCACGGGTACTCCGTCCTCATCCAACAGAGCACGAATCTCGGCCGTGTCAAAATCGACTGAGCCGCGGGCGCGACGGATATGACGGCGAAGTTCGGCGAGTTCGTTGGCGGCGACGAGGAAATCGCCGAGGTCGACGTTGTAGCCGCGAGCGGTCTCCTCGCACGCAAGACCGCGCTCAAGCGCTTCCTCGCGCGAGGTCTCAGCAGCCGCAACATCCTCGGCCGCACCCTCCAGCACCGAATACTCAACCGCGCCGGCACGCACCAGCAGAGCCTCGGCGCCGTCATAGTCCATACGCACACGCGAGCGAATCACGCTGGGGTACGGATCGTAATGCCGCACGCGACCCTGCGCATCGAGCTCGATATCGACGGTAAACGCAAGACGGTCCTCGTCAGGGCGAAGCGAGCACAGGTCACAGGACAGGCGTTCGGGCAGCATGGGAAGCACGCGATCGGCCAGATACACCGATGTCGTGCGATGGCGAGCCTCAAGATCGATATGCCCGTCCCAAGCCACATAGTGTGAAACGTCGGCGATATGCACACCCAGTTTATAGCCGCCCTCGGGCGTGCGCTCCAGCGAAATGGCATCGTCAAAGTCGCGCGCATCGACCGGGTCGATCGTGATGACAAAGCGGTCGCGCAGATCGCGGCGGAGCGGGTCCTTAAGCGCCGCGGACACATCGAGCGAAAGCCCCTCGGCCTCGTCTAGCGCGGCCTCGGGATAGCTATCGGTATAGCCGTAGCGCGCCATCACATATTGAACGCCCAAATCGGGCGCGTCATCTCCGCCAATGCGGCGTTCGATCGTCACGGTGCCCGATTCCAGGCGCGTCGGGTAGGTCAAAATGCGCGCGACAACAGCATCACCCGGGTGGACGCCCAGACGATCCGCCGAGGTATCCTCGGGCAGAATGAAGAAGTCGGCCTTCAGGCGCGAATCGAGCGGTTCAATCACACCGAGCGGACCGGCGGCCTGGTACGTGCCCACCACGCTTATAGCTGCGCGCTCAACCACGCCCTCGATCACGGCGCGACGCTCGCCATGCGGGCTGTTCTTAATGCTCACGGCAACGGTATCGCCGTCCATGATCTCACGCTTGCCGCGACCCATGACCTTGTAGTCGCCATTCTCGGTTATGACATAGGCGCTGTGCTCATGGAGCTGCACGCGCCCGGTCAGGCTCGGACGGCGTTCGCTGCGCACCGGCCCGCGCTTATTGCGAGCTCCACGCTTATGCTTGTTATTGCGCCCCATGGCGCCTCCCAACTATCGATTGCCGTTCACATCCCAAGAGTCTACCCAAATGATCCCTAGGGGACAAAAAACGGGCCGCCCCATAAGAGACGACCCGTTGGAAGGGATGAATTCCAGGCATGCCTACACGCGCAGGTAGCGGCGCATGGCGATGGCAGAGCCAAAGAGACCAATCAGCACGCCGACCAGGATCAGCGCGGCATAGGTCGCCAGGTAGTACTGCATCGGCAGGGCAAACGACATCCAGCGGATGCTCGCCTGCAGGCGCGGAACCATCAGGTTGCGCAGCAGCTCCAGCACGCCGATAGAGAGCAGCGAGCCCAAAATGGCTTGCAGCACGCCCTCGGTAATGAACGGCCCGCGAATAAAGCCGTTGCTGGCGCCCACCAGGCGCATGATCGCGATCTCACGACGACGCGCCGTAATGGACAGGCGAATCGTGTTATTGATAAAGATGAACGCGATAAAGGTGAGCAGGCCGACGAGCACCACAGCGGCGATACGGATGTAGTTGGTCACCTGGAACAGGCGGCTCACTTCCTCCTTACCGTACAGTACGCTCGCTTCAACATCGCCATCATCGGCAATTTTCTGAAAATCGGCGTTCTTCTTGAGCTTCTTCGCCGTGCTCTCGACCTTGGACGGGTCGTCCATCTCGATCGCAAACGAAGCCGGCAGCGGATTCTGACCGTCGAGCGCGCTCAGGGTTGCATCGGCATTGCCCGACATCTTGCTCGTGTACTCGGCCAGCGCGTCGTCCTTATCCTTATAGGTCACGGACTTCACGTTGCTCCAGGTCTTAAGCTCGGCCTCAAACGCCTGGACGTCTGCCTGGTCGGCGTCATCGCTAATGAATGCGTTGATAACAACCTGATCCTCGACGGTGCCGATCACGGAGTTCAGCATCGCGGAACCCATAATGAACAGGCCGATGATAAACAGCGAAAGGAAAATCGTGATGACGGCGCCGAGCGAGGTGGTCCAGTTACGGAAGAAATGGCTGATAGCCTCTTTGAGCGAGTAGCCCACGTTAGTTGGTGCCATAGTTGCCGTAACCTCCCCTCTCCTGGTCGCGGATAACGTGGCCGCCCTCGAGGGCGATCACGCGACGGTGCATGCTATCGACCATCTCGCGGTCGTGCGTAGCCACGATCACGGTGGTGCCGGTGCGGTTAATACGCTCGAGCAGCTTCATAATGCCCAGCGAAATCGCCGGGTCGAGGTTACCCGTGGGCTCGTCGCAGATCAGCAGCGGCGGACGGTTGACCATAGCGCGGGCGACGGCAACGCGCTGCTGCTCGCCACCGGAAAGCTGATCGGGCAGCGAGTCCATCTGATCGGCCAAACCGACCAGACGCAGCACCTCGGGCACCTGGCTGCGAATGACGCCCTTGGGCTTGCCGATGCACTGCAGGGCAAACGCCACGTTTTCGTAGGCGGTCTTTTGCGGCAGGAGCTTAAAGTCCTGGAACACGGCACCGATCTGGCGACGCAGGAATGGAACCTTGCGGTTCTTGATCTTCATAAGGTCCTGACCGGCAACCAAAATGCGGCCGCTCGTGGGCTTGACGTCGCGGTTGAGCGTCGACAGCAGCGTGGTCTTGCCTGAGCCGGAGTGACCGACCAGGAAGACGAACTCGCCCGGATAGATCTCGATGTTGATGTCGTCGAGTGCAGGCTTGTTGGGCTGTGCCGGATAGATCTTGGTGACATGCTCCATAAGGATGACGGGCTCGACACCGGCCTGCTTGGCCATCTTCTTGCGGCTGGCCTGCGGATCGATGGGCGCAAACACCGACGTAAAATCGGGGTTGTTGAGCGCGTTATCGAGGCTTGCGACCTCGGCGGCCTGATCACTCTCGACCACCGGGGCAGCAGGCTGCGTGGGGTCGGGAATAGCGGCAAAGAGACCGGACTGCGCAGGCTGAGGAGCCGGCGTCGCAGGGGCCAAGGGGTCGGGAATGCCGGCCATAGCAGACTGCGGCGTGGCGGCGCCAGCCTGAGGCTGCTCCACGCGAGCGGTCACGGCCTGAACGGGCTCAAAACCCGCCGCGCCGGAAAGCGCGACATCGCTGGTGGGATTGTAGGCAAAGGGATCGGATGCCGGCTGTGCCTGATCTGCCGGCTGAGCGGGGGCCTGAGCAACAGGCTGGCCCTCTGAATCCGGAGTGGCGAAACGACTGCCCTGGACGCCTGCCTGCGTCTTGGGGGCATCATCGCCCGCACCGGAGGTACGGAAGTGGTTACCCACTGGTGCTCCTTATCGTCGTGCGTTTAAACTACATGAGCGTTTAATATTTTAGCAGCATTAGCTTTGCTGCACATAAGAAGCATGGCCGTGTTTGGGTCCCTCCGGCCGGACACAGGGTTACTTTCCAAATCGTCCTCGGACATGTCGGAGCCTCCGCTGCGCACTACGTGCGGCGGGGGCTCCTCCGTCCTGCGGAAAGATTTGGAAAGTAACCCTGTGTCCGGCCTGCGGCCACTAGGGGGCCGACGCACCAGCTTGAGATGCCGTGCACACAAAGTTGGGAGGGTCTGAATTGCACTTTGCTGGTCTGGGCCCGTTTCCCGGAGAAAGCCCTTACTTGGTGCGGGCCTAATTTGTTTGTTGCCGACAAAAAACAGGGGCGTCCTCTTTGAGGACGCCCCTGTTATGGATTGCATGCGGTTGCTGAAGCGATGCTTTGCCTCGCCTTATGCCAAGAACTCCTTGGTGGTCGCCACGATGTTGGCGGCGTCCAGGCCATACTTGTGCAAGAGCTCGGCACCCGGGCCGGACTCACCGAAGGTGTCGTTGACGCCGATCTTCTTGAGCGGCGTCGGGCACTGCTCGCACAAGACGTCGGCAACGGCGCTGCCCAGGCCACCGATCACAGAGTGCTCCTCGACGGTCACGACGTGGCCGGTCTTGGTGGCGCTCTTGACGATCAGGTCGGCATCGATGGGCTTGATGGTGTGCATGTTGATGACCTCGGCGTCGATGCCCTCGGCAGCAAGCTGCTCGGCGGCCTCGAGAGCCTCGCCGACCATCAGGCCGCAGGCGATAATGGTCACATCGGCGCCCTCGCGCATGACAATGCCCTTACCCACCTCGAACTTGTAGGTCTCGGGGTCGTTGATAACCGGCGAGGCCAAACGGGCGAAGCGCATGTACACGGGGCCATCGCACTCGTAGGCGGCGCGCGTCACGGCACGGGCCTCCACATCGTCGGCGGGAACGATAACGGTCATGCCGGGGATGACGCGCATGAGAGCGATATCCTCGCAGCACTGGTGCGTGGCGCCGTCCTCGCCCACCGAAATACCGGCGTGCGTGGCACCGATCTTAACGTTGAGGTGCGGGTAGCCGATGGAGTTGCGGACCTGCTCAAAGGCGCGGCCGGCGGCAAACATGGCAAAGCTGCTCGCGAAGGCGACGCGACCGGTGGTCGCGATACCGGCGGCGACACCCATCAGGTTGCTTTCGGCGATGCCCACATCGAAGAAGCGGTCGGGGCAAGCGGCCTTAAACTTACCGGTCTGCGTGGCGGCGGCCAGGTCGGCGTCGAGGACCACAAAGTCATCGTGCTCGCTGGCGAGCTCGACGAGGGCCTCGCCGTAGCTTACGCGCGTGGCGATTTTCTTGACGTCTGCCATCCTAGAGCTCCTCTCCGGCGGCCGTGAGCTCTGCCATGGCCTGCTCAAACTGTTCATCGTTGGGGGCCTTACCGTGCCAACCCACCTGGTTCTCCATAAAGGAGACGCCCTTGCCCTTCGTGGTCTCGGCGATAATGGCGGTCGGCTGACCCTTGGTGGCGCGGGCCTCGGCAAAGGCAGCGCGGATCTGGTCGAAGTCGTTGCCGTCGGCGAGCTCCACCACATGGAACTTGAAGGCGCGGAACTTGTCGGCGAGCGGCATGGGGTCGTTGACCTCCTCGACGGGGCCGTCGATCTGCAGGCCGTTATGGTCGACGATCACGCAGAGGTTGTCGAGCTGCTGGTTGCCGGCAAACATGGCGGCCTCCCAGACCTGGCCCTCCTCGCTCTCGCCATCGCCCAGCAGGGCGTACGTGCGGTAAGTATCGCCCCAGTGCTTGGCGGCAACCGCCATGCCCACGGCGGCGGAGATGCCCTGGCCCAGCGAGCCGGTGGACATATCGACGCCCGGAGTGTCGTTCATGTTGGGATGGCCCTGCAGGTGACTGCCGATGTGGCGCAGCGTCTCGAGATCCTCCTTGGGGAAGAATCCGCGCTCGGCGAGCACGGCGTACAGACCAGGCGCGCAGTGACCCTTGGAAAGCACAAAGCGATCGCGGTCGGCCTTGCGGGGGTCGGCCGGGTCGACGTTCATTTCCTCAAAGTACAGATAGGTCATGATGTCGGCAGCGCCGAGCGAACCGCCCGGATGGCCGGACTTGGCAGCGTGCACGCCGGTGACGATGCCCTTCCTTACCTCGTTGGCAACCTTTTTGAGCTCTTCGTCGCTCATTGTGCCTTCCTTTCATCCTCATTAGACAAAATGCGCACGGCACCGAAGGTAATCCCAACACAGCCGCAATGCACGTACGTCATTCATTATGCTGGAAACTGATGGCTTTACCAGAGTTTTTATCATTATTTGAACAATTTAGCAGGCAGAACCGCTGATGAAACGGTTTATCAATGTGAACGTCTTTTGGATGGAACGCGGTCGACCCTACGCGCTAATGTCCTTGAATCCCTCGCCGAAGGCTTCCGTAACGTCAGCGACCGTCACAATGGCGCGAGGATCGCGCTCGCGCACAATCGTCTTGAGGGTATTGAGCTCTCGACGGCTCACGATGACCATAATCACCGGCTTCTCGGCACCCGAATACATGCCAGTCGCCTTAAACTTGGTACAACCACGACCCAGGCCATACATGATATCGGCAGCGATATCAGGGAACTTGTCCGAGATGATGAGTACCATACGGCGTTTGTTGCCACCATCGACCACGGCATCGATCACGTAGCCGCTAATGACCATCGAAAGGCCTGCATATAGTGCGTTTTCGATTGAAAAGACCGGAGCCGACAGCGCACACACGGCAACGTCGATTGCCATGACGGTCGAGCCCACCGGCAGCGAGGTATTACGCGAGATGATTTGGCCAATCGTGTCCGAGCCACCGGTGTTGGCGCCGGCGCGCAACACCATGCCGTAACCGATGCCCGTAATAATGCCGCCCCACATGGCGGGAAGCATCAGGTCCGCATCCGCCAGAGGTGCTACAAACGGGGCGAACAGATCGGTAAAGAAGCCCAGCAGCACAAAGCCCGTCGCCGTCTGCACCACGTAGAACATGCCACCTTCGCGCATAACGACCAGCAACAGCAAGGCGTTCATCACGATCGTCTGAATACCAACGGGAAGCGATAGGCCGCGCGATGCACCGACCGCCTGGATAATGGTGGCAAGGCCCGTAACGCCACCGGCGGCAAGGCCGTTGGGAATCAAAAACAGGTCGGTCGCAATAGCGGCCAGAGCGCACCCCAACATAATCTGGGGCAGGTCGTGAAAGAAGTTCATCGAAAGAATGCGCTTGATGTCCAGACGGTATGCCATGCTGCCTCCCTCAAAAAAGCGCACCCCATCGGATGCGCTTTGAACTTCTTCTTGTATTCGATTCTACCGATTCGCCGGACAAAAACCACCCCTGCGCAGGGTTTGCTCTGGATACAAAACCACACCGCTCGGAGGGTTTTAATCCATTTCCACATAAACCCGGGCGGTTTAAGCAGACGGGGTCTCCGCGTCAGCGTTGCCGGTGGCCCAGCGATGGTAGCCAATAACAAACGGGTCCAGGTCGCCATCGTCAAGAACGGCCTCGACATTGCTGGTCTCCACGCCCGAGCGCAGATCCTTGACCATCTGGTACGGGTAGAGCACGTAGCTGCGAATCTGGTTGCCAAAACCAATCGTGGTCTTGGGTCCGCGAATCTCATCGAGCGCCTCGGCGCGCTTCTCGAGCTCAATCTCGTACAGACGAGCCTTGAGGATCTGCATGCACGCGGCCTTGTTCTGGATCTGGCTGCGCTCGTTTTGGCAGGTGACCACAATGCCGCTGGGGAAATGCGTCACGCGCACGGCGGAGTCGGTGGTGTTAACGCCCTGGCCGCCCGGGCCGCTCGCGTGGTACACGTCCACGCGGATGTCATCGGGACTGATCTCGATGTCGATATCATCGGGTAGCACGGGGATGACCTCGACGCCGGCAAACGTGGTCTGGCGGCGCTTCTTGTCGTCGGTGGGGCTAATGCGAACCAAGCGGTGGACACCGGCCTCGGCGCGCAGCATGCCAAATGCGTCCTTGCCCTCGACGGTAAAGGTCGCGCGGTCGATGCCGATGACCTCGGCCGCGGGACAGTCGTTGATGGTGACCTTCCAGCCGCGACGCTGGCAATACTTCATGTACATCTTAAAGAGCATGAAGGTCCAGTCCTGGGCCTCCAGACCACCCTGTCCGGGCTTGATGGTCACAATCGCGTCGCCATGGTCGAACTCCCCGGTAAACCAGCTCGCAAGCTCAAGCTCGTCGATGGCGCGGGATAGGCGCTCCGCCGTGGCGGCAGCCTCCTCACGCAGCGCAGCGGCATCGGGGTCATCGCCCATTTCCTCGGCAAGCTCCAACGCGGCGCGAGCATCGGAAAGCTCTCCGCGCGCGGTATCCACGGCGGCGATGTCCTCCTTGGCGCGCGCAATCTCCTCCATCGTGGCGCGAGCGGCATCGGCATCGTCCCAAAAGCCCGGGGCGACGCTTTTGGCCTCGAGCTCCGTTACGCGGGTGCGCTTCTCGTCCAAATGGAGATACGACTCGACCTCGCCGAGTCGGTCCGCAAACGCGTCCAACTCGGCGGGCGTCACCTCTAAAGCCTCGGCCATTAACGATTCCTGCCGTGGCAATACTTAAACTTCTTACCGCTACCGCAAGGGCACGGGTCGTTGCGGCCCACGTTGACATAGGGGTCATCGCTCTCGGACTTGCGGTAGGTCGTCACCTTGCCCCCGTTGTTAACGGCAGCCGGACCACCCTGGACGGCGGTGCGGGCCTGCACCTGAGCCTGCTTGCGCAGTACCGAATCGCTGTTGTCGCCATCGACATCGGCAGGACCCGAGAAGTGCGCACCCTCGAGCGCCTGGCCTTCCTTATGCTCAACAGCACGCGGGGCAGCCTTGAGCTCAATGCGCAGAACAGTGCGCAGGTAATCCTCGTACATGGTATCGACGAGCATCTGGAACGCGCCGTAGGCCTCGGTCTTATACTCAACCAGCGGGTCGCGCTGGCCAAAGCCGCGCAGGCCGATACCGGTCTTGAGGTAGTCCATTTCCTGCAGGTAGTTCATCCAACGCGTATCGATGACGCGCAGCATGACCTGGGTATTGAGCTCGCGCATCAGGTCCTCGCCCAGTCGCTCGGCCTTCATGTTGTAGCACTTCTCAACATAAGCCAGGACATCGGCGGCCAGGGCCTCAAAGTCCTCGTCGGGGAACTGAGGGGTATCGATATGCCCGGTCAGCTCGACGACCCACTTACGCAGACCCTCAAGATCGCGCTCGCCCTCGTGGCTGTCCTTGGTGCAGAACTCCTGAACACAGCGGTACACGGTATCGTGCATGACCTCGGTGATGTGATCGGTCAGGTCCTTGCCGTCCAGAATCTTGTTGCGCTCGGCGTAGATGACCTGGCGCTGCTTGTTCATGACGTCGTCGTACTCAAGGACGCTCTTACGCATGGAGAAGTTGATGCTCTCGACCTTGTGCTGGGCGCTCTCGACGGCCTTGGAGATGATCTTGTGCTGGATGGGCATGTCGTCGCCCATGTCGGCGGTGACCATCATCTTGGAGACGCGGTCCATCTTGTCGCCACCGAACAGGCGCATCAGATCGTCCTCGAGCGACAGGTAGAACTGAGTCTCGCCCGGATCGCCCTGACGGCCGGAACGGCCGCGCAGCTGGTTGTCGATACGGCGGGACTCGTGGCGCTCGGTGCCGATAACGGTCAGGCCGCCGGCGGCAAGCACGCGCTCGCGCTCGGCTTTGCAGGTCTCCTTGGCCTCGGCGTTGAACTGCTCGAGCTGCTCGGGCGTGACGTCCTCCATGGTCAAGCCCTCGTACTCCAGGCGCTCGCGCACCAGCTCGTCGGGGTTGCCGCCCAGCAAGATGTCGGTACCACGGCCGGCCATGTTGGTAGCGATGGTCACGGCGCCATAGCGACCAGCCTGGGCCACGATATGGGCCTCGCGTTCATGGTGCTTGGCGTTGAGAACCTCGTGTGCGATGCCGCGCTTGGTAAGGGCGACGGACAGCTTCTCGGAGCTCTCGATGGAGACGGTGCCCACCAGGACCGGCTGGCCCTTGGCGTGACGACGCTCCACATCGTCGGCGACGGCGTTGTACTTGGCCTGAATGGTGCGGTACACCAGGTCCTCGTGGTCCACGCGCTGCACGGGCTTGTTGGAGGGGATGACCTCGACGGGCAGCTTGTAGATCTCGCGGAACTCGGCATCCTCGGTAAGTGCCGTGCCGGTCATGCCGGAGAGCTTGTCATACAGACGGAAGTAATTCTGCAGGGTGATGGTGGCCAGGGTCTGGTTCTCCTCGCGTACGAGCACGCCCTCTTTGGCCTCGATGGCCTGGTGCAGGCCCTCAGAATAGCGGCGGCCCTCCATGATGCGGCCGGTGAACTCGTCGACGATCTTGACCTCGCCGTTGGTGACCACGTACTGCTTGTCGCGGTGGAACATGTACTGGGCCTTCAGCGCTTGCTGCAGGTGGTTGACCAACTGACCGGAGAGATCGGCATAGATGTCATCGATACCCAGGCGGCGCTCGATCTTCTTAAGACCGCGCTCGGTGGCGGCAATGGTGTGCTTGGCCTCGTCCATGACGTAGTCACCCGTGGGTTCAACGTCCTCGGTGGCGGTGAGCATGTCGTGCGACACGTCCTCGCCGCGCTCAAGGCCACGCACGGCACGCGCGAAGTCCTTGTAGGTACTGGCGGACTTGGTGCCAGCGCCCGAGATGATCAGCGGGGTGCGGGCCTCATCGATCAGGATGGAGTCAACCTCGTCGACGATGGCGTAGTTGTGGCCGCGCTGCACGCGCTGCTCGGGACGGGTAACCATGTTGTCGCGCAGGTAATCAAAGCCGAACTCGGAGTTGGTGCCGTAGGTGACGTCGGCCTGGTAGGCCGGGCGCTTGAGCTCGAGCGGCATGTTGTTCTGGAGCAGACCGACGGTCATGCCCAAGTACTTATAGATGCGGCCCATCCACTCGGAGTCACGCTTGGCAAGGTAATCATTGACAGTAACGACGTGTACGCCCTTGCCGGCAATAGCGTTGAGATAGCCGGCCAACGTGGAGACGAGGGTCTTACCTTCGCCAGTCTTCATCTCGGCGATGTGGCCCTCGTGCAGTGCCATGGCGCCAATGAGCTGCACGTCAAAGTGGCGCATACCCATGGTGCGCTTGGAAGCCTCACGCACGGTGGCAAAGGCCTCGGGGAGCATGTCGTCGAGCGACTCGCCGTTGGCGTAACGCTCGCGGAACTTATCGGTCTGGCCGCGGAGCTCCTCCTCGGTCATCTTCTCAAACTGGGGCTCAAGACCGTTGATCTGGTCGACGATCTTGTAGTAGCGCTTAAGGTCCTTATCGGATCCAAAGGACAGCAGCTTTGACATGAATCCCATGTGGTTTTCCTTTTTGGCCATCGCCCACGCCGTGCAGCCGCGGGCGAGTTAAACACAGATGATTGTACTTTAGCCAAACAAGGCGCGGCCTATACGGTCGACCTCGACCGCCACGTAATAACTACGACCAACCTGCCACAGTGGAACAGGTTAATTTTGGCAGGTTTTATCTAGCCAAACGCCGCCTCTCTGCCATTTGGTGTAATGGGGGCAGGTTGGTTTGCACCAATAAAAAGAAAAGGGCCGCGCACCCAAACGGATGCACGGCCCTTATGCCATGAATGCGAGTGATTCCGCGGCGAGCTATTTACTCAGCAGCCTCGGTGGTCTCGGCCTCGGCAGCGGCCTCCTCGACGGGAGCCTCTGCGGGAGCCTCGGCGGCCTGCTTGGCAGCCTCCTCGGCAAACTTAGCAGCACGCTTAGCCTTCTCGGCAGCCTTAGCCTCAGCGGCGGCCTTGCGAGCGGCCTCGGCCTCAGCAGCCTTGGCGGCCTTGGCAGCCTTGGCCTCCTCGGCCTTCTTGAGCTGGGCGGCAGCGGCGCCACCGAACTTGTCGGCGAAGCGCTGGACGCGTCCACCGGTGTCGACGAACTTCTGCTGGCCGGTGTAGAACGGGTGGCACTCGTTGCAAAGCTCGACCTTCATCTCGGACACGGTAGCGTGCGTCTTGAAGGTGTTGCCGCAGGAGCACGTCACCGTGCACTCGACATACTGGGGATGGATACCCTGCTTCATGGTAGGACTCCTTATTGGTCAGGCGCTGGTTACCGATCAGCGCATAAGGCGTCTTGGTTTCCGACCAAGACAACAAACTCGGCTATGGTACCACGGCGCCGCGCGTCCCACAAAAGGTTCACGGTCTTTGTGCAACGCGGCGTGACCAACCGCAGCGGACACGCACCCTGTTGCCCCTTCTCCCATGTTGCAGACGTGTAACGCCGCAGTAAGCACACCCCTTTTGGCGCCAGACAGGTACAATGATGAACACTGTACCGTAGCGGAGCGCCCCGCGCGCGCCGCAATCACGCGAAAGGGTTTCCCATGGCCGAGATCTCGTCCTCCCGTATCGTCATCACCGTCCTTGGCAAGAACCGCCCCGGCATCGTCGCCGGCGTCACCCGTGTCCTAGGCGAGGCCAACGTCGACATCCGCGACATCACGCAGTCCATTATCGAGGACATCTTCACCATGACCATGCTGGCCGATACCGCCGAGTCCAAGCTCGACTTCGCCGAGCTGCAGAAGGCGCTGGCCGAGGCCGGCGAGCTTTCGGGCGTCAACGTGTCCATCCAGCGCGAGGACGTCTTTAACTTTATGTACCGCCTGTAGCGAACAAGCCGCTCGGGGCAGCTTGACGTCATATCGTCCAAGCGCGCGGCCCCAAAGCGGACCGGAGAGGAGCGCGCATGGCCTACGACGCCAAGAAAATCTACTACCGCTTCGACGATCACCTGAGCCGCCTGGTTCTGGATTACGAGGCGAGCCGTCAGATTTCGCCCGAAAGCGAAAACCTCTACCACGGCCTGCCGACCGCCCCGTACGACGAGGACCTGTTCGTAGAGCACAACGTCAAGCGCGGCCTGCGCAATGCCGACGGCTCGGGCGTGGTCGCGGGCCTTACCCGCATCTCGGACGTGCACGGCTACAACAAGGTCGACGGCAAAGTCGTGCCCGATCAGGGCAAGCTCACGCTTCGTGGCTACAGCATCGAGGATCTGGTCAACAACGCCCAGGCCGAGAACCGCTACGGCTACGAGGAAGTCGCCTATCTGCTTATCACGGGCTCGCTGCCCACCAAAGAGGAACTCGACGGTTTTTGCGAACGCCTGGGTGCTTTTAGGCACCTGAGCGACGAATACGTCCGTGAGTTCCCCATGACCACGGTGTCGTCGAGCATCATGAATGTGCTTCAGCGCGCCGTGCTGCTGCTCTACGCCTTCGACGCCGAGCCCGACGCCATTACACCCGAACACGAAATCGACGTCGCCATCTCCATGCTCGCCCGTCTCCCCCGCATCGCCGCCTTCGCGCATATGGCCTCGGTCGCCAAGCGCCGCGGCTCCGAGGTTCATGTGCCGCACCCCACACCCGGCCTCTCCACCGCCGAGACCATCCTGCAGGTCCTACGCGGCGGCATGGCATTCACCCGCGACGAGGCCATGCTGCTCGACGTGATGCTTATGCTGCATGCCGAACACGGCGGCGGCAACAACTCCACGTTTGCCTGCCGCGTGCTGTCCTCCTCGGCCACCGACCCGTATTCCGCCTACGCCGCGGCTATCGGCTCGCTCAAGGGCCCGCGCCACGGCGGTGCCAATGCCAAGGTCGTGTCCATGCACGGAGACATCCGCGCGCATGTCTCCAACTGGGAGGACGAGGACGAGGTCGCGACCTACCTGGGCAAGATCCTCGACAAGCAGGCTTTCGACGGCACGGGCCTCATCTACGGTATGGGCCACGCCGTCTATACGCTCAGCGACCCGCGCGCCGAGGTGTGCCGCCGTTACGCGCGCACGCTTGCCGCCAAGAAGGACCTGGGCGAGGAGTTCGCGCTCATCGAGCGCATCGAGCGCCTGGCACCCCAGGTCATGCGCGACCACGGCATGACCAAGCCCATCTGCGCCAACATCGACCTGTACACGGGCTTTATCTACAAGATGCTCGGCGTGCCCGAGACGCTCTTTACGCCGCTGTTCGCCGTCGCCCGCATGGCAGGCTGGTCGGCGCACCGCATGGAAGAGCTCTTCTGCGCGCACCGCATCATCCGGCCCGCGTATCGCCCGGTTATCGAGCCGCTGGAGTACAAGCCGCTCGCCGATCGTTAGGACGCAGACCGTTATAGAACCCGAGCGTGGCCAGGGCATCACCGCCCTCGGCCACGCTTTTTATGCCAGCAGAAAGGGCTGCATCGAATGATTGTTTTTTCCGATATGGATGGAACGCTGTTGACGAGCGATAAGCAGATGAGCGCTGCCACCTGGGCGATGCTCGACGAACTCGCTCGACGCGGGATTGAATTTGTGCCCTGCACCGGACGTCCGCTGTCGGGCGTCTTTGAGCCCATCCTCGCCCATCCCGCCGTGCACTATGCCGTCTGCGCCAATGGCGCCAGTATCTGGCAGCTCGACGACGATGTGCCCACCGACGCCTCGCGCGCCACGTGCATTTTGAGCCGTCCGCTCGATCGCGGCATCGCCCACCGCATCTATCGCATCGCCGCCAGCCACGACGTCACCTTCGACATCTTCGCCGATGGACAGTGCTTCCTCCCCCGCTCGCTCTACACGCGCCTGGACGAATTCTGTGGCGGCGACCCCCACATCGCGGCTTCGCTCAAGCGCACACGAACGCCGATCGACATGGATATCGACAGCAAGATCGACGAGGTCGAGACACTCGAACGCATCGCCATGTACTGGCACGACCCGGCCGATCGCGACGCTATCGCGGCGGCGCTCGACACGCTCGGAGGCATTGAGGTCACGCGTTCGTACGCCATGAATATCGAGGTCATGGGCGAGGGCGCCACCAAGGGAACGGCCCTCACGTGGTTGTGCGAGCATCTGGGCGAACCCCTTGCCGATGCTTGGGCCTTCGGCGACAACATCAACGACATCCCCATGCTGCAGGCAGCGGGCCACGGCATGGCCATGATCAACGCCGAGCCCGAGGACCGCGAGGCCGCCGACGCCATCACCGAATACGACAACGACCACGACGGCGTCGCCCGCACCATCATGGCCGCCCTCGCCTAGTCATTGGGGCGTTCTTGAATGACTAGTCGTTGGGGACAGTCTTCGCGAAAAAGCTGCAAGGACTGTCCCCCACTGCCGGCAGAACGGGAACGTCCCCATCTGTCGGATTAAGCGAGGCCCTCTAGCACGCGACGAAGCTCCTGTTGAACGGCGTGGTCGCGGTTACAACCCACCACGCGATCGGCCACCGCCTTAAGCGCGGGGCGCGCGTTTTCCATCGCGCAGCCCGTGCCGACAAAGCGAATGATCTCGTAGTCGTTCATCGAGTCGCCAAACGCCATGACCTCGTCGCGTCCAATGCCGTAATGCTCCGCGAGCTGCGCGATACCCGAGGCCTTCGACACACCAGGCTGCATGGCATCGATCCACGCGTTGCCCGAAGGCGCAAAAGTAAAGAGCTGACCAAGTTCGCGCTGTAGCACGTACGCACTGTCCATAACCGCACTATCGTCGCAAAAGATACTCGCTTTGATGATATTTACGCTGGGATCGGGCAGCTCCCAAATGCGCTCGGCATTGGGAAGGTCCTTATCGACCTCACGCACGAACTTGCACTCGTCATCAAGCAGGAAGGACTTGGTTCGGTCAAAGAGCGCAAGATGCAGATTGGGAAACGTCCTGACGGCTTGGGCGAGCCTTCGAATCGCCAGGTGGGAATACACCTCACGGTCTACCATCTTACCGTCGGCGTAGACCTGGGCGCCGTTAGCGGCGACAAAGTCCATCTTGTCGCGAACGGGCGCAAAGAACTCGCACAGGCGATCGTAGCGACGACCTGACGATGTGGCGAAATGCACGCCATGCTCGTGTAGCGCCAGAATCAGTTCGTAGGTCTCGGGAGGCACCTGGCCGTTTTCGTCAAGCAGTGTGCCGTCCATATCGGATGCAATCAGTTTAAACATAGAAAAGCTCCCCTCGGGCTTGTTGGAATCGAACGTGTATCCGATTCCAACGTACCCAAAGGGAACTCAAATAAGACTCCGCGGGCATAAACGTTACAAGGACCTGGCAAATAGCCCACACATGCCAGAGGTCCTACGGTCGCGGCGTCAGGCAGCCCGCCAAAGAGTGTCCCCGATGACTAGTCGTTTAAGAACGTCCCCGATGACTAGTCGGCGTAGGTGAAGGTTGTAACGTCGAACATGCCCTCGGGGCGGATGCGGAGCGTCGGGATGACCGGCAGAGGCAGGAAGATGATGCCCATGATGGGGTCGAGCGGCGGCTCAATACCCATAGCGCGTGCCTTGACCATAAAGTCGTCGTGCTGCGCCGCGACGTCTTCGGCAGTGCCCTCGCTCATAAGGCCGCCGAGCGCCAGCGGAATGCGCGCTACGACCTCACCATCGCGTACCAGCACGTGACCACCCTGGCCCACGGCCTCAACGGCAGCCATCATATCGACGGCATTGTCGCCCACCACGCACACGTTGTGCGAGTCGTGGCCGATTGTGGAGGCAATGGCACCACCGGTGATGGTGAAACCGCGCACCCAGCCGCGACCGATATGCTTGCCAACCAGACCCAGGCCAGCGGGGCCATCGCCGTCGACGCCCTCGGCCTGCAGCGACACGCCGCGGCCATGGCGCTCAATCAGCATAATGCGACGCAAGTCCTCGTCAGTCTCGGGACGAACCATGCCCGTGATGGCCTTGCCCGGCACCACGTCAATCACGGCCTCGCCCGGCTTAAAGGCATAGTCGAACACGTCGAGCGATAGCTTCGGCAGCTTAACGGAGGCGCGCAGCTCATCGGCAAGGGCCGCAACCTCGGCCATCTCGGGTGCAATCTCGCCCACAAAGGTGCCGTCCTGCGCCACCAGAGCACCGGCGGCATATACGCGATGCGGAGCCGTGGCAAACGTCAGGTCATTGAGCACCAGCAGGTCGGCACGCTTACCCGGGGCAATCGCACCGCGGAGCTCATGCGGGTCGCGGCAGCCGTGATCCAGGCCAAACGCCTCGGCCGTGGAGAGGGACGCCATAGAGATAGCGACCACGGGGTCGATACCGGCCTCAATCGCCACGCGGCAGGCATTGTCGATCATGCCGGTTGCAAGCGCATCGGAAGGGGCGCGGTCGTCAGTCGCAAAGCAGCAGCGGCGGGCGCGCGCGGGATTCTCCAGCA
>ERZ1032310.34-NODE-34-length-23676-cov-10.272935_pt1 | contig 23676 bp, 18 predicted proteins | sample MGYA00516697_ERZ1032310 | MGnify/ENA primary metagenome ERZ1032310 (study PRJEB33719, sample SAMN04261360) | wastewater metagenome | biome: periurban shantytown; feature: human; material: feces | host: Homo sapiens | place: Peru: Lima | collected 2012-01-15 ... | reverse complement strand
GGAACGGCATTCTATTGCTGGGACGGTTCGTCGCAAGGGCGATGGAAGCGTCATTGATCATTTCGTACAGCCAAACGCTCATGCCGTATTTATGGACCACATTGCGGCAGCTGATGAGGAATTCCGAGTCGTAGCCGATTTGGAAACGGTCCAGCATGATCATGTCCATGTCGAGATTGATTGGCCAGGAGGTGCCGCCGAACAATTCGCCGGCAAGTTCATGGACGACATCGTCGAACAGGGGAATCGATTTCCCCGCATCTTGTTCGTTGCGAGCACGTTCCACGTTTTCGCAGCATCGGTCCGAGGTGTATTGGTTGAACCGTTCAAGCAGACGGTCGATTGTCTGCAGGAATCCTTGCTCGTCCATATTGAATGGTTTGGCTGTGGCAACTGTCATGTGCAACTCCTTCGTTGTGTTGGGGGCGTCCCCACTGTCGCACAGGCATCCGCTTCTTCGCCACCTCTCTTCGAATTTTGTGGATAAGTGGTCGATTCTTTCTTGCCGCATTCATCTTCATGCTTGCAGACATCTGTTTTCCGATAAAAGAAAGGGCCCTTCCCCGAAGGGAAGAGCCCTGGTGATTCAGCGCAGTCCGCGCCTCGTCATGCCGTCAGTTGATGAGTTCCTTGACGGCTGCGATGACAGCCTGCAGGCTGGCCTTGGCGTCGCCGAAGAGCATCTGCGTGTTGTCTTCGAAGTACAGCTCGTTCTGGATGCCGGCGTAACCGGTGCCACGGCCACGCTTCATGACCACCACGTTCTGTGCCTTGTCGACGTCGAGGATCGGCATGCCGGAAACCGGGGTGCCCGGCTTGCGCGCGGCCGGGTTGGTCACGTCGTTGGCGCCGACCACAAGGGCCACGTTGGCCTGCGGGAACTGCGGGTTGATGTCGTCCAGGTCGATGAGCTCCTCGTACGGCACGTTGGCTTCGGCGAGCAGCACGTTCATATGGCCCGGCATACGGCCGGCAACCGGGTGGATGGCGTAGGAGACTTCGACGCCGTGGTCCTTGAGCAGCGTGCCAAGGTCGGCGAGCTCACGCTGGGCCTGGGCCTGGGCCAGACCGAAGCCCGGCACGAAGATGACCTTCTCTGCGTAGACGAGCTGGACGGCCAGATCGTCGGCGGAGGTTTCCTTCATGGTGCCTTCAGGACCTTCACCAGCGCCGGCAGCGGCGTTGGATCCGCCAAAGCCGCCGGCAAGGACGGACAGCAGCGGACGGTTCATGGCCTTGGACATGGCGATGGACAGGGTCACGCCCGCCGCACCGACGAGCGCGCCGGCCACGATCAGGGCGATGTTGTTGATGGCCAGACCGGACATGGCCACTGCGGTGCCGGTGCAGGCGTTCAACACGGAGATGACGACCGGCATATCAGCGCCGCCAATCGGGATGACGAACACGAGGCCGTAGCACAGGGCGAACACGGTGGTCAGGATCGACCAGAGCAGACGCTGGTTCGGCTGCACGCACAACATCACGAAGGACACGATGGTGAGCACGACGAACAGGATGTTCCAGAAGCCCTTGCCCGGCAGGCTCAGCTTCTTGACCCACTTGATGCCCTGCAGCTTGCCGGCTGCGATCAGCGAGCCGGAGAAGGTGACGGATCCGATCATGATGCCCAGACCCGCGGTGATGAGCACCACGATGGATGGGGTTTCGGCGGAGGTCAGGATGTCGTTCAATGCCACGAGCGCGGCGGCGCCACCGCCCACGGTGTTGAACACGGAGACCAGCTGCGGCATGTCGGTCATCTTGACCTTCTTGGCGGAGACCACGCCCGCCACGGCGCCGATGACGATGCCGACGATCAGCACGATGACTGCGACGCCATGCTTGAAACCGTTGGAGGCCTCACCTGCGAACAGCACGATGAAGGCCATGGCCACGGCGAACACCATGCCGATGGCGGAGACCATGTTGCCCTTGCGGGCGGTCTTCGGGGAGTTCATCAGGTGCAGGCCGATGACGAACATCACTGCGGCCAGCAGATAGACGAACCATTCGATGACGCCGAGCGGCGTGCTCAGCATTTCGGCCAGGGTACCCATTTACTTGGCCTCCTCTTCCTTCTTCTTGCCCTTGTCGGACTTGAACATCTCCAGCATGCGGTCGGTGACGACGTAGCCGCCGACGACGTTCATCGTGCCCAGCACGGCGGCCAGGAAGATGAACACCCAGGCGAGCGGACTGGTGGCGTGCGCGGCGACGATGACGACGCCCGCGATGACGATGCCGTGGATGGAGTTGGCGCCCGACATCAGCGGGGTGTGCAGGGTGGCGGGCACCTTGCCGATGACCTCGACGCCGATGAGCAGCGCGAGGACGAACAGTGTGATCGCAACGACGATATCCATTGCTTTACTCCTCTTCCTTCTTGGCTTCCTCGCCGCGGCCGGCCACGACCATGGCGTTGTCGAGCTCTTCGTTCAGGTCGATGGCGAGCTTGCCGTCACGCACGAAATGCGCCAGCACGTCGGCCACGTTGCGGCTCAGCAGGTTGGATGCGGTGGTGGACACGCCGCTGGCCAGATACGGGGCGCCGATGATGGTCACGCCGTTGTCGGTGACCTGGGTGCCGACGGAGGAGCCTTCGACGTTGCCGCCAAGGTCGCTTGCCGCGCAATCGACGATGACGGCGCCACGATGCAGACCGGCCACACCGGCCTTGGTCAGAAGGACCGGAGGCTTGCGTCCCGGCACTTTGGCGGTGGTGATGACGATGTCGAAGCCGGCGGCCTTCTGATCGACCGCGGCCTGCTGCTGGGCCTGCTCTTCGGCGCTCAGCGCGCGTGCGTAGCCGCCTTCGCCCTGGCCCTTGGAGAAGTCAAGACCAAGGTCGAGGAACTTGGCGCCCAAGGATTCGACTTCGCCCTTGGATGCCGGACGCACGTCGTACGCGGTGACGACGGCGCCGAGACGCTTGGCGGTGCCGATGGCCTGCAGGCCGGCGATGCCGGCGCCCAGAATAAGCACCTTGGCCGGGCGGATGGTGCCAGCGGCGGTGGTCATCATCGGCAGGAAGGAACCGTACGCGTTGGCTGCCACGATGGCGGCCTTGTAGCCCATCACGGAGTTCTGCGACGTCATTTCGTCCATGGACTGCGCGGAGCTCAGCTGGCGCGGCAGCTTTTCCATGGCGACGCCGACCAGACCGGCCTTCTCGATCGCGGCGACGTAATCGGCATCGGTGAACGATCCCAACATGCCAATGATCCATGTGCCCTGCTTGACGCGGGCGAGCAGCTCATTGCTTGGACGGTCCACAAAACCCAGCGCGTCGGCGCGTGCGATCACATCGTCGGCGGAGACGACCTGCGCGCCCGCCTTCGTATAATCTTCATCAACGTAGTGCGATGCGACGCCCGCACCGGACTCAATCAGACATGTAACACCTGATTTACGCAACCTCGTTACGATATCCGGTGTCAGAGCAACACGGGACTCGTGTTCGGAAGTCTCGTTGAGAACTCCGAAGACCACGGTGGCTTCAGCTTTTTCAGCCATAGGTGCCCTTTCTTCCTCGTTAAAGAAATCTAATGAACAGATACAGCGCCCAAGTGTAACGTACACGGCAACATCGCGGCCGCAATCGTTCATCTTTCGAATCACGGGCTGTATCCGGCATGCGCCGCCCGTTTCCCTGATGGCCTGTCACCTTACGCTACCGTAAGGTGACGTGTCGCGCGCGACGGGCTATCATTCCTTCTTTAGATACCGTTTATATACGTAGGAGAGTCACGTGTCCATCATCACCTCGTTGAACAAGCAGGCCACTAATCTCGCAAGGAAGGCGTTGCGCCTGGGCAACGATTTCGTGCACCCGGTCAGCGACGATTCCGGCAATACACCGGATTACAACGACCCGAACAGCATCCTCTCCCCCGATGGCCATATCGAGCTGCCGCACACCGCTGAATGGGGACCGGGATACCCGTCCACCACGTTCCTTGACCCCGAAACCGGACTGTTGACCACGAAGACAGAGGGCAATCCGCCGCTAGACGAAGGCACCTCCATCTACGATATCTACGCCGACCGCGCCGCTCGTATGGGAGACGAACCATTGTACACGTTCAAGCAAGATGGCGATTGGCACACCAAGACCGCAAATGAGACGCTCGCCGACATCCGCGCCGTCGCGAAGGGCTTGCTGCATTATGGTTTGAAGAAGGGCGATGGCGTGGCTTTCATGTGCCGCACCTCCTACGATTGGGATGTGTTCGACGCGGCCGTCATGGCCTGCGGCGGCGTGCTCGCCACGATTTACGATACCGATTCCGCCGAGCAGATCCGCAATATCGTCAACAATTCCGATGCGCGTCTGCTGGTCGTGGAAACCACTGATATGAAGGCGAAGGCGGACGGGGCCGAAACCGATTGCCCGACTTTGGAGCACATCGTCTGCTTCGAGACCGGTGGTCTTGACGAGATCAAGGCGTATGGCTCCGGTGTGAGCGATGAGGCGCTCGATGCGCGAATCGATTCCGTGCAGAAGACCGATCTGTGCTCCATTGTGTACACGTCCGGTTCGACCGCCGCGCCGAAGGGCGTGGAGATGACGCATGAGCATTATTGCGCCACCGCGTTCAATCTGCCCGATTATATGCCGGAACTGCTGCATGGCAAGAAGAACACCGTCCTGCTGTTCCTGCCTCAGGCGCATTCCTTCGCCCGTGCCATCAACTACATCTGTGTGGCGAGTAATCTGCATATCTACATCGCACAGGGCATCAAGACGTTGACCGCCGATTTGCAGGTGGCCAAGCCGACCATCATGATCGTTGTTCCGCGTGTGTTGGAGAAGGTGTACAACGCTGCTTCCCAGAAGGCCGGTCATGGCGCCAAGGGCGTTGCTTTCGCCGCAGCCGTGGTCGCCGCGCAGAATTATATGAAGGAAGTCAGCACCAAGGGGAAGGCCGGAACGCTTACCAAGGCACGTCGCGCGGCGTTCGATCCGGTGGTCTATGCCTCGCTGCGTGAGGTGCTCGGCGGACGCGCCAAGTGGATCGTCGCGGGCGGTGCGCCGCTTGATCCGGAGTTGTTGGCGTTCTTCCGTGGTGCCGGCGTGCCGGTCTACGAAGGCTACGGATTGACCGAAACCACCGCGCCGTGCGCGTTCAACGTGCTTGGCGTGCCGTATCATCAGGGTTCCGTCGGCATCGCGTTCCCTGGTTTCGAGCTGCGTATCGCCGAGGATGGGGAGATTCAGGTCAAGGGCGCTTCGGTGTTCCCGAAGTACCATAAGAACGGCGAGGCCACCGAGGATTCCTTTACCGAGGATGGCTGGTACAAGACCGGCGACTTGGGCCGCATTGACGACGATGGCTTCCTGTACATCATCGGACGCAAGAAGGATCTCATCATCACCGCCGGCGGCAAGAACGTCTCCCCTGGCCCGATCGAGGATGTCATCAAGCGTTGCGAATTCGTCTCTCAGGCGTTGGTGCTTGGCGACAAGCGTCCGTTCATCTCCGCGCTGATCACGCTTGACGAGGAAGCGTTGCGTCCATGGCTGGAAAGCAAGGGTCTCAACCGAGATATGTCGATGGAGGAGGCCTCCAGCAACGCGGCCGTCCGCGCCGAAGTCCAGAAGTGGGTCGATCAGGCCAATGAGGGCGTGTCCCGTGCCGAATCCGTGCGTAAGTTCATCATCCTGCCGGAGGAGTTCACACAGGAGAACGGTTTGATGACCGCTTCCATGAAGGTCATCCGTCCGAAGGTGATCAAGCGTTACGCCACCCTGCTGAACACGCAAATGTACACCAAGAAGAAGTGACCATCCAGCACCAACAAGCTTAGAGCATAATAAAGCCTGCCGCATAAACAGCGGCAGGCTTTATTGTTCCCACCCGGAAAAAATCAGAAAGCCCACCTTCTCAAGCTGCTTGGCTGAGCCGTCAAACGGGCAGCCCAGTGGGCTGACCGTAGGCGAAGTGAGCGGCTTCGCCGCGAAGCGGATCCTAAGCGGCTTAGAAGCCCAGCTTCTCAAGCTGCTTAGGATCCGACTGCCATCCCTTGGCCACCTTGACATGCAGGTCGAGCTTGGCCTTCTGCCCGACGATGCGGTTGACCGCGGTGCGCAGCTTCTTCTTGACGCGTACCAGATGCTCCGCGTTATGTCCGATGATGATCGGCTTCTGCGAATCACGTTCCACGTAGATCGACACAATCACCTGCGCCTTGCCCGCGTAGGATTCGCCGCTGTCGTTGTCTTCCGGATATTCGATGGAATCCACCACCACGGCGAGCGAATGCGGCAGCTCGTCATCCAATTCCTCCAGGAACGCGCCTCGAATCAGTTCGGCGATGGTGTCTTCCGGACGTTCTTCGGTGATTTGCTCGGCCGGATACATCTGCGGTCCTTCGGGCATGTTCTCCACCAGCACGTTGCGTACTTCGGCGAGATTGTCGTGCTCGAGGGCGCTCACCGGCACAATGTCGGTGAAGTCGGCGAACTCGTTGATTTCGATGAGCTTGTCGATCAAAGCGCTTCGGTCCAATTCGTCGATTTTGGTGACGATGGCGATCAGCGGCACCTTCCATTTGAATGTGCCGTCGTCGCGTTTGACGGCGAAATCAGAACGCAGCCTGCTCAGAATGCGTTTGTCGCCGGGGCCGATTTCCTGGTCGGCGGGCAGCAGGAAGGCGATCGCGTCGACATCGGATAGCGATTCGTCGACGACATCGTTCAGCCGCTGTCCGAGCAGCGTACGCGGACGGTGGATACCGGGGGTATCGACCAGCACGATCTGCGCGTTGTCTGTGGTCAGAATGCCGCGGATGGCCTTACGTGTAGTCTCCGGACGGGATGAGGCGATGGCGATCTGCGTGCCGATAAGCGCGTTGATCAGCGTCGATTTGCCGACGTTCGGACGTCCGACCACCGCGACGAAGCCGGAACGATATGGAACGGGGGCTTCGGCGTCGGAATGCTGGGAAGCCGGTTCGGTCACATCTGCGTCAGTCATGCTTGTCCTTGGAATCCTTGTCGTCATGGGATGCCTCTTCGGCACCGTTCGTATGGTCTTCGTGTTGTTCAGTTTCGTCCACGCCCTCGACGTGGGCCGGTTCCACCACGATGGTGGACACTTTCTTGCGGCGTCCCGCGGAGTCGACCGCGGTCAGGCGCAGGCCCCTGGTGACGGCCGTCGAACCGACGATCGGCACGCGGCCAAGCAGCTTGGTGAGCAGACCGTATACCGTGTCGACGTCGTCCTCGTCGATGTCGATTTCGAAGATCTCCTCCAAGTCGGCGATGGGCGTGCGTGCCGGCATGCTCCATTTGTTCTCGCCGATTTGTTCCGGATCGGCATGCTGGGTACGGTCGTGTTCGTCCTCCAGTTCGCCGACGATCTGTTCGATGGTGTCTTCGATGGTGACCAGGCCGGCGATGCCGCCGTATTCATCCACGACGATGGCCACATGCTGGCGGGTGCGCTGCATCTGGTGGAACAGGTCGTCGACCGGCTTGGATTCGGGCACCAGCATCGGGTCACGGACGATGGATTCGACATCGCGGGATATCGCCGCGGGATTGAACGCCGTGGCGCGCACGGCATCCTTCAGGTATGCCACGCCGACCAGATCATCCACATCATCGCCGATGACCGGTATACGGGAGAATCCGGAACGGGAGCACAATTTCAGCATGTTCTCCAGCGTCTCCCCGCGTTCGATGCAAATCATATCAGTGCGCGGCACCATGATCTCACGCGTCAACGTTTCGGACAACGTCAATACGTTGCGCAGCATTTCGGAAACCTCAGGGTCGAAATCATTCGCCTCGACCAGACGATCTATGGTGGCGCGCCCTTGTTCGAGTTGGATTTTTTCAAGCTCCTCATCGTCCGACAGATCATTCGAATGACGTTTCGCATCCTTCTGTCCGCCGATTTTAGCGAACGGCGTCAAAGCCACCGCGACCGACGCCGCATCGGCATGCTTCAGCATCAGATCGACCGGTTTGGAGGCGCCCGCGCTACGTGGACGGACCAGCAGCGAAATCACCGCGACCACCAGCGCGAACACGAAGCCGACAAGCAGTCCCGCCCATAACGGCGCATCGCACAACGACGCGATCGCGGCGACCAACACACCGTCAAGCACATTGCAGGTGATGCGGAAGAACGCGCATGAACCGGCGGTCGCGTAGCGGTCGGCGATCAGCCGCTGCACCTTGTGGATGCGTTTGATCTTCTTGTCGCGTATGAATTGCGACGCCTCCGTATCCGTCTGAATCTCAAGAATGAGGTTGTTCAGACTTGCCCTCGTGACACGTCCCACCGCGCCTTCCGTCGCGGCCATCGACAGCGACAGCCAGACCAGCAGCAATGCGATGACGACGAGAATCGCAATCATCGTGATAGTCGTTGTTTCCATGGTTCGTCAACCCCCCACTTTCGAAACCGTCGGATGATGCATCATGCCGTCATTTGGCCGTTTTGCCGCCGGCCCCGTGTTCGCGGTCCCATTCGGCGAGCGCATCCGGCGTGCCGGCGGGAAGCGTCGCCTGCGCGCCGGCTCCCTGTCGAAGCGCGAAGAACGTCAATAGCAGCTGGCGTTGCAAGCCGAACATCTGCCGTTCCTGTTCGGGTGTGACATGGTCGTATCCGAGCAGGTGGAGGATGCCGTGGATGGTCAGCAGCATCATTTCCTCCATGGTGCTGTGGCCGGCCGCGAGCGCCTGCTGGGCGGCCACCCACGGGCATAGCACGATGTCGCCCAGCACGCCTTCCATTTCGGTTCCGCCGTCTCCGGGGCGCAGTTCGTCCATTGGGAAGCTCATGACGTCGGTGGGGCCTTCGAGGTTCATCCAACGCATGTGCAGTTGGGCGATGGGATCCGGGTCCACGAACATGATGGTCAGGTCGGATTGTGTGCTGACCCTCATCTGGCTCATGACCCATACGCCGAGGTCGGAAAAGATTTTGCCGTCAATCTGCCAGGCGGTTTCGTTCGTCACTTCAACGCTCATTTATGCGTTTTCCTTGTTCTTGTCGTCGAATGGTTGCGATGATGCGGCACGCACGCTTCTGCTGTGGTCTCCCGCTATGGCCGTGTGCCTGTCGTAGGCGGCGACGATTTTGCCCACGAGCGCGTGGCGGACCACGTCTTCGGGCTTCAGGTGGGCGAAGGCGATGTCGTCGATGCCGTCGAGGATGCGTTCGATGGTGGCCAGACCTGATTTCGGCACGGTCAGATCCACTTGGGTCACGTCGCCGGTGATGACCATTTTGGTGTTGAATCCCAGTCGGGTCAGGAACATCTTCATCTGCTGTTCGGTGGTGTTCTGGGCCTCGTCGAGGATCACGAACGCGTCGTTGAGCGTGCGGCCGCGCATGTAGGCGAGCGGCGCCACTTCGATGGTGCCGTCGTCCATGTATCGTTTGAGCTGGTCCGCTCCGAGCATGTCGGACAGCGCGTCGTACAGCGGTCGCAGGTACGGGTCGACCTTTTCGTTGAGCGTGCCCGGCAGGAAGCCGAGGTTCTCCCCTGCTTCGACGGCGGGACGGGTCAGTATGATGCGCCGGACCTGCCTGTCTTGGAAAGCACGTACCGCTTTGGCTACGGCAAGATAGGTTTTGCCGGTGCCTGCCGGTCCGATGGCGAAGGTGATGGTGTGCGATTCGATGGCGTTGACGTAGGCTATCTGTCCGGCGGTTTTGGCACGGACCGGTTTGCCGAGCGCGAAGGTGATGACGCCCGGCACGTGAGGACGCCGCCTGTCTGCGGTTTCCTCACGATGGGACGCGTGCGACTGTTGCCTGCCGGCCATGCGCAATTCCTCCACCACGCGGCCGTGGCCGGGATGTGTGGCGCGGACCGGATTTTTAAGCACGTTCTGGTCGAGCATGCGACGGACGGTATCGGCGTCCATCGGCGCGGTATAGGCGGCTTGGATGATATCGGCAACCACCTGTTCGGCTTGGGCGGCTTGGGATTCGGATTTGCTGGAATGCGACATGATGGCGATGCGGTTGCCCCGTACGATGATGGTCAGGTCGGGGAACGCACGTTCGACTTCCCGAAGCACCTCGTCCACAGGGCCAAGCACGGTCACCGGATCAAGCTGTTGGGGTATCGCGATGGTGCGTGTAGTGGTGGGCACAGAACCTCTTCCGATGTCGGTATTGGCGATATGTGGACTATTCGTCGAGCTTTTCGCCGGTAAGCACGTGGGCGTGCACGTGGAACACGGTCTGTCCGGCGTCGATTCCGGTGTTGAAGATCAGACGGAAGGCGCCATGGAACTCCTGGTCGGCGATTTTCTGCGCCACTTCGGCCATGTGGGCGAGCTGTGCCGGATCCTCTTTGGCGAGTTCGGCGACGTTCGCGTAGTGCTTGCGCGGCACGATCAGTACGTGCACCTTGGCTTTCGGATTGATGTCCTTGAAGGCGTAGGTGGTATCGTCCTCGTACGCCTTCTCGCTGGGAATCTCACCTGCGATGATCTTGCAGAACAGGCAATCCTTGTCGCTCATAACGCTCCTTATCGGTATTGGAAAAACCTTCGCTACCATGCTACACCAGCAGGAAACGGGGCGATTCCGGCAATTTCACGCAATGGAGCCGGGATCAGACGAAACGTCCCAATGCTCGCGCGAGCAATGACAGCGCGACCGGACCGGCGGTGGACGCACGTAGGATGTTGCTTCCCAGCACGCACACTTCGGCGCCGGCTTTCGTGAACGCCTCGACTTCGGCGTCGCTGATGCCGCCTTCCGGACCGACGAGCACATATATGGTGCGCGGACGTCCGTCCTTCAGACACGTATCGGACAGTTTGGCGATACCGGTTTCCAGTTGTTCCCAGGTCTTCGTGGCATCTTGATGCAGCACGATCACCATGTCGCCATGCACGCATGCGCGCTTGCAGATGGCGACCACCTGCTTGCTGGTCACGCAATCGTCCAGCTGGGGCGTCCACGATCTGCGCGACTGTTCGGTGGCGGATTCCAGCACCTGCCTCCACTTTTTGTCAGTACGTCCTGCCTTCCATTTGGCGATGGAACGGTCGGCCTGCCAGGGAATCACCTGATCGACGCCGATCTGCGTGGCCATATCGATCGCCTGTTCGTCATGGCCGGTTTTGGCGAGAGCCTGCACCAGCGCGAGCCTGGTGACCGGCTGCGGCTCCTTGCCGAATCGCAGCACTTCCGCGATTCCCTGCTGCGCGTCGCGCAGTACGGCGTGGATGCGCAATCCCCTGCCGTCGGAAAGCTGCAGTTCGTCGCCGTCCTTCAATCGCATGGCCTGGATGGCGTGCCTGCGTACGGATGAGGGAAGCGTCAGCCTCCATCCGGCGTTGAGCTCGTCGCTGTTCACCGGTACGTCGTCATGGTCCGTATCAAGCAGAAAAAGGGCATCAGTCATAGCTTCCGAGCCTATCAGGAACCCCACATAACCCATATCGGACCTATCGCGACACGCCGGGATTTGCATCATGGATTTCAACTGCTATAGTTTTCATTCGTTGCCGCTGAGCAACGCACCTGTCCGGGTGGCGGAATGGTAGACGCGCTAGCTTGAGGTGCTAGTGCCTATTTTATACAGGCGTGCGGGTTCAAGTCCCGCTCCGGACACCGGAATAAACCCCTTGGAAACAAGGGGTTTTCTTGTATCTGACGAAAGATTGGCGGAATACGGGCAATGCGGTTCATTCATCTTGACTCCATCGACGACGAGCGTGTGGCGGCTTATGTGAATCTCACGGAAATCCAGCTGCGCAACAGGCTGGAGCCCAGCAAGGGATTGTTCATCGCCGAATCGCCCAAAGTGATAGACCGTGCCCTGGCCGCTGGACGCGAGCCGATTTCCCTGCTGGTCGAGGAGTCGTGGATCGACGGCATGAGCGGCATGTTCGATGTCATCGAGAAACGTTGGGGCGATGACATTCCCGTGTATGTCGCTTCGCCTGAGCAGCTCAAACGTCTAACCGGCTACCGGCTGCATCGCGGAGCCCTTGCCGCGATGAAACGCTGGTTCCTGCCCAGCGTCGAAGAGGTCTGCCGTGGCGCTCGACGGGTCGCGGTCATGGAGAATATCGTCGACCACACGAATGTGGGCGCTCTCATGCGTTCGGCTGCGGCGCTCGACGTGGATGCGGTGCTCGTCACTCCGTCCTGTGGCGACCCGTTGTACCGGCGCGCGGCACGCGTGTCCATGGGCACGGTGTTCCAAGTGCCGTGGACGCGCATCGGAGGGGACGACAAGCATTATTGGCCGTTCACCGGCATGCGGGAACTGCATGATCTGGGGTTCACCACCGTAGCGATGGCGCTTGAGGATGATTCCATTTCTTTGGCCGAATTGGTCCGCCGTCTCAACAACGCCGAGACTGAAAGCGACCATATTGACAAGCTCGCGTTGATTTTCGGTACCGAAGGAGATGGACTGTCGCACCACACCATCTCCCGCGCCGACCTTACGGTGAAGATTCCCATGAGCCACGGCGTGGACAGTCTCAATGTCGCCGCATCAAGCGCGGTCGCCTTCTATGCGACGCGTCGAGTGGACCATCATGCGTGAGACGCGCATGAACGCATGGTGAAACGTTGCTGAAACGAACTGGAAATTTTCAAGACTCGCGCTGCAAACTCCTTGCGATTTGCTGAATTTATGCAATCATAGTGTGCGTAAGCGGTTTCGTGATGAAGCGGACCGACCGTGCGTACGGTGTCGCAAGACGCTCTCGGAGAGGAGTTCCCATGGCGAAGAACCCAAAGATTCTTTCCATCGTGCTGGCAGGCGGTGAAGGCACCCGTCTGATGCCATTGACCAGGGACAGGGCCAAGCCTGCCGTCCCATTCGGCGGCGTGTTCCGTCTGATTGATTTTCCGCTGAGCAATCTGGTGAATTCCGGCTACATGCAGACGGTCGTGCTTACCCAGTACAAGTCCCATTCGCTTGACCGCCATATCTCCACTGTATGGCGTTTCTCGCCGCTGTTGGGCAACTACGTCTCCCCTGTGCCGGCGCAGCAGCGTCTCGGCAAGCATTGGTATCTCGGTTCGGCCGACGCCATCTACCAGACCATCAACATCATTGAGGACGTGCAGCCCGACATCGTGGTGATTGTCGGCGCCGACCATGTCTATCGTATGGATTTCCAGCAGATGGTGCAGCAGCACATCGAATCCGGCGCGGAATTCACCGTTGCCGGCATCCGTCAGCCCATCAGCCAGTCCAACCAGTTCGGCGTGATCGAAGTCGATCCCGATCATCCGAATATGATCAAGAGCTTCCAGGAAAAGCCGCAGACCACCACGGGACTGCCGGACGACCCGAATTCCATCCTGGCCTCCATGGGCAACTATGTGGCCAACACCGATGCCTTGTTCGCGGCGCTTTCGTTGGATGAGAAGGCCGAGGATACGAAGCATGATATGGGCGGCGACATCGCGCCGTATTTCGCGGCACGCAACGAGGCCGGCGTCTACGATTTCAATTCCAACGAGATTCCGGGAGCCACACCGACCGACCACGCCTACTGGCGTGACGTGGGCACGCTGAAGCAGTTCTACGATGCGCATATGGATCTGATCTCCTATGTGCCGGAGTTCAACCTGTACAACACCGAATGGCCTATCTACACGCTGTCCGGCAACCTGCCGCCGGCGAAGTTCGTGCATGCCGGCCGCGACCGCCTGGGCCATGCCACCGATTCGATCGTCTCCCCCGGCGTCATCGTTTCCGGCGGCGAGGTGCACCATTCCGTCCTGTCGCCGAACGTGCGCATCCATTCGTGGTCTCAGGTCGTCGATTCGATTCTGTTCGACGGTGTGGTCGTCAACCGTCGCGCGCGGGTCTACAAGGCGATTCTCGACAAGAACGTCGTGTTGACGGAGAATTCAACCGTTGGCATCGATACCGAGCATGATTTGGCGCGTGGCTTCACCGTCACGCCGGAAGGCATCACCGTGGTGCCGAAGGGTACCGTGGTCGACGACTGACATACGTCGTAATACGAAAGGCGCGCTTTCCCGTTCGGGAGGCGCGCCTTTCGTATGTTGTTCCGCTTTTCTTACGTTTGTGGCGGCTGCGGTTCACTGCACGGCAACCGCAGCAAACGTCAGTATTTCGGCAGATTGTCGAAATTGAAGCCGAGCGCGGCGAGCTGGTCACGGCCTTCCGGCGTGATCTTGTCCATCGTCCAACGAGGTTGCCAGGTCCAGTCGATGCGGAATTCTTCGACGAGACCGGCGAGGGTGCTGGCGCATTCGTCTTCGATCAGGTCGGTCAGCGGGCAGGCCGGCGTGGTGAGCGTCATCGTGATGATGGCTCGGCCCAGTTCGTCGATTTCGATGCCGTAAACCAGACCAAGGTCGATGACGTCGATGCCGAGTTCCGGGTCGATGACCTGGTGCAGGGCTTCTTTCACGTCAGCTGCCGTGGCACGTCCGATATCGTCGACGGCTTTCAGCGGAATGTCGTCATCCTGCGGTTGGGAGCATCCGCACGCGTCGGCATGATTGCCGCAGCCGCAAGTGTCCTGCCCGTCTTTTTTGGATTCCTTGTTCACCGGCTTGCCGTCCTTGAACCCTTTGGCCAGGTTCGGATTGAGCATGACGCGACGGGCCGCGTCCTCATCGTTGCCCAAGGCCTTGGTCACGGAATCGAAGATCGACGCCTGCGGTTCGGGTACCAGGGTGTCGCTCATTGTCTCTCCAAACTGTTGATGGACGTTGCTTGTATCTGTTGAGCAAGAATAGCGCGTCGCTTGGGGTTTGTCACTAGTGTTTTTCCAAACGCCGAGTTGAAGGCTCAGGCTTTCGCGGCCAGAGCCTTGGCCACGGCGTCCTTCATGCCCTCCCAGCCGAGCAGCGCGCATTTGATGCGCATCGGATACTGGGAGACCCCTTGGAAGACGATGCCGTCCTCCAAGGATTCCTCGGCCTGTTCGTCATTCAGTCCTTTGCCGCGTGACTCCATAAGCTTATGGAAGGTTTCGGCGAGTTTCATGGCCTCGTCCACGGTTTTGCCTTCGACGAGATCGACCATGACGGACAGGCTGGCTTGGGAGATGGAGCATCCGTGGCCATCCCATACGAGCCGTTCGATGGTGTATGGCTCGGCATCGGAGACTTCGGCATGGATGGTGGCCTCGTCACCACAGGTCGGGTTGAATTGGTGCGATTCTCCCGGCGTGCAGTATTCGTGGCTGGCCTGCACCGTGGTTTCGGCGGCATGCGAGGCGTTTTCCGAAGCGAGGTCAGGTGCGAAATGCTCCCTGCCGTGCGGGTTCTTCGCGGCTTCGAGGATGACTTCCTGATACATCTGCTCAAGGTCGCTTCCGGACATCTCAAAATCACTCATATTTCGTTACTCAACTCCAAAGAACGGACGAACTTTGCCGAGCGCCTCGATGAGGGCCTGCGCGTCTTCGACCGAATTGTAGATGCCGCTGGACGCGCGGTTGGAGGCATACACGCCGAAGTGGCGGTGCACCGGCTGCGCGCAGTGGTGTCCGACGCGGATGGCGATGCCCTGCGCGTCGATGAACTGGCCGACGTCGTGCGGGTGCACGCCTTCGACTTCGAACGCGACGGTACCGATGCGCTCCTTGTTGGAGCGGGGTCCGAGGATTCGGATGCCGTCGATATCGCCCATTTTGAGCAGTTCGTCGGTGATGGTGCGTTCGTGCGCCTCGAGGTTTTCCATGCCGATGTTCATCAGCCATTCGGCGGCGACACCGGCGGCGACGACCTGTGCCACCGGCTGCGTGCCCGCTTCGAATCGTGCGGGAGGCTCCATGTACTGGGCTTCCTGGTCCATCCAGGCAAGCTCCACCATGGATCCGCCGAAATTGGCCGGAGGCAATGCCTCAAGCATTTCACGCTTGCCATAGAGGAATCCGACGCCGGTCGGGCCATACATTTTGTGGGCGCTCCATGCGGCGAAGTCGACGTCCAAAGCGTGGAAATCCACTTTGAGGTGCGGCACGGACTGGCATGCGTCGAGCACGAACACGGCACCCACCTCGTGAGCGCGGCGGATAATCGGCGCGATGTCGGTAATCGCTCCTGTGGTATTGCCCACATGCGTGACGGCAACGATCTTCGTGCGATCGGTGATTACTTCGTCCGCGGTGTCGGAACGCACACGGCCTTCCTCGTCCAAGTCGAACCATTTGAGCGTGGCGCCGGTGCGCAGCGCAAGTTCCTGGAACGGCAGCAGCACGGAATGGTGTTCCGCCTTGGTGACGACGATCTCATCGCCCGGTTTCAACGCGAAACGCTTGGCGGCCTCTCCCCCGCGTCCAAGCGACGCGTTGCCGAACGCGGTGGCCAACAGGTTCAGTCCTGCGGTGGCGCCGGCGGTGACGACGATCTCCTCTTCGCCTTCCGCCGAATTGGCGCCAACCAGCTTGGCCACTTTGGCGCGCGCATCCTCGAACGCCATGGTGCTACGCGCGGCAAGCTCATGCGCGCCTCGGTGCACTCCGGCGTTGATGGTGCGGTAGAAGTCCGATTCCGCGTCGATCACGCACTGCGGCTTCTGCGATGTCGCGGCGGAATCGAGGTATACCAGCGGATGGCCGTGGATTTCCTGGTCGAGAATCGGAAATTGGCTGCGGATCGCTGCGAAATCGGTCATGCCAATGCGCTTTCCGAATCGGAGCCTTCCGGCAGGTATGCGTCGTAGCCGGTCTCCTCAAGCTCGTCGGCAAGTTCCGGACCGCCGGTCTTGATGAAGTGGCCGTCGGCGAACACGTGCACGATGTCCGGCTTGATGTAACGCAGGATGCGGGTGTAGTGGGTGACCATGAGGATGCCGAACTGGTTGGCTTCCTTGGCACGGTTCACACCTTCGGAAACGATGCGCAGCGCGTCAACGTCGAGGCCGGAGTCGGTTTCGTCGAGGATGGCGAACTTCGGCTTGAGCAGTTCGAGCTGCAGCACTTCCGCGCGCTTCTTCTCACCGCCGGAGAAGCCTTCGTTCACGGAACGGGTGGCGAACTTCGGGTCCATCTTGAGCCGCTTCATGGCTTCGGACAGTTCCTTCGTCCACGTACGGATGGCCGGCGCCTTGCCGTCCACTTCGGTTTTGGCGGTGCGCAGGAAGTTGGTCATGGACACGCCCGGCACTTCGACCGGGTACTGCATGGCCAGGAAGATGCCCGCCTTGGCTCGCTCGTCCGGGGTCATCTTGAGGATGTCCTCGCCGTCGAGCAGCACCTGGCCGGAGTCGACGATGTACTTCGGGTGGCCGGCCAGCGTGTATGCCAGGGTGGATTTGCCGGAACCGTTGGGGCCCATGATGGCATGGGTTTCACCGGAGTTGACGGTCAGGTTCACGCCTTTGAGGATCGGCTTGATGCCGTCCTTGGTTTCGACGTGCGCGTACAGATCTTTGATTTCAAGGGTTGACATGGTTTCTCCTGACGATTATTTCTCTTCCAATACCTGTGCGATCGCGTCGCTTTCGCCGCGGGCCAGGCGCTTGTCGATGACGTTCATAAGATGCTCGGAAATCGCCGGAATGCCGATTTCCTCGACGAGCTCGCCGAAGAAGCCACGCACCACGAGCTTGCGGGCCTCGTTTTCCGAGATGCCGCGCGATTCGAGGTAGAACAGCTCTTCGTCGTCGAATCGTCCGACGGATGAGGCGTGGCCGGCACCGATGATGTTGCCGTTTTCGATTTCCAGATTCGGCTCGGAATCGGCGATGGCACCTGGGGTGAGCACCAGATTGCGGTTGAGCTCGTAGGAGTCGGTGCCTGGCGCGGTAGGCTCGATCAGCGCGTTGCCGACCCATGTGGAGTGCGCGCCCTTGCCGTCGAGCGCGCCCTTGTAGACCACGCGGCTCTTGCATTCGGGATGGTTATGCACCACCATCGTGCGGTGTTCGATATGCTCGTCCGGGTCCACGAAGTAGATGCCGAGCATGTTGAGATCGCCCTGTTCGCCGCCGAAGTCCTGGTCCATGCGAATGCGCACGACATCACCACCGAGGGTGACCACGGAATGGCGCAGGAACGCCTCCTCGCCCACGTGGATGCGCTGGTTGCCGACGTGTTTGGAGTCCTTGTTCCATTCCTGGATGAAGGTGGTGGAAATGTGGGAGTCCTTGCCTGTGGTGATTTCCACGCCTTCGGCGAGACGTGCGTCGCCGTCATGTTCGACGACCACGTCGGCATGGGCGCGGTCGGCTGCGATGATCGACAGGTGGAACGCGTCAAGGTCCCTGCCGGTGCCATGCATTTTGACGAGCACCGGCTGGTCGATCTCACCGTCGATGGTCAGTATTCCAGCGCGTTTGCCGGAATTCCATTCGACTGCGGACACGCGGTCGTTCGGCTTGGAGACGATGCCTGTGCCGGTATCCCCCACCGTGCCTTCGACATACGTGACGCCTTCGGCAAGCGGCGACCCGTCAATCATGGAAACGGTGACCTGCGTTTCATTGGATGGTTCGAACACATCGAAGAACTCCTCGATGCGCTCTATCGGCGTGTAGCGCCAGTCCTCCTGTTTGCGGTCCGGCTTGGCAAACGCTTCGATGTCGAATGAGCGTGGAGCGCGGTCCGCGGATGACGGCATGGCCGCCGGATTCGCGTACGGATTGGACGGATCCGCGACGGGGATGTTGATTTCCTGAGTTTGTGCCATGGTGATCAGCCCACCGATCCTTCCATCTGCAATTCCACCAAACGGTTCAATTCGAGCGCGTATTCCATCGGCAGCTCGCGACTGATCGGTTCGACGAAGCCGCGCACGATCATGCCCATGGCCTCGTCTTCGGACAGGCCGCGGCTCATCAGATAGAACAGCTGGTCTTCGGAGACCTTGGAAACGGTGGCCTCATGCGCCATGGAGACGTTGTCCTCACGCACATCCACATGCGGGTACGTGTCGGAACGGCTGAATTCGTCGACGAGCAAAGCGTCGCAGACCGTCGAATTGGAGGACCCTTCCGCGCCCTTGACGATTTTGACGAGGCCACGGTATGCGGAACGTCCGCCGCCACGGGAAATCGACTTCGCCACGATGGTGGAGCTGGTATGCGGGGCGAGGTGAATCATCTTCGCGCCCGTGTCCTGATATTGGCCCTTGCCTGCGAAACCCAACGACATGGTGCTGGCCTTCGCATACGGCTCGGCGAGGATGCATGCCGGATACTTCATGGTGGCTTTCGAGCCGATGTTGCCGTCGACCCATTCCATGGTGCCGCCCTCACGCACGTAGGCGCGCTGCGTCACCAGGTTGTACACGTTGTTCGACCAGTTCTGCACGGTGGTGTAACGCACACGGGCGTGCGGCTCGACGAAGATCTCCACCACGCCGGAATGCAGCGAGTCGGTGGAGTAGATCGGCGCAGTGCAGCCTTCCACGTAATGCACGTAGGAGCCTTCATCAGCGATGATCAGCGTGCGTTCGAACTGTCCCATGTTCGGCGTGTTGATGCGGAAGTATGCCTGCAGCGGGATGTCCACGTGCACGCCCTTCGGCACGTATACGAACGAGCCGCCCGACCATGCGGCGGTGTTCAATGCCGAGAATTTGTTGTCGTTGCTCGGAATGCATTTGCCGAAATACTTCTTGACGAGTTCCGGGTACTTTTGCACGGCGGTGTCGGTGTCGACGAAGATGACGCCCTGCTCTTCGAGATCCTTCTGGATTGAATTGTAGATGACCTCGGACTCGTACTGCGCGGCGACGCCGGAGACGAGTCTGCTTTTCTCCGCTTCCGGAATGCCGAGCTTGTCGTACGTGGAGCGGATTTCGTCGGGCAGTTCCTCCCAAGTGGTGGCCTGCTTGTCGATCGGCTTGACGTAGTACTTGAAATCGTCGGCGTCGAAGTCCTTCAAATCGACGCCCCACTGCGGCATTGGACGGTTGATGAAATCGCGATACCCTTCCAATCGCTTTTCCAGCATCCATTCCGGCTCGTGTTTGTCGGCGGAGATGGCACGCACGACGTTCTCGTCGATGCCTTTCTTCGCCGCCTCGCCGGCGAAGTCCGTATCGTGCCAACCGTAGTTGTAGTCACCGAATTGCTCGATGATCTCGTCATCCTGCTTGATCTTGTCTTCGTTCACGCGCGTGCGATCAGCCACATACTGGCTCATCTCCACGTCGGCCGCGGCGTTGGACGCTTGGTTCTCTGCCACCGTACGCTGCCTCCATTCACTCATTGATACCTATGACAACCTAACAGAACACACAGCGAAACACTAGACCTTATTCGAAATTCGACAGTATTCGCCCGTGATTTGCCTTACAAAAAAGCGGAAGACCATGCAGATTCGGTCTTCCGCTTTGCGATGAATCGAGCTTATGCGCTCAAATCGTCTCAGCGCGCCTGCTGGTGGTCCAGAGCGGCCTTGACCAGACCCGCGAACAGCGGATGCGGCTTGGTCGGACGGGACTTGAATTCCGGATGGGCCTGGGTGGCCACGTAGAACGGATGCACCTCGCGCGGCAGTTCGACGAATTCGGTGAGTTCGCCGTCAGGGCTCTGGCCGGAGATGACCAGACCGCCTTCGCGCAGACGATCCTTGTATGCCACGTTCACCTCGTAACGGTGGCGGTGGCGTTCGGTGACATGCGTGGTGCCGTACAGTTCGGCGACAATGGAGCCTTCCTCCAGTTCCGCCGGGTAGGAGCCCAGACGCATGGTGTGACCCATGTCGCCCTTGCCGGCGACGATGTCCTTCTGCTCTTCCATGGTGGCGATGACCGGGTTGGCGCAATCCGGATCGAATTCGGAGGAGTTCGCGTCGGTGATGCCGAGGACATCGCGTGCGTATTCGATGACCATGGACTGCAGACCGAGGCACAGGCCGAGGGCCGGCAGCTTGTGCTCGCGGGCGTAACGCAGGGCGCCGATCTTGCCGTCGATGCCACGGATGCCGAAGCCGCCCGGAATCACGATGCCGTCGACCTGGTCGAGGGCCGCCGCGGCGCCTTCTTCGGTGGCGCACTTGTCGGCGGCCACCCACTTGACGTTGACCTTGGCCCAGTTGGCGAAGCCGCCGGCCTTGATGGCCTCGGTGACGGACAGGTAGGCGTCCGGCAGGTCAATGTACTTGCCGACGATGGCCACGTTGACCTCGTGCTTCGGATGGTGCACGCGTTCGAGCAGGTCCTCCCACTCGTCCCAGTCGACGTCATGGAACGGCAGGCCGAGTTCACGCACCACGTAGGCGTCGAGGCCTTCGTCGAACAGGGTCTTCGGCACGTCGTAGATGCTCGGAGCGTCCACGCAGTTGACGACGCCTTCGGAGTCCACATCGCACATCAGGGAGATCTTGTCCTTGATGGACTGGTTGAGCGGCCGGTCGGAACGCAGCACGAGCGCGTCCGGGGAGATGCCGAGCTGGCGCAGCATCATGACGGAATGCTGGGTCGGCTTGGTCTTGAGCTCATGCGCGGCGGCGATGTACGGCACCAGGGAGACGTGCACGAACATGCAGTTTTCGGCGCCCAGGTCGCGGCGTACTTCACGAGCGGCCTCCAGGAACGGCTGGGATTCAATGTCACCGACGGTGCCGCCGATTTCGGTGATGATCACGTCGACGTCATCGGACGCCTGCGCGCGCATGCGGGACTTGATTTCGTTGGTGATGTGAGGGATGACCTGCACGCACTGGCCGAGGTATTCGCCGGCGCGTTCCTTGCGCAGCACCTCCTGATAGATCTGGCCGGTGGTGACGTTGGCCTTCTGGCTCAGGTACACGTCGAGGAAACGCTCGTAGTGGCCGATGTCGAGATCGGTTTCCGCGCCATCTTCGGTGACATAGACCTCACCGTGCTGGAAAGGATTCATCGTGCCCGGATCCACGTTGATGTACGGATCGAGCTTCTGCTGCAAAACCTTGATGCCGCGGCTACGGAGCAGGCGGCCAAGGGAGGAGGCGGTCAGGCCTTTGCCGAGAGAGGAGACTACGCCGCCAGTGACGAAAATATGCTTGGTGACGTGCTCTTGAGAATTGCCATGTTGTCTTCTAACCATGGAACTTCAGTCTATCAGTGGCGCAAGACGCGGCGTGTTCCATCGTGATACGAAAAGGCGGGACCGCATTGCTCCGCGGTCCCGCCTTTCGGAAATTCAGGAAATACAGTCAGACGATTGCGATTTTATCGGTCGCCGGCCTCCTTCCTGCGGAGGACGATCAACACGCCCGCCGCAACGGCGAGCACCATGACGGCCAAGGCGATTCCGGCGACGTTGGAGCCTGTTGCCGGGCTCTGCGCCGCGCTTTTCTCCGCGTCTTCCTTTGTATTGTCGGCCTTGCCGTTGATCTTGCCATTGGCATTGCCATTGTTCTTATCGGCGGCCGGGGTGACAGCCTGCTTCTGGACGTGCACCGTGCGGGTGAAGGTCGTGGTCTTGCCACGGGAGTTGGTCACGGAGTAGACCAGCTTGTAGTCACCGACCTTATTGGCGTCCACGGTGCCCTCGACCTTGATTTTGTCGGTCAGATCGCCGTCGATGTCGTCGGTGGCGGAGACGCCCGCCACCGGATCGAACTTGGAACCGACGGTGATGGTCGTCGACTCGTTCACACCGCTAATCACGGGAACGACGTCGTCGGCGGAGGCGACCTTGAGCACGGTGGCGGACAGTGCGCCAGCGGTGTATGCGGAGCCCTTGCGGACGGTGACGCTCTTGACGTCGTCATCGCCGTACACGGTGCCGTTTGCGGCGAGCACCTCGTACTTGCCGGCCTCGACGCCATCGATGGCGGCGGCATCGTTGTTGGCGTTGAAGATCACCACGTAGGTGCCGCTGGAGTCCTTCGCCTGATAGGCCACGACACCGTTGGCGGACTTGAGCATGGTCACGCTGGCGTTGATGTCGCTGTAGCTGGTCTGGCGGAGGGCAGCGATCCTGTTGCGCAGCTTGATCAGGCCCTTGACGTAGTCGACGGAGCCCGCATACTGCGTGGTGCGGTCCCAGTCGATGGCGTTCACCTCGTCACCGGCGTTGTAGCTGTTGCCGTTGCCGCCCTTGGTGCGCAGGAACTCCTGGCCGAGCTGGATGGCCGGAATGCCTTCGGACAGGTAGACCACGGAATCGGCGAGCTTGGCGCGGGCCACGGTGGTGGCCTCGTCATCCGTCGGAACGGATGCCTTGAGCTTGTCGTGCAGGGTCAGGTTGTCGTGGATTTCGGCGTAGTTGACCACCTGGCCGGCATCCGCGTAATGATCCTGCGCATTGCCGTTCCAGCAGGTCGTTTCCGCTTCGGCGTCATACTGGCAGCCCAACGCATTGTGCGCGATGAGCTTCTCCTGACCGGCCTTGCCGGACACGAAGCCAGTGTCGGCGCTGTCGAACACGGAGCCCTTCAGACCATCACGGATGGAATCGTTGAAGAAGGCAATGCCGTTGTTCTTGCCGTCCGATGCGACCTGGTAGGCGTTCGGCTGGATGGTCATCTTGCTCTTGTCCATCGTGGTGTTCATATCCCAGCCTTCGCCGAGGACGATGATGGACGGATCGATCTTGTCGAGCGCAGCGCGGACTTCCTTCATGGTTTCGGTGTCGATCAGGCCCATAAGGTCGAATCGGAAGCCATCCACGTTGTAGTTCTTCGCCCAATAGGTCACCGAATCGACGATGTATTTGCGCATCATCTTACGTTCGGAGGCCGTATCGTTGCCGCAGCCGGAGTTGTTGACCAGCGAACCGTTGGCGTCATAGCGGAAGTAGTAGCCC
>ERZ1032310.33-NODE-33-length-23949-cov-15.486775_pt1 | contig 23949 bp, 39 predicted proteins | sample MGYA00516697_ERZ1032310 | MGnify/ENA primary metagenome ERZ1032310 (study PRJEB33719, sample SAMN04261360) | wastewater metagenome | biome: periurban shantytown; feature: human; material: feces | host: Homo sapiens | place: Peru: Lima | collected 2012-01-15 ... | reverse complement strand
ATTTCCACAGCATGAACGCAATCTCGGCATCTGACCACCGGGACGGCATCCACGGTATGGGTGTCAACCACATCCTGTAAATTTTTTGCGATTGCATCGGCTACTCCTTTGTCGTGACCTACCAACAGCAATCGGCAAAGCGGAACAACCTTGTCAGCATCAATCATCCTTGCCATCGTTCACCCTCCTGTTTTGATTGCATAGTATAATTCACACCACTTGATCGCCGTCAGTGTGTGCTCTCTGCTGCTCGTCCACCACTTGTTAGTCGCCATGATCGCCGCGATGCTCCGGTCGATTGGATAGAGGTTGGCAAGATCAAAATTCTGCGGATTCCCGTCGAGGAAGCATACCATCTTTCCCTCCGGCAGCTTCCCGTGCGCGTCCTGCCAGATCTTCTTCTGGAGCGGCAGCCAGTACGGCTCGCAATAGCCGCTGAAGCCGATGCCTTGCGCATGCTGCACTTTGATGTACGTTCCGGTCTGGCTCCTGCGGATCGTTCCGATCGGCAGTTCCTCCTTCGCCTTTTTCCCATAGACAGTCGGATTCTGCATCCCCTTCAAACCGAGACGCTTCGTGCATTTCTCGCGGATCTCGTCCTTGCGCCGCTCTGCGCCGAACGTCTCATTGAAGCGCGTCGTCAGCTCGTCATAGCTTCCGACTTTCCCGTAGTTTTCACGGAGCCACAGCTCCTGCGGCTCCGTGAAGCGGACGTAGCGTCTCATCGCAGGAAGCTCTCAATCGCACTCTGCTTGAGCTTTCCCTCCGCGACCAGTTTCTCAGTGCGGAGCACCACATCCGCGTTGTTTATCATCTGCTTCGCAAGGGAAGATACCGTCATCGCCACGTCCGCGAGGTTCTTCTTCGCGCTGTACGGCGTATTCTTGTCGGTCAGCAACTCGATCTGCTCGCCGAGTTTGTTCTGCAGTTCCGTCAGTGTCATGTTCTTTCTCCTTTCAGCTCGTCCATCAGTGCCATGAAAATCGGATATGCCTGCTGCGGCACTACGGCGTTTCCGAGGCACTTAATTCTGTCCACCCGATGGGGAATCCCATTAGCCACTCGACCCACTCCGGGTTCAGCTGCCCAGCAACGTCCGTTCGCAAACTCCTGTGATTCGCTCCTCCGGTCGTTCCCGTTGCATCCGCCGCGCATGGTGTCGTAAACAGTCGTTCCATCGCTATCGCCTGCGTCAGGTTGCATTTCCCATGGTCTTTCATCCGGCTCGGCGGAACGTGTTGCAGTCTGTCCTTGCCCTCGTTCGCCCTCGGTGTCGGATATAAGCCGCTCCGGATCAACACTTGCATTCCCAAATGCGTACTCTTTCCCGGTTCGCGCCCGCTCGTTTTCGCCGTCATTCCGCACTGCCCCGCTATCGGTGTCGGCCATAGCTTCACCGCTTGTGGTAAATCCAAGCTGTGCCTTGATTCTCCCTTCTGCTGGGTGCTTTTCATTTTCTCCTTTGCGGGATCGAGCGCCGTCGGTGTAGCCAACAAAAAACACCCGGCTTCTCCGGTGCCACGCTCCGACAGCCGCAGCTTCAAAATTGAACACGACGACGTGATATCCTGTGCGCTCCAGATCCTCGACCACCTGCCCGGCGGCAATCTTGAGGATTCCAGGTACGTTCTCACCGACGACGCAATGCGGGCGCAGCTCGCGGATAACGCGCAGCATCTCAGGCCATAGGTAACGGTCGTCCCCTTTGCCTTTCTGCTTTCCAGCCACGGAAAATGGCTGGCAGGGAAATCCTCCGGAAACAACGTCAACTGTTCGAAGTCCGGTTCGCTCATAAAAACTCTCCTTTGTCAGCGTCCGGATGTCCCGCCAGCGCGGTACGTCCGGCCAGTGTTTTTCCAGCACCTTCGTCTGGTATTCGGCGAATTCGCATTGCCCGACAGTCGTGAATCCCGCCCATTCCGCCGCAAGATCCAGTCCGCCGATCCCGGAAAAGAGGCTCAGATGCGTCATCCCATTCCACCGCTTCCGTAGTTGCAGAAGTCCGTGAGATTTGCTCCTCGCACTCCTCCCGCGAAATTGTCAACGATGATCTCGTCGAGGATGTTAATCTGTGGCCCCATCCGCTTCCTCCTCCACATGGATCCGCAGCAGCCCGTCCGCGTCCTTGTGGAGCGGCAGCTTCATCCGCCGGTCGTGCTCCGCCTTGTCGTGCCCGCAGCCGACGCAGGCCTTGCGGCCATACATGGCCCAGTCAAAGCAGCCGTTCATGCGGCAGTTTTTTACTCTCAGTTCGTTCATGTCAAACCTCCTCCACGTAAATTCCGTGGACGCGGAGCATCAGCTTCCGCTTGATGATATAGGCCGGGGTCCTGGTCGCCGGGCTTTTCGCGTCCTCCGCGCAGGTCCGTCCGTCCCGTTCGTATACGAAATCGCATACGTATTCGCATTTCCGGAACAGGTCGCCGCAGGGCGTCCGCTGGGCCGGGATCAGCTCAAAGCGCACCTGCCGCCGAAGCCCCCGGATGCGCCCGGCCTGCTCCTCGGCCCGGAGCCGGAGCCAGCAGTCCAGCTCGTGCTTCGAATCGAACGTCTCGCCCTGGAATGTCACCTTCCGGGCGTGGTATTTGTTTGGCTTAAAAAGCCTCTGGTCCGCATAGGTCTTGTCCATCGTCTTCTCCTTCCTCGGGCAGCTCCCAGGGCTCGAAGCACTCCGCCCCGGGATCGTCCGTGCAGAAGCTGCACCCGGTCACGTGCCCGAACTTGTCCCCGTAGAGCGTGTCCGGCCAGGACGCGCCGCATCTCGGGCAGGCTCTCATGCGCCCACCTCCCTGTATTCTCCGGGCCGCAGCACGATCCGCTTCCCGCCGATGTCCACGATGCAGAAGCCGGAGCGCCAGAAGCTCCTTCCGTGGGCCTTCTTCCGCTGGGGCAGGACGATCTCCGCCTCGTAGACCCGGCCCTTCTCGGGCCGGTATTCCGGGAACACCTCGTCGACGTCCCGGAGCACGAGCACAGTCCCGCGGACGCTCGGCGCGCCGCCGCTCCGCTCAAAGGTCCCGTCCGCCCGCTTCGGCCTGGTGGCCTTGTTCACCGCACATGCCTCCTCCCGCTTCTCTGGTTCCGACTTGCCTCCCGGATGCGCCGCTCGCAGCCCGGCGTCGTGCTGTGCCAGCCGGGATCGTGCCCGCTCCTGGCGTAATCCTCCCGCTTCCGCGCCTCGTAGGTGAGGTATTCCCGGCATTCCGCGTGGCAGCCCGGCCCGCGCTTTTCGCAGTCCCTCGTGCAGGGGCATGGATTTTTCTCAGCCATCGCCCATCATCCTCCGCACAGCCGCCTTTTCCAGGTCCCCCGGCGCGTTCCGGTCGTACTCCTCCGCCGTCTGCCAGCGTTTTCCGGGCCTCTGGGCAGGCTTTCCCTGCGGTTCTGCGTCCTTCCTGGCCCAAGCCCGGATCGTGGCAAGATGGTTCTTGTAGCTCTTGCCGGAGCTGGCGATATACTCGCTCAATCGCTCGATCCGCGCCTCCCAGTCCGGAAATTCCTCCCGGAGCTTCAAAAGATCCTCGTCGGAGAGCAAAACGTTGCGGTAAGCGCCGTATTCATGGCGTACGGCAGTGTTTTTTTTCGATTTTTCATGAGCGGGCGCAGGCGCATCGCGCCTATTCTCGCATCCCGTATCTCGATTCTCGTATCTCGATTCTCGTATCTCGAATACGGGAACATCTGCATGCATTTGCATGCAAGTGCTTGCAGGCTGCATCGTATCGCATTCTTCCGGTGCTGGATACTTGCTTGCCTTGGCTCTCTGATTCTGGTACTTGCCCCATGTTGGTAGGCAAAGGAAGCGTTTGTCCTCTCGGTAATAGAGGGCAACCAATCCAGCGCTCGCCAATCCATGAAGAGCATTTTCCACAGTTTTCAGTGTCAAGTTTTCTTTCAGCGGGAACAGCCGATTCTTGATGATCGCTGCCCGCCCGTCGTATCGCCCGAAATCGTCGCAGTTTACGATCAGCCGGTAGAAAAGCACTTCCTCAAACCATGAAAGCTGATCCACGCTGTTTGAGGTGCAGACTGTCTCGCGGAGAATCCTATTCGGCATCCGGCTCACCATCCTCCCGCCACGGAAGGACGCACATGAACGTGCCGCTCTGCCTCTGCAGGATCCGCGTCAAGTCGTTGAGATCCTTCTGCGTAAGCCCCGCGAGGCGGATTAGATCCGCGTCAGCGCAGTCCATCAGGGAATCCCCGCGGAACAGGATTGCATCGTATTCCATTCTCATCAGCCCACCTCAGAACGGAAGGTCCGGATCGTCCTCGGTGATCTCCTCGTACTGCTGCGGTCTGTCCTCCCGCTTGGAATCGCCGAAGTAGAGGTTCTCGGCTACGACCTCCGCCGCCGTCCGCTTGTTCCCGTCCTTGTCCGTGTAGGGCCGGATCTGGAGCCGCCCCGAGACGATGGCCATCCGGCCCTTGGTGAAGTACTTGGCGGCGAATTCCGCCGTGGACCGCCAGCAGACAATGGGAACGAAGTCCACGCCCCTCTCGCCGCTGCTGTCCTTGAAGTCGTGGTCGCAGGCGATGTTGAAGGAGGTGACCGCGATCCCGTTCGCGGTCCTCCGAAGCTCCGGGTCGGCGCAGAGCCGCCCGCCAATGTCAATGTGGTTCAGCATTCGCGCATCCTCCTCACAGCATCACGACAGCGCGCCCGGCCTCGATATCATCCGCCAGGGCAGTCTCCAGGTACGCCTTGATGGTCTTCCGCGCGGAGAGCTTCCACATGCCGCCGTCGGCCTCCACGAAGGTGATGCCGCGCTCGTCGATGCGGATCAGGAACAGACCGTCTGGCTGCTCCAGCTCCTGGAACGTGCGGTAGGGGCGGAGATGCACCAGCGGGCGGATCGTCGCGTTCTGCTGGAGGGACACGCCCTTCTGCGTCACGATGGTCGTCGCAACGCCGATGTCGTTGTAGGTGATCTTTGCGCCGGTCGTGATCTGGCTCAGGAGCTGGAGCGTATACGCGCGGTCCTGACTGTCCTGGAAGCGCGTCTGGAGCGCGACCGCGGCGCGCTCGAACTGGAGCTTGGTCTCGGGGTCCCAGCCGGGGACGTCCGTTGCGCAGGCCCTGTAGAGCACCGACACGGCCTCCCGGCGATCTGGGCCCGACGGAAGGAATGCTTCGGCAGTCAGGTGATCCGGAACGTGGAGATACACGCGGCCATAGCGCGGCAGCGCCTCCTCCCGGACCATGGTGGCGAGGGCGTCAAGGCTCTGGAGGCGCATGGTCTCAGGCAAATCAAGGTCCGGGCGGACCTGCACATACTGCCCGTCTGCGCCCGCAAGGAACAGCGAACCGCCATACTCGATCTTCTCGGGGCGGGCCATGGATTCGATTTTCTCAATTGCAGCTTTCAGCATTTTTTGTTCTCCTTTCAGCATCAGGCGTTCTTCACAAGTCTCAGGACGGCGGCGGGTTCCTGCTCACTCCCGAATAGATCCGTCTGCCCGGGAATATTCGGGACCATTTCAACGGCGGTCGCCTCGCCGTGCTCATCTCCGGTGATATAGAGCGACGTGGAAACGGGATTCGTCGGGCAGAGTGCGCTCTTGGCTGTCACGCTGACGGCGATCACCTGGCGGTCGTCATCCGGGCGGAACTCAATGGCCAGCTGGAGCTTCCGCTTCGCCCGGGCCTCCGTGTTCGGGTCCAGGATGTTGTCCAGGACACGCGCCATCTCGTAGTCGGCCCGTTCCTGAATCGCGCCGCGCGCCATCTGTAAAATACTGGTTCTCTGTTCTTCGTTCATGATCTCATCCTTTCTCGTAAATCAGGTCTGTTTCGTTCCATTCTGGATAAAGGGCGCATAGATAAGCCCGCACAGTCCTCCGTGCCTGTACCGCGGCATAGCCGCTCCCCTGGTCAAACAGTCTGTGGCAGCGCCTGCAGCCCGTCCAGATGTTTTCCTCGATGCCGAGCCCCCCGCGTGCGCGGGGAATGAAATGGCACCACGGCCCCGCCTCGGCGCTGCCGCAGAGCACGCAGCGGTGTCCGTCGCGCTCCCAGACCGCCTCCTTTACGCTTCGGGAGATGGAGGTGTGTTCTTTCCGTCCCAAGCAGTCATCATCCTTTCCAGCTCCTCCGGCGGCAGGTGCTCGATCCCGAGCTCTTTGCATTCGGCGATCACGGCGTCAATGAGCCGTCCCATGGTCGCCGTGTCGTAAACGTGCGAGCCGTAGTAGCAGATCACGTTGGTGTAGCCCGGCAGCTTGGAGGGCCCCATCACATCCGCCACCCAGCCGATGCCCTTTCCGGCCCAGATCGTATTGCACCAGGCCTCTACGGCGTCGTTCCGGATCGGCAGCACCTCGTAGTTCCCGCCGATGTCGCGGATCAGGCTGCGGTAGACCGTCTCCGGCGGCGCTCCCACCTTCGCGGCGATCCTGCCGATCAGGGTCCAGCAGTATGCGTTGGAATCCAGGCTCCGCCGCTTCCGCTTCCTCCGGATGTCCGCCGTGTAGCCCTTCGGGTCCTTCAGCGCCTCGGCGGCGTGCATCACGTCCCGGAGCGGGGCCTTGAGGCAGAGCCAGGCCCCATCCCCGTCGCTCAGCCATTTAACCTGCGTGGTCTCCAGCGTCATTTGCGGCCTCCTGTGCCTTCTTCCAGCAGTAGTAGCACATCTGCTTGCCCTGGGTGTTCTTCGTCGTGCGGGCGATGTCCTCCGCCCTGGAGACCTTGCCGCTCTTGAAGCGGATGTCCTCGATGGGCTTCCCGCAGACCTCGCAGCGCGGGGCCTGGTAGGCCGGGGATGCCTGCGCCTGCGGCGCGGTGTACTTCGTCCGGTCGCCGTTTGCGAAGTAAATGTCCGCGCTCATGCCGAGCGCCTTGCACGCCGTGCCGATGGCGTCGGAGAGCGCCATTTTGTAGCACTCGTCGTTGACGTACTTTCCGCCCTTCTCCGTCGAGACGAAGCTGCTGCCGCCCTCGCCGGGGATCGCCTCGCTCCACTCGCCGTTCTCCTTGTAGTAGAGGTCGACGGAGACGAAGGCCTTGACCTCGCCGTTCTCCGCCGGGACGAGCTGCCGGTCCCGAATGACGAATTTCCATCCGGTGCCGCAGGGCCCGAATACCTCGGTCAGCATCCGGAAGCGCCATACGGGGTTGATGTCGGTAAAGCCGTTGAGCCGCCCGCCCTTGATGGGCTTCTGGGCTTCCTTCGGGGTCTGGCTCATCTTGCTCCAAAGATCCATGTTATTCAATGACTTCATCCTCCTCGAAGATCATCGGGCATTGGCTCCCGATGTACCGGTCCGGAAATTCCGGAATGCTCCCGTTGATCCCGCACCGGCGGGCCGTCTGCCGGAAGTACCGGCAGTGCATACAGTCGATGTAGCTTTCTCCGTGCCAGTCGACCGGGAAGCAGTTCTCGGCGGTGCAGCGCCCCTTGATGTAGCCGCGGACGCCGGATTCCGGCCTCAGCTTGCCTGCCATGACGTCACCTCCATGCCGCAGACCTCGGTGCGGTAGAGCGTCCCGTGCGTCCCCGGCTCTCCCTTGGCCTCCGGGAACATCTCCTTGAATTCCCGAAGGCCGAGGCTCACGCTCGGCGCAGGCCAGAACTGCACGGACCGGACCGCGCCGCACCGCTCAATGACGGCCAGTGCCCGGAAAACTTTGGAAAGGGTTGAAAATGTCGGTTTCATGTGATATACTCCTTTATGTGTTAGATTCTTTTTTTGCCGTCCCCATGGTGTTCCAGCACCGGGGGGCGGCGCTTTTTATGTCGTCCATGACCCACTGCGGGGTCCGGACCGCTCCGGTCTCCCATTCGCTGATGGTGGGCTGACTGACGCCGAGGAGCTTCGCTGCTGCCATCTGGCTGTAGTGGTGCTCCGCCCGCCAGCGCCGGAGCGCCGTGTTCGGGCCGTTCCGGGCCTTCGCCTCGGTGCGCCAGGCGGAATGCATCATGCCGACGCGCGCCGCGTTGTCGCGGTACCATTGCCGCCGGTACCCCGGATTCTTCTCCAGCCACCGGCGGGTCTTCTCGGAATTTGTCATTTCCCCGTCCCCTCCTCCGGCCACATGCGGTGCATGGCGTCCTCCAGGGTGCGGTATTTCTTCTCCCAGCTCCCGATCTCCCGGTTCAGCCGCTCGATCTCCTCGTCCCGGACGAGGCACAGGTGGTCCCGCTTCGCGTCGTACCGGGCGCGGATGGTCTGGAGCTCGAAGCGGGCCTCCGCCGCCTCCCGCAGCAGCCCGGCGTTTTCCTTCTCCAGGGCCCGGATGTGCTCCCGCCGCCCGTCCAGCAGCGCAAAGAGCCACATCAGCAGCACCGCCGCGCCGAAGCCCAGCAAAATCCAGGTGTCAAGCCGTTCCATGTTTGCTACCTCCTCTTTGTTCCGGCGCAGAGCGCCTTGTCGATCTCCTCCGCCGGGATGTGCAGGACCGCCGCCGCCGTCCAGAGCTGGGCGATGGTCCATTTCCCCGGGTGCCGCTTGAACCGGTCCGACAGCGTCGTGGGGCTCATGGCCAGCCGCTTGGCCAGCTCCTCCCTCGTCAGCTCCTCGATCCGCCGGTACCGGTCGATGAGCTTCGAGAGGTCCCGCAGCCGGTCCGCCTCCAGGGTGAAGTGTGTCCTCGGCATTTCCATTCTCCTTTCTGATTTTTGTGGATTTCGTCGCTTGGTCGAGAGCATTACGCCCTCTCCTCCTTCTCCGCAAACAGCTCGTCCCGCTCTACTCCCAGCCCCGCGACCATGCGGCGCTCCCGCTCCGACAGCGCCCAGACTGTTGTGGTGGTTTTTTTTGTGGCGGCCCTCTCTGCGGCGGCCCTCTCTGCGGCGGCTCTCTCTGATAGGAGCAGCCCGCCGCCGAAGATCGTTTTCCCGGCCCCGGCCTGCGCGTCCAGCTTGCTGATCGGCATGCAATCCTTGGCCGTCACCGCAAAGTCGATGCCGTACTTGCTGTACCTTTGCAGCATGGCGGCGGTCAGGACGTGTGGCGGATACTCGTATTTCGGCATCTGCTTGGTCTGCTTCGCGCGCTTCTGCGCGGCCTCGATGGCCCTGCGCAGCTCCGGCGCCGTCCTGGCGATGACGTCCCCGCCCAGGTTTGTCACAAAGGCGGTGCTCACAATCGCGCCGTTGGCGTAGGTGATCTTTGCCTCGCAGACGATGTGCGTCGTCCGCATGACGACGGCGCGGCCGGAGAAGGCCGTCAGCCCCGGCGCAAAGAGAAAAAACCGGATGCCATGCTGGAGGTAAAACTCGCAGATTTTTGTTAAGATCGAAAACGGCGGATTGTCCAGCACCGTGCAGCCGTCCGGGTACTCGTGCCGCTCATAGTCTCCGCCCGGGTAAAACGGGCGGACGATCCCGGCGGGGTCGATGCCATACTCCGCGCAGGCCCAGTCCCGCACCGCGTCGTAGACCTCCGGCGGCGTGTAGCAGTCGTCCGTAGTCAGCTTTGGTTTGAATTTGTCCGTAAAGTCCTTGTATGCGGGGTTGTCGTCAAACAGGGACTGCTGCTCAAATTTGTCCATATCTCACTCCATCAGCCTCGTTGTATGAGCATGATAATGCTCAGGATACCGCACGCCACGCAGACGCAGGTGTTGAAAATCGCCATCGCCAGCAGCACGGGCTCCGCGATCCTCCAAAATTTCTGGCTTCGGTCGTACCGGCGGATCTGCTTCATGATGTCCTCGTCCCGCTTCATGTCCTCTCCTCCTTCTCCGCAAACAGCTCGTCCCGCTCTGCTCTACGGAACAGCTCGTCCTTTTCCCTATCCGGGAAGAAACAGTCGTGGATTTTGCAGACTTCCTTCCACGTGAATTCCACCGAGCCGGACATCTTGTTAAAAAGGGACTTTTCAGAGATTCCAAGGGTCGATGCAATCGCCCGTTTCTTTACACCTCGCTTGGCAATCTCACCGGCGAGGTTCGGATATTCGATCATCATGGTATCACCTCCCATCTGAAAGTTCATCATATGGAACTTCTGCCCCAAGTATATATCCTTAAACGGAACTTGTCAATAGCTTTCTTTGAAAAAAATTCCACAAAATGAACTTTTCTTTCTTGACATTGTGGACAACTCTTTATATAATCCCGGTAAAGGAATTCACAAAGGAGGTGTTAACATGGGTCTTGAAAAAATCAATGAAATAAGGAAAGCAAAGGGGATCAGCATAGACGAGCTTTGCGAGCGCTCCGGTCTCCCGCGTGGGACTATAAGCAAGCTCACCGCCGGGATCACAACGAATCCGACGCTCGGAACAATGCAAGCTATCGCTCGTGCCCTTGGCTGCCGTCTTGATGACTTCGACGATCCCCCGGAAACGGAAAACGCCCCCGCATCCGAAGATGCAGAGGCGCTCCGTGTGGAAGAAGTGATGGAGGCGTTCTATTCCGCCGGTCTCGTCCCGCGCGGGCAGGATTTAACGGATGAGGACCTGCGCTTTCTCCTCTCCGTGGTCGCTGCCCTGCGGCAGTGGTTCAGCGGTGAGAGCGGCAAGTAATGCCCGGAGCATTCCCCTCGGACATGGCGTCCCATTCAAAACAGCCGTGAGCTGCGCGAAATTTGCGTGGTTTGCGGCTTTTTCCATGTGCATTTCCTCCAATTCCGGCAGCCCAAATTGTGACTGTCTCCAAATTTTAACGACAAGCCTTTCTTTTTTATGGATAAAGTGCTACTATTCGTATATGGAATAGAGAGAAAGAAGTGGTTTGCATGGGGAAACTGAAAGTGGCGCTTTCCGTCACGCTTGCGGCCTGTGTGCTTGCGATGGCATATTCCGCCCAATGCGCCCGCCAGGAAGCCGAGGGGGCCCGGAGCAGCGGCTATGCCGAAGGCTATCGCGCCGCCGCCGAAGAGCATGAAGACGATTACGGCATCGGATATCACGACGGATACGATGACGGCCTCGCCGACGGTGCGGCAGGCGAGGCGGACAAGCACGCAGGAGAAATCAAGGATAGTTACGAAAACGGACACCTCGCCGGGTGGGAAGAGGGATATCGTGACGGGTTGGCCGCCGGAAGGGAGCAGGCAGCGAGCGACTACAGTTCCGAAACGCCAAGCAGTACGCAGGAACACGTGTACGAGGAGCCTTCCTATTCTGATTCTTCTTCCAATTCGTCCTCCAGTGAGGAGACCAGCAGCGTTTCCTACACTGTATACATTACCGATACCGGCTCGAAGTACCACCGCTCATGGTGCCAATACCTGCGCAACAGTAAAATTCCAATTGATATCAATGAAGCAAAGGCGCAGGGCTACACCGCGTGTTCCAGATGTTTCTAAAGGATGATCCGGGGCCGTCTCTGCGGCCCCGTCCCCCGGCTGCGGGCGGCGTCCTTCTCCGGCGTTTTCGGACTTTGACTTTGTATCGTTTGGTGATCCGCACTTTCATGGTGCCGCCTCCTTTTGTTTGGTGGCTTCATGGTAAGCCTGACACACCTTGTCAGTCAAGTGCGGGAATCGTGACACACCCTGCGGGTTTTCCGCAGGGCAGCTTGGAAAGGAAGCGAGTACGTGGAGCAGGAAAATGAGCTGATGCGGATGAAGCGGAAAAGTGGGAAATCCTGGCGTGATCTGGAGCGCGAGACCGGGATCCCGTCCTCTACGATCCGAAATCATATCGAGGGCCGCGTCCGTCCCAAGCCGGAGATCGTGGACGCCCTGACGGATGCCATGCAGCCCCCCGCAGGCCCTTGGCACACCCCTGTCATCCCGCAGGGCATTCCGCAGGACATCCCGCAGGGCGTCGAGATGGTACCCGCCTCCACCCTGGCCGCCACCTGTGAGCTCTACGAGCGCCAGCTTGCCTCCACCGTTGAGCTGTACGAAAGTCAGATTGCCTCCCTAAAGGCCCAGCTAGCCAAGGCAGAGGGCCGCATCAGGCATCTGACAATCGCACTCGCCGTGTGCGTTATTTTTTTTACGCTTTTGATGGCCTTTGACATTCTGAACCGCAGCGCTGGCTGGTTCCGCGGGTCCCTCGGCTTCGAGGCCTCCGTCCGCCCTGCCTTCTGGCTCGCCTGGTGCCGCCTATGAAAACACCAACCGCAAGAAAGCTCCCCTCCGGCTCCTGGCACTGCCGCGTCCGGGTGAATGGTGAAGATGTCTCCATCACCGCCGAAACAGAAAAAGCCGCCCTGGCCGAAGCCATGGCGGTCAAGGCGGGGATCAGACAGTCTCGGAAGGATTCTCCGCTCACGGTCCGCGAATGCATGGACCGGTACATCGAGGCGCGCGCCGTCCGCTCCCCGTCTACGGTCCGCGGCTATCGCTCGGACCAGAAGAACCGGTTCCAAAGCATCATGGACCGCCCCGTCTGCCGTCTGACGGATGCAGACTTTCAGCGCGCGGTGAACGCCGAGTACAAGATCATCACGCGGCGCGGCACACCAGTCTCTCCGAAGACGGTTCAGAACGCCTGGTGCACGATTGCCTCCGCCATTCGTGAAGCGACCGGGCGGCCCGTCTCTGTAAATCTGGAAGAAGTGGTCCCGAAGGAGCACCCGTTCCTGGAGCCGGACCAGATCCATTTGTTCCTGGATGGAATGCGGGGGAAGCCCGTAGAGGCAGGTGCGCTGCTCGCGCTGCACAGCCTCCGCCGTTCCGAAATCCTCAAGCTGACCTGGGGCAACATCGACCGGAAGAACCGCGTGATCCGCGTCCGCGGCGCGTCCGTCCTGAACGAGGAGGGAAAGCTTGTCGATAAGCAAACGAACAAATCCGCAGCCGGGCGGCGCGATGTCCCGGTGATGATCCCACGCCTCCTGGAGCTTGCCGAAGCGAACGCCGCGCGCAGCACCGAGCGCGTCTATACACATTCGAAGGAATACCTTTACAAGGTTACAAATAAGGTGTGCGGCAGCCTCGGCCTCCCGCTCGTCGGCGTCCACGGCCTGCGCCACAGCTTCGCCAGCCTCGCATACCACCTCGGTCTGCCGGAGAAGTACACCGCCGCAGTCGGCGGCTGGGATGACTACGCCACCATGCACAAAATCTACACGCACCTTGCCAACGCCGATTCAAAAAAATACGCCGCCCAGATGGGCGCATTTTTCAAAAATGGCAACGAAAATGGCAATGAATAAAAATAACCCGCATGATTCCAAGCGTTTTCGCACTTTTCATCCGGGTTCGATTCCCGTACGGGTCACCAAAACAATTCACCGAACATTCACTGAATGTTCGGTGTTTTTCTGCCTATATCAGAACTTTTCCAACATTTCCGCCCGATTCTGCGAATACGAATCCGCATATTTTATCGTTTATACGCCCGTTTTCGTAGCTCTCAAATAAAAAATGGCAATGAAAACGGCAACGAAAATGGCAATGGCCTCTGCTCCATTGCCATTTCCTCTTTCAGTGCTCCACAATGTCCGCGTAATACCTGGCCGCCTTGTCCCTCCTGGCGTCCTCGTCGCAGAGCCAGTCCCGGGCGAGGTCGGCCCAGAGGTCCGTGCTGTCCATGCCCCGGCGCTGGATGGTCGCGCCGTAGTCGGACCAGAGCGAATTCATGACGGCGTAGAAGGCCGCCTCGTCCAGCCTCCAGCCCCGCTGCGCCATGACCTGCCGGGTCTCCTCCTCGGACCAGCGCGGCCCGCGGCTCCCGTCGCTGTTGACCATGTGCACCGTCCATTCCCGGGCGGTCTCCATGTCCAGCGGCGCGGCCTCGCGGCATTTCATCCGGTGCTCGACGTGCAGCAGCAGGTTCAGCCGCTCCAGCGACTGCCAGGACATTTTCCCCTGCATCAGCTCGTCGATTTCCGCACGCACGTCCTGTGTCGTAATCATGTTATGCCTCCTTGATGTACCGGGCCAGGGTGTCCAGGTCCGCCGGGTAGAGCGTGATGCTGCCCAGCACGGGCACCTCAATGCCCATGCCCTCCGGGCCGATCTGCGGGCGCACCGCCTCCAGCAGTCCGTCGAGGTCCACGTTCCCGTCCCCGTCGATGGCCCCCAGCCTGTCCAGCCCGGCCTTCGCCGCCCAGGCGGGCAGCAGCGCGTCGAGGCGGCGGATGGCGTAGACGCACCAGGCAACGGCCCCGCCTGCCCGGATGTTCTGCGCGAAGTCGCCGCGCGGCAGCTTCGGCGCGAATTCCGCGTCAAGATAGCGCGTCAGCCCGCCCTTGATCTGTTCCATGGATACCATACAGCCCTCCTGTTATGTGCGCGGGGAGGTCGCCCTCCCCGCCTTGTCGGTCACTTGCAGCAGCAGTCGCACGGCAGCGGATTGTAGGTGCTCTGCGCCGTGGTGCCGGTTCCGGTCGTGATGTCCGCGACCATCTTCGGATAGAAGGTGGCGTTGGTGTACGTCACGATGGAGTTGTCGGCGCACTTGCGCTCGTCGCGCTCCCGGTGGATCTGGCACTCCAGCTCGGACTTCACGCCCATCAGGCGCTCGCTGACGAGCTGGAAGCTGTCCTTGTTCGCCTGATTGACGACCTTCTGCCCGCACAGCTCCTCGCGGATGTCCTTGAACTGCCCGTCGATGTACTTGTACATTTCGAGCATTTTCTGGTCGCCGTAGGTGTTGGCGTCCCGGAGGGCGATCTCGCTGCGCAGCTTGGCGATCTCCTGCTCCTGCGCCAGCTCATAGCGGTTCACCGTGTGATCCTCGCTACAGCCCGATTTCCCGACCATCGCAGCAAACGCTGCGCCCAGCGCCGGAGCCGCCATCGATGCCGCCGCATCGACCGGAGCGCAGCGCCTGCCCCAGCCGGTCAGCTCACCGAGACCGGCCAGCGCGCCGAGGGACGTGCCGATGATGCCCGTGGTCAGACCGGCTTTCGCCACGCCGGAGCTGCCCTGCTTTTCATTGATTTCCATGGTATGTGCCCCTTTCGGTTCTGTAGTCCCGGATGTGCACCTCCGGTCTATGTCCAGTGTGCCATTTGGGAGGCAAAACCGCCACGGACGAGAACCGTAAAAAGAGCGTAAAAAGAGCAGCCCCCGCAGGGGCTGCTTTCATTCTTCCATCAGCTTCCGGATCCACCATCGCCCGGACCATACCGTCCAGAGCTTGTTCTTCGCGCTCCGGCTCCATTTCTGGATTGCCTCGACGCTGCAGTCGAGCGTTTCCGCCGCCTGCTCCTGCGTCATTCCGCGCCGGAGGCAGAGATCGACCGCAGTTTTCTCCGCCTCCGTGAGGTTGACGAGACCGGTCACCAGCGACACCAGCTCCGCGTCCGGCGATTGCAGGAGACGCTTGATCTTCCCGTCGCGCTCCCGCACAGCGTAGACCGGAATGTCGCGGATGACCGGCATAGTATTACTCCTTCAGCTGCTTGATTGCCTGATTCACGCCCGTAGCCGCCAGCCCGGATGCCGCGCCAACGGCAGCGGCGGTGATGGGGTCCGTGGCCGGGAAGTCCACCATGCCCGTGTAGAGGCCGAGGAGGCCCAGGGCCACGCCGGACACGCCGACGATGACGGGAATCCACTTGTTGTCCAGCTTCGTCGCCTTCGCCGCCTGGCCCACAAGATAGCACAGCACGGTGATGGCCACCACGGTCGCAATACCAAAATCAATCATAAGTACGCCCCTCCTATCGGACGATGCTCCATTCCTTCATTTCTTCGTACAGCTTCACGATGAACGAGTTGCCGCCCAGGCGGCGGTACGCCTGATAGCACGCGTCCAGCATGGCCCATTCGTATTCCTGCAGGCTCTCTCTGTCCTGGTGCTTGTAGTACAGGCGGACGATCTCCGCCCGGAGCAGGCACTTTATGCCCTCCTGCTGCTCCTTTGTGCTCTTCCGCTGCTCCTTGATGCCGAGCAGCCACTCCCGCACCGGCTTGATGAGCAGCGACAGCAGCGTGAGCAGGCACACGAGCCCGGAGGCGGTGGTCACGATTTCCGAAAACAATTCACTTCACCTCCTCCGTGTAAGCCAGATACACCCAGCCGTTCCGCCGGTCCGCGTAGGCCTTGAGGAGGCCCCAGCCGTCCCGCTCCTCGACGATGGTGTACGCGCCGCCATAGGCCAGTGTTTTGACCACGCCGTAGCCCGTCCCGGGGCCGCTGCGGACGTTGAGGCCGCTCTGTGCCTTGATGCGGACCAGCCTGCCGGTCCTGCCCGCCGCGGTCCCTGCGGCCTCCAGCGCCGCCCAGGTGAGCCTCCCGCAGATGCCGTCGGCGCTCAGACCGCTCTTGCTTTGGAAAGCCCGGACGATGCTGTCCGTATAGTCCCCAAAGATGCCGTCCGCGCCCCAGGGCGCGAAGTTGTAGCCCGCCCGGATGAGGAGCTGCTGCATCCTCACCACGGCCTTGCCGGAGCTGCCCCTGGAGAGCGTGGGGTGCTCGTCCGCCGGGGCCGGGCTTGCGCTGCCCAACTCCGCCGCCACGTCCCGCCGGAGCTTGGCAAGATCGATGCCCAGGCCCAGGCCGTCCCAGAGGTGCTGCGGGTCCACGTGGTCCGTGTTGCTGAGGCCCCGCCTGGTCACGTCGTAGTGGGTCTCGATGCACGTGTAGGGGTCCCAGCCGTACCTCCGGCAGAGCTGGGCCAGGAGCCACACGGCATTTTTGTAGGTCCGGAGCGTGTAGCTCCGCGCCGCCTCCAGATCCCCGACGGTGAACCGCGCCCCGCTGGTGTAGGTGATCTCCCGCGGCTCGCCCATCTCAATGCCGAGCCATTTGTCGTTGCCCGGCCCTCCCACGTGCCAGCACTTGCGGTCGTCCGGCATACAGTGCAGCACCTGCCGGTCGTCCACCATATAATGGACGAGGTATGGCGAGCCGTTCCGCTGCCAGTAGTCCCGCAGCACCTGCGCGCTCGGCTGCGGCGTGCCGATGGAGTGCAGCACCACGCCCCGCGGCGTGAGCCTTTGGTTTGCCCTGTACCGGCTGTTCGCGGTGCAGATGGCCTCTGTGATCTGCATGGCTTGTCCCTCCTTATGCGTTCAGGGCGGCCCGGACGGCCTCCCGGTATTTTGCGGGCACCTGAGCCAGGGTGATGCGCCCCATCCGCACCTGCAAGACCAAAAACTGTACCATTTACTCTGTGCCTCCCATCACAAGCTCCAGCATCGCCGCCTCCAACGCCTCCAGCCGCTCCTCCGCCGTCGGCTCCGGCGCAGGCTGCGCGGCCAGCATGGCGTTGTATTCCGCCTCTTCTGCCGGGGTCATGTCCCGGATCACTCCGTTTTCGCTGATCTTCATTTGCTCACCCCATTTTGTAAATGTTGACGGTTGTCCCGCTGATGATGTTGACGCCGGATGTTGCGGAGTAGATGTATATTTTGTTTGCTTTGTACGCGCTATTTGTCGGGACGTTTTGCGAGTTTTGCGTCCGGTCGGACACCGAGTGAATCGTCCCCCCAAACACAAAAAACGTCCACCTGGATTGTAAGGTCGAGTACTTTTGTTGTCCGGTGACCGTCCCCACTATCATCCCGGTATATGTGTTCCCCTCCGACCCGATCTTGACGTTTACAATAGGCGTTGTAACGTTGGCGGTCAAATCGGCATTATTGATGACGATCGTCTCGCAAAAATACAGCTTGCCCGGCGAGATCGTCAGGTCATTTATTGCCGACATGGTCGTCCCGTCCGCAGTCCAGGTATACACCAGCTCGATGCCGCTTGACCCTCCACCGCCCCCGGGCGCGGTCCACAGCTTGCCGTCTGCGTCCTTGCCCACGGCCTGGGTCATGGCGTCCGTCTTGGCCTCCGGATGCGGGATTGCGTTCCACACGGCCTTTGCGCCGGGGTACTGCGTATTGGTGGAGCTTGCGGAGAGGGCGGTCGTTTTGTTTGCCGCATCCTCCGGCGTGTAGCCCAGGGCGGCGGTGATGTTCGCCTTGGTCACGCTGGCGTCGGAGCCTGCCGGTCCTGCCGGTCCCTGCGGCCCGGTCTCGCCCTTTGCGCCCGTCTCTCCCCGTGGGCCTGCGGGGCCCTGCGGTCCTGTCGGCCCCTGCGCGCCGGTCTCGCCCTTGGCCCCGGTCTCGCCCTTTGCGCCCTGGTCGCCCTTGGGCCCCTTGATGTTCTCCGCCGCCGGGGCCGTGGTGGACTTGGACCGCTCCCAGCTGATCTCTCCCGCCGCGCTCACCGTGGGCCGCCAGAGATAGCCGCCGTCTCCGCCGCCCCCGCCCGAATTGGCCGCCTCGTTGATGGCCGCGACGAGGGTGTTCTTCGCCTCGGTCGTGAGGTCGTCGAGGCTGCCCATCCTTGCGAGGATCTGCGCCCAGACGGCGAGCGTCGGGTCCGTGGACGTGTCCCCGCTGGGATCCGCGCCCCGCTCGATCTGTCCGAGCTCCGCGTAGACGGTCGGCGTCTTTTTGTCTCCCTCGACGCCGTAGACGCCGCAGCGCAGCACCCCGCCCGGCACCGTGAGGCATTCGTGCGGGATCACCGCCTCCCCGTTCTCGATGAGGCAGTCCTTTGTGACGCCGCTGCCCTCGAAGACCGCCGTCCGGGCCGTGACGTTCTCCCAGCCCGTGCCGAAGCGGAATGTGACGGCCTTTCCCGTCAGGCCCGTGGTAATGCGCTCATTCGCCGACCGGACGCACCGCGCCCTCTGCCGGTCCGCGCTGATTTGGATCATGCCTTTCTCCCTCCTTCGTCTTCGTTCAGCATACAGGAAAGGCGGCCCGGAGTTCTACCCCCGGACCCGGCGTCAGAATGCGGAATCGCACCGACCCTTTCCGCCCTTGCGGGCGGAGAGGGTCTAAGCGTTCCGATTCTTCCTTTCCCCACGCGGCAGGCCGCGCGGGGTCCCCTGTTTTGTTTGTCATTCCCAGGGCGTGTCCGTGTCCTTCCAGTTCCCCTTGAGCGCGTCCCAGAGCGCCTTCTCCTGCTCCCTGCTGAGGCCAAGTCCCTGGATATAGTCCACGACCTTCTCTTTTTTGCTTCCGGAAATGGTCTTCCCGTCGCTGTCCTTGTCGCCCTCGAAATTCTTGCACGTCTGCGCGGCGTTGTATACCGTGTCCAGCGGTACGCCCACCGGTTCGCAGTATTCGAGATATCCATGAATCTGGTTGTCGCTGAGGTCCGCGTACTGCGGGTTTGCCGTCTGGAAGTCGATGACGTCCTCGTCCAGCCTTCCCCGGAGGATTTCGGAGATGTCCCCGCCGTCCTCGACGGCTGCCTGCGCCTCCCGGATCCACTTCGACACGTCCGCGTCCTTGTTGACCTTGAGCTTCGCAACGCCGTCCGCATAGCTGTACGCCATGCTGAGCAGGTCGCCGCGGGCCGCGTCGCTCAGTTCCTGATACCAGGAGCTGCCGATGATGCCCTTGAGCGCCTCATACTGCGTCTTGCCCTTCGTCTCCGCGAAGGTGACGTACTGGTCCTGCGTCAGCGTCTCACCTTCGACCTTCTGGCTCTGCTTGACGCGCTGTGGAAGCATGTCGCTGTAGCCGAGGTCATAGAGCCGCTGCAGCTCGTCCTCGAACGGCTCCGACTTGTCGTAGGAGAGATAAGCCGGATTGAGCAGGTTGTTGAACGCCCGTGCAAGCACCGTTCCGGTGTCCTCATGCCGTCCCCATGCGTCGATGTAGGGGATCTGCTGGAATTCACCAGGTGTCTTGTTCATGATCTTCGCAAGGATGTACTGGAGATCCTTTGTCAGCGCACTGTCCTCCGTGGCGAATGTCGTCTCACGCTCCGATTCCGCAATCCGCTCGATCTGTCCGGCGAGCGTCGGGAACGCCTGCGTCAGGTAGTTTGTCGCTGCTGTGGAAAGAATCGCCATGAGCTTGCCGTCCGCATAGGATACGTTCTCGATGACGTCCTGCAGACTTGAGAGCATGGACATTTCAAGCATCGGCTCGGAGATGGTCGTGAGCGCGCTGTAGAGTGCTTTCAGGCCTCCTTCGCTGTCTCCGGAGAAAAGCTTGGAGAGCTGCGAGCCGACGAACACGGGCAGCGCCTCCGGGGCGAGCCAGTCCACGGTGACATAGGTCTTGCCGAGCTTGAGCGCGTAGCTCTGCGCCCCGCGCAGCTTGTCAAATCCCGCCTGCTTGTCATCGTCATCGTCCGGCGGCGTCAGGATTCCGTGCGCTGTCAGGAGCGCACCGAGCGCCACCAGCGCCGTGCCGGTCAGACCGGCGGAAATGCGGTCGATGGCCTGTGCCGCTGTGTACTTCCCGGTCTTGACGCCGCGCGTCGCCTGGTAGATGCCCTGTGCCAGCCCGATGGGCGAATACTCCACGCCGCGCACCAGAATGTTCGCAGGCGTCCGGCGGAACGGCAGAACGCCTTCCATCAGCGTGCTTGCCACCTTCGCCGTTGTGCCGCCGCCGCGCTTCGTCCGTCCGACTTTCGCAATGAAGTTGGAGAAGTCGTTGTAGTCTCGGTACGTCGCCCGCTGCGCCTCCTTGACTGCGTAGGCGCGCGCCTTGTCGCGGATCGCTTCATCGGCGTTGAACTGTTCTGCTGTGATCTTGTTTGCCTTGAGGTAGCCTGCGAGAGACTGCGCATAGGCAGGCTTGGAAAACCACACGTCCTCCGCGTCCAGTGCGAAGCTGTTCGCGTCAGCGATCTTGCTGAGATATTTCCACACGCCCTTCTCGCCGAAGGCAGACTTCATGCGTTCGATCCCGCTTGCTGCGTCGTTATATTTGCCGCCGCCCGTGATGAGGTCTGCAATGTTCTCGTAGTCCGCCTTGGCGAGCTTGTAGAGGTCGCTGTTCGGCGAAACGAATCCCTTGCTCCGCTCCACGTTTCCGCCCTTCGCTTTGGAGTATGCAGCCTCGATGCCAAGCGCAACGGCGTCTTTCATGCGGCGTACAGGAACAAAGCCCGCGTTGCCGAGGATATTCCGGACGTGTGTCCGCGCATTGCCGAGCATACAAAGGTAGCGCCAACTGTTCCAGCGATCCATAAAAGTGTGCGGAAGCTGGGAAGCAATATCACGATAGATTGCCTTTTGTGCTGCTTCCTTCTGCGCCTCGTTCTCCGCTTCCAGAAAGTTGTTCACAAGCGCCTCGTTCAGCTTGAGCTTCGGCGCCTTCTTACCGTAGCGCCCGTCGACATCCTCCTGCAGTGCCTTTAGGCTGAGCTGCACGGAATAGAGCTGGTTGTCCGGTGAGAGCTTTTTGAGCATCCGCACCGCCTGCACCATCTGCGCCCCCTCGCGCACGCGGGATGCCAAGTCCGTGAGCACCTGCACCGCCGTCTTCGTGTCGCCGCTGTTCACTGCCTGGTTGTAGAGCTGGAAGCCCAGCGCCACAGCGTCCTTGCCGGGATGTCCCTTGGACATGCTGACCGTCCAGTCCGCCAGCGCCTTCTGGTAGCCCTTGTCCTTGATGGTCTCCGTCGCCTTGCTGCCCGCCGCCTTGTCCGTGATTGGCAGGTAGGAGAAGTTCCCCTCGACCACGGCCTTCTTGAGTGCGCGCACGCCCGCCTCCGTGGTTGCCCGCGCCTCCATCGCCGTCCGTACGGTCTGCGATACCCGGTTTCCCTTCTCCGTCCGTTTGGGCACGGCGACGGTTCTGGCCGGGGTCTCGCCCACGGGGATTGTTCCGTACTGCTGCGCCATGGAAGCATAGCGCTCCTGCACGGTCCGGTTGATCTGGTAAGCCTCCTCCAGCCGCTGCTCGAACCGTTCGGTGTAGCGGCCCTGTGCGGCGTCCGCCTGGTTCAGCGCGTCCTGCCGCCCGTTGACATAGGCCATCTCGCTTTCGACGAACTGCCGCAGCGCCGTGTTCCGGCGGAGCTGCTTGACCTTCGTATCTGCGCGGTCGAACTGCTTCTGGTAGATGTCTGCGCGGTTCTTCGCCTTGACCCGCTCCCCGGCGGGGCTGTTCTGGGCAAGGTCCTGCTGCGCTTCGAGCTTCTGCCGGATGTCCTCGCGCTCCGCGAGAGCGTTCTTATAGTCCCGCAGCGCATCATAAGCAGCCGTTCCCTTCACTGCATCAAGGTTGATCTCGTCGAGGATCTCCGCGGGCGTGATGGTGATGTCGCGCTCCTGCCTCTTGACAGTGGGGTCGTTCTGTGCTATCCTGTTTTCAGACACAGGGTCCATTGGTGTGGCATGCGTATCCGTTTCGGATAAGGCCCCCGCCGGTTTGGGCTCTGTGTTTTCTTGTACCAAAAATTCAAATGCGGAGCCATCCGGCATCAGGATTCTGTGCGTGTGGTAGTGGTCTTTCCCGGTTCTCTTGACAACGGCAGCCATGTTCCCGCGAACGCCGTTGATCTCAACCGGCGCGGCAATCGTCACGGTCCCGAAGTCCCGCCCCTTGTGGTTGTTGTGTACGTCGATGATCTTCCCGCGCTTCAGGAGCTGTGGAAGCGCTGCAAAGGCAGCGATCTCGCCGTCATCGCTGAGGTAGTTCAGTCCCTCGTTGATGTGCCGCGGCTCGAACGCGATCACGCCAAAGGCCTGCCGGTCAACACGATAGCCGGACGACTTCAGAACATTCTCCGCCCACTGCCGTTTCTCCTTGATGTTCATGCCGCGGAGGTCTGCGCGGATGTTTGCTACACTCTTCATTTCGGACAGTGCCGCAGCGTTCGCCCGAATCTGATCCTTGATACTCTTCTGTTCGCTGCTATCTCGGTCGGAGAACTTCGCGCCCTCCTGCGCATTCCGCGCTGTGACTCGTCCGCTCTCCTTGATGCTCACGCCAGCCTTGCGCAGCTCGCGCAGCAGAGACGGCGTTACGACGTTGTCCGGGACAGCGATGTCCGTTCCGCCCAGAAGGCGCTTATACATCCGCGCGACCTCTGCATCGGGGAGAATCCGAACAGGCTTGATCCATCTGGAGAGCAGCACCTGCCGCTCTGTTCCGGTCTTTGCCCGGAGCTGCCCCGCCACAGTGCCGGTGTGCCACGCATGCCAGCCGACCGCGTCCTTTGCACCGTCTGCGCGGTAGCCGCTCGTCAGCTCACTGACCGGCACCTCACATTCTACGGTAACGAGGTTCGGACGCGCATACGCGCCGCTGAACTGGTCGTTGAGCACGAGGTTCGAGGAGTGCATATAGGGATTGTACGCAGCGGAAAGGCTTCCCTGCCCCTTGCCTTTGTCGAGCTTGTACTTTCCGTCCCGGACCAGCTCCGGATGCTCCGTCGCCTGCTCCCACTGTCCGAGAACGCTGTAGTCCTCGTACTGACCATTCGTCCGCGCCGCCATGGGAGGATAGAGCTTCCCGTCCACGAGCTGCATGGTCTTGTAGGTCTTGACGGTTTTCTGCCGGTTCAGGAAGTCCAGCGTTTTCTTGTCCGTGACGCGCTCAGAATACCGGAATCTCGCCACCTCGGACGGCTTTCTTAGCTCGCCAGCCTCGTTGAAGTCCGTTGTCGTCCCGAATTGTTTCTCCGCCTCCGCCTGCTCGGTCGTCAATGGAGCGCGGTCGGAATACAGGATGTCCTTGTTCCCCGGGTTGAACGTGCCGATGTTATCCGTTACAGACTTTACCTGCGAAGAATCGCGGATGACAATGCTGACGCCCCTGCTCACCGGCTTCCCATTGACCAGATCACCTCCCTCGTCCAGCACGACCGCGTCATATCCAAGCTCCGGATGTTCACTCAGATAATCTGTGATGTCGTATCCGTCCGTCCAGTCCGGCAGCCCGTTCTCCTGCAGCTTGCCCAGCCCATACTCCTGCCGGATTTCGTTGAAGATGGCGGCGGCCCGGCTGTTGCGCGTATCGAACACTTTGTCTGCCGTGAGATAGACAGCGTACATTGCGTTGGGATTGCCGCGTTCTGCATATCTCCGCGCATATGATTCCTTCGCCGTGAAATACTGCCAGTCCCGGAATGTCGTGAAACCGCCGTTGCGCTTCGCCCCATGGTAGAACTGCTTCGGGGTTCCGTCATCATTCAGAAACATTGGATCAACCGACTTTGGATTGAAGTCAGTAGGCGTTTTACTGTCGGATTCGAAGTCCCCGTTGTGTTCCTTGACAAAGCGGAAGATATCTGCTACACTGATTTTAGCATCAGACGTGGTGGTGTTCTTGCCACCTGGGACTGTCCAATTTTGGCTAAGTCCCGCGGCGTCTGATGCCTTTTCTATCTTTGTGAGAT
>ERZ1032310.18-NODE-18-length-31004-cov-9.187922_pt1 | contig 31004 bp, 27 predicted proteins | sample MGYA00516697_ERZ1032310 | MGnify/ENA primary metagenome ERZ1032310 (study PRJEB33719, sample SAMN04261360) | wastewater metagenome | biome: periurban shantytown; feature: human; material: feces | host: Homo sapiens | place: Peru: Lima | collected 2012-01-15 ... | reverse complement strand
TGACCCCTTCCGTGTCAGGGAAGTGCGCTACCACTGCGCCAACCGCCCGGGTCATCATCCGGTCGAATCAATCAGCATGAATCAACCATCCGAGAGCGGACAACGGGACTCGAACCCGCGGTCTCAACCTTGGCAAGGTTGCGCTTTACCAACTAAGCTATGTCCGCATGTGTTACCTTCACAGGCAACAGGTGACAAAGATACGCCAATCTCAGGAAAAAGCCAAGCCCCCGCGTGTCCCACCGGTTTTCCAACGATTATCGAGCGCCGAAGTGAAGTTCCCGGACTACGCCGACGTGCCGTCCTTCATGGAATCAGGCACGGTATGGGCTTCATCCCTCAACGCGCGATAATGGCGGTATGACGCAACGACAACTGATGCGGGCCACAGTCGAAACGCCCATCGGCCGGATGATGATGGCCTCCGACGGCGAGGGACTTACCGAACTCTGTCTTGAAGACTGGTGGTGGGCCACCGATCACCAAGCCGTTCTCGATTCGAATCGCGAATCCGATAGTGAACCCGACGTATTCCGTATAACCCGCGAATGGCTGACCGCCTATTTCGCCGGCGAACGCCCCGGCTCGGATCAGGTGCCGCCTTTGCATCCCGCCGGCACGCCATTCCAACATGAAGTATGGAATCTGGTGGCCGAAATCCCCTATGGCATGACGGTAAGTTACGGCGAACTCGCCGCCGAATTGGCCGAACGACGCGGCGGCGGCCGCATGGCCGCGCAGGCGGTCGGAGGCGCAGTGAAGCGCAATCCGGTTACCATCATCGTGCCCTGTCACCGCGTAGTCGGCTCGGGCCGCGCGTTTGGCGGCTACGGCGGCCGACTCGACATCAAGGCCGAGTTGCTTGAACTCGAGGGCGTGGATCTGGCGCGCTTCGATCTGCCGAACCTTTGACGGGCCCAGCGGTCCGCCTCGTCAAAAAGGATTGAGTGGTTAACCCTCCCGCCGGCGGGAGATGGCGCGTAGCGCCGGAGGGTGGTCGGCTGGCTGGCATCGCAACCCTGCTACCCGACAATTTTCGACAAGCCGACGGGAATCCTTCCACGAATTGTTCGCCGTCGGTGCAGTCTTGCTCGATCGCGCCGGCCAAAACCGTACAATCCCTACAATGGAATGCATATGGTTAATTGCTGCGCGCAGCCGCACGGCCGCACGCGATCGCAAGACCACGCAGCCCAAGGGGATATGCAATATCAACGGAAGCAGGAGGTGCGCATGACCGGCATTATCGATTACGCGCACACCGAAACGCGCTCCTTCGCCGACTTGCCGTTCAACGAAATCGACGCCTTGATCATCTCCACGCTCATCTATGAGGATGTGGCCAGTGTCTGTCCGACGTTGATGCTGGATGAGACGCGGTCAGGCTCGTTCGCCGCACGCATTCGCGCTTTCGAACCCAAGCATCCACTGATCTGGCTGAAGGGTATCTGGCATCCCGAGCTTGAATCGGTAAGCCTTGACGAGGCCAACCGCGAGCTGCATCGTTCGCCGGAAACACATGCCGACGACAAGCCGCACGAAGCCCAAATGGTTTCAGTGGTCAACCCGGACCTGACCCACGACCTGTTCCAGGCCGCAGGCGAAAACCCCCGCTACGCCAACGTTCGCCTAGGCGCGGTGGTCGAGCACATCAATCAGGGTGAGCAAACCCAATTCGCCGCCGCCACCTTCCAACTGCCCGACGGCCACAAGCGCCGAAAGCCGACCTACAAAGGCACGTTGGTTATTTCCTTCCGCGGCACCGATGATTCGCTCATCGGATGGAAGGAAGATTTCAATATGGCTTTCCAGTATCCGGTGCCGGCGCAACGTTCAGCCAGCGCCTATCTGGATATGGTGGCGCGACTGTGGGAGGGTCCGATTATTCTGGTCGGCCATTCCAAGGGAGGCAATCTGGCGATTTACGCGGCCATGAACGCCGATCCCAAGGTGCGCAAGCGCATTCAGCATGTCTATTCACTGGATGGCCCCGGTTTCCCGCCGGAGATTGTGACCAGCCCCGCCTACCGCACCATCCAGCCGAAGGTGACGAAAATCGTGCCGAGTTCGTCGATTGTGGGCATGATTTTCGAGACCCCGGAGCCTTGCCGCGTGGTCTCTTCCGATTCGGATGGCATCATGCAGCATTCCGCCTTCACCTGGCTATTGGATGGTGACCAGTTCATCACCGAGCCGGATTTGAGTTCCAGCTCGCAGTTGTTTAACGAGGAGCTGAACCATTGGATCGCCACGCTTACGCCCGAACAGCGCGAGCGTGCGGTGGATGCGCTGTTCACCGTGCTGCACGCCAACGGCGCCACCAGCTTCAGCGAGGTGATGAGCAACTTCCCCGCTTCGATTCCGTCGATGCTTGGCGCGTACGTTGGGCTGACCCCCGCAGACCGGCGTCATTTGGTTGAGGCCCTGGCGATACTGTTCAAGGCGTCCACGGCCAAACGCAAGCCGACGCCCGCCCCGGCTTCCGCACCAAGTTCTGCGACCTCCAAAGCAACAGCCGAGATCCCAGCAGAAACTGCAGCAGGAGCAGATAGCGCAGCTCCGGCCAGAGCCGATACTGATGCCGATGCCGGCACCACAGCTTCGCCATCAGCGGAGGACGCAACTGAAATCGCCGATTAGCTCATAGACATGTCCACAAATAATAGTTATACTGCCCAATAAGTTATTAGACAGCGTGACCATATCACGCTGGTGCATCAGGAGGAAGAGATGCCACGTCCACGCCATGATTCCGAGGTGCTGCCCGCCAAAGAACGCCTCGAGAACGCTTTCTGGGAATTGCTCGCCGACCGCGACTATCGCAAGATCACCGTTACCGACGTGGTGCGTGAGGCTGGCGTGAACCGTAATTCGTTCTACTATCACTTCTCCAGCCTGCCCGAATTGGCCGATTCAGCCATCCTGCATCAGGTCGAATCGATTCCGATCAACCGCACCCCCGATCCGAACGGCAATCCCGAGGAACAATGGCGAGACCGCGTCACCGCCACGCTCTCCGATCCAGAGCAGCGTCAGCGCCTCGACCACCTGGCCCTGTTGGCAGGCCCGCACAGCACGCTTGAACTGACCGAATCGCTGCGCGACTTCTGCCGTCTGCAAATGCTCAGCACATTGCAACGCGACCCCAAGAACCTTGACCTGAAAACCGATCTCATGGTCGAGTTCACCGTGGGCGGCATGCTCGCCGTGCTGCAACGTTGGCCCGAATTGAGCGACACCATCGAAATCAAAGACCTGCTTAAAGAAGATGTGGCCGTGCTGGCCATGGGCATATACCTGGCCATGAGCCAAAAGGACATGCTTAATTACTGGAATCGCATCTTCGTGCACAATGCGCAGGATTCGACCGCCCCCGGCATGTCGGTCGCCGCCACGCATGCCGCGCCATCCACCATCTCATCGTCGAACGGCCCCGCAGGATTCCCCGGGTACACCGCTTGACCGAAAACCAGCGAGTCTGGATTGTTTCCGCCGCACGAACCCCGCGTGAGGTTTCTCACAAGGCGCAATCAGCCTCTCATGCTGGCGTTTCCAACCCACGCACAGGAAGATGGAAGCATGAGCGAAACATCGAACAAGACCCGTCTGGAACATGACTGCATCGGCCAGATGGAGGTGCCGGCGAACGTCTACTGGGGTATTCACACCCAGCGCGCTATCGGCAACTTCCCGGTCTCCGGCATCACCGATAGCCAACATCCCGAGCTGATTCGCGCCTATGCCACGGTCAAGCGCGCCTGCGCCATCGCCAATGAGGAATTAGGCCTGATCGACCCAGCCAAGGCCGAGGCCATTCGCGCCGCCTGCCTAGAAATTGAGGCCGGCAAACTGGCCGATCAGTTCCCGGTCGATGTGATGCAGGGCGGTGCCGGCACCTCGTCGAACATGAACATGAACGAGGTGATCGCCAACCGTGCGTTGGAAATCGCCGGCCGCCAGCGCGGCGATTACACATACATCCATCCGAACGACGACGTCAACAAGTCGCAGTCCACGAACGACACCTACCCGGCCGCCTGCAAACTCGCGCTTATCGACGCGATCGGGCCGCTCGCCGAGTCCACCAAGAAACTCGCCAAGGCCTTCCACGATCTGGCCGACAAACATATCAATGACGTGACGATTGGCCGCACGCAGCTGCAGGACGCCGTACCAATGACCTATGGTCAGGAATTTCATGCGTTTGCCACGCTGTTGAAGTCTGATTTGGCCGCATTCGATCGCGTGGTGCCGCTGCTGGCCCAGCTCAACCTCGGTGCCACCGCCATCGGTACCGGCATTTGCGCGGATCTGCGATTCCGCAAGTCCGCTATCAAGCATCTGGCGCAAATCACCGGGCTGCCGGTCACCGCCGCGCCCGATCCGGTGGCCGCCATGACGGATATGGGCGCGTACGTGGCCACGTCGGCTGCCATCAAGAGCCTCGCCGTGCACCTGAAGAAGGCCGCCGACGATTTGCGACTGCTCAATTCCGGCCCGCGCTGCGGTTTCAACGATCTCAACGTGCCGGCTCGCCAGGCCGGATCGTCGATCATGCCGGCCAAAGTGAACCCTGTGATCCCCGAATGCGTCAACCAGTGCTGTTTCACGATCTTCGGCATGGACGTGACTGTGAACTGGGCTGTGGCCGAGGGACAGTTGCAGCTGAACGCCTTCGACCCGGTGATGGTGCATGAGCTGCTGACCGGCATGGCGTTGCTGACGCACGCCATGGAGACGTTCCGCGTCAACTGCGTGGAAGGCATCGAAATCAATGCTGACCTGGGGCGTTCATACGCCCAGTCCTCACCGTCGATTTCCGCCGCGCTCAACCATTACATCGGCTACGAGCACGCGGCCGACATCGCCGCCGAAGCCGTGCACACCGGCCGTACCGTGCGCGAGGCGGCCGGCGAACGCACCGACCTGCCCGCCGAGCAGTTGGACGAGATTCTCGATCCGATTCGACTGGCCCGCGGCCTCGGCCAGACCTGCCGCGAGCACCAGGAGTAGCGGAATCGACCGTAGGCCGATTCCGCTTTCTGCCACCCCGTCTCCACGACTTCACCAGAAACGACCGATACAGTAGGCGTATGACTGAATATGCAGAAGACATCGCACGCTGGTTTCAGGTGAACGCCGGCAAACTCATCTGGCTGACCATTGTATTGGCCATCGTATTTGTGGCCGACCGCGTCATCAGTCGCGTGTTGCGCAAGATTCTGGACAATTCTCAGATTCCCAGCGCCTCGATTTTCGTGAACCTCACGCGCGTGACCATCTGGGTCACCGGCGCAGCGATGGTACTGCAGCCCGTATTCGGCATCAATCCGACCACACTTATCACCGCCCTTGGTGTTGGAGGTGTGGCGATCTCGCTGGGTCTGAAGGACACGATCGCCAACATCATCGGCGGCTTCGGCCTGATGCTGGGCCGCGTAATCCAACCCGGCGATCTGGTGACCATTCAAGGCGTCACAGGCACCGTGCACGACATCACCTGGCGTCAGACCGTGGTGCGCACCCGTTCCGGAGACATGATGGTCATCCCCAATTCGGTACTCAATACCGCCGCCCTGACCAAGCTCACGCCGGTCAGCGAAGGCATGGCCACGCTTGAGTTCACGGCCAAGGCCTCCGGTGACCCGTCCGCTATCAGTCAGGATATTCTCGACCGCGTAACCAAAGCCACCGCCGATGTGGCACTGGAGGGCCAGCCACCGCTGGTCAAGTTCACCGGCTTCTCCCCTTACGGCATGACCGGCCAAGTGCTTGTGTTCGCGCGCGAGGGTGTGCTGCCTTCCACCATCAAAGATATGGCGGCGCGAGCCATCGCCGGTTCGGGCACCGAATACCTTGTTGAAGATGGCGGCTCGTCAGGCAATCTGTGATATCTCCCGGCTCGCCTCTCTGGGTCCGGCTATGACAGTCATGCGAACAGCATCCAACCGGTAAGCATCACAGTCAACAGTAGGTACGCGATAACGCCGGGATTGGCATAGGCGGTGCGTATTTTAAGCCCCGCAGGCAACTCCTCTGGCGCAAGATAGAACTCCCAGCTCTTGCGCTTGGTGATAAGCAGCACGATACCGGCAATGCAGAGGCCCAACATCACTGTGCCGTACAACATCATGATGCCCATGCCGCCCATGTTGCCGGTTTCAGCCATACGCATGATTTCGGCCTCGCTGACCGTGCCGTCGAGGATGCGGGGATCGATCTGTTGTATCACCAATGGGGCGAGTACTGACCCGTTCAGGTTGATCAGCATGTGCATAGCCACCGAATACCGCAGTCGGGAGGTGCGTGTGTATACATATCCGAACATCAGTCCTAGGCCAAAGGCGTAGAAGAACTGGAACACGTTCATATGGAATAGCGCGAATGCCAATGCGGAGAACATGATTGCGGTCTTCTCTCCGTACCGGCGCAGGCGGGAGATAATCTCCTTGCGAAAAATCCATTCTTCGCAAACCGGTGCCAACAGGCCTATGAACAATGCGTTCACCCGCCAGTCGCTGCCAAGAATCACGTCGTTGATGCGATTGGTGGCCTGACCATCAGTGGCTCCGGCAGACAATATATTGCCAATCATATTGCCCAAGAACATTACCGGAATGCACATGACGAAAATCTGAATGAACTCCCCCGCCTTCATGGGGTACTGCCGGGTGCGAATAACCGGTACGCGAGTGAAGGCCAACATACTCAGCGGCATGGCCACCACATACAGCGGTCCGGAGGAGGCGAGCAGCACAGCCCAAGCGGGCACATCGGTGCCAAGCAGCGTTCGTAGTGCTTCAGTGGCCAGAATATTCAGTCCGATCCAGAACACCATCATAATGGCGAGCGCCGAGCCGATTGTCGAAAACCGGCGATGGGCCGTGAACCACCAATCGCGTGGGGTTTGTTGCGGCTGCTGTGGTTGCTGAGGTTGCTGCGCCGGCGGCATTGGTTCGCTCATACTTATCCCCCATAGTTACTGGCCGCAAACGGACCGATCACACGTGCAATACTCTTCAAGAATACGGCACGGCGTTTCGATTGCATTGGGAATGGGGGAGGAAATCATCAATGGGCAAGGAATGATCAACGTCAATCATTCCCAATGCCGAGAAAGTCCCCTACTCTGCAAGATTGCTGTGGGACGGCACGCGATAATCGCCCAAAAATCGCCGCCGTCCCACACACATCATTGCCGATAAGCCATTCGACGATCGTACAGTCACAAAAACAGAACAGAACCGCACAATCATCGCAACGCCATTCAGCAGGCGAGCGCGGCGACCGGACGCGGGGTGACAATCACGTCATCGCCCACCGCCAGACCGGCCGGCAGCTCGCTGGCGGGCAGCTGCACGGTGGCCTTGAGCTGTTCGCCCTTGTTCCAGCGCTGGTATTCGCCGGAGGTGATGACCGTATCCACGCGCACCAAGGAGCCAAGGAAGTGAACGACTTCCACGCGGGCGCGTTCGCCGACGTGCGAATCGCTGCTGCCGGCCAAGGCCAGCGTCAGGTTCTCCGGGCGCACAAGCACGGCCACGGAATCGCCCTTGGCGGAGCCGGCGAGCAGCGGCACGCGCTGGCCGAAGACCACGGCCTCGTCGCCATTGGATGCGCCGGGCAGGCGGTTGGTGAGTCCAATGAACGTGGCCACGCACTCGGTGGCGGGGCGCTGGTACAGGTCCTGCGGGGCGGCGATCTGCTCGATCTTGCCTTTGTTCATCACACCGATGCGGTCGGCCACGGCCAGCGCCTCTTCCTGATCGTGGGTCACGAAGACGGTGGTGGTGCCGGTGGTGAGTTGGATGCGGCGAATCTGGTCGCGCAGCTGGACGCGCACCTTGGCGTCGAGGGCGGAGAGCGGCTCGTCGAGCAGTAGCACGCGCGGCTTGACGGCCAGCGCGCGGGCCAGGGCCACGCGCTGTTGCTGGCCGCCGGACATCTGCTGCGTGTACTTCTTGGCCTGATCGGCGAGTCCCACGAGCTCCAGCTGTTCCATGGCGATCTTGCGGCGTTCTGCCTTGCCCATGCCGCGCACTTCGAGGCCGAATTCCACGTTCTCCAGGGCGGTCATGTGCGGGAAAAGCGAGTAGGCCTGGAACACCATGGCCATCTCGCGCTTGTTGACCGGCACGCCGGTGACGTCTTGGCCGCCAACCATGATGCGGCCGCCCTGGATGTCTTCGAGGCCGGCGAGCGAGCGCAGCGCGGTGGACTTGCCGCAGCCGGAGCCGCCGAGCAGCACGACCATTTCGCCGGGCTTGATGTCCAGGTTGAAGTCGTCGAGCGCGTGCACGGTGGAGCCGGGGTAGATCTTGACGACGTCACGCATCTGGATGGAGCCGCCGCCGCGCTTGGCGCTGTCTTTGAGCAGGGCCTTGGCGGCCTTGGTCACGTCCTTGCCGCGCACGCCTTCCAGGGTGGCGGTGGGGTCGTTCTTGAAGGCGTCCTCGGCGGCATCGGACGTGGGGGCGGGTGCCGAAACAGAAGCCGCGGCATCGGCACCGGCATGGCGACGGGTGAAAATCGAATTGCTGTTCATCAGGTTACTTACCTTCCCTTGACTTGCGCATTGCGTCGGAGATCAGGTCGAGCGCAACGAGGAGCACCACGCCGAAGAGCAGAGCCAGCAGCGACATGGCGGTGGAGATTTGAGAATTGGACTGGCCGAGCTGGTAGAGCGCGACCTGCAGGTTCATACGGCCGAGCAGCGAGGCGACGGTGTATTCGCCCAGCACCACGGCGATGGAGATAAAGGATGCCGAGAGAATCGACTGCCATAGGTTCGGGATGATCACCTTGAAGAACACCTTGGGCCAGGAGGCACCGAGCGAGCGGGATGCCTCGACCAGCGTCTTGACGTCGATGGAGTTAAGCCCCACGGCGATCGCGCGGAAGGCGAACGGCATCACGAGAATCACGTAGGCAAAGCACAGCCAGATTGGGTTGGTGCTCAGCACGTCGGCGGACAGCCAGCGGTAGATCGGGCCCAAACCCACCACCAGCACGATGGCCGGGATGGTCAGCGGCAGCGTGGCCACCCATTCGATCGCGCGCTCCAAAACCTTGGAGCGAATATGCACGATGACCATGGTGGGCACCAGCAGCACCAGCATGATCACCACGGTGACCGCGCTCAGGGCCAGCGAGGTGCCGATGCCCTGCCACAGCACGGTCAGGTCGGCACCCAGCGACTCGCCGTTGCCGGTGAAAATCGCGATCCACGGCGCGGCCGACCAGCGGCCGGACAGCGGGTGACGCAGGGTGAAGATGAGCATGGCCAGCAGCGGCACGAACAGGAACGCCAGGGTGACGAACAGGATCACGAATTTGATGATGCTCTGTTTACGCGCACGAGCGGCGCGCAGCTGCGGCGGCTTGGTTGCGGAAGTTTCGGTCATTGCCAACGTCCGGCCCTCTTTTCCACGGCGTGGCTCAACAGCATGACGATGGCCACGACGATGATCATTGCGAATGCCAGCACCTGGGCAAAGCCCTGCTGGTTGGGGTCCAGTTCGTTGCGCATGGCACCTTGGATCATAAGCGGCACCAGAATCGAACGCTGGGAGAACAGGGCCGCGGCGGTCGCGTATGCGGAGAACGCGGAGGCGAACAGCAGCAGGAACGCGGAGATGAAGCGGGGTGCCAGAATCGGGCAGGCCACGCGCGTCCAGTACTGGAACGTGTTGCCACCGAGGGATTCGCATGCCTCACGCCACTGTGGACGGATCGAATCGACCGCGGGCAGGAAGATGATGATCATCAGCGGAATCTGGAAGTAGCAGTAGATGGTCACCAAGCCCGGCAACGAGCTGAGCCAGTTCGGGTTCACGGTGTAGCCGGTCAGTGTCTTGATAAGCATGGTGCCGATACCGTTGATGCCGATGGTGGCGATGAACGCGAACGCGAGCATCACGCCGCCGAACTGGGCGAGCACGGAGGAGATGGCGGAGACCATGCGACGCAGCAGGCCGTTCGGCTTGGCGCCAATGACCAGTGCGTAGGAAGCGAGCGCTCCCACCACTGCGCCGATCAGAGAGGATGCTAAAGACACCAGAATCGAGGTGCCGAATGCGGCGATGGTGTTGGCCTCGAACATCTTATTGAAGTTCGCGAGCGTGAAGTTGCCACTGCGATCCTGAAATGCACCGACAATCACGATGACGGTGGGTGCGAGCAGGAAGCAGGCGGTGTAGGCGAAGAACGGGAGCGTGGTGGCGAGCGTGCCCAGCTCCTGGCGGTGCTTGGCCATCGCCGAGGAGAGAGGAGAAGCGGGAGTAGCGGACGGACCCGCGGCCTTGGCGGCAGCAGGTCCGTTCGATGCAATGGGTGCGATTGCGGCGGTCATCGGTCTGTGCCTCAGTTGCCGATCGTCTTGTCCCAGTTGTCCTGGAGCCACTCGGTGATGCGGGTGGAGTCGTCGTTGGTGTAGGAGACCGGCTCGCCTTCGATGGTGATGGCGTCCTTCAGAGTGGCCTGGTCGACGGTGCCGTCTTCCTTCATGGAATCGAGCAGCACCGGGTTGGCGCCGCCCTTGAACCACAGGTTCTGGGCGTCAGCGGTGTACAGGTACTCCTCCCACAGGCGGGCGGCGGCCGGGTGCGGCGCGTCCTTGTTGATGGCCTGGTTGTAGTAGCTGACGACCTGGGCCTTCGGGAAGGTCTTGTACTTCCAGTTCACGCCCTTGTCCTTGAGCTCCTTCTTGTAGGAGGCCTGGTTGTAGGTCCAGTCGAAGACCACGCCGGTCTGGCCGGAGTCGATGGTGCCGTTGGTCACGTCGACGGTGGTCAGGTTGCCGGCCTCCTTGAGCTTCTTGAAGTAGTCAAGGCCGGGCTGCAGGTTGTTGATGTCGCCACCGGCGAGCTGGTTGGCCATCAGGTAGCCGTTGAAGGCGGCGCCAGCCTCGGCGGGCTTGCCGTTGAGGGCCACGGTGCCGGCGAACTTCGGGTCGAGCAGGTCGTCCAGGGAGCTGATGTCGCCGTACTTGTCGGCGTTCCAGCCCACGGACATGATGCCGGTGTAGTCGGCGTAGTAGGCGCCGTCGGCGTCCTTGGCGGTGTCCGGGATCTTGTCCCAGGCCTGCACCTTGTACGGGGCGAAGTAGTCGGTGGAGGTGGCGGCGATGGCCTGGCCGACATCGAAGACGTCGGGGGCGGCGTCGGTGCCCTTGTTGGTCTTGGCGGCGTCGAGCTCTTCCTTGGATGAGGCGTTCGGGTTGAGCTCGGTGACCTTGATCTCCGGGTACTTCTTCTTGAAGCTCTCGATGACCTCGCCGTAGTTGGACCAATCGTGCGGAAGGGCGATGACGTTCAGCGCACCCTCTTCCTTGGCGGCCTTCTCGAGGTCTTCCATGGTGCCGAAGTCGGCGAGGGAGGTGGCTTTGGCGGACTTTTCGTTCACGGTGACGGCCTTGCCGGTGCTTTCGCCGGTGCCATCGGAGGAGGCGTTGCTCGAGCCGCAGGCGGCCATCGAGAACGCGAGCACGGCGGCGAGGGAGCCGGCCGCGATCTTACGCAGGTTGTTCATAATGTTCCTTTTCTCAACATCATCCAGACGACAGTCTGGGGAGTCGGGCTTGGTATGCGCGGCATTCGCGCGGCCCGTGAATCCAAGAAAAGAAACTATGCGCCTAATCTGTCCTGACACTGGCGCGCAAGTGAATTGCGTTCGCCATTTGCTGTACGCCTGTTGAACTTAGGAAAACTTGGCATGAATTACTGACAGGTATGGGCGATGTGTCAATAGCGGAACCGGCCTGCGGCCGATTCCGCACCACACTTACCTCATCACGCCCTCAATCAATCGCGTGATGAGTTCGGTGTAGCTCACTCCGGTGGCATCCCAAGCCTTGGGATACATGGAAATCGGCGTGAAGCCGGGCATGGTGTTGATTTCGTTGACCATCACCGTGCCATCAGGCGTCACGAAGGTGTCCACACGGCTCAAGCCGGCACCATCCACGGCCTTGAACGCGCGACGGGCCACGTCACGCACGTCCTCAAGCACGCTGACCGGCAGATTGGCAGGCACTTCCACGTGGCTGGCGGAGGCATCCATGTACTTGGAGTCGAAATCGTAGAACTGGTCGTCGTTCTGATGATCGAGCACGATTTCGCCGGGCCAGCTGGCCTCGGGCTCGTCACCGGCCTTCGGGCACAGCACGGCACATTCGATTTCGCGACCATCAATCCCCTGTTCGACGAGCACCTTCCAGTCGTGCTCGCCGGCGGTGGCGATGGCGGCGGCCAGACGATCCTGCTGGGTCTCGCGGTCATCGGCTTTCTCGACCTTGGTCACACCGAAGCTGGAGCCTGCGCGCGAAGGCTTGACAAACAGCGGATAGGCAAGACCGGCGTCCTCGATCTCGGCAAGCACATCGGCGGCGGTGAAGTTGCGCGCATCGACCGTCACACCGGGCGCGGTGGGAATGCCGGCGGCATCCAGCACCACCTTGGTGTAATGCTTATCCATGCAGGCGGCGGAAGCAAACACTCCGCACCCCACGTACGGCACACCCATCATTTCCAGCAGGCCTTGAACCGTGCCGTCCTCGCCATAGGGGCCGTGCAGCACCGGCAGTACCGCGTCCACATGGCCAAGGGAGGTCAGCACATGGTGCATTTCCGGGTCGGACATGCTGACGAAGCTGGTGCCGAAGCCGGAATCGGCGGAATTGATGTGGCTGGGCTCGCCGATGAAGAAACCGTCCTGTCCGCGAGAGGGGTCAAGCATCACCGGGCGCGATTCCGGGGTGATCTTTACGGTCGGCAGCTCGCCGCCGTCCAAGTTCCAGCCACGAGGATCTTCGCCATTGATGATCCACTTGCCGTCCTTGGTGATGCCGACCGGAATCGGCTCGAACCGTTCAGTGTCCATGGCCCCCAGCACACCGGCAGTGGAGATGCAGGAAATCGAATGCTCGTCTGCACGCCCACCATAGAGCACCACAACACGCTTCTTGGCCATAACCATCCTTTTGTTGAAACTACAACCGTTTTCAAGCCTATGCTTTGCACCGCCAACCGGACCGAACCGCGCTCGGAACGCCGCGCACAAGAGACGCACACCAGTCTACTCGTGCACGTCAACGACGTATACGCCACGCGACTTTGCGCGTACAACGTATACGCCACTTCTCTCGTTATTCGCCGGTAACCTCTTGACCGAACAGTCCGGCAAGCATCTCCGAACAGGAAATGCCTTCGTTCAGCACGCGGCTCATCTGATACGCCAACGGGGTCGGCACATCAAGCTGATCGCCAAGAGCCACCACCGCATCCGTGGTGGGCACGCCTTCGGCCACACCGTTGCTGACCTTGGTGGCCTCTTCGACCGTCAATCCCTTGCCGAGATTCGCGCCGAACGTATAGTTACGAGACAGCGAAGAGCCACAGGTGGCGATGAGATCACCCACACCGGCCAAGCCGAAGAAGGTCTTGGGATCGGCGCCAGCGGCTACGCCCAGCGCGGTCAGTTCGGCCAGTCCACGAGTTTCGATCATGGCTGCGGTGTTCTCACCGTAGCCGGCACCACGGGCCATGCCCACGGCCAGCGCGGTCACGTTCTTCAGGCTGCCGCACATTTCCAGGCCGATGACGTCGGTGGTCACGAACGGCTTGAAATAGGAGGTGGTGCATGCCTCGGCCACCTTCGTGGCATTATCGAGGTTCGTGCAAGCCACCACGGTGGCGGCGGGATGACGATCGGCGATTTCCTTGGACAGGTTCGGTCCGGAAATGGCGGCGAACCGGTCGGCCGGCAAGTCAAGGGATTCGCGGACGACTTCGTCCATACGCTTGTTGGTGCCACGCTCGATGCCCTTCATCAGGCTGACGACGATGGCGTGATCGGGAATCAGTCCCTTGAATTCGACGAGTGCCACTCGCGCGAACTGCGCGGCGATGGCCACGACTACGATGTCCGCGTTCTTGACGGCTTCGGCGCGATCCCCAGTGGCGGTCATGTTGTCCGGCAACTTTTCGACGGACGGCAGGCGCACGGCGTTGTGGTGGTGATCGCGAATGCCCTCGACAATCTGCTGCTCCTTGGCCCACATGGTCACCGTGTTGCCTGCGTCCGCCAGCACTTGGCCGAAAGCAGTACCCCATGCTCCTGCACCGAGAACCGTTATATTTTTACCCATATCAAATTCCTACCTTCGCTTGTCGCGCAACTTCATCGGCACAATCTTGTGCCATGCTACTCGCCTAGGCTCCCCGTACGGGAACCGGTGCGGCTACTTCTCAGCCGGGAACGGGCCGCCGGCTTCAGGCCAAGGCTTACGACTCATGCTGCGGTAGTCCCAGTAGCCTTCAGCGGGGAACTGCTCGCCACGAATTTCCTCCAGTACTGTGTTCATGCGTTTGAGCACGCGCCACATCAGCTCGTTCACGGCCTCGGCAGGCGGCTCTTCACCCCATGAGTCCATGTCGGCAAGCAGATCGGAGTAATCGAGCGCATGGTCATAGCACATCACCACGTTTTTGCGCGGCCATGGCCACCAGTGGTTGATGGAGGCGGCACCCCACGTCACCGCCGGGTACAGCGGCACCTGATGCCCCAGTCTGCGCGAGGATTCAAGGGCGATATATCCCACGCCCTCCTTAATGCTCATCACCCACTTTTTCGGGTCGCGGGTCACGGTGCCTTCCGGCCAGACCGTCAGCGGGCGGCCGGACGTCAGAATATCAATCGAGGTCTCTTCGATCTGCTTGGCCTTGCCCGAATGACGCTGCACCGGCTGCATGCCGACCAACTGGAACCACTTGCCGATCAATGGCCACTTCGCCATCTCGGCCTTGGCCATGTAACGGGGGCGGCGGCCCATGTGGAACAGGCTCATCATTGGCACGAACACATCAAACATGGTGACATGACTGGCGGCGGTGATGAACGGTCCGGTTTCCGGCACCTGTTCCAAGCCCCAGGCCTTGGTCTTGCAGCTGGCGCGGAACACAATGGACACCCCTCCCAGCAGTCGTTTGGTGGCCTTGGGATTCTGGGCGTTGATTTCCGGCTGATTGGGCGTGCGGGGGCCGGTCGGGTAATACTGTGTCGAGTCCACAAGCGTGTGGCGGGCGGCCAGACGCTTGACCTGCTCATCACTCAGCGGGCTTACGGCCGAACGCGGCGACGGTTTTCCTTTGGATGCCATGGTCTCTATTGTGGCACGGACCACCGCCCAACGATTCCAGCGCAACATTCCCGGGAATACGTCGCACAATACGCGGCGGCCCGTCTGCACACACCATGCGCGCAGACGGGCCGCCGGGAAAACGTTCGAATCACTCCACCGCGATGGCGTCAATCTCCACGAGCGCGCCCTTGGGAATCATGTTGTTGCCAAAGGCCACGCGGGCGGGCTTGACGGAGCCGATGAACACCTCAGCGTAACGTGCGTCCACTTCCTTGAAGTCCTCGACGTTCTTCAGGTAGATGGTGGCGCGGCACACATGCTCAATGCCGGTACCGGCAGTGTCGAGAATGTGCTTAATATTCTTCAGCGCCTGTGCAGCCTGCTCTCCAGCGGTCTCGCCCGCCAGTTCGCCGGTGGCCGGATCAATGCCCAGCTGGCCGGATACGAACACGAAGCCATTGGCCTTCACCGCCTGGCTGTATGCGCCCAGCGCGGCCGGCGCCTCGGAAGTGGCTACGGCTTCCATCTTTTCGCTCATATTGTGCTCCTTCTCATCTTGGGGGGCGCCCACCTGCTGCGGCCGGCGCCGGTACACATCACCACCGGCTACGACCAATCGCACGATCAGCACGATTGGCAATGCCGATTACGTAGCAGTCTACTGAGCAAAGTCGCGTTTAGCGCGCATGATGCCCGGCATACGGCCATCAACAGACTATTCCTTGCTATTCCAGACGATTCCAGACGATTCCAGACGATTCGGCTACCGTTCTCGCCAAACCGGACGGTTTTTCCACGACCCAAGCGAGCCGGCATCACCGGCCTTGCCATTGCCGACACCAGCACCAGCCTTGCACGCGCCGAATATGCAAAAGGCTTCCGGCGGTTAGCCGAAAGCCATGCTGGTGGGCTTGATGGGGATCGAACCCACGACCTTCTGTTCCGGAGACAGACGCTCTATCCACTGAGCTACAAACCCGAGCAACTTCTTTACTGTACACCACATCACGTTGCATGCGGCACATACGTCGCCAAAATAACGAGAAAATCGCCATTATCGGCTCTACAATGGGGTTATGTCGGAACCTACAGATGACTTCGAATACGAACGCCGCTTCTTCTGCCGCGAACTGCCGGCGGAATACGACGACGGCGACGCCCCGACCCTCATCATTCAGAGCTACTACGTGCATGCCGACAATTACGCCTTGCGCGTGCGGCTGGTCTCGCGCAAGGTTCACGTCGACATGACGCCCGACGTAAATCCGGTGGCCGTGCTGGACGAATACCGCGACCGGTTCTCGGAAGCATATGTCACCGTCAAAGGTCCGTCCGTGGGCGGCACGCGCTACGAAGTCGAGCGCGAAATCGATACGCGTATCGCGGCCGAACTCATCAAGCGCGGCGGCTCGGTAATCATCAAGAACCGGTATTCCGTGTGGATTGAGGAAGACGGCTGGAGCGTGGATGTGTTCGGCGGGCCGAATGCGCCGCTCATCGTAGCCGAGGCCGAACGATCCGGGCCGGTTACCAATCTGACGATTCCGAAATTCTGCATCACCGAAATCACCGATCAGGCGCGATTCAATAACGATGGTCTCGCCAACCGTCCGTTCTGTAAGTGGGCGGATGATTTCGAGGAGGAGCTGGCGCTGGAGGGGCCAAGGTTCCAGCAGTATTTCGGGAAGAATCGGATGGTTTAGGGGGGGGGAGCAATCGAGTACGCTCGTGAGCTCCCCTCAGTCATCTACGATGACAGCCCCTCTCAAAGAGGGGAGCCAAAACCACTTAGTACATGAGGGTGGCTAGGCGACGACGGGCGCGGGTCAGACGCGGGTCGGTGGGTTCGGGGATGGCGAAGTATTCGAGCAGACGCTTGCGAACCTGCTCGATATCGGCCTTGTGCCCGGCGGCCAAAAAGTCCAGCAAACGGTCGAAAGCGTCTTGAATCTGGCCACCAATCATGTCGATATCAGCCACGGCCAACTGCGCTTCCACATCGTCCGGCGCTGCGGCGGCAGCGGCACGTACGTCACGTACATCAGCGGCCCCGGAGCGGGCCAGCAACAGCGCCTTCGCACGTTCGCGGGCGGCCAGTGCATCGGACGGGTCGGATTCGAGCACGCGCTCGTATTCGGCGGCGGCACCGGCGTAATCGCCCTCCTCGGCCAAACGATGGGCTTCGGCATGCTCCGGCGGCACCTGCTCAGCACCCGCGACGGCACCGGTGGCACCAGCGCTCTTGGCGGCATCGGAATCAGGATCACCCGAGTACGGCGCGGTACCGTTCACACCAGACTGCGCGGCGGCCTCAATGATCTTCGGAATCACCTCGTCGGTAAGTTGCTTGAGCTCGTCGTCACCCGGAAGGCCCTGCAACAGCGGCATCGGACGGCCGGCAATCAACGCGAACAGTGCGGGCACGCCCTGCACCTGCAGCGCTTGGGCAATCGAGGGATTGGACGAGATATCGATACGGGAGAGCTGAATCTGGCCGTTCAGGGCGTTCACCGCGTCGCCCAGTGCACGGGCCATCGGGAACAGGCGGTCATCGGTCGGCACCCACAGGAGCAGCAGGATAGGGAAGGTCGCGGAAGTCTGCACCATTGCCTGGAAGGTGTTTTCGGTGGTGTCGATCACGTACCCACCAGCGGCAGGCGCGCCGCCCGCTTGTCCGGGCTCGGCCTTGACCTGATGCTTCAGCGCCTCCAAATCGACGGCGCCCGCCAATGAGACTCCCGGATTGAACTGCTGCTCTGCCATAATGCCTCCCGATTCCACGCGATTCGCGTACAACAACAATCACATTTGCTGACATTGATTGTAATGCCGATTCCCACCACGTAGGGATTCTTCCACTACGCGGTGAAATTCCCACCACGTAGCAAAACGCCCACCACGATGTGACCCCAAACGGCACCATTATGCGAAAGGTAAAATTTTATCGACATCGTGGTGGACGAATCACATCGTGGTGGGGCGTTAACCGCGCGGTGGGTGGCGGCAACAATTACAGCGCTTCGACCTTTACCGGCTGACGGTCGGCGCCCACTGCGGTGATTTGCTCACCGGAACTTGCCAACGGAATGTACAAGGCCACCACGTTCACATACGTGACCTTCATGGTGCTGGTGTACTTGTCGCTATTGAACAGCGCCTTCTCGTCGTCGGAAGCCGGCCGCGATTCGCGGCCATCCCCTGCCTTGCGAGTCCATTCGCCGTTAATACGGCCAACCACCAGATCACCGGCACCGTCTGCAGCACGCATCACCCACATCTGTTCAGGCACAGCGGTGAATTTTTGCTCCTGCGTACCGTTGTTGCGTTGCATACCTTCCTGCACCTTGGCCGTGGTATTGGCCAGTTCCTGGCGCAGCAAATCGTCTGCGAACTTGGAAGCGTATTGGCTCTTGGAGCCGTTCTGCAGCACATCGGCGTATTGGGCCAAGGCATCAGCGGGAGCGGCCACCAGCTTCTCATCCTTTGCGGTGCCCATCTGCGAGCCAATAGTCGGAATCTCGAACTTCGGCAGCTTGGCGCCCTCAAACAGTCGAGCCATAGCCATCAGCTTGTAATTCTGCTGGGCGGATTCCTGATCGAAGACCAGCAAACGCTTGGACTGCTGATCTTCGGTGGTGGTCGTGATGGTGAACACCGAGCGAGGCCATCCGTCGTCCGTAGGAATCACCGTCTGGGCGATGTCCTTGGGAATGGTCGCATATTCGGACATACCGCCGCCACGCTGATTGATCGTGGTCTGGCTGATGCGAATGTCCAGCTGGGGCCCGCCCATAACGGTCGCATACCCATCGGGATTCTTGGCCTGATCGGCTTCATCGATCGTCTTGAGAATCTTCAGACGAATCTTCTTCTCCTGCGCCTCGGTCAAATCCGGCGCAACCTTGGTGGAGGTATCAGCAGCCGGCGTCGGCAGTTGGCCTTCACAGGCGGTCAACGGCACGACCAACGCCACGCAGGCGAGGGCGGACACACACAGTTTGTTCCATCGCTTGTTCATCAGCTTTCCTCCTGTCCGTCATCGGCCGAGTCGTCTCCGGTATTGACCTCTTGGGCCAAGCGGGAGAAGTAGGCCTGCAGTTCGTCAGGGGTGATTACCGAAGTCGATTCGTTATCGCCGGCGCTGAGGCCGGGCTCAGCGCCGCTTTCGGCACCGGTCTGCTGGTCGGCGACCAGGTTACGCGAACTTGGGTCGATGATAACCGGTGTTTCGGTGGCTTCAGATTGCGAGGGCGCACGGCCCGAACGCCGATGTGTGGCGTGGCGGCGACGATTACGTCGACTTGCACCATCCGGCTTCCCGGACACTGCGATGCTGGCGGGTGCCTCTTCCTCGATTACGGCGCTTGCCGTGCCTTCCACCATGCGCTTGCGGCGCTTATGCGGCGGCATGGCGAACACGGAGGCGCACAGTACGGCCAGCACGGCCAGCAATCCGCCGGACAGATAGAACGGCATCGCAAAGTCCGGCACTTCGGAGCGCACCCAGTGCAGCTGCACCTTGGCGTTGGTGACATTTTCGCCCAAATCCACAATGGCTACCGTCGAGGCGCCGGTCTTCTTGCTCTTCAGCGAAACGGACCCAGTGCCGCATTTCACGGCAGTCCACATATCGGAATCCTTGAACGACACCGCGTCATCGGCACTGGTAGGCGCTCCCTGACTCGTGCTGCTTCCCTTCTGGGTGCTCAGCTCGCTCCATGATGCCAATCCGGTGATGCGGGTATAGGACTTCTCGGACGCGACCCATCCGGCAACATCCTTGGACGAACCCAACGCCACGCACGCCTCGTCCTGAGAGGATCCCGAGTCCACGGTTATCGTGGCATTCTGATCCAACAAGGTCAGCACATTCGGATCAGTGACGACATACCGGGAGCCGCTCATGGTTGCGGAAGCGGTGATTTCAGTGGAGGGCTTCCACATCGTGGCATTCATGTACCCCAACACCACAGCCGCCACGGCCAATAGTCCGAAGATAGGCGTCACCACTCCACGCATGATTTTGGCATGACGGGATGGACGCTTGGCGCCCTTATCCGGTCTTGTAGTCTGTTCTTCAGCACTCATAACTCAACCATTCTACAATCTTCACCTGTTTATTACCTAGGAGCGCAGAAAATCAAGGTTTACCAGTAGGGTGATGTGTCATGCGTAAGTCTGTTAAGTCTATGTTATCCCCCCTCGGCAAGGCCGTTGCCCTTGCCTGCTCGCTGGCGATGTGCGTGTCGCTGGCTGCCTGCTCCAGTTCGAGCTCGGACTCGAAATCCTCTTCTTCCGATTCCTCTTCATCTTCCGACTCTTCTGACAAGAAGGGCCAAATTGCCGGCGTGACCGCCAAAGGCAAGCTCGGCGAGAAGCCGACCATCTCCTTTAATACGCCGATGACCGTGTCCGACGGCTCTTATGTGGTGCTGCAGAAGGGCGATGGCGACGTGATCGAGGAGGGCGACCGCGTCTGCGCCCAAGGCATCGCGCTCAACGTTAAAGACGGAACCGAGCTCATGGACACCTGGACCAAGAACACGCCGGATTGCTCGCTGAAGGTGGATTCCAAGACCCTCTCCTCGACCTACTACAACCAGATCAAGGGTGCCAAGATCAACACCACGATTGGCTTTGGCGTCAACGCTCAGGATTCGTCCGGGTACTCTTACATTCTGGCGATGACGTTTGTGTCCAAGTCCAAGGACTTGGAGAAGGCCACTGGCGAGGAAGTCAAGGATGTGCCGGCCAATCTGCCGAAGGTGACGCGAGCCAAAAACGGCGAGCCGTCCATCGACATGAACGGTCAGGGTTCGGTTGATTCGCTGATCTCGCAGACGCTGATCAAGGGTAACGGCGCCAAGCTGACCGACAAGAACACCGTGGTGGTCAAGTACACCGGTTGGCTTACGAATGGCAAGCAGTTCGATTCGTCCTGGGATCGCGATTCCACAATCGACGCCGATCTGTTCAGCGATTCCAGCGGCCAGCATCAGGTTATCGAGGGCTGGCAGAAGGGTCTGGTCGGCCAGACCGTCGGCTCTCAGGTTCTGCTGGTGATTCCGCCGGATCAGGCCTATGGAGATAAGGAGCAAGGTCCGATTCCCGCCAACTCCACGTTGGTCTTCGTAATCGATATTCTCGCCGCGTACTAAAAGATATAGCAGGGGCTCCCTCTGATGAGGGAGCCCCTGCTATATCTAGAACAGCCTGAGACTGTCGTCCTCGGTGCCTTTCATATCGTCGTAATCGAGGATGAGGCAGGTGAAGCCGCGGTCTTTGGCCAAGACCTGGGCTTGCGGCGTGATGGTTTGTGCGGCGAAGATGCCGTGCACCGGGGCCAGCAGCGGATCTCGATTGAGCAGTTCGCAGTAGCGAGTCAGCTGCTCGACGCCATCAATGCCGCCGTGACGTTTGATTTCCACAGCCACATGCTCGCCCTCGGCATTCACGGCCATAATATCCACTGGGCCAATGGCGGTCGGGTATTCGCGACGCACCAGCTTGGCTCCCTTGCCGATACGCTCGATTTGCTCGGCCAGATAGCGCTGCAGATGGTCTTCCACGCCATCCTTGATGAGACCCGGATCTTCGCCCAGATCATAGGTTTGGTCGGAATAGATATGCTGCAGCGTCACTTCAAGAATGTCCGAACCCTTGTCGGCGCTGACACGTAGCACCTTTTCCGGCTCACCAGCGGCGACACTTTCCGGGGAATGCGTCGCAGAATCACCATCCACAGCCCCACCAGCGACACTTTCCCGGGAATGTTGCGCGGATTTGGCGGCTGGGTCGATCTCACGAATCGTGCAGGGCGCGGTCATCCAGTTCAGCGGCTTGTAGGAGCCCAATTCGGAGAAAATCAACAGGCTGGAATCGGCCTTGATCAGCAACACGCGCTTGGCCAGGGGCAGTGAGGCGTTGAGGCGGCCCGAATACTCGGCCGAACAGTCGGCAACAATAACTCGCATAGGCCACCACTGTAGCGCAACACATGGCATACATAGCAAAAGGGGCTCTCTGAAAAAACCAGAGAGCCCCTTAAGGAGTTGGTTCAGATCACTCGGCGGTGCCGGAGTACTGGACGTCGTGGCCGCGCTCGACCGCCACGGTGAGTTTGTTCGAGTCGAAGGAAATGAATCCGTCGGTCACCTCGAACATGTGGCGATCGCCATCGGGCTCAACCACGGTGAGCGTACCCTGCTTGATCACCGTGAGCACAGGCTCATGGTCGGGCAGGATGCCCATGCCGCCCTCAGAGGCGGGAATGGTCACGCTCGTCGCCTCGCCGTGCCACACAGGGTGGTCAGCGGCGACGATGTTGACCTTCATCGTGGTTTTTTCCGCAGCCATCACGCACCCAGTTCCTTCTGCATGTTGTGCCACTTCTCTTCGAGGTCGTCGATGCCGCCGATGCCGGAGAACGCCTGCTCCGGGACGTCGTCGTACACGCCGTCGCAGATGCGGGTGAAGGCTTCGATGGTCTCGTCGGCCGGCACGTAGGAGCCGGGGCGACCGGTGAACTTCTCAGCCACATAGAAGTTCTGGCCGAGGAACTGCTCGATCTTACGAGCACGGTTCACGGTGGTCTTGTCCTCTTCGCCGAGCTCGTCGATACCGATCAGGGCGATGATGTCCTGCAGCTCCTTGTTACGCTGCAGAATCGCCTTGACGCGGTTGGCGCAGTCGTAGTGAGCCTGGCCCACGTAACGCGAATCGAGGATTCGCGAGGTGGAGCTCAGCGGGTCCACAGCCGGGTAGATACCCTTGGAGGCAATGTCACGAGAAAGCTCGGTGGTTGCATCCAAGTGGGCGAAGGTCGTGGCCGGGGCCGGGTCGGTGTAATCATCGGCCGGCACGTAAATGGCCTGCAACGAGGTGATCGAGTGACCACGGGTCGAGGTGATGCGCTCCTGGAGGGAACCCATCTCATCGGCCAGGTTCGGCTGGTAACCCACGGCGGAAGGCATACGACCCAGCAGGGTGGACACCTCGGAACCGGCCTGGGTGAAGCGGAAGATGTTGTCGATGAACAGCAGCACGTCCTGGTTCTGCACGTCACGGAAGTACTCTGCCATGGTCAGTGCGGTCAGCGGGACACGCAGACGGGTACCCGGCTGCTCATCCATCTGGCCGAAGACCAGTGCGGTCTTCTCAAGCACGCCGGCCTCGGCCATTTCGCCGATCAGATCGTTACCCTCACGGGTACGCTCGCCGACGCCAGCGAACACGGACACACCACCGTGGTTCTGGGCCACGCGCTGAATCATTTCCTGAATCAGCACGGTCTTGCCCACACCTGCACCACCGAACAGACCGATCTTGCCGCCCTGCACGTACGGGGTCAGCAGATCGATGACCTTGATGCCCGTTTCGAACATCTGGGTCTTGGACTCCAGCTGATCGAAGGCCGGCGGGTTGCGGTGGATAGGCCAACGCTCGGAGACGGTGATGGTCTCATCCGGCTTCTTGTTGAGGATGTTACCGGACACGTCGAAGACGTGGCCCTTGGTCACGTCGCCGACCGGCACGGAGATCGGGGCGCCGGTGTCGGAGACGGAGGCACCACGAACCAGGCCGTCGGTGGGCTTCAGAGCGACGCAACGGACCGTGGAATCACCGAGGTGCTGTTCGACCTCGAGGGTGATCTCGGTCTCCTTCGCCTCGCCTTCTTCCTTGGCGCTGGTGTTGACGATCGTTACTTTCAGGGCGTTGTAGATGTCGGGCAGATGACCCACCGGGAATTCAACGTCGATAACCGAGCCCTGGACGCGGGTGACGCGACCGTTGGTAGGCTCGGCCGCAGTGGTCTGGTTGTCAGCCATATGCGTTCCTACTCTTCCTTCTTGGTCAGCGCGTCAGCGCTGCCGATGATTTCGGTAAGTTCCTGGGTGATCGAGGCCTGGCGGGAAGCGTTGAGCTTGCGCGTAAGGTCGTCGATCAGGTTTCGTGCGTTGTCGGTTGCCGTGTGCATGGCGTTCTGGCGGCTTGCGGTTTCCGACGCGGCCGCGGTCAGCAGGCACTCGTGGATGCGGGACTGAATGTACTTCGGCAGAATCGCGTCCAGTACCTTTTCGAGGCTGGGCTCGAAAGTGTACAGCGGAGCGACATCCGCAGTAGCCGGTGCCTCCTCATCAGGATCGGGCACCTTGGTCTCGTTTTTCACGATTTCGACCGGCAGCATGCGCAGCACGCGCACCTTCTGCACCACCATGTTGATGAACTCGGTGTAGACGATGTAGAGTTCGGAAACTCCACCCTTCTCAGCCGGCTTCATGTAGGCGTCCATCAAGGTGTTGGAGATCGTTTCAGCAATTTCCACGCCGGGCTGGTCGGTGTCGCCTTCCCACGTCGCCGCGATGTCACGATTACGGTACCTGTAGTACGTCGAACCGCGACGCCCGTACACGAACAGCTCCGGCTGCTTGCCTGCCGCATCGAGGCGGGACAGCAGCGACTCCGTTTCACGGATAATCGAAGAGGTGTACGGGCCGGCCATACCACGATCCGAGGTGAGGGCGAGAACAGCCACGCGCGGGTTCTTCTCGTCCTTCACCGCGATCGGATGCGTGATATGGGTGTGGGCCACCAACGCTTGCACGGCATCGAAAATCGCATCGGTGTACGGCTTCGCGTTCAGGGCCACATCACGGGCCTTGGCGATATGCGAAGACGCGATCATCTCCTGAGCGTTGAAGATCTTCGCCAACGACTCGGTGGAGCGGATGCGTGATTTCAATGCGAGTTGCGAGCCCATGGCTTACTTTTCTCCCGCCACGATCTTTTCCTGATCGACCGGCGCGGCCTTGTCAACGTCCGGCTTCTTCTCGACCAGCGGCTTGCCGGCGGAAGAGACGAACGTCGAACGGAACTCGTCCACGGCCTTATCGAGGGCAGCCTCGGTGTCGGCGGTGAATTCCTCGGTCTCGCGAATGGTCTTGAGGATATCGGTGTTGTGGTCGATGTAGTCCAGCAGTCCCTGCTCGAACGGAAGGACGTCCTTCAGGTCGAGGTCGTCGAGCTTGCCGTGGGTGCCGGTCCATACGGACACGACTTCCTGTTCCGGCGAGTACGGGTGGAACTGCGGCTGCTTCAACAGCTCGGTCAGGTGGGCACCACGGGTCAGCTGGGCCTTGGAAGCCGCATCCAGATCGGAGGCGAACATGGCGAAGGATTCCAGCGAACGGTACTGTGCCAGGGAGATCTTCAGCGTACCGGAGACCTTCTTCAGAGCCTTGGTCTGTGCGGCGCCACCGACTCGAGAGACGGAGATACCGACGTCCACGGCGGGGCGCTGGTTGGCGTTGAACAAATCGGACTGCAGGAAGATCTGGCCGTCAGTGATGGAGATCACGTTGGTCGGGATGTAGGCGGACACATCGTTCGCCTTGGTCTCGACGATCGGCAGACCCGTCATCGAACCGCCGCCCAGGTCATCGGAGACCTTGGCGCAACGTTCGAGCAGGCGGGAGTGCAGGTAGAACACATCACCCGGGTAGGCTTCACGCCCCGGCGGGCGGCGCAGCAGCAGGGAAATCGAACGATAGGCCTCTGCCTGCTTGGACAAGTCATCGAAGACGATGAGCACATGCTTGCCGTTGTACATCCAGTGCTGGCCGATGGCCGAGCCGGTGTACGGGGCGATGTACTTGAAGCCAGCGGAATCGGCTGCCGGGGAGGCCACGATGGTGGTGTACTCCATGGCACCGGCGTCTTCCAGGCTCTGCTTCACCGAGGCGATGGTGGAGCCCTTCTGGCCGATGGCCACGTAGATGCAGCGGACCTGCTTCTTCGGGTCGCCGGATTCCCAGTTGGCCTTCTGGTTGATGATGGTATCGATCGCGATGGCGGTCTTACCGGTCTGGCGGTCGCCGATGATGAGCTGGCGCTGGCCGCGGCCGATCGGGGTCATCGCGTCGATGGCCTTGAGGCCGGTGGACAGCGGCTCGTCGACCGGGTGGCGGTGCATCACGTCGGGGGCCTGGGCTTCGAGGATACGACGACCCTCAATGCCCTGGATCTCGCCGAGGCCGTCGAGCGGCTTGCCCAGCGGGTCCACGACGCGGCCGAGATAGCCGTCGCCGACGGGCACGGAGAGCACTTCGCCGGTGCGTCGCACTTCCTGGCCTTCCTCAATTCCAGCGAAATCGCCGAGGATCACCACGCCGATCTCACGGGCGTCAAGGTTGAACGCCAGGCCGAGCGTGCCGTCTTCGAACGTCAGCAGCTCATTGGCCATGCAACCAGGCAATCCCGTCACGTGTGCAATGCCGTCACCGGCCGTGGCGACATAGCCCACTTCCTGGGTGGGGGTGTCGCTCGGCTTGTACGACGACACGAAGTCGTCGAGGGCCTTGCGAATCGAGGCGGGATCGATGGTCAGTTCTGCCATGATCACTCCTTCTATTGGTTATTGTTCAGTCAAGTCTTTGCTTGTGTGTGGTGTTGGACGGATTGGCTCGGCCGGTCAGGCCGGAGTCGCCTCCGTCTGCACCTTGCGATGCAGGTTCTGCAGCTGTGCGACCACGGTGTTGTCCGTGACTTCGTCGCCCACCTGGATGCGCATGCCACCCAGCACGGTCGGGTCGACCACCGAGTTGATGTGCACCTGACGGCCCACCTTGGCGGAGTAGACCTCGACCAGTCGCTTGATCTGCTCCTTCTTCAGCGGGGTGGCGGTGGTCACGGTGACCATCGACTCGCCCATGTGGCGGGAGAACTTGTTGATCAGCCACTGGATGGTCTCCAAGTAGCGGCGGCGGCGCAGGTTGCAAGTGGCGTGTTCGGCGAGCCTCATGGTGACCTTGTTCAGGGTCTTGCCAGAGAACACCTCGCGGAACAGCTTCACACGGGCCTCGCTGGTGGCCTGGTAGTCGTACAGCTTGGCGCGTACGACCGGCAGGTTCAGCAGTGCGGAATGCAGCTCGGACAGCTCGATGGATACCTGCAGCGTGGCGTCAGTGGCGTCCGCGTAGTACATCATGGCGTCCACGCCGAAGTCTTCCACTGCGTTGGCGATGTCGCGCGCACGGCTCCAACGGCGGGAGACCAAGTCAGTCATGATCTCCATGGTCATCGGATGCGCGTTGTCACCGAGCAGTTCCTTCAGGACGGCCACCTTGTCGGCAACCGGGCGGGACGGGTCGGTCAGTGCGCGCTCCAGCTGAATGCTGTCATCGAGCACCTTGGTGATCGTGAACAGTTCGTTGCCGATCCGCCACGCGTCCTCACGGGTGTCGCGCAGTTTCGGGGCCAGCGAATCACGCGACTCGCGGTCTGCAATACGTGATGCCTCTCCTCGCATGGTCACCTCCCTTTCTGGTTACGGATGGTCACGGTCACTTCTTGGCGCCCAGGTCGTCGATCATCGAATCGATCATCGAGGACTGCACGTCGTTGTCTTCCAGCTTGGCACCGAGGATCTTGCCGGCCAAGGCGGTGGCAAGTGCGCCGACCTCGCCCTTGAGCGAGACGATGGCCTGCTGGTGCTGGGATTCGATCGAGCGCTGTGCGGATGCGGTGATCTGGGCCGCATCGGACTCGGCGCGGGAACGAGCGTCGGCGATGATGTGGGACGCTTCCGCACGGGCGTCGTCGCGAATCTTGGCGGCGTCCACACGGGCGGTGCTCAGCTGGGCCTCATACTTGGCCTTGGCCTCGTCGGCGTCCTTCCTAGCCTGCTCCGCCTTGGCGATGTTGCCCTGAATCTTGGCGGCGCGCTCGTCGAAGATCGCATTGAACTTCGGCATGAAGAACTTGTAGAAGAACACCGCAACGATGACAAGAATGATCAGCGACCATACGATGTCATAAACCTCAGGAATGAACAGGTCAATCCCGCTTGCTGCTTGTGTCATCAAGCCCTCCTTTCAGTGATGGACATAATCGGTTTTCGTCTGTTGATCTGCGCAGATCAGATGATCAGGGCGGCGACGAAGCCGATCAGTGCCAGCACCTCGACCAGAGCCAGGCCGATAAACATGATGGTCTGGATCTTGCCGGACATCTCAGGCTGACGAGCGGTGGATTCCATGGCCTTGCCGAAGAGGATGCCCAGACCAATGCCAGGGCCAAGAGTACCGATACCGTAACCGATGACGGACAGGTTGCCGGCGACCTCTGCGAGGGTGATGATATCCATTGTGTTTCCTTTCTAACGTACTTGGCGACGTTATAAATCTTGGGGTTTGGTCGGTCTGCGATTTTCCCAGACCGGGGACCGGAAGCGGCGGGTTAGTCGCCCGTCACTCTTCCGGGAAGCTCAGGTTGATGTACACGGTGGAAAGAATCGCGAAGACGTAGGCTTGCAGGAAGGCGACGAACGCCTCGAAGCAGGTCATGGCGAAACCACCGGCGAACCACAGCGCACCCACCGGGATGCCCTGCAGCTTGTTGGCCGCGTCAACCATCCAGAACTGTGCGAACGCCAGGCAGGTGGCGACCATAAGGTGGCCGGAAACCATGTTGGCGAACAGACGGATGGTCAGGGAGGCCGGGCGGATGATCAACAGCTCAAGCAGGTTGATCGGAGCCAGCAGGAAATAGACCGGCCACGGCACACCGGGGGTGAACAGCTCGTGGCGCAGATAGTGGCCGAGGCCCTGCGAGCGGATGGCGGCGATCCAGTACTGGATCAGTGTCCAGACAGCGAACACGAGCGGCATGACCACCGTGGCGTTGGCCGCCATGTTCATACCTGGAATGATGCCGCACAGGTTGAAAATGAAGATCGTGAAGAACAGGGTGGTGATCATCGGCACGTAACGCTTGCCACGGGCCTCACCCATCACGTCATACACGACCTTGTCGCGCACGAAGTCGAGACCGTACTCGACTACGCCCTGCCAACGGCCGGGGATGAGCTTGGCGCGCTTTGCGGTCACGCCGAGCACCACCAACAGCACGATGGTTGCCACGATACGAATCAAAATAATGCGGTTGATGGCAAACGGAGTTCCCTGGAACAGAATCTCCGGGGGAAGGAAGTCATCAACCGAGGGCAGATGAGCGCCTGCCTCGTCAGCCAACAGCAATCCTGCGCTGAGCGAACCGACCATATCACGCCTCCTGCTTCTTCAATGTCAGGTGTCAGTTTAAACCCACCGGGCAGGCAAATGTGACGTGCTCGTTACTTTCGTCTTTTTTTGTCTCCTCGGTGTGGAGTCTGCCGGGCATGGACACGGAGTCTGCGCTGGGCATTCGGCTCCGAATGACTGAAGAGTGATTATTTGCCTGCGTCTAGACAATGTCAATATTATACCGGCGAGTCTCCTGAAATCCCTACTGCTGCAAGGTTTTCCCGGGCGTTTCGCGAACGTTGTGCACTATTGGTCGCATTACGCGGATGTGTGGCATTACGTTCATCAAGCCGTCCACATCGTGGACGAACAACCGTCCACGCTACGAACGCAACCTCCAACAGTAGCTCCCTCTGATGGGCCGAGCCGTGAAGGAGAAGCAAAGGAGCTCCCCGTCGAGGGGAGCTGTCGTCGTAGGCGACTGAGGGGAGATCGTAGGCTCAGCCCTGAATCACCCCATACCCGTCATGCACAAACGGCTTGAAATCATCCTGGCGCGGCCCGCCCGGCTCATGCCGAATCGAACGATCAGTACCGAGCTTCTTCTCAGCCCTGAGCTGCGGCACCTCGGTCAGGTCATACGGCGTGGTCTGGTACACCCAGTTGAGCCAGTTGCGCCACAGCAGATTGGCGTGGGCGCGCCAGGCGAACAACGGTTCCAGCTTCGGATCGTCATGCGGGAAGTAGTTCTTCGGGAAGGGCACGTTGGTCATGCCCTTGGCCATATCGCGCTCGTATTCTTCGGCGAGCGTGTACTTGCCGTACTCCCAATGGCCGAGCGCGAACACTTCGGAGAAGTCACGCGTGGCGATCAGGCCCGGGCCGGACTGCGGCCCCCAAGTCAAGATCTGAAGGTCATGGTTGGCACGTACCTCGTTTTCGTTCACGCCGGCGAGGCGGGAGTGCGGCTGCAGATCAATCTCGTCGAAGCCATTGGTCAGGAAGCAGTATTCGTCCTGCAGGTACTGCGGGAATACGCCGAAAATCTTCTCGGGGTAATCCACCTTGTGGATGCCGTAGCGGTAGTACAGTGCGCCCATCGCACCCCAGCACAGGTACATGGTGGAGAACACATGGGTGGAGGCCCAGTCGAGAATCGTCTTGAACTCGTCCCAGTAGTCCACATCTTCGAACGGCATATGCTCTACAGGCGCGCCGGTGACCACAAAACCGTCGTAATAGTTGTCTTTGAACGCATCGAGGTTTTCGTAGAACTTGACGAGATGATCGGCGGAAACGTGCGTGGCCTCATGCGTGGAGGTCTTCATGAAGTCGATTTCGACCTGCAGCGGCGACTTGGAAATCAGACGCAGCAGCTGCGTTTCAGTCTCGATTTTCTTAGGCATCAAGTTCAGGATCACCAGTTTGAGCGGGCGGACGCGCTGACGCTCCGCCTCGGGCTTCTCCAGAGCGAAGATGCGCTCCGAATCGAGGATATCTCTGGCCGGCAGGCCACTGGGGATCTTGATAGGCATGTTCCTATTATGTCAATATTCGGGATAACGGTTCAGGGCATTCCTATAACGGCCATTTATGGCGCGTTATCACCCCGACTCCGACTCCGCCCCAAACCCCTCGCTGCGTGAGCCGATTCACGTTTTAAAACCGCGGGAAGATGACGCGACACGCCGATGTTGACTTTCTGGAATCTGCACCTATTGTAGATAGAGCTGTCTGAGAGACAAGCCGACGCGGGGTGGAGCAGCTCGGTAGCTCGCTGGGCTCATAACCCAGAGGTCCATGGTTCAAATCCATGCCCCGCTACGAACGTGGTTATATGGCCG
>ERZ1032310.13-NODE-13-length-34789-cov-14.389330_pt1 | contig 34789 bp, 29 predicted proteins | sample MGYA00516697_ERZ1032310 | MGnify/ENA primary metagenome ERZ1032310 (study PRJEB33719, sample SAMN04261360) | wastewater metagenome | biome: periurban shantytown; feature: human; material: feces | host: Homo sapiens | place: Peru: Lima | collected 2012-01-15 ... | reverse complement strand
TGGTGCCGGAGATCAATCCGGAGCACTATGAGGTCATCGAACATCAGAAGAAGCGCCTGGGCACCACGCACGGTTTCATTGCCGTCAAGCCGAACTGCTCCATCCAGGCCTATACTCCGGCTTTGGCCGCGTGGAAGGAATTCGAGCCGCACGAGGTCATCGTGAGCACGTACCAGTCCATTTCCGGCGCGGGCAAGACGTTCAAGGATTGGCCGGAAATGGTGGGCAACATCATTCCGTTCATCTCCGGCGAGGAAGCGAAGTCCGAGAAGGAGCCGCTGAAGGTCTTCGGCCATGTGGACGAGGCCAAGGGCGAGATTGTGCCGTTCGACGGTCCGCTGCGCATCACCTCGCAGTGCATCCGCGTGCCCGTGCTCAACGGCCACACCGCCACCGTGTTCATCAACTTCGGTAAGAACCCGACCAAGGACGAGCTGATCGACCGTCTGGTCAACTACACCAGCAAGGCCGCCGAGCTTGGCCTGCCGCACGCTCCGAAGCATTTCATCCAGTACCTGACCGAGGACGACCGTCCGCAGGTGCTCAAGGATGTGGATTACGAGGGTGGCATGGGCGTTTCCATCGGCCGTCTGCGTGAGGATTCCATTTTCGATTGGAAGTTCGTGGGATTGGCGCACAATACCCTGCGTGGCGCCGCCGGTGGCGCGCTGGAAAGCGCAGAAATGCTTAAGGCGTTGGGTTACATCACCAAGAAGTGATGCGACGTTTATGCGGCTTGGGTAGCTAAACCGTAAGCCGCATAAACGAGCCATAGCCAAGCAAAAGGCCGACTCTTCGGAGCCGGCCTTTTGCTTGTTTGGGGACTGCTTGGCACGGTATGCAACGTACGGCGTGAATCGTAAAAAAGCAAACGAAAAGGGCACGGTCGCAAAACCATGCCCTTTAAAAATACTGGGAAACTGAAGCCAGCACTATCAGCGGCCGGTGCCGCCGTACACCACGGCTTCCACCTGGTCGGCGTCCAGACCGTAGGCGGTGTGCAGCGCCTTGACGGCGTCGTTGAGCTGCTCGAGCGGCACAAGCGCGGCGATGCGGATTTCGGACGTGGAGATCATCAGCACGTTCACACCCTTGTCGCTCAACGCGTTGAAGAACTTCGCGGCCAGACCGGAATGGGTCTTCATGCCCACGCCGACCACGGCCACCTTGCCGACGTTCGGGTCGACGTCGAAGGACTGGAAGCCCAGCTCGCCCTGCTTCTCCTGCAGCACTTCCTGGACCTTGGCCGCAGCGGTGCCCGGCACGGTGAAGGAGATGTCGGCGGTGCCGGTGGAGGCGGAGGCCTGCACGATCATGTCCACGTTCACGCCGGCCTCGGCCAGCATGGTGAACACCTTCGCCGCCATGCCCGGCTCGTTCGGCACGCGGCGCACGGTGGCCAGCGACTCGGTGCTGTCGTGCGCGACGCCGGAGATGATCGGCACTTCCGGCCCCAGGTCGGGGAACAGGTCGCCCATGGACTGGTTGTTGTTTTCGCTCATGTTCTTACCTTTGTTTGTAAAGTCTTATTTTCGTTTTCGCGTTGTCTTGCAAGTATTTGCGATTGCCTGCGATTACGCTGCCCGGCTGCCGTTCAGATGTTCGGCAGGGTGCGCGGATCGACGCCTTCCGGCACGATCAGCGTGCCGCGACGGTGGGAGAAGGAGCTGCGCACGTGCAACGGCATGCCGAATCGCTGCGCGTATTCCACGCAACGCAATGCCAGCACCTTGGAACCGCAGGACGACATTTCCAGCATCGATTCGTAGTCGATGACGGGAATGCGACGGGCGGTCGGCACGATACGCGGATCGGCGGTGAACACGCCATCGACGTCGGTGTAGATTTCGCAGATGTCGGCATCCAGCGCCACTGCGAGCGCGACTGCGGAAGTATCGGAACCGCCACGGCCGAGCGTGGTGGCGTCGCCGCCTTCGTTCACGCCTTGGAAACCGGCCACGATCGCCACGGAACCCTTATCCAATGCACGACGCACGCGATCGGGCTTCACGGCCTTGATATGCGCGGTGCCGAACTGCGCGTCGGTCATGAAACCAGCCTGGGAACCGGTGAACGAGTATGCATGAGAGCCGGCCGCATGAATCGCCATAGCGAGCAAACTCATCGAAATACGCTCGCCTGCGGTCATCAGCATGTCCATCTCGCGCGCCGGCGGGTTGGAATCGATGCTGAGCGCCTGATCGATCAGGTCGTCGGTGGTGTCTCCCATGGCGGAGACCACGACGGCCACGTCATTGCCGGCGTTCTTCGTTTCGATGATGCGTCGGGCCACGCGCTTGATCGATTCTGGGTCGGCTACGGAAGAGCCGCCGAACTTCTGCACGATGAGAGCCACAACTTATCCAATCTTCTTCAACGTATCACCTGCCTGATTCGGCAAGTGAAGCCTATTATAGGAAACATCCATTTTGTCAAGTCCAACCGCGCCCAACATGCGGAACACGTTGCTGGACAGCGGTTGAGTATGAGCTGGGCGCGGGACCGACGGCTCGCGGAGGCCATGCCAGCGGAGCTCATACGGCGCGACGGCCGGCGAGCGCGCGGCCGAGGGTGATCTCGTCGGCGTATTCGAGGTCGCCGCCCACGGGCAGGCCGCTGGCGAGCCTTGTCACCTTGATGTCGGTCTGGCTCAACAGCTGCGAGAGGAAGCTGGTGGTGGCCTCGCCCTCCACGTTCGGGTTGAGCGCGAGGATCACCTCCTTGACTTCGCTGTCCTTAAGCCGTTCAAGGAGCTTCGCGATGTTGAGGTCGCTCGGCTGCACGTTGGCCATCGGGTTGATGACGCCGCCCAGCACATGGTACATGCCTCGGTATTCGCGCGTGCGTTCGATGCTCATCACGTCTTTTGGCTCTTCGACCACGCAGATCACGCTGTGGTCGCGGCGTGGATCAACACATACCGGGCATGGGCTGGTTTCGCACACGTTGCCGCAGATATCGCAGAACCGTACTTTTTCCTTGACTTCCGTGATGGCGTCGATCAGTGCCTGCGATTCCTCGTCGGGCGCGTTGAGCAGGTAGAAGGCGATGCGTTGCGCGCCTTTCGGCCCGATGCCGGGCAGGTTGGCGAACGCGTCGATGAGTCGTTGGATGGCGCCGTCATAGGCCAAAGCCATGGTTCATACCTTTCGTTGACTGGTTGCCGCAGCCACGTTCCGGGCGACTGGCGTTTGACGGCCGGCGCCCGGTGCTCGCCGTACGATAAGCGACGTGCGACGTGCGGTGGCCGGTGTCAGTCGTCAAGTGTTTTCTTCACCTGCATGTTGCGCGGATTGTGCGGATCGTCCGAGCTGAATTCCTCGACTTTCTTCACTTCGAACACCCTGTTCAGGTCGTTCATGTCCAAAGCGTTCGATGCGCCGATCGATTCGTCGCTCATGGAGTATTCGTCGTCTTCCGAGGCGACTTCAGGCTCCGGCGGTCCCGCCTGTACCGGCATGGGGGCTCCCCATGGGTCATCCGCGAATCCTGCCGGCGATGATGCCGGCTGCTGGGCCTGTTGCGATTGCATTTCGCGGGCGCTTTGCCGTGCGCTATGTCGTTCGCTGTGCTGTTCCGGCTGGTTTTGCCGCGGCTGCTCCGGCCCATTCGGTTGGCCTTGCTCCTGGCCGTCCGTCTGCGGCGTGGGCAGTGGTGTGGCCCATGGGTCGACGTCATCGCTCACATCCGGCACGTCCACATGTTTTACGTGGTGTTCCGGCGGCTGTACGTCGTTGGCGTTGCCTTCGGCGATGGGCGTCTGCGGAATTGGGGTGTTCCACGGATCGTCGTCTTCCGGCTCCTTGGCAACCTTCTTGCCGAGGTTCGCGGTCAGCAGGGTGGCGGCCTTCAGCTGTTCCTGCACCAGCTGCGCGTTGATCTTGCTCTGCTCTTCCGGGCTGAGCTTGCTCCACGGCACCGCGGTGGAACCGTCGGCAAGCTTCTTGGCCGGCGCGAGAGTGACATCGGGGCCGAACACCTTATGCACTTCGCCGCGCACGATCTGCACCACATTGGTGGTGCCGTCGACTGCTTCCTTGGCCACGGCCTTGGCGAACGCGTATTTGCTCAACGACTTGTCGAATTTAATCCACAGTCGGCCCTTGGCCCCGTCCAGCAGCACGCGGGGCACTTTCTCGCGGTCCACGTAGCGACGGACATCCTCAGGCAGGCCGGCAACGATCGCGTCCCACTTCTGGTCGGGAGTGCGATCGTCCGTTGCCGCAGGCTGAGGCACGGACTGAGCCACGGACTGGGTGGGAGCGGATGGTTCGGCATTGGATAGTTTGGATGGCGCAGACTGCGTTTCAACCGGCTTGGACTCGGCTGAAGCGGCCGGCTCGCTGCCTTCCGACAGAGGTCCACCCATCGCCTGCTGGACTTCCGCCAATACGGAGGCCGCTCCGGAAACGACGGCATCGGCCGGATTCGTGGGAGCCGCGGACGGTTCCACGGCATGCCTTCTACGTGCCGATTGCGCGGCGTACCTACGGGAACCGGACGGACGCTGCGATTCAGACGCTGCGGCACCGCCCGCATGTCCAGCTTCCGGCATGCCGGACGATGGTGCGGCGGCTTGCGCGATCACACCTGTCTCACGACCGGCAAGCAGGCGGGCGGCGAGCAGTTCCAGGCGCATGCGCGGCGAAATCGCACCGGTCATGTTGGCCAGCGTGGCGTTGATCGTATCCGCCATCTGCGTAAGCGCGGCCAATCCCAGCGAAGCCGCCTGGCGATGCAGATCGTCCATGTTCTCGGTCGCGGTGTCGTCAGACAGCACGCTTTCCGCACGCTCACCGCCCAAGGTGAGCACCAACAGGTCGCGCACGCGCGCCAGCAGGTCCTCAACGAAACGTCGGGGGTCGAATCCGCCGACCACGACCTTTTGAATGACGCCATACAGCGCCTCGCCGTTCTTGTCGGCGACGGCGTCGATTGCCTCGCCGATAAGCGCGTCCGGCGTGAAACCAAGCAGCGCGACAGCGGAATCGTAAGGAATCTTGCCGTCGACGGCACCGACCATCAGCTGGTCGAGCACGGACAGCGTGTCACGTACGGATCCGCCGCCGGCACGCATGGCCAAGCGCAGCACACCCGCTTCGGCCTCGATATGCTCGTCGGCGCAGATCTGCTCAAGATACGGGCCCATGACCTCCTGTGGCACCAGACGGAACGGATAGTGGTGGGTGCGGGAGCGAATGGTGCCGATCACCTTGTCCGGTTCGGTGGTGGCGAAGATGAACATGACATGCTCCGGCGGCTCCTCCACGATTTTCAGGAGCGCGTTGAAGCCCTGCGGCGTGACCATATGCGCCTCGTCGAGGATGAAGATTTTATAGCGATCACGGGCCGGAGCGAATCCGGCACGTTCGCGCAGTTCACGGGCGTCATCCACACCGTTATGGGAGGCGGCGTCGATTTCCACCACGTCGATGGAGCCGGGGCCGCCGGTGGCAAGGTCACGGCAGCTGGCGCATTCGCCGCACGGATGCGAGGTCGGACCTTTGGCGCAGTTGACGCAACGGGCCAGAATACGCGCGGAACTCGTTTTACCGCAGCCGCGCGGTCCGGAGAACAGATAGGCGTGCGTGAGCTTGTTCTCGTCAAGCGCACGCATCAGCGGAACCGTGACCTGATCCTGTCCGATCACGCCATCGAACGTGTCGGGACGATACCTTCTATACAGTGCCAGTGCCATCGCAAATTCCTTCCGCCGTAGTGTTCTAGAGTATCGATGAATTACGACACGTTCGCCAATCGGGAAGCGCCGAAGCCGACCATCTCCGCAAGTCCATCGCGTGTCTGTCTGATCTACAACCGGCGCAGCCGGTACTCTGGAAATCAGACATGAACCGTGTGATCGGCGTACCGTCGGTCACGAACGCTGACTGTTGCGCGCCTAAACCCGTGCGTCACCACCATGCCGCACAAGGCGTTGCCACGCGATTGGGAGGAGAGAGCCATGACCGGGAAACCGGAAGCGCCCACCATCACCATTGGAGACGCGCGTCGCTTGCAGATCGTGCAGGCGGCACGTGAGATCTGCTTGGAAAAAGGGTTTTCGAAGATCACGATCAGCGATATCGCCGAACGGGTCGGCATGACCAGATCGCTTTTCTACCACTATTTCCAAGACAAAGACCAGGTTGCGGATGCCGTGCTCGACGATGTCATCAGCGAAGTCATCGCCCGCCTGGAAGAGTGGAACGAGCATCGCGAGGCCGGCAACATCTCGAAGGCGCTTGACGATGTGGTGCGGCTGACCCGTTCGCTCATCGCCGATGAAGGCCCGTTCAGCCAACGTCTCATCGAGGATGGCAACGCTGCACTGTATCTGAGGTTCATCGACCGGGCCGCGGACCGCATTTCCGAATACCTGTGCGGTTCCACGGTACGTGAATTCGAGGAAAAGCACGGCATGCCGATCCGCAACGAGCATGAGACCTTCTACACGCTGATCGTCGGCTTGATCTCGCTGATCAGACTGCATCCTGACATTGACGATGACATTGTCAGGCAGGTGGCGGCACAGACGCTGCATTTGGACGAATATCTGTGACGGTGCTCCCACACGCATCATTTCCGCCGGCAAGCAACATATAACGGCCGTTCAGTGTCCGGAGGGGCATCGAGCGGCACCGGCTGGCTGACGGAAAACGACGTCAGGCGAGGAATCTACCGGTAAGAGGGTCACGACCGTCACGTTTGATGGTTTCCAACACCCGTTCCTCGCTGTCGGCCGCCTGCGCTTCCGCCACGGCCGGCGGCACCAGCACACGCAGCGCACTGTCCTTGGCTAAGACCTTCACCGGCAAATGGCCCACGTATTCGCCATCGGCCATCAACACCGGAGGCTCATCCCCTTCGGTGGCGCGGGTGATTTCAATGTCGCGCACCCGCTTCCATCCGAAAGCATGGCTGCCCAGCAGTCGGCCGTGGTAGGCGCGTGCCACCGCGTCCACACACTCCCGGAAATTCGGCACATGGTCAAGCCACACCAGATCAAGCAGTCCGTCCGCGAACCGTGAATACGGGGACACCTCGATGCCGCCGCCGATATGGCGGGAATTGGCCACGGTGAGCAGTGGCGAGATGATATCCCGCTCCTCCACCGAACCGTCGGCCAGCGTGGCCTTGATGTGGTATCCGTAGCTTTTCATGTGAGTCAACTCCACGATGACCGCGGCGAAATACCGCAGCGAGCCATTCGGCAGATGCGAATGATTGGCGCGGTCGTTGATGCTTGCGTCCAAACCGCACGACAGCATGCCCGCATAATAGCGGTCGATCGGCGAGCGCGACTGTGAAACATCGGTTCCGTCGGTCGAATCGATGGCATGACCGTCAGGCAACGAAGTCACCAAGCCCATGTCCACGTCGATATGCGTGCCGCGCACAATCGCACCGACAATGCCTTCAACGGCGGTTTCGACGCGATTGACCGGCAAATCCAGTCCGCGTGCGAAATCATTGCCGGAGCCGATGGCCACGATGCCGAGTGGTTTGCCGGAGCAGCCGACTGCGTTGGCGCCTAACGCGACCATGCCGTCGCCTCCGACCGCGACCAGATAATCGTATTCGTCGCCGCGGCGGCGGGCGTTGGCCAGGGAATCGTCGAAGCTTGTGCCGGTCACATCGATTACGTCGAAGCCATGCTTGCGTCCGGCTCCGCGCAGCAGATCAATGACATGACCGCCCACTTGGGCGCCCTTGCCTTTGTTCGATGTCGGATTGCAGACCACGGCAACGGTCGTATTCGCATGTGACGTCTTGCTCATACTTGTACGATAACCATGTTTCACGTCAAGCGCCAGATTGCCCATTACCTTCAGCTGAACATTCCGTGCCGTCATGCAACGACTGTCCGGCAATCTCCTAATCACAGGCAATAGGCCCCGCACGTGACTGCCGGACGACCCACGGTGCGAACGGCACCTGCGTGGCCGCCTGCACGGCGACCACCGCATCCTCGCCTTCAATGGCACAGGATTCGAGCCGGGTTCCATTGCCCGACGTTGTACGCGATGCGGCCGCGCACGGGTCGGCGGCACCGTCACGCAGCGACTGCGCGGCGGCCACCGACGCCAGGTCGGCCGTATTCTGCGCGCGATGCACGCACAGCAGCAGATTGCCTGCCATGGCGACCGCACCGAGCATGGCCGCGACGATTGCGATCAGCGCGACTCCCGATATGGTTCCGGCACCTTCGTCCGCGCCTTTCAACACATGCGACACACGTCGCACATACTGTTTCACGTCATGTTTCACGGAAGTCGTTCCTTTCTTGCCGCGCATTGGAAGCCTTTCAAAAACCGTTACGGACAGCACGCTGTCATGAACATCGCAATCAGAAATACCGAGTTGCCTTGCCCACGACGCTGGCGGGCAGCACGCCGGTCGGATCCGCCGCAACCGGGCAACGCACCACAACGGTGACGCTGTTGGCATTGGCGGCGAACGACACCGTGGAACCGCCACCGGCAATGGTTTGCGCCGCGGCGCGGGCTTTCGCTTCGCCGCCGGCGTCAATCGCCATGGCCCTCGCACCGGCGGCCGCAGCGTCCTGACAGTTCATGGACACTATGGAGGCACGCCCCAAACACAGCACCAGAATCGCCACCGCGGCCACGCAGGGAAGCACCACCGCGAATTCGGCGGTGACGGTTCCGCAATCGGCGTCACGGGCATGGCGTCTCCACCATCGCGCAAGCATGGTTACCCCACGCTCAACGCTTTCTTGATGAGGCCGGTCAGCAGCGTTTTCACGACATCCGATTTCACGATGGCGATCAGAACCGCGGCGAATGCCGTGGCCGCCACCAGCACCACCGCGTATTCGGCGGTGACCGCGCCCTTCTCCGGCTCGGCGGTCAGCAGGCGCATGCGCGCGTCCAATAGGCAGACCGCCTTATTGGCACGTTCCTTGGCCGCACATAACTTCTGGCCGACGCGACCCATCAGACCCGGCGAACCATCGACATTGATTGACATTGCGTCGTTCATGACGCTCCTTTCATTCGGCTAATCCCGGCCGATTGACCGGGTACGCTCAGTGTCAGGTATTGGCATCGGCGATGGCATGGTTTTCGTGGGTTGTGGTCGAAGAACGTGGGTTATCCACACCCTCGGCGTGTCATCCACACTTATCCACAAGCGATTAGGGCATGACGGAACGGACCGCGCATCATCCGTCATTCCGACCGCGGTCCGATTCGAGCAAATTTGAGCCAATTCGCACCAACCCGCACTACCCCATGGCGAATCGGCCGCTACAGAAACGACATCACCGCCGGAATCACGCCAATGGCGACAAAGGCCGGCAGCATGCACAGGCCGGTCGGTAGCAACAACCGAATCGACAGTTTCGCCGCCGACTGTTCAATCCGCGACCGTTCATCCCAATCCAGCTGCTCGATTGCGGTTGCCAACCGATTCACCGGCGAGGAGCCGCTCGACCATGATGAGGAGAATGCGTCACGGACCACGGCGCAATCATCATCGTCAGGCCATGCCTCATTCCATGGCATGCCACTATTCAGCCGTTCTCCAGCCGAGCGCAATCCACCGCCGAACTCGCCTTCCACAATGTTTCCGACCGTAATCAGCGCGCGTGGAATGGACGCTCCTTGACGTATCGCCACGCTCAACATTTCCAATATCAAGGGCAATGGCAGATTGCATGACCGCACGTCGGAATCGGGCGGATTTCTGGCTGGCGACCATTCATACAGCCATGTCGCGCCAGCGGCGCCCACCGCTGCCAGCATCGGCCATGCCAAGCTCATCGCACATGCTCCTGCCGCATCAGCCTGCGAATCCAATACCAGCCGACGGCATAACAGCAGCCGGCGAAGCCGAGGCACATCCATCCTTTCACGTCTTCCACAAGGAATCGCAAGGGATGGGCTCCCATGCATTCCCCTAGCATCACCGTCAGCAACGGCAATGCCATCAGCAGCTTCACCGTGGCCTGCGGCATGGCAAAAGCGTTGGCACGCAAGTCGTCGAGCAGCCGTCGCCGCTTCAACGACGCCGCGACGGCCTCCAGGCATCGGCTCATCTCGCAGCCCAACTGCAGACTCAACGTGCAGGCCGCATGAAGTTCCGCACCAAGCTGATCCACATGCTTGTGTTGTTCCTGAAGCGAGCAGCGGCTTCGTACGGCCATGTCAATACGGAAACGGGTCAGTTCAGGCACTGCGAAAGGAGCGCCCTGTAATTCCTCGAACGCTTGGACCAAGGTGGCTCCGCTGCGTACGGACGCCCGCAGCGCGGCCACGCATGCGGCAGCGCCGATGGTCGGCATCCGTGGCGATGCATCCCGGTTTTCCCCATCGTTCCGGACTGTTCTGCCATGCCCGTCGGATTCATCATCACAAGTTCCATCTCCATCGGCCCCGCCGCTATCGTCAGCCGAACGAAGCCCGAAGCGAACCAGCACACGCTGTAATCGCCGCAATCCCGCCCATTCCGCGTTCCGATTCAGCCACAGCCAGACGGCCATCGACGCCAGCCATGCGGCGCAATATTCCCAACCACACGCATCACGCATCATGCGCTCCATCGGCTCATGAATCCATCCCAACGTTGGCCGGCACGGACCGTACGGCCATCCCAGGCGGCCAGCAGACGCCCATGCAATCGCCCTTCCACCGCTTCCAATCTGCCGACCTGCGCAATGCGCCGTCTGCCGGCGATACGTTCCACATGAAGCACCACGTCGAACGCATCCTCGGCGAGCGCCGCCGTGGCGCGTGGCTCCAATCCGGCCAGCAAACCCAATGAGACCAATCGCGCCGGAACCGCCTCCACTTGATTGGCGTGCAATGTGGTCATGCCGCCTCGATGCCCGGAATTCAAGGCTCTGAGCAGATCCACGACTTCACCGCCACGGCATTCGCCGACCACCACGCGGTCCGGTCTCATGCGCAGCGTCGCGCAGATCAGTTCGGAAAGGCCTATGCCGCCGGCACCTTCCGTGTTGGCTTCGCGTGTGACCAGAGACACGTGGTTGGCATGTTGGATCATGCCCAATTCGCGCACTTCCTCGACGGTGACGATGCGCTCGTTCGGCGGGCATCGCATCAGCATGGCTTTGAGCATCGTGGTTTTGCCGGCACCGGTGCCGCCTGTCACCAGCACGCTTGCCTTGCGGGACACCAGTCCGGCCAGCAGGGGCAGCCATTCGGCTGGAAACATGCCGTTGCGCGCCAACGATTCCAGATTGGGCGAGACCGCGTCGGGCAATCGTATGCTGATGGCCGCGCCTTGCGGCACCAGTGGTGCGATGACGGCGTGCACGCGCAGACCGTCCACGGTGGAGGCGTCGGCGATCGGGCAGGCGTCGTCAAGCCGTCGGCCAAGTTGCGAGCATAATCGCACTGCGAATTCACGAATCGACTGCGCTGACGGAAAGCATCTGCGCAGCAGACATACTTCCTGCATGCCTTGGCCGCAATCCGCCCAAACCGTGCCGTCGCAGGTCACCGCGATGTCCGTGACGCCCGGCTGCGAGGCGATGGCGCTAAGGGGTCCGAGTTCCATGCTTCACCCGCTTGCCTTCCAACGATTCCTGCAGTTCATCCGTGAGCGCGGCCAAGGCTTTGACGGTTTGGCGGTTCGGTCTGCGCAGGCCCAGGCCGTCCAACAGTTCACCGCATAGCTTGGCGTCCGGTTTGACAACCGCCGCGAGGGAATGGCCAAGATAGTTTTCCGTCTCTTCCAGCGTGGTCACGCCACGTCCACGCGCCACGCCGCGTGGTTCAACGCCGACGATATGGCCATGTTTCTGCCGTTCCGCCGTTCCACGCGATTTCATGGCCACTTTGGCTCGGGCCAGTCCGAGCACCGTCATTTCGACCACGGTGATGTGTGTGGCCTGGGCCAGTTCCGGAATGTCATCGAGTCCACGCCATTGCCCGGCGTCCACGATCACCGCGTCCTTCACCTGCGCGAGCGCGCGGATGCATGCCTGGATCTCCCAGGATTGCGGGTTTTCGCTTCGCCAGGGATTGCAGGCCAGCAGCGGCACGCCATCCCACACGGGCAGTTCTCGCAGCAGCGCTTTGCCGTCCACTTTGCCGAGCGGGGCGCTGATGTCTCCGAAGCGTGAACCGTCTTCATCTTCCACACCGAGCAGCACGTCAAGACCGCCACCGTTGAGATCTGCGTCTACCAGCACGCTTTTGCATCCACGTTCCGTTAGTTCGCGGGCCAGCAGCGCCGCCAACGTGCTGGCACCGACTCCGGCGACGGCGGATCCGACCACCACGACGTTGAGTGGAGCAGGTTCCGGTTGCGCTTCAACGGGTTTCATCCGTGTGGATGACGATTCCAACGGCGAACCCATGAAACCGCCCGCCACGGCAGGCCCGGCCCATCGTGCCGACGTTCGCGCGTCCATGGCGTTCTGTGGCGTATAGAACCGTTGCGGCGAGGCTGTTTCCCGCCGAACGGTTTGCTGGGATCGAGTCGGCTGCCGCACTCTGGCCGCTGGCTGCGACCGGATTTTCGGCGAACACGTCACGCGTGCGTCACGGCCTCCGTATGACGGCAATGGGACCGGAGGGACCTGTAATGAAGAAATTGCATCGCTCATACCGCCGATTGAAAAACGAAACCGCACATGGATTCAAGCCGAAACGGCACCTGTGGTCGGAGAATGTGGGTTATCCACACCCTCGGCGTGTCATCCACACTTATCCACATCGCAACGCGATTCGACACATCGCAAGACATTATGCAACGCAGCACGGCGCAGCGCAACAAAAAAGGAAGACCCGCCGAAGCGGGCCTTCCTGCAAGAATCTTCGGAGCAGAATCGCTGCACAACAACATCGTCGTAACGGTAAGTCTATCCAATGCCCGTTCAACGTAACAACCTATCTCGGTCATACACACCTTGTGGGGCTCTGCTCTTCAGTTGTTCTTGTACTTCGTAATTATGCTCGCCATTGCGGCAAGTGCAAACCGAAACGGGACGATGTTCCGTATTTATCGCAACTGTTGCTTTCCGATCGCAAGAATCGCAAAAATGCTCCATGCTGTGCGAATCGCAACGCTTGCCTGTTCATTCACGTTCATTTGCCCCGAAAAAACGGCGTGTCGGAAGCATATTTCACCAACTCGGCGAACGAATGTTAACTCCTGCTTAATTTTCCTGAGTTTTGCAAGACATTCCAAGCACTTGAGGATAAAGTAGATAACTATGGCACAGATTTTTGACGCACCCTCAAAGGCGATCCTGCGCAGCCAGATAGCTGAGCATATCGCTGAGACCGATAAGAACGATAAGCGCGAGCTTCAGGCAGGCGAGGAACCGCTGCCGAATGACCGTTTCTTCGACCGTGAGCTGAGCTGGTTGAAGTTCAACAAGCGCGTCCTCGAGCTTGCACAGGATGAGGACCTGCCGGTCATCGAACGCGCGAGCTTCGCCGCGATCTTCGCGAACAACCTCGACGAGTTCTTCATGGTCCGCGTGGCCGGCCTGAAGCGCCGCATCGACACCGGCATCGCCGTGACGGCCGCTTCCGGACTGAGCCCGAGGCAGCAGCTGCGCGCCATCAGCGAGCAGGCCCACCGCCTGCAGGACGAGCACGCGCACTACATCATCGATCACATCCTCCCCGACCTGGCGAAGGAACAGATCGTGCTGCTGAGCTGGGACAAGCTCACCGCGGCCGAGCAAGAGCGCCTGTCGCGCTACTACCGTCAGCAGGTGTTCCCTGTCCTGACGCCGCTTGCCGTGGATCCGGCCCACCCGTTCCCGTACATTTCCGGCGGTTCCCTCAACCTCGCCGTGCTGGTGGAGAATCCGGCATCCGGCAAGTCGCACTTCGCCCGCGTGAAGGTTCCTGGCAACCTGAACCGACTCGTGCCGGTCGACGATCTGACCGAAGACGAGAACACCAACGTACGCTATGGCTTCATCACCATGGAGAACCTGATCATCGCCCACCTGGAATCCCTGTTCCCGGGCATGATCATCAAGGAGGCACGCTCCTTCCGCGTCACCCGTAACGAGGACATCGACGTGGAAGAGGATGACGCCGAGAACCTGCTCAACGCCATGGAGAAGGAGCTGCTGCGCCGTCGTTTCGGACCGCCAATCCGTCTGGAGATCTCCGACGAGACCAGCCCGTTCCTGTCCCAGCTGCTCGCCGACCAGCTGCGCGTGAGCGCCGACGAGGTCTACCGTCTGCCGGCACCGCTTGACGCGACCGTGCTGTTCGAGCTCGGCGGCATCGACCGTCCGGATCTCAAGTACCGTCCGTTCATTCCGACCACCAATCGTCAGATCGCCGAAGTCGAATCGTCCCGTGCGCAGGACATTTTCGCCGCCATCCGCGAGCGCGACATCCTGCTGCACCACCCGTACGATTCCTTCTCGACGTCCGTGCAGGCGTTCCTGGCGCAGGCCGCGGCCGATCCGAAGGTGCTGGCCATCAAGCAGACGCTGTACCGTACGTCCAGCAATTCGCCGATCATCGACGCGCTGATCGACGCCGCGCATGCCGGCAAGCAGGTGCTGGCGCTGGTCGAGATCAAGGCGCGTTTCGACGAGGACGCCAACATCGCGTGGGCCCGCAAGCTGGAACGCGCGGGCGTGCACGTGGTGTACGGCATCGTCGGCCTGAAGACCCACTGCAAGCTGAGCCTTGTGGTGCGTCAGGAAGCCGACGGCCTGCGCCGCTACTGCCACGTGGGCACCGGTAACTACAATCCGAAGACCGCACGTATCTACACCGACCTGGGCCTGCTGACCTGCGATCCGGTGGTCGGCCAGGATATGACCCGCCTGTTCAACCAGCTGTCCGGCTACGCGCCGAAGTCGAGCTTCCACCGTCTGCTGGTGGCGCCGCGCACCGTGCGTTCCGGACTGATTCAGCGCATCCGCCGCGAGGAGGACGCCGCACGCGCCGGCAAGGAGGCGTGGATCAAGATCAAGGTCAATTCCATCGTCGACGAGAAGACCATCGACGCACTGTACCGTGCAAGCCAGGCCGGCGTGAAGATCGACATCGTGGAACGTGGCATCTGCGCGCTCAAGCCGGGCGTTCCGGGACTTTCCGAGAACATCCGCGTGCGTTCGATCCTGGGCCGTTTCCTTGAGCACAGCCGTATTTACGCGTTCGCCAACTCCGATGGCCCGCAGATCGGCGAAGGCCCTGCGGCCGGTCCGGAAGTGTGGATTGGTTCCGCCGATCTGATGCACCGCAACCTCGACCGTCGAGTCGAAGCGCTGGTCCGCATCGTGGCTCCGGAGCAGATCGACGAGCTCATCAAGTACGTCGATCTGCAGATGGCCGATTCCACCGCGTCTTGGCATATGCAGGCCGATGGCACCTATGTGCGCCATTGCAAGGATGAGGAAGGTCGACCGCTGGTCGACAGCCAGGAATACCTCATCAAGAAACACACGCGTCGACCGGTAAGGCACTGATCGATCGAGGCGAATGGCCGGTTCCGCACTTTGCGGGCCCGGCCATTTTCTGTATGTTCGGACGTCACGCGCCGCCGCCAGCCCGGCCCAGCCTAGAATAGGACAATATGAGCGAAAAGATGAGACGCATCGTGGAAGCCGCCGGCGGCATCGTATGGCGATGGAAGGCGGGCAGCGATATCGCGAACGATCCTGCGATCGCCAGTAGCAAATCTGCGCAGGAACAGCTCGACAGCATTGAAGTATGTATCGTGCACCGTCCGAAGTATGACGATTGGAGCTGGCCGAAAGGCAAGCTCGAGCAGAACGAGACGCATCGGCATGCGGCGGTGCGTGAAATCGGCGAAGAGACGGGGTCGCCGGTCAAACTCGGACCGTATCTGTGCGAAGTCGAATACCCGTTGTCCGAAGAGGGCAAGAAGACCCGGCATTCGCACGATTGCACGGCCGACACCAAGCACACGTTGTATTGGATGGCGCAGCCGATTTCCGCCGACGATGCCGAACATCTGCTGGACGCGTTCGGCCCGGTGCACCGCGCGGACGTGGGCGAGATCAACGATATCGTCTGGGTTTCCGTGCGTGAGGCGCGCAAAATACTGTCTCATTCGACCGATAAGGACACGTTGGCAGTGTTCGTGGACCGCGTGCAGGAGGGTGGCGCGACCGCGCAGAATCTGCTGATCGTACGCCATGCGAAGGCTGAATCGCGCAAGTCGTGGAAGGGCACCGACGCGAACCGTCCGATCACGCCGAAAGGCGCGGCGATGGCGTTTGCCCTCAACCGCGAGCTCGCCTGTTTCAACCCGACGCGACTGGCCACCTCGCCGTGGCTGCGCTGCCAGGAGACGTTGCAGGTGCTGAGCTGGCAGACCGAACGGCCGATGGAACACATCAACGCGTTGACGGAGGACGCGTTCGCCGAGCATCCGGCGGTCTCATGGCTGGCGTTCCGCGAGCAGATCACGCAGACGCTCAACAGCCGCGAAACCACGGCCATCTGCATGCACCGGCCGGTCATCGGCGGCATGTACGACCATTTGCGCGGCCTGTGCGCGCGTAAGCAGCTTGCCAAGCAGCTCATCGCAAAATCGCCATACATGCCTACCGGCACCGCCATGTCGCTGTTCATCATCGACACACCGCAAGGCCCCAGCATCATCGACATTCAGAAGGTCTCCCCCATTGTCTACTAACATGCACTACGGTTCCGGTTCAGTCGTTCCCAGCCGTTCCGCCGGTTTCACGAACACCGGTTCGCCGCGTCCGGCACGCCCCGGCCAGCTCGACCAGATGATGGCCGACAATATCGCCGGCGGCGCCGATCCGGCGGAAATCAACGAAATGTGCCATGCGTCGGCCGCGGCGCTACTTGACCGTGTGCACCACACGCAGGACGCCGAACTGGTGGAACGTGTGCTGACGCTGGTGGACCGCGAAGGCGTGGACGTGATCGCCGAACTGTGGAGCCATGCCGACCCCGACTCGCTGCCGGGCATTCTGTGGCGACTGTATCTGCTGCGTACGTGGATGCGGAAGAACCGCGAATCGATCGCGCGACTGTGGCGCGTCGGCGAGCCCGTCGCCACCACCGCTTCCGCGATTGCCGGCGTGGACCAGGCACCGACGGAAAACGACATCGCACGTACCGCCGATTCGATTTTGGCCGGCGCGTTTACAGGCGATTTCGCCGTGGCGCTTGAGCGGGCCGCCGCCTTCACCGACGTGGTTGCGTTGGGATTGCGTATCGAAGCGCGCAAACTGGCTTCGCTGGGCGGTTCCAGCGAGGCCGGATCATCTGATGTTTCCGACGGTTCCGCTACGTCTGCTGCGGCCGGCAGCCGCCCGTCGGCCGTTGAGAAGCGGGCGCGCGCGAAGGCTGCGAAACTGATGCACACAGCCGGCAACCTGTTCGCCACGGCCAAGGATTTCCGCCACGGGGCGAATCTGTGGCGGCGCGGACGATTGGAATAGGCCGCTCCGCTGTCGTTTTCCACTACTGCTTTCCACCGCCGCTTTCCGTAATTTTCCCCCGTTTCATACCCCACGCGACACGGCGCTGCGAAGCGTCGAGCGCGACTGTACAATAGGAATTCGCGCCGGGCCATGCATAGCCCCGGGCTCCATTTTTTGCCGCTGCGAGCGGCCTTTGCGCCGACAGGCGCTTTCGTGGTTCGGCGCTTTTCTCCTCTTTTGATGTTTTCCTGATTTTTCTCTGGCTTTCTTGCGATTTTCGATTGCCATCCAATCGGCGCTCATCTGGGTTTCATTTGACCGACCTACCGGCACGTTGCCGAACAGCCGATACATGGACTACGCTTAGAAACCATGGATATTCATGTTTTGAACCACCCGCTGGTGGATCACAAGCTCACCGTTCTTCGCGACAAGAACACTCCGTCCTCCACGTTCCGCGAGCTCGTTTCCGAACTCGTGATGCTCGAGGCCTACGAAGCCACCCGCGACATCGAAGTCGTGGACAAGCCCATCGAAACCCCGGTGGCTCCGATGATCGGCAAGCACATCGCCGCCCCGGCTCCGATTATCGTGCCGGTGCTGCGCGCGGGTCTGGGCATGCTGGACGGCATGACCAAGATGATTCCGTCCGCTGAAGTCGGCTTCCTCGGCATGAAGCGCGACGAGGAGAACCCGACCCAGCAGATCACGTACGCGAACCGTCTGCCGGAGGATCTCACCGGCCGTCAGTGCTTCCTGATCGACCCGATGCTCGCCACCGGCGGCACGCTCGTTGCGGCCACCCACTATCTGGCCGAGCGCGGTGCGAAGGACATCACCGCAGTGTGCATTCTGGGCGCTCCGGAAGGTCTGAAGTTCGTTGAGGAAAACCTCGACCCGTCCATCAAGTTCAAGCTGGTGCTGTGCGCCGTCGATGAGAAGCTCAACGACAAGTGCTACATCGTGCCGGGCTTGGGCGACGCCGGCGACCGTCTGTACGGCGTGATCGACTGAGCTGCCAATCGGAATAAATCAATCGAATAAAAATTCGGCCTGCTACCGCACCAATCATGCGATGGCAGGCCGAAACCATATAAAACCGGCTGTCGCCTGTCGATCATAGTCCGTCGACTAGCGCCCGGCTGCTGTCGCTCGCCGGGCAACTATCAGTCGGCTACTGCTCGTCGGGCACGAACGCTTCGAAGATGTGGCGGTCGAACTGGTCGCAGCACTGCGCGAATTCGTCGCGGCTGCGCACGGTCCACGACACCGGCACCGCCCCCATGAACCGGGTCAGCTTCACCTGCGGGCTGTTGCCGCCCTTCCAATCGTAGGCAACGAAATCAGGACGGGAAATCCAGTCGAACACCAGCGCGCCGGCCGCGTATTCCTTGCCGAGCGCCACCGGATCGGTGGGCTTGTCCTCGCCGTACGGCCACCAAGACAGCTGGCCGCGGCACACTTCCGGACGGTTCTCCTTGTACCAGTTCACGGCCGCCGGATTGAACGATTCGATCACATACTTGCCGGAGTATGCCTGCAGCAACGCGTCGCCCTTCTCCATAAGCTCCACGTCGCGCGGATCCCACTTCGAATTATCGTCGAACTTATATTCCACGATCAGCGGCACGCGGCCGGCGACCACTTTGAGCACGTCGGCGAATAGCGGCACATGCTGATAGTAGCCTTCCGGCGCGTTGTCCGGCGTGGTGACCAGCGGCGGTTCCTCCAACGCCAACGGCAGCGGCGCGGCTTTGCATGCGCCCGGAGCGTCGGTCGGGAACAGCGGAATACGAGTCAGCTCGTCATACGTGAGATCGGCGATACGGCGCGGATCTCCGGCAACACGCATCAGGTCGCCGTCATGCACCACCACGACCTCGCCATCGCGCGTCATCTGCAGGTCCAGTTCGATACCGTACCCGGCTTCACAGGCGGCTGCGAACGCAGCAAGCGAGTTTTCAGGGGCAATCACGCCGGGTGTATCAGGGCTGCCGTACCCGGCTTTCATGGCCATGCGGCGGGCGAGCGCCACGTATTCGCCGCTTTCGTTGGCGTATTGCGCGGTCAGGCCGGAACCGGCGTCATGCAAACCGCGGTGCGCGTACCACACGTCGGGAACGGCCGGCACATAATGACGGCGCTTGTCGGAGAAGGAACGCGGGGCGATCGCCCACACCGCGGCTCCCGCCGCCACCGCACCGCCGAGCAGCGCTTTCTTGAGAAACGACTTTGACATGGGCATCCTCCCTTGCGATTGACCCTGCTCACCGCATTTGCGCGCGCAATGAGCCACTTGTTACGAGCGTAGCCCAGTTTGCCGGTTTTCGCTCACGATTTCACCGATTATTCAGTTTCGTCGTTGCATATGGCGATTCCCACGCTCTAACGGCACCCACGTCGGCCTCGAAAGGCTTTCGCGGGACAAAATATGGAAGGGCGATTACCGAGCCGGTGGTGGGGCCTGGCAGGTGCGCCCTTTTGCTCACGACTTGCGATTTAGGCCGGTTTGGCACAGTCGTGAGCGAAAGAGGGTGCCGCAAAGCATGGTAGGGGGTATAAATCGCCTGTTTTTCCGTCTTTTTTGACGCACATCCCGCCAAAGATACGCAAAATCGTAAGTCGTGAGCAAAAGGGGGTATCGCCGATCGTTTCCCTTTCGCATTTTGTTACCAGGAACGGACTTTCGCGGGACAAAATACGGAAGGGCGATTACCGAGCCGGTAAGACTGGCTAATCGCCTTTTATTAGCGGACTGAGACGGTGAGGCTATGCGGCCAATCGGCGGCGTGATGCGGGGTGCGGGCCGCTGCGTTGCGGCGTTGGCTGGAGCGTTGGCGGAGCCCGTTTCGCCGTCCTTGGTAAGCGATGGCGACTCGAAACCGCCGTTGGTCACGAGGTTGCCGCCGTCGCCGCCTTCCGCGGCAACGGACACGTCGTCCACGAGATTGCCGTATGCGAGGTTGCCGTTGAGCGTGTTGTAGACGCCAGCGCGAATACGGTGTCGTCGCCGTCCGCCGCGAATTCTCCTTCGTATTCGTTCCATCCGTTGCGCGTGTACTGGTTGAAGACGCCGCTGTCGGGGAAGGTCCAGCCGGGGCTGTCCCAACCGTTGCCATCCACTCGAACATGTTGTGGAACAGGTCGGTGCCGCTACCCCATGAGAACGATGGCGGTTCGGCGCCATGCGTGTCCGCGGTGATGACCGCGAGTGTATCGAAACCGCTCTTCGAACCGGACGGACGCGCCCTGTGCTTCAGGGACCATCGGTATTTCGCGCCTTGTGTGGTGGCGAGCCGCTGGTAGATCGAATAGTTGCCGTTCGACGTGGCCGGCTTGCCGAATTGGCTGCCTTCGGCCGCGGCCACTTTCTCGCCGGTGCGCATGCGCAGGGAGTCATTGTCTCCGTTGCCGTTTTTGAAGACACTGCCGATTTCGATGCTGCCTGAAGTCGTGGTGGATTTCCAATACGGAACATCGCTGGTTTCACGGTACTGGTACACGTCCGGCTGTTCGAAACTGCCGTTCTGCAGGCTGTTTTCGGCGGAGACGGTGGCAACGTCGGAAGCGGCGGAAACCTCCGTCCCTTCGGCGGAATCCACTCCGACAAGGGGAATAAGGGGGATACCAAATCCAAGAATCAGGGCACAGGCGATCACGAGCGCGAGCACGCTCCGCTGGGATTTCCCGGCCTGCATGTCCTCTCCTCCATGGGAACCGGGTGGTGATGTCATCGTCGATATTGAGCATTATGCCACCAAAACAGTACCCCGTCAATGGGTCCATATTAGGGGGAGTGAAATCATTGACAACTTGTCTGATTATTCAGCAAAAAGCCGTGTCCTATCGAATAATCCGGGAACGCAAATGCAATCGCAAACGCAGATATGAACGCAATCACCAACACGAATGCGAGCGCGCCGCAACACAAGCCACCCGCAACGCAAGACGCCCGGCTACCGCTTCTTCGAATCGCGTCCTTTGAAGTAGATGTCGAACACGATCCAGACGGACAGGATGAACGCGATCACGTAGCCAAGGAAACCGACAATCGGAATGCCGAAAATCACCGGCTTGATGCCCGCGTAATACACAATCGACGAGCCGATGAACAGGCCGACCACGATCAGCGCCATCGTCAGCCTGTTCACCATGTTGGCCAGCAGGTGGATCGGCTCCTGGGAGCCGACCATCTCCATGTTCACGCGCAACTGTCCGCGTGTGAGCATGCGGGAGGCCACTTTCATCTCGTTGGCGGCGGCCAGCAGGCTATGCAGCGCCTGATGGCTTTCGAGAGCCAGCGATTTCGTCTCGTCCTTGACGAAATCCTTCTTCGACGTGCTCGCCGCGATGTGGTCGGAGATGATCTGGATCATGTTCACGTCGGGAATGAATTCGTCAAGCAATCCCTCCAACGTGACCAGCGCGCGGCCGACCGTGGTGACGGTGCTCGGCACTTCGATGCCGTGGCGTTGCGCCATCTGCGTCAGGGCCGTCAGCATGGCGGCGATGTCCAGTTCGGCCAGGTCCACTGTGCCGAATTCCTTGACGATCACGTCCAGATCGGCCAGCAATGCCGGATAATCCTCCGGATCGGCCTCAGCTCCGGCGAAACGCAGCAGACCGTCGGCAAGCTTGGGGGAATCCTGCTCGGCCACGGCGAAGATCATGTCCTTCAGCACGGAACGGGTTTTGGCGTTGAGCCGGCCAGTCATGCCCAGGTCGAGCAGCACGATCTGCCCACCGCGCACCATGATGTTGCCGGGGTGCGGGTCCGCGTGGAAGAAGCCTTCGTCGAGTACCTGCGTGGCGTAGTTGTCCACGAGTTTGGTGCCGATTTCCTTCAGGTCGTAGCCGGCTGCAAGCAGCTCGTCCGGATGGGAGACGGAGATGCCTTCCACGTAGTCCATGACCACCACGTGTTCGGTGCATAGTTCCGGGTACGGCTTCGGGCAGTCCATGTATTTGTAGCGTTCGCAGAATCGTTTGAATTCCGCCAGATTGCGCGTTTCGATGAGGAAGTCGGTTTCCGATTCGAAGGTGTCCCACAGTTCCTCGACCACGCCGGACAGGTCCACCACCTGCGCGCTGCGCATGGTTTTGGTGGCGATTCCCGCGATGGTGCGCATGATGGACACGTCCTGCGCCATGGTTTCGCGCACGCCCGGACGTTGCACTTTGATGGCCACGTCCTCGCCGGTGAGCAGTTTCGCACGATGCACCTGCGCAAGGCTGGCCGAGCCGAGCGGGGTGGGGTCGATATGGTCGAAAATCTCGTCCACGGGCCGGCCGTATTCGTCCTCAAGCACCTGCAGCACCGTGCTGTATGGCATGGGGTCGGCGCCGGCGCGCAGTTTGGACAGTTCGTCGCAGAACGATTGCGGCAGGATTTCGGAGCGCATGGACAGGATCTGTCCGACCTTGACGAACGTGGGGCCGAGCGCTTCGAGCATGAGACGCATTTTGACGGGCGTGAGTCCGTGAACCACGTCGAATTTGTTGGCGATCTGCGCGATCTGCGCAAGACGCCGGAGTTTGCCGCGGCGGGTCAGATGGTAGCGCGCGGAGAACGTGTCTTTGCGCGCTCCGAAGATGCCGATGGTTTCGGACGATTGCGCGTTGGCACCGGCCGCTTTGCCGGTATCGTCCGTTTCGCCGGCATCGTCCGCGGATTCGTGGGCAAGCTCATCCGTCAGTCCGTTTGCTTGGGAGGCGGCGTCCGGCGAAGGGTCGGCCGTGGGGTTGATGACCGCGTTGACCCTGTCGGACAGCGTGACGGGCTCCACGCTTTCGGGGCGTGCCGCGTCCGGCTTGTCGGATGGGTGTTTCAAAGACATGTCACTGCTCGCAAACGGTTGGGAAATCGGCTGGAAAGCCCGCGATGCCAGACGAACGTTTCGCCGGCGTCGCGCGGGCATAGCAAATCGCCGTCCGGGCGCTCACATGCGCGGCAGACGGCGATACGAAAGACTGGAGCTACTCGGCCTTGTCTTCGGTTTCGGCCGGGGCTGCATCCTTGGACTCAGGGGCTTCCTTAGCCTCTTCGACCTTGTGCTTGAGTTCGGCGTTGAGGGCCTTGCCCTGCTCGACGGTCAGCTCGCCCTTCTTGACGAGGTCGTCAACGATTTCCTGGCTCTTCTCAACAGTGGTCGCCAAGGCACCGACGCCGGCGAGAAAGACCTTGCGCAGGCCGTCACCAAAATTAAAATCAGCCATGATGTCCTCCTTTAGGTGATGGTGGTACCACTCTATCGCATTTTCTTCACATCTGCGCCGAGCGAAACCGGTCAATCGCATAAAAAGTGGCGGATATCCGGCGTTCAGCGCGGGCGGTGCGATTGTCGGCGAACCGGCATGGCAGCCGTCAGCGCGGACGGGACATGGCCACGCGGCGAGCACGGTCGGCGATTTCGTCGATGCGATGCAGGGCGGCCCGTTGCGCGTCCGTCTGTCCGGCGGCGGCCGGATCGAACGTGCCGTAACGGCGTTCGACGGCGGTGCGGATCAGGAAATCGGCGATCGCGGAATTCTTCGGCAGCAGCGAGCCGTGCATGTACGTGCCGATCACGTTGTGGACGCGCGCGCCTTCCGTATGGTCCTCGCCGTTGTTGCCGGTGCCGTCCTGTTCGACGGTGCCGAGCGGCTGCACGCCGTCACGCAGGAACGTCTGTCCGGAATGGTTTTCGTAGCCGATGATCTTGCCGAAATCGGCGGAGGTTTCCGTAAGATTGCCGATCATGCGTGTTTCCTGGCCGACCGTGTACGCGCCGATCACGCCGATGCCGTCGAGTCGGGAGCCGTCGACCGTTTCGAAATACTCGCCGAACAGCTGGTACAGGCCGCAGATCATCAGCATCGGCACGCCGTCCGCCGCGAGCGAACGCAGCAGGTCGGCGCGTTGGAAGAAGTCGTCGATGATCTTCTTCTGGCCGGTATCCTGGCCGCCGCCACCCAGAATCATGTCCACGTGCTCGGGCCAGTCGCAGCCCTGGTTGTAGGCGTGTACGTGCGGCTCGTAGCCGTACAGCGCGAGCCGGCGCTGGATGGTGAGCACGTTGCCGGAATCGCCGTAGATGTTCATATCCTTCGGATACAGCGACACGATGTCGATGACCTGGCTCATATCGTCTCCTCGTCTTCCTTCCGCTGTTTTGCTTTGCGATTGCGCGGTTTCGTTTCGCGCGGCGCTCACTTGCCCACGCCGGCGTCGGCCACGTCGGCGATTTTGGCGAGCGCGGCACGCGTTTTCAGCATGGCCGTGTACGTGCAGTAGATGTGTTTGGGGGTGCCAGAATTCGCGTTCACGAAGTCCACGACCGATTCCTCCAGGTCGGTGCTGACCGATTCGACCGGCACCTGATCGTATTCGAGGCGCAGGGCCATGTCCCACGCGCGTACGCCGGACACGGCTTTGACGCCGGTGCCGCGCAGCGAGGTGAAGTCCACGTCCCACAGCCAGCTCATGTCGCGGCCGTCGGCGTATTCGTCGTTGATGCAGATCATGGTGTCGCAGCCTTCGGGCTTGAACGAGGCCAGCGACAGGCGGAAGCCCATGGGGTTTTTGACGAGCAGCAGTTCCACGGGGGTGCCGTTCACGGTGATGACCTCGCCTCGGCCGAATGCCGGTGTGACCTCGCCGGCGGTGTCGATCATGGCCTGCGTGGTGGCGTGCGCGAAGGCGATCATACGGGGTGAGACGCCTGCCGCGCGCAGAATCTCGTCCGCAGCGGCCTGGTCGATGGCGTCATGCGAGCCGTTGCCGTCCGTTTCGGTACCGGTATCGGCACCGTCCGCGTCGACACTGTCGGTGAGCGCGTCTTCGAACGGCAGGAACATCGCCTGCGCGTCCGCTGCGACGGCGCGCACCACGGCGAGCGCGGCGGCCGCGTTGTACAGGTTGTATACGCCTTCCAGTTTCACGGCCGTCTCATACGTTTCGCCGTCGATCGCGAAGGTGGCGCGGTGGTCGCCCACGGCGCGCAACGTCACGTCGGCGGGCAGCGCGTCGGGACCGTCCTGCGGTTGCGATGTGGCCGGCGCGGCAGCCGCAACGGCATCGGCAGTATCGCCGGCATTGCCCGAATCGCCAATATTTCCGCCATGTTCCGCACTGTCGTGCGCTTCCGCGTCAACAGTGGTGCTCATGTCGTCATCCGACGGGAAGAAGCCGCGCAACGATTCGTCAAGGCCGAAGTAGCGTACTTCCACGCCGTCTTCCGTATGCGCCACGTCAGCAAGACGGGCGATGCGCGGGTCCTCACGGTTGAGCACGACGGTACCGGTGGTGGCTTCCGCAGCTTTGGACAGCAGTCGCGCGGTGTTGTCGATCTCGCCGAAACGGTCAAGCTGGTCGCGCATCACGTTGAGCAGCAGGCAGTAGTCGGGCGGCACCTGCTTGACGAAATGCACGGCGTACGCCTCGTCGAGTTCCAGCACCGCGATGTCGGCGTCGAGTTTGCCGGAAAGCGAGACTTCCGCAAGCAGCGACGAAACCACGCCACGGGTGAAGTTCGAGCCGGTCGGGTTGGTGAACACCTTCAATCCGAGCGATTGCAGCATGCTGGCCACCATGCGTGTGGTGGTGGTTTTGCCGTTCGTGCCGGAGACGAGCACCACGCCGAGCGGCAGTTGCGCCAATGTGCGCGACAGGAATTGCGGGTCGATGCGTTCCACGATTTTGCCGGGGAACGCGCTGCCACCGCCGTGCGCCAAACGGGAGGCCGCGCGCACGGCCTTGCCGATCAACGGGGTCGCGAAGGAATTCCAAGCCATATCACACCGCCTCCTGCTGGGACTGGTAATCCTGGGGCATGTCCTTGAACTTCGAATACGCGCCAAGGAACGCAAGATTGAACGTGTCGGTCGGACCGTTACGATGCTTCGCCATGATGATGTCGGCCTCGCCCGGGCGGTCCTCCTTGTCGTAGGCGTCCGGACGGTGCACGAGGAACACCACGTCGGCGTCCTGTTCGATAGAGCCGGATTCACGCAGGTCGGACAGCTGCGGCTTCTTGTCCTGACGCATTTCGGGGCCACGGTTCAGCTGGCTCAACGCCACCACCGGCACTTCCAGCTCCTTGGCGAGCAGCTTCAGCGCACGGGAGAAGTCGGACACTTCCTGCTGGCGGCTTTCCACGGCCTTGCCGGAGGTCATGAGCTGCAGGTAGTCGATGACGACGAGTTTCAAATCGTTCGTCTGCTTCAGTCGGCGGCATTTCGCGCGGATTTCCATCAGGCTCATGTTCGGGCTGTCGTCGATGAACAGGGGCGCGTTCTGCAGCTTGCCTTGCAACTCGTTCAGGATGGCCCAACGTTCCGGCGTGATGTCGTCCGCGCGGCGCATGGCGGCGAGCGGAATGTTGGATTCAGCGGAGATGATACGTTGCGCCAACTCGTTTTTGCTCATTTCCAAGCTGAAGATGATGGTCGTCAATCCGTGATGCAGTGCCGCGGAACGGGCGAAATCCACACCGAGTGTGGACTTGCCCATGGCCGGTCGGCCTGCCACGACGATCATCTGGCCGGGCTGCAGGCCCTGCGTCACGTCGTCGATGTCGCGGAAGCCCGTCGGCACGCCTCGGGACACTTCGCCGCTTTGCAGACGGTCGAGCTGGTCAAGCGTATCGGCGATGACGGTGCCAATCGGCGCGTAGTCCTGCCGCACTTTGCCGGTGGACATCTCATATACTTCGGCCTGCGCCAGGTTGACGACGTCTTCGGCCTGCGAGCCTTCTGCGGTGTAGCCGAGCTGTGCGATTTTGGTGCCGGCCGCGATCACATTACGCAGGATGGCGCGCTGATGCACGATGTCGGCGTAATACGTGGCGTTTGCGGCGGTCGGAACCGATGCGACCAGGCTGTGCAGATAGTCGGAGCCACCCACTTTTTCCAGATTGCCTTCGGCGAGCAGCTCGTTGGCCACCAGCACGGCGTCGACCGGCTGGGAGGCCGAGAACAGTTTGATGACCGCTTCGTACACGGTTTGGTTGCGTGGCTGGTAGAAGTCGGACACGTCGATCATCTGCGATACTTCGCCGATGGCGTCCTTGCTCATCAGCATGCCGCCCAACACCGCCATTTCGGCGGCGTCGTCATGCGGCGGCACGCGGTCGAACAGGGCGTCGCGCACGGCTTGGCCGGATCGGCCGTTCATGCCGTTCGCACCGTTTCCAGCGTTCGAAAATCCGCGGTTCTGCGCCGAACCGTTGTTCCAAGAGTCGTTCTCCGCCATGTCCCTCCAACCGCAGCAGTCAATCGAATGTGTTCAATACCGAGGAAAACCATAATACGTGCGTGCCGTCACGACCGGTGTTGCATTGAGATTATGGATGAATCTCCGCATCCACCGAACGACACGCGCGAATGGCTTTGGTGTGGATAAGAAAGTCGAAAAAAGCCGAGTTATCCACATATTGGGGATAACCATGTGGAAAACGTTTCGACTTATCCACAGAGTGGGGATAACTGAGTGGACAACTTGGGGACATCCTAAAGCATGCACCCCGATTCCCTTATTTCGATTTGCCGAAGTGAACGGAAGGTGATATGCACCCCGCTTTTCCGTAAACGACGAGAAATACGGGGGCATATCGGCTTGGCGCATGCGAGAAACCGGCGCTCACATGTGGTATCGGGTGGCGTTGTACATGGTGCGCACCAACGTTTCACGCCATTTGCTCCACCCGTACTGTTTGGAGATGGTCTCGCCGGACGTGGCCCCCAACGAGGAGCCGTCGGCGCGGGTCAGGTCGAACAGCATGTCGAGCAGCACGGGATTATGGTCGAGCCGGCCGGCCAGATCATCGCCGACGTTGGGATCATTGGGATTGCGGCCTGTGGCGAACTCCGACAATGTCAGATGCTCGCGTACCAGCAGCGTGACCCAGCGGACGATGTCGCGGTCGAATCCCATGCGTTCCACGACCACGGTCGCATGCCGAGCGCCTTCCGCCGCATGGTTGGCCACCCCCGGTCGTTTGCCGATGTCATGCAGGATGCCGGCGAGCAGCAGCGCCTCGTAATGCCGGTCGTCGTACCGCCCACCGCTGGGTGTTTCACGGCCGAGCCGCGTGACGACCTCCACCATGTGCCGGTCGATCGTATAGCGGTGCGCGGCGGACGCGCTTGGCCGGTTGCGCACGCCCAACCATTCGGGGATGAGCTTGCCGGGCACGTCGATGAAATCGATGTCTTCCCACACGTTGAGCAGCGCGGGGCCGGAAGCCAGCAATCGTATGAACAGTTCACGCGATTCGTCCGTCCAGTTGCGGTCGCCGATAGGGCACTTTTTGAGGTTTCGCAACGTTCCCGGGGCGATTGGTAGGCCGAATTCCGCGGCTGCGACGGCCACGCGCAGCACGAGGTTCGGGTCGGCGGCCGGTTCCGCGCCCGGAGCGAGCACTATTTCCTCTTCATGCTTGGCCACGCCGGGGGCGATCACATCGAAGGTCGGTGCCTGACGTTTGCCGCCACCGCGCGGCTGGAACACTTGGAAGAAGGCGAATCGCGGCTTGTCGTGCGTCAGCGAATGCTCGGCGCGCGACGCGGTGGAATCAAGGGAGAACGCGATCTGACGGCCGACGCGTGCCAGCAACGTTTGCAGATCGTCGATCGACTTCGCCTCACGTTCGCCGTCTGGCAGCGTCGGATCGGCCAGACCGAGCATCGCCGCGACTTTGGCTTGGTAGGGCGATAGCAGCATGTTCGTATCTTTGCCGGCGACCAGATGGATGCAGTCGCGCACGTCCAGCAACCGTTCGACGGCGTCGTCATACGTGCCGTGCGGACGGTCGGCAAGCCAGGATGCGGCGAGCGCGGACACCAATACGGAGTCGCGCAAACCACCGCGTGCCTCTTTGATGTCCGGCTGGTTGATGTAGGCCATGCGGCCGAATTCGTCGAGGCGCGATTTGGCGAAGCCGAGCAGTTCCGGCAGACGTTTGCGTGCGGCCTTGCGCCATCGTTCCAATATGGATACGGCTGTGCTTTCGATAAGTCCAGTGTCCCCCGCGATCGGCGCCACGTCCAGCCATCCCATGGCTGCGGGCAGGTCGCGGTCGGTGACGGCCTCGCATTGCGCGACGGTACGTACCGACTGGTCGAGGTCGAGGCCGGAATCCCAAATCGGATACCACAGTTTGTTGGCGAGCTCGTTGAGCTGCTGGTCGGTCAGCGCGTGCGGTTCGTAGATGACCACCAGATCAAGGTCGGAGCTGGGGCCTACCTGTCCACGTGCCAGCGAACCGACCGCGCCGAGACCGATGCCGGTTGCCGGAACATCGAAGGAAACCGTCTCGCAGGCTTCGTTCCACAACTGTGTGAGATTGCCCATGGCCAAGTCCGTGCGGGCTTTGCGTTTCGCCGCGCCATTGCGGTAGACGCCGTCGGCGTCGGGCTGGCTCATGGCCATGAACCGTTGTTTGAGACCATCGACTGCTGAAGTCATAACGCACGTTCCTTATGAAACCTATGACGACTTATGACAATCCCCGCACGGCGCGAGGCACGTACGGGGATGTGTCGTAATTGATAACCCGAACTTCAAGCCCGGGGGTCTTTATTTCATCTTGTCCGAATCGGCCCGATCACAAGGCCGGACGGATCAGATGGCGGCGGAACCGGTTTCGCCGGTGCGCACGCGGGTCACCGAGTCAAGCGGAGCCACCCAGACCTTACCGTCGCCGATGGTGCCGGAGCCGGCGGACTTGACGATCACGCCAACCAGGGTTTCGGCATCGGCATCGTCGGACAGCACCTCGATGCGGATCTTCGGAATGAGATCCACGGTGTATTCGGCGCCACGGTAGACCTCGGTGTGGCCGCGCTGACGGCCATAACCGTTTGCCTCGGACACGGTCAGGCCGTGCACGCCCGCGGCTGCGAGGGCTTCCTTGACATCGTCGAGTTTATGGGGCTGGATGATAGCGGTAATGAGCTTCATCTCACTTCACCTCCTTGAGGACGGAGCTGGCGGTACCAGCAAAATCGTAAGCACGTTCGCCCTGGTCGGCAAGATCGATGCCGCCGACTTCCTGGGCTTCGGTGACGCGCCAGCCGATCGTCTTCTCCAGAGCGAAGGCGATGATGCCGGTGATGACGGCGGACCAGACGATGGCCACGAGAGCGACGATGATCTGGACGACCAGCTGCCTCCAGTCGCCGCCTGCGAACAGGCCGGTGCCTTCGCCGAAGAAGCCGATGAGCACGGTGCCGGTGAAGCCGCCAACGCCGTGGACGCCGACGACGTCGAGGGAATCGTCATAGCCGAGCTTGAACTTCAGACCGCAGGCCAGGCAGGTGAGCACACCGGCGATGGCGCCGAGCACGATGGCCCACAGCGGGGAGACCACATCGGCGGCCGGGGTGATGGCGACGAGGCCCGCGACGATGCCGGAAGCGGCACCCATTGCGGTGTAGTGGCCGGTGCGGATCTTCTCGGTGAAGCCCCAGGAGAGCATTGCCGCAGCGGTTGCAGCGGACGTGGAAACCCACGCGTAGCCGGCGGTGCCGTTGGCTGCGAAGGCGGAACCGGCGTTGAAGCCGAACCAGCCGAACCACAGCAGGAAGGCGCCGAGCATGACGAACGGAACATTGTGCGGGCGGAACGGCTGCGTGCCGAAGCCCTTACGCTTGCCGATGATCAGCACGATGACCAGAGCGGCGACTGCGGCGTTGATGTGGACGACCGTACCACCTGCGAAATCGTGGGCGGCTGCGCCGATCGCCTGGGAAATGGCGCCGTCGGCGGACAGCAGGCCGCCGTTCCACACCATGTGGGCGAGCGGAGCGTAATCGAACGTGATCCACAGCGCCACGAAAATCATCCACGTGGAGTACTTCACACGTTCGGCGATGGCGCCGCAGATCAACGCGACGGTGATCATGGCGAACGCGGACTGGAAGGCCACGTCGACGCTGACCGGGTAGTTGTTGCCGTTCAGCGCGGCCGATGTGAAGATGCCCTTATCGGAAACCATGGTGTCCTTCAGCAGGAAGCCGGTTGCCGGGTCGCCGAAGATGCCGCCGACCGAGGTGCCGGCGTAGGCGATCGACCAACCCCACAGCACCCACATGATCATCGTGACGGACAGTGCGGCCGCCTCCATGATCATCATATTCAGCACGGCCTTGGCGCGGACCATGCCACCATAGAAGAACGCCACACCAGGCGTCATGAGGAACACAAGGGACGCGGAAGTCAATATCCACGCGGCATTTCCAGAATCAAGCTGGCCCATGTCACCCTCCTCTTTCTTTCTCTATATTTGGTTCAACATTTCCGTCCCCATCGTGTGGGGCTGACAGAACGATATGGAACGCCGGCCGCGTTTTGAAAACGTTACGACGTGTTACGCCAACGTAACGCCATCCGCGCGAAACGTCAACCTACGCCGAAAAATGGCGGAATTCCAACGAAACTGGCGGTACGGAAATACGGAAGGCATAATCGCCCGGCAATCGCAATATGAAATTGCGACGGTGGACGGAAGCGGCGGGCAACGCTGCGGACGGAGTAAGTTGGGTAGCTGAAACTTACGGAACACGCGTGGCACGCGACGGGAGAACGCCGCGTACGGCGAGCGCGTGGCATGTACACCGAACGCGCGGTGCGGCGAACGTATGACGCGCGTAACGAGAGAGCGGCGAGGACCATGGCAACGTTCATCATTTCACTGTGCGCCATTTTGATGCTGACCACGGTTTCCGGGCTGATCTGCCGCAAAGCGCAGCTGCCGGAAGTGATCGGGCAGATTCTCGTCGGCATTCTCGTGGGCCCTTCGCTGCTGAACGTGATGCACATGAGCGATTCGCTGTCATTGTTCAGCGACCTCGGCATCATCATCCTCATGTTTTTGGGCGGTGTCGGCTGCGACCTGCAGTTGCTGAAGAAGTATTCGAAGGCGGCGGTCATCATCGCGTGCATGGGCGTGGTGTTCCCCGTGGCGGTGATGGGTGGAGTGAGCCTGCTGTTTGGCTTCAAGCCGATTCCGGCTGCGTTCATCGGCGTGGTGTTCTCCGCCACGTCCGTGTCGATTTCCGTGGCGGTGCTGAAGGAAGCCGGACTGCTTGATTCGAAGGAAGGCGTGTCGATTCTCGGCGCGGCCGTGGCTGACGATGTGATCGGCGTGATCCTGCTGTCCGTGATGTGCACGCTCGTCAACACCGGCAGCGTGGACGTGGCAGGGCTGGGTTTGATTCTGCTCAAGCAGGTGCTGTTCTTTGTGGCGGCCGCCGTGGTGGTGGTTTGGGTGGCGCCGGCGCTGATGACGCTGGCTGGCGTGCTGAAGGCGCCGTCCGGCATCGCGGTGATGGCCGTGATCATCTGCCTGGCGATGGCGTGGGCGTCGAATCTGGCCGGGTTGAGCTACGCGGTGGGCGCGTTTTTCGCCGGCATCGCGGTCAGCAACAGCGATTACGCGGAGGACGCGGACCGGTATATCGAGCCGGTTGGAGACACGTTGTTCGTGCCGGTGTTCTTCGTGGGCATCGGCCTGCAGACCACAGGCGTGGATGATACGAAGATGATTGTGTTCATTGCGATCATGACGGTTCTCGGCGTGATCACGAAGGTCGTCGGCTGCGGTTTGGGTGGCCGCATGGCCGGTTTTGGCGGCGCTTCGGCGCTGATGATCGGCGCGGGCATGGTACCGCGTGGCGAGATGGCGTTGATTACCGCGCAAATCGGCTTCAACGAGCATGTGCTCGGCAGCGAATACTATTCGACGATCATCTTCATCATTTCGCTGGTGACGCTGGTCGCGCCGCTGCTGCTGAAGCTGACGATCCGGAAGGTGCCGGGAGTGGGGGCTGCGGCTGCCGGTACGGCTGGCGCTGAGCAGTAATCGCAATACGAAAACCTCCCGCCACGTACGGAACGTGACGGGAGGTTTTCGCTACGGAAATCGCAAATCCGGAAAATATGGGAACGTCAGGCGAGGATGCCGTCGACGAAACCTTCCGGATCGAACGGAGCGAGATCGTCCGGGCCTTCGCCCAGGCCGACCAGCTTGACGGGCACGCCAAGCTCCTTCTGCACGGAAATCACGATGCCGCCCTTTGCGGAACCGTCAAGCTTGGAGAGCACCACACCGGTAATGCCGATGGCTTCGGCGAACACCTTGGCCTGCGTCATGCCATTCTGGCCGGTGGTGGCGTCGAGCACGAGCAGTACCTCGTCGACCGGAAGATTCTTTTCGGTGACGCGGCGGATCTTGCCGAGCTCGTCCATGAGGTTCGCCTTGTTCTGCAGGCGGCCGGCGGTGTCGATGATGAGCACGTCGACGTTCTCTTCCTTGGCTTTGGCGCTGGCTTCGAACGCGACGGACGCCGGGTCGGCGCCGTCCTTGTCGGAGCGCACGACCGGTACGCCCACCTTCGCGCCCCAGGTCTCCAGCTGGTCGGCGGCAGCGGCGCGGAACGTGTCGGCCGCGCCCAGCATGACCTGCTTGCCTTCGGAGACAAGCAGACGGGAGAGTTTGCCCGCGGTGGTGGTTTTGCCGGTGCCGTTCACGCCGACCATGATGATGACGCTCGGCTTGTTCGCGCCTTCCTTGTCGGCGTTGAGACGGCGGTCGACGTCGGTGCCGACGAGCTTCAGCAGCTTGTCCTTCAGCGCCGCACGCACTTCGGCCGGATCGGACTGGCCGGCGATGCGGGCGTCGTTGCGCAGTTCCTCGACGAGCTGTTCGCTGGCTTCCGCGCCCACGTCGGCGAGCAGGAGGGTGTCTTCGACGTCCTCCCAGTCGGCTTCGGAGAGCTGGTCCTTGGCGAGGATGTTGAACAGGGCCTTGCCGAACGGATTGCCGGACTTGGACAGGCGCGCCTTGAGGCGCTGCATGCGGGTGCCGGCGGCTTCGGGGGTTTCGTGGGACGGCTCCGGCTTGGCCACGCCGGAAGTGGCTGGCTCAGGAATAGACGCTTGCGTCGGAGACTTCTGCTGGGTCTCCGCAGTCGTTTTCGCTGCCGTTTCAGCATCAGAACCAGTAGACGGCTTCACCATAGAAGAATCAAATGCGGCCGACTCCGCTTCCGCAGCAAGACGGGCGTCAGCCTTGGCTTTCGCATCCTCCGTGGACTTCGCCACGGCGTTCTTGCGCGTCTTACCGAGCCACCAACCGCCAATCACCAGAATTGCCGCAATAACGGCAACAGCGACAATCGCAATAATCACATTCGTATCCATGGCTCCAGCCTAAAAAGCGCAACGGACACTCCGGCTCCGCCCCGCGGACGCACCACGGATGTCTGATCCGCCAGGGGAATAAGATGCTCTGCCATGCAAGGCATCGATAATGCGATTTTGACTTCGATATATCTGGTAACGTTTTTACAAATCGTGAAGAGTGATTTTTTTGTCTTCTGCTGCCTGCTTTGAAGAACCGTCTCCTTTCT